>Ga0078972_1002424_pt1 | contig 54781 bp, 60 predicted proteins | sample YelNatPaOPGAMG01_FD_67568 | JGI IMG/M metagenome (GOLD analysis project Ga0078972, IMG submission 67568) | Hot spring thermophilic microbial communities from Obsidian Pool, Yellowstone National Park, USA - OP-RAMG-01 (SPADES assembly) (version 2) | ecosystem: Environmental > Aquatic > Thermal... | reverse complement strand
ACTAGGTTTGCCAGATCCTTGGCTGTGTTCTTCACATTGTTGTACTGTTCCTCAAAAGTTCCCTTTTCACCCCTTTGGAGAATGGCATTTCCTCCTAGAGCAATAACTAGAAGTTCCATCAGGATCCCCCAGAGCGAATTGCTATCCTTTTAAAATTATTTCCATCTAGCCACAATAATCAGCATCACAGAACCTCTATCCTCTCCTCTGGAATTCCTCTTTCCATTAGTATCCTCTTAACCTCTCTTCTATGATCCCCCTGAAGCAATATAACCCCATCTTTGAACGTTCCTCCGCATGATAACCTCCTTTTCATCTCCTTTAGTAGGCTTCTCATCTCCTCCTCAGGATAGCTTAGTCCCTCGACTATGGTTACCTTTTTTGATTTTCTGAGATCCATTTTCACTTTTACAACAAGCTCCTCCTTTTCAATTTCCTCAAATGGGAGCAATTCTACAGGCAGACCTGTGACAGGATCTATCAACCTGCCCTTATCCTTCTCCATCTCAAAGAAATTCTGAAAAGAATTTATAAAAACTTTTCTGTAGATCAACCATTATTTTATTATATGAGAATTCCTGTTAGAGCTGTTAACAGAGGAACGGAGATATTGTCATCAACCCAAGGCTGATACTCTGCCAGAGTAGCTATGGCTGATAGAAGCAGGCCCTTAACCCCATAAAAGTAGTATCCTATTGCCGAGCAGATGATGAACATCGCTATGCTTCCAGAAATGTGCTTTCCTCTCTCCTTCAGTATCCTTGATCTTACCAAGCCCGTTGCCGAATCTCCAACAGCCATGAAAAGCATCGATAAACCGGCTAAAATTCTGTCCACGTTCCAGAGGATCAGGGATAATGCCGCAAAGCTTGCTGTATAATATACCTCCCCATAGTTTTTCTTCAGCTGAAACCAGCTCAGCTCTCTATTCTTTAAGTGAGGTATCAGAAGCATGATCGTGAAAAAGATAGCAAAAGAAAAGAAGATATAGGGCTCTGTGAATAAGTACATGTAACTGATAACAGCGGGAACTGAGGAGAGATGTATTATCTTCCTGTTCACCCATGGATTGCTGAACTTTTTTGTCAGCATAACTGTTAGAATTATTATAACAAAGAGAAATAAAGCTAGCATAAGGTCGAATAGTATGTCCATGCGAACACCTCTTCTTCCTCTTGCGGGAAAAATAAAAAGCTTTCTGGAATAACCCAATCATAATTGACGAGAAGTCCTATTAGAGGAAAATCTCCGCAACAGAATAGATGCCATTTAGAATATGTTTTAAGTACGGTAGCACCTCATGCCTATCCTATGCAGATGAGCTCATAATAGGGGAGATAGATGAACCTGTCTGCAAAAAATGCGGGTCTAGGAGATTAGCACCTGTCAAAATGGGGGTTGATGAAGCAGAAATTCTGCTGATGAAAGCTAGAGATGGAAGAGAGGATAAAGAACTGAGAAAGGCAAGGAAGTGGGGAAAAATCGTGGAAAAAGGGGGAAAGAAAGCTTTAATCGCTTATTCTGCAGGTCTCTCTTTGAGAGAGGCCGAGGAGGCCATATCGGCAGATGACATATATGAGTTCGCTCTAAAAACTATCAGAAAGAAGATCCTCAGGAGGTACTCTGTTTACTAGCTCCTATTACTGTTTTCAGAAGTCCCTTTACATCCACTTCCACAAATGTCCTCCAGCCTAGCTCGAGCTCATCCTCTCCTGAGAGATATCCCTGCTTTATGAACCTCGTTATCAGGGCTCTTGCCCTTCTCTCCGGTATTTTCTTGGTTAGAACATCCAGTATCTCCTCATATCTGGCTTTTCCTCCTCTTCCCGCTATCAGGGAAATTGAAACAGCAAGGGCTGCAAGCTCATCTATCCTCCAGCCACTTCCCCTAATCTCAGGCCAGTCTGGAGGAGATCTAAATGTGACAAAGAAAAAGGAATCATCATAATCATCTTTGGACGATGGTTCATCCCCTTTCTCAGTCTTTATTGCTACTCTCAATCCTATATCAGATAGCTCCTTATCGAGAAGATAAATAATTTTGATGTATTCATCCCCCAAGGCTCTTCTGAGCTCCCAACCCCTAACTCCAGGCTTTGAATGACTCCTCAACATTAGTATATGAGCTGCTCTCTTTACCTTATCCTGAATTTCCATCAGATCACCTCTATCACCATCGATACCTTTTCTCCAGTTGATGGAGATGGAACTATCGTTATCCTCTCTGTTATGGGATCCTTTCTGAGGGATATATCTCCTCTTGTCGCCAGTATGCTTATAAGATAGGCCCTCCTCAACGGATCCATCCTTATGAACTCGTGATAATCCACCTCTTCTTTTATCTCCTCCCTTATCCTCTTCAGCTCTTTCTCAAGCTCTTCTGAAAGCTCCACACTTATCTCTGCTTCTCTCTCTGGTGAAGTTGATATCTCCTTTCCCAGTAACTCTTTCGATCCCCAATAATCGAGTGCGGTTGAGAGAAAGTTTGGATTTATCCCTCTTGCCTCCACAATTGGCCTCCAGTTTCTTCTGAGGGATTCTGCCAGATCCTTAAGGCTCATCCTCTCAAGCTTCAGCAGAATGAGAAGAGCATCCACATACAGAAGGGATGTCCTATGCTCTAGCACATCCTCCTGCTTTAGTATCACATCTGAAAGGGAGAGAAGTGCTTCCAGATCTAGGTTTATCTCCTCCTCCGTTTTTATCAGGGGAAATATCTTTCTTATCCTATCGAGAAGATCTATTACATTCACCTTGAATGGATCCTCCTGTTCTCTGCATATCTGCAGTATCCTGATGAGCTCATCCCTGTACATCCTCATACCTCCTTGTGAACGCTCACCCCTGATACTTTCTGCACAACTATAACATGAGCTCTGAGGTTCGGTATCATACCGGGTGTTATCACTATGCTCTGTCCCTCCTCTCCAATGATCTCAACAAACTCCCTCAGTATCCTCTCCCTTATATGGGGGTCCATGTGAACGTCGAACTCATCCACCACTCTTATTGGAGATCTGATGCTTCCCTGAAGGGCTAAGAGAAAGCTCACAATCGATGCAGATCTCTCCCCTCCGCTCTGAGAAAGGGAATCCACTGGGAGGGGGGATCCGCCGAAGGAAGCCAGTATCTCAACTCCAGCTCTGTCTATGTCATCCAGATCCCTGAGCCTCACCTCCCCATATCCTCCAAGTTTTTCCATCACCCTCTTATATCTCTCGTTCACCAGATCGATAAGCTCCCTAACTCTAGCTTTCCACATCTCCATCCTCTTGTCAAACTCTTTCAGAACCTCTTCCTTATTTCTCTGGACTGCAAGAAGCTTCTCCTTCAGATCATTGTATTCAGCAAGGTATTTGGCATACATCTCACCTGTTTCCTCTGATACATCGGAGAGAGCTGCTATCCTCGCTTTTACATATTGAAGCTCCTCCTCCAGCTCTTTGGGGTCCTCATCCCCTGTATCTTCCCCTATAGTTGATGATCTTGCTTCCTCCAGCAATTTTCTTGCTTCCTCCATCTTATTTTTCACTCTTTTTAGCTCCAAAGTCATGTACTCTAGCCTAACTCTTCCCACAGCCTCAGCCACAGAGTGCTCCACAAGCTCCATTTCCAGCCTTCTTATGCTTTCAGCATCTATTTTTGGACTGGACCACTCCTTATCAAGCATCTCTTTTGTCTTATCTCTTCTTTTCCTCTCCTCCTCAACCTCAGCTTCAACCTTTTTTATCTCGCTCTCCCTCTCCTTATACATCCTCTCCACCTCCTTGAATGAAAAGAGTGCTTTTCTGAACTTAGCCCATGAGATCCTTCTGATAAGCTCATCCCTGTGAAGCAGAAGCTGCTTTCTCTCATTCCATTTTTCGTACTCCCTTCTCCAGAATGACAGTGTTTCTTCCGCTCTTTTCATCAAATTTGATATCTCTTTCTCCTCCTTCTCAATTCCCCTCAGCTTTTCCACAGCTTCAACAACTCTTCTTCTGTAATCGTGGAGACCAGCTGCTTCTTCAACCTGTTGCAATATCTGATTTGGTTTTAGGGATAGAAATTCCTCTATCATCCCCTGATGCATGAAGACAGCCATGTTATCCGGATTTATTCCAAGTTTTGAGAGCATATAAACAACCTCCGCTTTCTCTGTCGTTCTTCCATCTACCTCAAACCAGTAGGAGCCATCTGCCCTTATGTACCTAGATATCTTCCACTCATCTATCCTGCTGAATGGAATTGGCCTTTTTCCGTCAAGAGGAGTGTTGTCAAATATCACGCTCACTCTTGCTATTTCCCTCCCTCTCCTTATCAGATCTCTAAGCCTTCTAGCCCGTTCTGTATAGGTCTGTCCTAAAGCCACAGATATTCCCACTACTATCGATGATTTTCCCGCTCCATTTGGCCCTATTATCAAGTTTAATCCTTTTCTCAGCCTTATCCTGGAGTATTCATGCGACATGAAGTTCTCGAGGATCACTTCCTTTATGTAGCTCATTACATCCCAGAATGAGAGTAAAACCTTAAAGATTTGCCTATCATTTAATCATATGGTCCTCGCATGTAAGTTATTTAGATTGGAGGAACCCATGAGAACAGATACTCTGTTTGAGAAGCTAAAGGGATGGAAGGAGAACATTGAGAAGGAGGTAGGGGAAAAGGTGTTCACGCTGAGACAGGAGGTGTCCGGCTTAGAGAAGTGGAAGGATGGCATATGGGGAAGCATTAGCTACGATCTTCTGGTTCCAATAATGAGAAGGAATGAGTTGCACTATGAGATATCGACTAAGACAACCGGATTCTTTATAAAGAGGGATGTTCTAGCAGTGCTGGATAAGAAGAGAAGGGCAAATAGGATAGCAGATCTGATGAGCAGAATACTGTTTCTATCCCCTGGAAAAATATTGAAAGCATCTCTGCCCGATGAGTTCCTTAGAAAGCTACATGAGGAGGATCCGGAGGCAACAAGTGTTGTGTTTTTTGATCAAGTTGACCTACCAAATGTAAACAAGCTTTCACTATATGGAAGTGCTCTTTCAAGCTCATCCGCATATCAGGAGGGCCTTAAGCATGGAAAGATATATTATGTGGTGTTCAGGGAGAGGAAACACGGCTTTGTCCTAGGGATAACCAGAGACTGCGTCATAACGGCCTTTTCCAAGATAAGCGATAGGGATCTAGTGGATTATATTTTTAATGAAATATTTCCTTTTATAATAAGAAGCAGCTAGCTGTAAAATCTTTAAATGCTATTTGCAATATTGTGCGTGCATAATCTGTTTTCTCTACAAAGCTGAAATTGCTTTGTAAAGTCACTTTCCTTTTTGTAAACCAGTGAGGAAAGTATGCTCTTAAAATTTTTAATACTGAGAGGTGGTTTTTATATCGGAAGGAGGCCGATCCCTGTGCTCAAGGCTAAGTTCTTAGGCCTATGCCCTGGATGCGATGAGGACCTATACACCTATGCTGAGTCCTGTAAGTGCACTCTTTCCTCTGATCTCATGGAGGATTTGAGAAGAGCGGAGGAATTCATGGAGTTCTTCAGGAAATGCACTGGATTTGAGGCATCTGAGATACAGAAAGTTTGGGCTAGGAGGCTTGTTAGAGGGGAAAGCTTCGCAGCAATAGCCCCAACAGGCACTGGAAAGACGGTCCTAGGAATAGTCTCTTCCCTCTTCTTCGCCAGAAATAGCAAATCTTATCTAATCTTTCCGACTCTTCTTCTGGTAAATCAAGCAGAAGATCTGTCTAAAAAGTTCTCGGAAAGAGCTGGCTTGAACCTAGAGATACTAAGCTATATCTCTGGAAGAAGAGATCTTCTTGATTCAATAAGCAAGGGGGAGTTCGACGTACTCATTACGACAAACCAGTTTTTGGCTAGAAATTTTGATCTTATAAAAGACAAGAAATTCGGGTTCGTATTTGTTGATGATGTGGACTCTATGATGAAAGCGTCCAGAAATCTGGAGAAAGTGCTTCTCCTTCTGGGATTCAGCCAGGAAGAGATAAGGGAGAAAATTCCTGCAGAAGGAGAGAAAGGAGTAATATTCATGGCAAGTGCTACTGGAAAAGCAGGAAAGAAGACCTTACTCCTCAGATATCTTCTAAACTTCGATGTTGGAGCTATAAGAGAGGGAAAACTGAGAAATGTAGTTGATATCTCCGTAAACAAGAAGGAGACAGGCTCCCTTATTGATATCATAAGAAAAATGGGAAGGAAAGGAGGACTTATCTTTCTCAGGAGAATGGAGGAAGCAGAGAGAGTAGCCGAGCTTCTCGAAAACGAGGGAATATCTGCTGAAATCGCAAGAGGATCGGATCCGGACATGCTGGAGAGATTCAGAAAGGGAGAAACTGATGTCCTGATAGGAGCTGCAAAGCCCTATGGTGTGCTTGTGAGGGGAATAGACATACCAGAGGTGAGATACACCGTATTCTATGGCGCTCCCATGTATGAAATAAGCATCAGCAATCTAGAGGAAATATCTCCAGGCGTTCTCTCAATAGCTTTGGCATCCCTCTCAGGAATACTCGGAAAAGAGGCACTGGTTCTCTCTAGACAGCTTAAGCTAAACCCAGATGAGGAGAAAATTAGAAGAGCCAAGGAGATTTTATCTGATTTTCTCAGCTCAAGTCCTAAGATAGAAAATGTGCTGTTCAGGGATGGAGAAGCCTTCCTCTGCATACCTGATATGCTCACATATATACAGGGATCTGGAAGAAGCTCAAGGCTCAGGCCAGGAGGATTGACAAAAGGCGCATCCTTCCTGATGGAGGATGAGCTTCTCGACTTTTTTGTGAGGAGAGCTTCTGCTTATGACATAGATTTTGTGGATATAGGCTCAGTTGACCTCAGTTCCTTAAGAAAGGAGATAGATGAGGACAGAGCTCGCAAGAAGGAGGAGAAAAAAGAGATACTCAGACACATACTTTTCATAGTGGAGAGCCCGAACAAGGCAAGAACTATATCTAAGTTCTTCGGAAAGCCATCGAGAAGATACTACGATGGAGCTGTCGTCTATGAGACCTCCACGGGAACTGAGGTTCTCACTATAGTTGCCACCCTCGGACACCTAGTTGATCTGACCACAAAAGAAGGATTTCATGGGGTTTTGTGCGAAGGGGATGAGTTCATCCCAGTATACACCACGATAAAAAGGTGTAGAAAATGTGGTCATCAATTTACAGATCTGCAGGCATGTCCCTTATGTGGATCAAGCGACATAGCTGATTCAAGAAGCACTATAAACCTGATATTGAGGCTTGCAGCTGAATCAGAGAGAGTTCTCATAGGAACTGATCCAGATACAGAGGGAGAAAAGATTGCTTGGGATCTTTATCAGATGATAAGCAGGATAAAGGGAAACATAAAGAGAGCTGAGTTCCATGAGGTTACAAAGAAGGCTATAATGAAGGCGATAGCTGAGAGCAAGGATATAGATGAGAACAGAGTCAAGGCTCAGGTTATAAGAAGAATTGAGGATAGGTGGATAGGATTTGAGCTGAGCCAAGAAGTGCAGAAGAAGTTTAGGAGGAAGAATCTTTCGGCAGGAAGAGCTCAAACTCCAGTCCTTGGATGGATCATAGATAGAACGAATGAGCACAAGAAGAAAACAAAGTTCACTGTGATTTCTGGGGATGATTTTGTCATATCAGTGGAGGGAGAGGTCATTGATGAGGGAAGGTTTAAGGCCTTTGTTTCCACAGTGTCCGAGAGCTTAGAAACAATTGCTCCACCACCACCCTTTAGCACTGGGGAGCTGTTAAAGGAAGCCAATAGAATGTTTAAGATGTCCTCCGATCTTGTAATGCAGATAGCCCAGGATCTGTTTGAGACAGGTCTTATAACTTATCATAGAACTGATAGCATAAGGGTCTCTGATGCAGGTTTAAGAGTTGCTGAGCAGTTCCTTCGGGAGAACTTCAGGCCTAGAGTGTGGAGCAGCGAGGGGGCGCATGAGTGTATAAGGCCAACTAGGCCTCTGACTTCCTCTGACATAATCCAGTTGTCGAGAGAGGGAGTAATTCAAGTCAAGTTGAGCAGAGATCATCTCAGAATATATGATCTTATATTTAACAGATTTATGGCATCGCAGGCGAGGGAAGCCAAATTTGTCAAGAGAAAGTATGTTATTCGTATAGAAGGAAGGGAATTCGAGGAGGAGAGGTATACCTCTGTTGTAGATCCCGGCTGGACAGATTATTACAAAGTAATAAAAATAAGGAAACAGCTGCCCGAGGAGATGGAAGTGGAGGTCAGACATATAAGGAAGCCCAAGGTCCCCCTTTACTCTCAAGGAGATATAGTCTCTATTATGAAAGAAAAGAAGATAGGGAGGCCCTCTACATACTCCACTATTATAGGGAAGATACTCATGAGAGGTTATGCAGTGGAGAGAAATGGAAAACTGTACTCAACAAGCCTCGGGGAGAAGGTTCACTCATACCTAGTGAACAACTATAAAGAGCTTGTTGATGAGCAGAGAACTGCTCTTCTGGAGAAGAAGATGGATGAAGTTGAGAGCGGTAATATGGATTATCAGCAATTATTAAAGGAGCTTTTCCATGAGATAAGGAACAGAAAGAGCTCTAAATAGCATGAGCTTTCCTCAATCCTTTTTAATAACATCACTGTTCAGGTGATATGTGGAAAGCGATTTGATGATAGCTGTTAAGTCCCTGAAAAAGAGCTTCGATAACGAGCCAGTAGTGGATGAAGTGAGTTTCTCAGTTAGAAAAGGGGAAACTTTGGCTATTGTCGGGCCAAATGGAGCTGGAAAAACCACTATTTTGAGAATGATAGCTGGACTTATAGAGCCAGATCAGGGGGTAATAGAGGTTAGAGGAAGAGTTTCCATGGTGCCTCAGGAAAACCTTCTACTTCCTTGGAGAAGTTTGAGATATAACATAGGACTTGGATTAAAGTTCTCTGGAATGCCAGAGAAGGAGAGAAATTTCGTTGTTGAGGAAGTAGCTGATATAATGGGGATAAAGGAGTACTTGGAAATGAACCCATGGAAAGTGAGCGGAGGGACTGCTAGAAAAGCAGCCATAGCTAGGGCTTTAGCAATAAAACCTGATGTTCTTCTGCTCGATGAGCCATTCACAGGTCTCGATATAGATTCTAGAAAAAGCCTTTTCCTCACGTTAATTAAGTTGAAGCCGAGAATAACAATGATACTGGTCACCCATAACATGGAAGAGGTGAACATGCTGGCCAATAGAGTGCTGATCCTCACCCCAAGGCCTGCCAGAGTGTCAAGGGAGATTTTAGTGGAATCTTTTTAAGCTCCTTCAAGCAGAATTTACATGATGACAGTCCAGCCAGAATGGGAAGAGGAATGGGCCATAAGCAAGGTAAAGGAGGAGATGATAAGAAACACAAGAAAGCATTACACAGATCTGACAATGGAGATATTCCTTGGAATATCAACTGCTGTTGTCCTTGGGTATTTCCTCTATGAGGTTTTCCTCATAGCTGGGAATCCTACCCTGCTTTTGAATGTTGACTGGCAGACCATGGTGAAGTCCATTCTCATCGCATGGATAATATCTGTCATAATATCAATGGCTATAGCTATCCCCGTAGGAAGGAGATGGGCTGAGTCTGTACTTAAAAAGACAATGGAAGACTATAGCAAGAGAGCATTAAGAAGAAGACTTCTAGCTCAGAGATACAAAGTGGAAAGAGGGACGAATATAGAGATGAAAGGCGGTTTTCTCTATATATATGACTTAAAGCCAAGGATGGAGATGGCTGGCTCCCCGCTCAGCAAACAGCTAGCTGATATAGAGAGCGCAGCCAAGGAGGTAATTGATAGCTTTTCCCTACTGAAATATGAGATAATAAATCTAGTTGTTAAGGTGGAAGACGAATCTCAGCTGAAAGACGCGGAAAACTGGGCCAGAAAAGCTTTTGGAAAGGATATCGATGTCAATGTTGTGGTATCGGAGGAGAAGGATGGTCTCATCTCCCTTGATCTAATTGCCGCAATATGAACATTATGGTTTCAACAACCCTTTCCTGGTCGCTTCCTTCCACTACTTGCACATCCATCTCCTCCAAAATATATCTCTGACTCTCAGGAAGAGGATTTGGAGAGAGAACTATGATTTTCAGTCCTGTATCCATCTTTTTCAGCACAATTCTGAGGGAATCCTCAGGCGATATTCCTCCCCCTGTCACAATTATCCCGACCTTCTCGTCGACCATCGCATCGAACTCGTGATGAACACCGGATAATCCCCTTACCCTAACATTCTTTTTTACATTAATCCCTTTGCTAAATAGTAAGTTGAATACCTCGGATAGATCCATTGAGAGACACTAAGGGAGATATTTAAAAAACTTATCTAAAGTAATAATTTTTTGTTTAATGGTGATAACTAACCCAGTTTCTTCTTATGTCTTTTCCTGTTACTTAATTTTATCCTTCTGATACCCCTCCTATTTAAGACTATCTTCAGTAGAATAGTTCCGATTCCGGCAGCAGCTATTATGGCAGCTACCGAATAACTGGGTTGAATTCCTCTCCCGCTCTCTATTTTTATCTGCTTCATCTCATCGGAGGACCAACTGCCTAAGTCATCTCTGACCTTAAATCTTATGATATAACTTCCTCCCTCCTTGTAGACATGATTAATCTTTACAGGGACTCCATTTCCCTTAAGGCTCCCGTTATCGGCTGTTTCATCTCCCCAGTCAACAGAGAAGGCCACAACTTGCCCATCAGGATCAGAACCCATCCCCCTGAGCTCTACGCTCATTCCATTAACATTAATCTCTAAAATTGTCGCATTAGGAGGTCTGTTTCCAGATACTTGCACTTTCGTGGAATAAGATGAGATGGCTCCTCTCGAATCCCTGACTCTGACTGTCACAACATACTCGCCTGCCTGAACATAACTGTGTCTTACAGAGAAACCTGAGAGGTATGTGCCATCCCCCATGCTCCATTCTGCTGCAATTATGTCATCATCCGGATCTGTTGCTGAGACGGAAAAGGTGATGTTCTGCCCAACAAGAGGATTTGATGGCTTTACACTTACACCTTCTATTTTAGGTGGCACATTGGTCTCGGTTCCAGGGACATATACTTTAATTGTGACAACAGCTGCTGTCGACCAGAGGTTATTCTCATTCTTGAATGTAAGTCTTGCAACATAAACTCCTTCCTTTGAATATTTGTGAGTAGAGTTTGCTAAAAAACCCGTTCCCTGATCTTTAGATCCATCTCCAAAATCCCAAACCCAAGAGACTATTTTCTTTCCAAGGGGATCCACCCCGTGGCCTGAAAATATGATGGAAGAGCCAAGAACAGCAGGATTTGGACCAACATAGTCTATCACTGCATAGGGAGGCGCTGAATTTGGAAAAACATTCACAGTATAAACGTATGGCGAGGACCAAGCTCCATAGCTGTCCTCTGCTTTAAACAAAACTGTGTAATAACCAAGATTGCTGTATTTATGGGATAACTTGCTGGGCGGAGATCCTGTTTTGTTCTCCACCGTGTTATCACCATAATCGAAGAACCATGCTACAATGGGATCTCCTTCAGGATCATATGCATGTAACGTAAATGTGACGGTATATCCATCTTGGGATATAGTGATATTCGTTATCGATACAACAGGCGGCTGATTGTAAAAAGGACATCTCCAGTTCTCTGCATGAATGAACACTACATTTAAAAGGAGCAATGCGAGCATTATGATGTACAATCTCATCCTCAGCCAATCCCTCTGCGAGCTTATAAACATGGGTTCATATCTAGTCGTATCGTATCACGACTTCAATAGTTCTCTGAACTTTCTGACAATCTCCATCAGCTTCCCCTCATCAAGCCTTCCCAGCGGAGTATCTATCTCAAATATCCTCCTTGGCAACCTAATTCTATCAAATGAAAACCCTAGATCTTCTTTTATCTTATTCTTACTTATCAGGATCTCCCTTCCAATTTCAACAAGATTCTCCTCACTGAGCCTCAAACCCAGCGGTTCCAGACACTCCCTCACCACATCAGGCTTGTATATCTTCCTTGAGAATAGACAGACCACAAGACTGCAGAGCACTTGTCTCCATGATTCCTCTTCAAACAGGTTTATTGCTATATCGGCTGGTGATAACATCTTTCCCTCTTTCAGCATCTCCTGATCAAGGGAGTAACCTGCGGAATCCAGATGACTGTGCCTTGCGCCTGTTATATTTGTTGCATATGCTGCTGGACCTGTGTGATATCCTGCCATTTCGTTTCCTCCAAAGGAAAGTGCAAAATCAAGTCCACCGTATTTAGCAGCTACTGCTTCCACCCCGAGGCCCATATATTTATAAAATTCATTTTCTCCTTTAACTATGAGGTTTACAGCCTCTATATATTTCTCATAATCCCCCCACTTGAGGTCGACTATGACATCCTCCTTTCTCAGTATCCCTCTTTCAAGAGCCTCTGTTGCCCAAGACAGGACAACTCCTGTGCTTATAGCATCTAAACCGAGTCTATCAACCTCTTTTATGAGTTTTAAAAGTCCATCCACATCCCCTATGCCAAGCATTGATCCAAGTGCGTATATGGGCTCATAATCGTAGCTGACAAACTCTGTTTTATAGAAGTAGGGTTCTTCCTCATATGGCTCCCTGAGAGCAGCTATGTGTATGCATGCAGTTGGGCAATGAGAGCAGGCGAGCCTCCTCCCCAATCTTTTTGATGCTATGGACTCACCACTTATATCATAAGCTTTATCAAACCTGTTATGCTTGAGATTCATTGTTGGAAGAGCTCCTATTTCATTCAGAGGCATTACATTCATGGGAGTCCCTAGATCGTGGTATTTCTTCATGAACTCCCCCTTAGATTCGCTGAAGATCTTCTCATATATCCTGCGATATCCTACTTTGTCCTCCACTTTTATCGTCCTTCTGCCGGATATAACAATTGCCTTCAGCTTTTTTGATCCCATTACAGCCCCAATTCCAAGCCTTCCAAAGTGTCTATATGTTTCAACTACAGCAGAAGAATACCTTATGAGCCTTTCTCCAGCCGGACCTATCCTTATTATCGACCTAAATCCCTCTTTTCCTGCTCTTTCCCTTATCACTCTTCCAGTTATGTCCGTCTTCATGCCCCAGAGAGCTCTTGCATCCCTGAACCTCACGCTCTCCTCGTCTATATCGAGATATACTGGATGATCCGCTGCTCCTTTTATTACTATGGCTCCATAGCCTGCCATCCTTATTGCAGCAGCCGATCTACCTCCAGCATGACTTTCCCCATAATTCCCAGTTAGAGGAGACCTAAATATGGCAACTGTTTTTGAGGCAAATGGATAAAGAGCTGTCATTGCACCAACAGCTAACACTATTACATTTCCTGAACCGAGAGGATCTGAATTTTTATCCAATTCTTCCTCAAAAAGTTTTACACCTACCCCCACTCCACCTAGATATCTCAAAAACAGCTCCTTTCTTATCTCAACAGAGAAATCCATCTTGCTCAAATCTATCTTCAGGACTCTAAAAAGGGAATCATCCATCAGGACACCTCCTCAACTATAAGCACATTATGAGGACAGTGCTTAGCGCATATACCACAATAGGTGCATACTATTGGTTTTCCCTTTTCTCTGTCCCAGAAAATCGCTCCCAAGGAGCATGCACTAATACATATCATACAACCCGTGCACTTTGAGCTCAATAGCCTGACTCCTCCATGCTCCCTAACAATAAGAGCGCCCTCCGGACAGGAAGCGGCACATGGAGGGTCTTCGCACGCCCTGCATACGACTACGGCAAATCCTCTCTCAAAGCCTCCTAGGCTTTTAACTATCAAGGCCGATCTCTCTAAGCCTCCATCGCCATATCTCATGCTACATGCGTACATACATATCTGACATCCCACGCATCTTTCCGTATCCGGCACGGCTATTCTTCTTATCATCGGAAGTAGTAACGGAGTCCATATTAATAATTCTTTGATATAAATATTCAGTGATTCTATTTAAATAAATATGATACTTAGCTCAATGTTGATGAGAATGGAACCGTGAGATTGAATACTAGAGCTGTATCTCTTAAACAATCGCAACAATATTGCGTAGGAGGTCTTTATATGTTCTAGGGTTTCTGCATCCAACTCTTTATCAACGTCATTAAATCATGGAAGCTGTTCTTAGGCCAAAAACGAGAGTTGCCCAAAGAATTGCTATACACCCAGTATTTTTGCTATTAATGCATCAGTATAGAAAAGGAAGCTAGATGACTTTGCTCTATCCTTATAAACCTCGTATACATTTTTAATTTTCCTCTCCCTGAAAATCTTCTTGGATCTAGCTAGAGGCCATACTCCCTCCATCTCCTATCAACCAGTTCCTTTGTTCTCTCATCAACAGAGACCTCCTCAGGCCAATCCCCTCCATACTCTTCTCTCAGTTTTCTTGTGGCATCTATGCCCATCTTACTTCCATACCCAGGTATAGGAGTTGTGTGATCTATCTGATCGACATGTGTCCTCGGGATTATGACAACATCTCTCTGGGGATCCACAGTGGAGGATATAGCATATATCACTTCATTCATGTCATTTACGTTCACATCATGATCCACCACTATTATAATTCTGGTTAGGCTGAACTGATCCAAGCCCCAGAGCCCCATCATCACCTTCTTTGCATGACCTGGAAATCTCTTCTTTATGGAAACTATTGCCATTCCTTGAAATAATCCATGTGGTGGGAGGTTTATGTCAACAACTTCCGGAAGGATCATCCTTATTATCGGAAGAAACATCCTCTCAACAGCTTTTCCAAGCCATGCGTCCTCTAAGGCAGGCTTCCCCACAACTGTGGCATGATATATTGGGTCTTCCCTCATCATGATCTTCTCCAGATGAAAGACTGGAAAGAGATCAGGTGGAGTGTAATATCCCCAGTGATCCCCAAATGGGCCCTCTGGCACAAGCTCACCCGCATTCACCTTTCCAAGTAGAACTACCTCAGCTCTTGCTGGAACCATTATGTCATTCTCAGTCTTTATAACTTCTATTCCCTTTCCTGCCAAAATACCAGCAAAAAGAAGCTTGTCTATTGGATATGGGACGGGTGCAACCCCTGTAAAAGTAGTAGCTGGATCTGCTCCTATCACTATCGCAACTGGCATCTCTTTCTCACCTAATTCTCTATAATGATCGAGAAACATGCTCCCTCTCTTGTGTATCTGCCAGTGCACAACAGCTCTTTTGTCATCTATTATTTGAACTCTATAAACTCCTATATCGTGCACCCCTGTCTTCGGATCGACTGAAAAGACTAGGGGGAATGTGAGATATCTTCCGGCATCCTTGGGCCATGTTCTCAGGGCAGGTATCATGTTAAAAGATGGATTTTCCACTACCACTTCTTCAACCGGTCCTTTTCCCACAGTTTTGGGAAGCATGCTGGAAAAGCTGGCTATCTCCCCTATCATCCTGAGTTTCTCCAGAAAACTTGAGGGCATTACCTCCACAAGCCTTAACAATCTCTCCCCTATCTTCTCAAGTGGTTGGTCGAATGCAACCTCAAAGAATTTCATTCCTCCAAATATGTTCCCCACAATTCTCCATCTTTCATACCCCTTTATTCTCTCAAAGAGAACTGCCTCCCCTCCTCTGTACATCTGCCTTCTAAGGATCTCTGCTATCTCCAGATCTGGATCAACTTCCACTTTGACTCTCTTAAGTAGGCCTCTCTCCTCAAGAGCTAGGATATACTCCCTCAGATCTTTGTGCATAAGGCACTTAGAAATGCAAAAAGATAAGCTCTTCTTCGCATTATTGTGTTCCCAAAGTATGATAAAAAAGTTTATCAGATCTTCCGATAAGAGATCTGGATGGTTGTTGACAAGTTTGGTAGGCCTGTCACAAGCCTTAGGATCTCTGTGAACTATGAATGTAACTATAACTGTTTTTTCTGCCATAAAGAGGGAATAGAATCAACAAATAAGCTGATGAGTCCGGAGGAAATAGAAAAAGTGGTCAGAGTTTGTGCAAAATATGGAGTGAAGAAGGTGAAGATAACAGGCGGAGAGCCACTTTTAAGGAGGGATCTCGAGGAGATAGTGAGGAGAATAGCGGAAGTTGATGGAATAGAAGACATAAGCCTAGTGACAAATGGATATCTGCTCAAGGAGAGAGCCAGCAGTCTGAAAAAATCCGGCTTGAACAGGGTAAATGTAAGCATTCACTCGTTAAATCCCGATGCCTACAGAAGAATAACTGGCATCGACGGGCTTCATAGGGTGATAGATGGAGTGGATGAGGCTATCAAAGTTGGCCTAGGAGTGAAGATAAATAGAGTTATTTTAAAAGGAGTGAATGATGAAGAGAAACTAGATGAGCTAATTAAGTTTGCAAAGGAGAGAAATGCTTCCCTGCAGATAATAGAGCTTGAGGGAGATGAGGAGCTTATGAGAGGATATCATGTTTCTCTTGATGAAATAGAGGAAGAACTCAATAAAATAGGTAGGTTAAAGGGAAGAAAGGATTTGCATGATCGTCCAATATATGAAGTCGATGGAGTCGAAGTTGAGCTAGTAAAAGCTTACAGAAATCCGGATTTCTGCATGCACTGTACTAGAATGAGGATAACTCCAGATGGAATGTTTAAACCCTGTCTTTTCAGAAAGGATAACTTAGTTCCCTTTTTGGATAAATTGAGAGGGGGAAAGGAGATAGATTCCCTCTTCTTTCTTGCTGTAAGCAGGAGGGAGCCCTTCTATAAGGGGTGATATCATGGTTAAAATGGTGGATATATCAGAGAAGGAGCCCATTGTGAGAGTTGCAAGGGCAAGGGGAAGGATAAAACTAAGAGAGAGCACGATAAAGAGGATAGTTGAGGGGAAAATAGAGAAGGGAGATGTCATAACAGTTGCTAAGTTAGCCGCTATACAGGCAGTGAAGAAGACACCTGAGATAGTACAGCTGTGCCATCCAATACCAATAGAAAATGTTAACGTTGAGGTAAAATTGAAGGAAAACTATGTAGAAGTAGAGGTTGAGGTAAAAGCTATTGCAAAAACGGGAGTTGAGATGGAAGCCCTTTCCGGTGTTTCAGCTGCCCTTCTCAATATATGGGACATGGTGAAGAAATACGAGAAAGATGAGATGGGGCAGTATCCATCAACAGTAATCTATGATATATCGGTGCTGGAGAAGAGAAAAGATATCCGAACTTTTTCAAAGCAATTGGGCTAAATCTTCCAGAAAATTTAAGAGTTGTGCACGTAATTGAGTTGTTGTTTTTGTTATCTATCTGTAGAATTAGCCCTCTCGCTGCACTAATTCTAGTGGTGATGAGATGCATCAGGTGGTGTCTACTGCCCTAATAATATCCTTAGGGCTTATGATCCTACTTCTCTCAGCAAGCACTGTCAAGGAGATCTTGATATCTATAAAGGAATATAAGGAGAGGAAATGCATAAGGGCAGCTCTCTATGCTCTTGAGGAAGTAGTATCCATCTCCTCTGGAGGAGGTAGAGGAGAAGTTCAGATAAACCTCCCATGCAGAGTAGAGGTGAAGGGGGATAGCTGTGTTTTGGTATCTGCTGGAAATGAAAGCCTGTATCACTGTTTTCCTGTGAAAATAAGGGACTTTGATCTAGAAATTGGAGGCAATGGACTTCTAACAGCAGAATGGAGGGAGGGAGAGGTGATAATAGGATGGAGAGGGTGATGAAGGAGGCTCTTCTCCTTCTCATGACTGTAATCTTGGTTGTCTCCATAATATCCCTGTTAAATAATGCGATCAGCATTAGGGAGGATCTATATCACAGAAAATTAGACTTCTGGAAAGCGTTAATAATCTCTATAAACCAGAAATATGGATTAGATGGCAGTTTCGAACCCTCAAAAGGTGAGGAGGGGTGAACGACTACCTTTCTTATTTCATTTTAACGACTATATTTATAGTATTAGCTTTCCTCATAATTATGGAGGCGATCATGCCTTGTTGAGATACCTTCTTCTGATCCTTATTCTCTTTATGCTCCTGTTTGCGGGTCTTAATGCATCAGATGTCTGGTTTATTCCATCTTTCTCGGAGGGAAGGGCAAAATGCCTTGCTATATCATCTGTCAAAAATGTATCATATAGCATTAGAAATATTACATCTAAGCTAAACATGAGCTGTACAGCTCGCAGCTGCTATGCGATAGTTCAGCCTATTCCAGGAGGAAGGATTTACATAACTGGTGGATGGCCATGAAGGAACTTCTGTTCATTCTAGCGGGGATAATAGTCATAACAACCCTGATAAAACTTCCCGATCTCTATCCGTTGGATAGCAGAGGAGTAGTGTATAGGATATCTCAAGAGGAAGTGCATGCTGAGATAGAGACCTTCCCAGCTAGATTGGTGATCTTTGAAAGGCTTTACCTGGATAAACTCTTGCTAAATAGGTCTAAAAATCTGACAATTGATCTGAATGATTTCATTTCTGAGCTTAAAAGAGACCTAGATAGAAAGGGCATGGAGGCTGATATAGAATATCTGATAAAAATGGGAACTTGTAATGGGGTAAATGGCACGCTAAATGCTATTTTTGATGGGGGTTCGGATCCCAACTCCATTGGAGTAAGCACAGAAGTACAGCTGAGAATTGGTAGCAAGATGACAGGCATTTCAGGAAAAAGAAGCTATATAATAAATATATGTCACCCTTATAGAAAAATTTGTTTCGACAAAGTTGCTGAACTGCTCCCAAGAAACTCATCCTTTGAGGAGAGCGCAGAGTTCAATGACACCAAAGAACTTGAAAAATGGGTGAGCAATGCGATAAAGCGATACAGAGATGAACTAGAGATATCTCTGGACAATGCAAGGATAGCAGCTAGGAACTGTAGTCTAAATTTAATATATAATGTAGAGATGATTTATAATAGAGTTTATTTATATAAATATATTCTAATATATAGAGTCAATGCGATAGTAGAACAAGAGGACATAACCCTTTACTATTATGGTGGATCGAAGAGGGGTATCTCAGAGAACTTTAAGATTATATGGCAAGTTTACCTCGATGGTGAGCTTTCAAAAATACCAGGAAACACGAATTCAACCGAAGCAGAACCTCCAGAAACTGGACTAGAAGCTTTTATACAGCCAAAATAAAACTTTTCTCTTAATTTCCCCGTTTTCCATAGAAAATCTATTCAGAGAAGGAAATTTCATGAGAAGGTGGATCGTGCTTATGTTAATGACGTTAATTATCATAAGATCTCCTGCAACTTCAGCAGAAAATGGTGCATTAGATGACTTCAACAGGAGATTTAGCGAGGCAGTTAGAAACATGGTCAATGCAATAGTGGCGATGATAAACGCGATAAAGGATGCTGCACTGACAATTGGAAGAGTGCTTGGAGGGGCCCTCATTGCCATAGGTGCAGTGTTATGGGCAAGCGATCTATTCAGTTATAAGGGAAAGAAGCTTATAATCTCTGGAATAATACTCCTGATAATACTAGAACTGCTTTTGGGACCATAAGTTCCTACCTTTAGCGGAAGCTAAAAGTGGAGAAACTGGAAATACCAACTGGGGATATCAGATAGAATAGGGCGTATGTTAATTTAGGTTTCCATGAAATAAAACAACGAAAGTCAGTGCTTTGATAAGCAAAAAAGAGGTGAAGCGAATTTAGTCAGCCATTTATTCCAAATATTTTGGCAACCGTTTCATCAAGCCATTTCACTGCTGAAACTGTACCATTCCAGAGTTTTGATGGGGCTTGCTCGAATATTGAGACAACATTCATGATAGGAGCTGCTATTATGCTGAGAAAGAGAGCTATTGTGAGAATCAGCAGAAGAGCTTGCTCGACAGTTCCGCTCACTCCCTTCCTCCTCATAACATCACCGTCCATACTTGGAAGCAATATTTTTAAGCAGGAAAATTCAGATATTTTTGAGAGGTAATTGCATTGAAAGTATGTCCTGTATGCGGAAGTAAGAGGATAATGAAGATATCACCTTTATCCGGATGGCTCACCCCAGAGGAGTGGTTTTGCCCTGATTGTGGCTACAGGGGACCGATATACGGAGAGCTAGAGGAGGAGAATTCTACAAGTGAAGAGTAATATTTTTATCCTCATTGTCAACAGCAAGTCTTATGGAACATGAAGATATATTCGATATACTAAGAAAGCTTGCCTCGGTTCCTACTGTTACAGGATATGAGCAGAATGCAAGAGAAACTATTAAGGAACTTCTATCCGGCTATGTGGATGATTTTTGGACAACTTCATGGGATAATAGTGTGGCTGTGATAAATCCGGCAGGAAAGAAAAGACTTCTCTTTGCAGCTCACGTAGATCAAATAGGTTTTATCGTTACAAGTATAGATGAATCGGGCTATCTTAAATTCTCGCCGATAGGAGGCTGGGACGCAAGAGTAGCTTACGGAAGCAAGGTCACTGTGATAACTTCAAAAGGAAGCATAAGAGGAGTTATAGGAACTATTCCTCCTCATCTTATGAAGGAAAAGGAGAAGAAGATAGATTTCAAGGAACTTGTGATAGATATAGGTGTTGATAGCAAAAAAGAAGCTGAAGAAGCTGGTGTTAGAGTGGGAGATTATATAGCGCTTCACTCGGAGCCGGAATTAATAGGAAAGCACAGAGTTATAGGCTCAGGCATGGACGATAAGGCAGGCTTGGCTTCAATAATATATGCAGCAAGAATGCTCGCCACTAGGAAAAGTGAGCTAGGAGACATATCTGTCTACTTTGTGGCAACAGTACAGGAGGAGATAGGATTAAGGGGCGCAAGCATGATAGGATACGAGTTAAAGCCTGATGTAGCAGTAATTGTGGACGTGACTCATGCAAAATCCCCTGAAACAAAGGAAATAGCCTTCGTAGAGCTTGGAAAAGGTCCTGTTATATCTATAGGTCCGATATATCACAGAGAGATAACGGAATCCCTCATAGAGATTGCTGAGAAGCATGGGATAATGTATCAGAGAGAGGCAGATCCAAGAGGAGCAGGAACAGATGCATGGGCAATTCAGATAGCTAGAGGAGGAGTTAAGACAGGTCTTGTTTCAGTACCCAATAGGTATATGCATAGCGGCGTTGAGATGGTGGATCTCAGGGATATGTTCAATTTAGCTAGGCTTCTGGTTGAGTATTCAGTTTCTATGAAAATTTGAGCGTGAATAAAAAAGTATTTAAATTTGCCGAGGATGCCCACCATATGTCGGTGAGACTTGCTATACCCACATGGTCTGATGAAGGACTGGATTCAGAAGTTCATCCCAGACCACTTGGATCCCCTTTTATGGCAATAATAGAGGTAAGGGATAAGGAAGCTAAGCTAGTGGAGGTAGTGAGGAACCCCATATCTTCTCTTTTGATTCCTAGTAGAGAAATAAGCCTCGCATCTTGGCTTAAAAGCAAGAGGATAGATATCCTGATTTCCTCAAAACCATGCAGTTCTTCCGTCGTTGAGAAACTAATGGACTGGGAGATAGGTTTTCAGGTAATCGAGGGAAAAACTGTCAAGGATATTATAGATAAATACTTAAAGGGAGTTCGTTGAGATAATCTCCAACAAAGACATAAGCAGATATAAGGGAACTGCCAAGGCAGCATCTCAAGACAATAAAAAGGTCCTAATAAACCGAATATGGACTCAGTGATAGTTATCTTTAGGGGAACAATCTATAATTAGGAGCTGTTTAAACCTTCTGTTTGGATTATCTTTTATGAATAAACACTTAAAGTAGCTTTAAGGCCTCAGCCCGCCCGTCTTTCCTCATCCAATCGGGCGAAGGAATTCTCCTCATAGGCCTTATGTTCATAAAAGGTGAGGCTTATTAACTGTTACGGTCTTTTTCATAGTATTTTATTAAGAAGTGATTTTTATTTCTCCATCAAATAAGCCGACCGAGCAGAGAACTGATGAAACAAAAGATATCAGCGTATCCTGACTTCCTCCCAGTTCAATTATTAGTATATCTTTTTCCTCAGCAACTCTATACACGGAATCTAGATCTGTTCTGCCATTCTTCACATCAACAGCAAGAGAAACAACGTCCTGAGGAGCTTTATCCATTATCACAACCAGAGAGGGGGAATTACAGCTCTCCTCTGAAATTATCCCTCCAACAATTTCCACTATATCTCCAGGATCTCCTCTTGCAACAGCACACCATGATCTCCTGCCTAGAACAAAAGAGTAAAGAACTAATGCATCCTTATACACTGACATAAGCTCTGACAGAACTCTTCGAGCTATTCTCTCATCTTGATCATCATGGCACCCTGTTGTGAACCCAACATAAACGGTTGGAGGTTCTCCTTCATAAAATCTCATGTTCCCATCACCGGAACATGTCCGAATCTTCCAAGTTTTATTATATCACCGGGATTTGCATCTGTTGGCACTATTCTTATTCCTATCTTTTTTCTCCTTCTTAAGGCCACTGAGACGGAATCCTCCATCATTTCTTTTATATCATGCTCATTTGCGCTTACTACAACCATATCAAGCCCAGCTACGCACACAGATATAAGAGATATCAGATCTTCTGGGCTTATCATTCCCTTAGATCCAAGCTCCATAAGGCGGCTATCTTCTGCATATGGAAGCATTAATTCATTAAACCCTGTTAATCTTATATTTTTATTTTTAAGCTTTTTTATCGCTTTATTTATCTTATCTATAGCTCCCAGTGTGCCAACGCTCATGAAATTTCTTCCTGATATCCTTTCCACCAAGGCTGCAGAGCTCTCCTCCATCCAAGGAGATATGGAGGCATCTATTCCTATGAATGGTACTCCTAATGCTTTGGAGAGATCATTAAGAAGCTTATTGTATCTTTGGACTATTTTCTCTAGGCTTTTATCCAGATCAGTGACATCTATTTCAGGAATCATCCTGAGGCTAGCTGATATCCCATTTCTAACACATCTAGTTACCGGGAAGTAGGATGTCTCGAGCTGACTTCCAATTGAGAACCCTATTCTCGTACACGCTGCCTCTCCTAGATCCTTTTGTACCTTCTTAAGAAGCCATGCTGCATCCTCCGCTCTGTGTAAAATAAGGGATATGAAGAGACTATCTGAATCGTTCATGGCCTTAATTAATTCCTCTGATCCCCTTTTAATATTCACCTTTCTCAGCGGGAAAGCTGTGAAATCTATTCCATTTTCCTTTAGATCAAGAGATAACCTAGCAGCACGCTGAAGATCCTCAATTTCTCCCCAGGGAAGCACAAATCTCTTTGTCCAAGGTGATATGCCACTTTCCTTCAACCCCTCAACAAACCTTTCAATTAATCTGAAATCTGGTTTATTTAGGTGGAGAGATATCGCTCTTATGGTGGTCATCCCACCCTCAGAACTTAGATCATTAAAAAACCTTAGTGAGCTATGGGACAGGTCCCGGGTATCTGCCTGTTATATCCCGTCTCACCTGCTCATTTGAGAGAAACAATATCGTGAACATGCTGAACAGCAGAAAGAACAGCAGAAATAATAGTACCAGAATTCCATCTCTTCCAAGAGCTCTAGGAGCATAGGCAAAAGCTGATATTATAACGGAAGCTGATAGAAAAATTGCCATCACTCCATCCACAATAGCCAGTTTTCTTCCTTTTTCTTTTCTATAAACCATTAGAATGCATGCTATTATAAATAATAATGATAAAAGAATGATGGTTAGATAAGAGGCTAAGAGAAATGGTTCCGATCCCTCAAGCAGGAAGAAAGCAGAGAAAGAGGCGAACATCAGAGAGAAAAGGATCATGTAAGCCAATATTACATTTGCCAGAGTAGCCATCTATTAATTTCTTCCGAGGAAAAAGATAAATCTTTAGCTCTATACTGTTCAAGTACTATGGTGCTCGCAAATAAGTTGACTACTGAAAATCCAGTTATAATTCTCCGGAAATTATTGTATTATACTAGAAAGGACATCAAGGCTTAGAAATCTGTAGAAGATTAGGGATCTCCTGTCAACTGCTTTGCTATTTCCTCAGAGGAGCTACTTAGAGCGCTTATTGATAAAGCAAATAATTATAAAATTGATAACTACCTGACAACAGTTTATTTAAGTACAGCTGGACTTACAGAAAAGGGTGTTTTAGATAGAGCTTTTCCCCTACACGCCAAGAAAAGGGCAGAAGGAGCTCATCGAGTTTATAAGAAATTCTAAATCTAGATACATATGTATACACGCTCCAACAGGCTTTGGAAAAACTCCTGTGGTTTTATCTGCTCTTCTTCCACTTACAAAAAGAGGTTTAAAGATAATATGGGCTGTTAGAACAGGAAATGAGACGGATAGACCGATAGAAGAGCTGAAAAACATAGTTAGAAATAAAAACGAGAGTTTCCTAGGGATATCCTTCAGAGGGAAGAAGGATATGTGTCTACTTGCCAGAGATAGGAATATATCCGGATATGAGGCTGTGAGCAACTTGTGCAACCTTTATAAGGAGAAATGCCAGTACTACAAAAACCTAGAGAGAACTAATGTCGAAATACCCAAGGAGCCTCTTCTTTTCTCTCAAGTGCTTAAGATAGCAGAGGAATCCAAGATCTGTCCTTACTTTCTTCAGCTGAGAATTTTAGAAGAAGTGGATCTGGTTTCACTGAGCTACAATTACATACTATCCCCTATAGGATGGGTTATCAGGAGGTATGTACCTTTCAGAAAGAGCATCCTTGTAGTGGATGAGGCTCATAATATGCAGACTGCCGTGATGAATGTAAACAGCGACAGCATATCCATACTATCTGTAAGAAGAGCGATAAAGGAAGCAAGTACTATGATGAGTTTTCCTTCTGATTTAACTGATTCTCTAAACTCTTTAGTTAAAATCATGAGAGAAATGAGAAATAGAATAATGGAGGATGATATCTACGATCCGGAAGCCTTGATGAGGCAAGTAGGTCTTAACAGGGAATCTCTCCAGCTTCTAGTGAAATTTGGGGAGAAGATTGCAAGGAGAAAAGCAGAACAGGGAAAGTCACCTAGATCATATCTTTCTCATATAGGGAAGTTCTTTTTGGCAGTATTAGATTCAAAAGGCATCGATGGTATATTCAACTTGGCTACAAGAGAGGGAGAGAACCTAAAACTGGAACTAGTTGATATGAGGTGTGCTGAAGTACTCCGGTATGTGTGGGAGGAGTTCAGATCTGTTATATTCATGTCTGGAACTCTTTCTCCTATAAGTGCTTTCTCAGAGGTTGCTGGAGTCGACTCATGTGACAGTTTCGAGATGAGATCCTTTGTTGACAGGAGAAAGGTGAAGACAGTGCTACTAAAGGGAGTGAGCACAAGAGGGGAGCAGCTCTCAACTATAATGAGAGATAGATATCTGGCATCGATCAAGGCTTTTCTTTCCATTATGAATGGAAATGTTGCTATCTTTACATCTAGTTATAGGACACAAGGGTGCATTTTAGGGGAACTTGCTGAGATAGCTGCTAAACTGGGCTTTATTTTATTCAGCGAGAGAGAAGGTATGAGCGGGCATGAGGCGAGAGAGATATTGGAGAGCATGAAAAAAGCAGCATATAGAGGGGATAAAGTTGTGCTTGTTGCTCCTATGGGTGGAAGATTTTCTGAGGGTATAGATCTTCCAGGAAAGGAGCTTATAGGTGCCTATATAATGGGAATTCCTTTTGATAGACTCACAAAGAGGACCCAGCTCTACATAGGATATTATACTAGGGTGTATGGGGCTAGAAAGGGAAGATATTATGCATATATTGTTCCCGCTATGAGAAAGGTATCCCAAGCCATAGGAAGAGTTATAAGAAGTGAGGAGGATTATGGAACGTTTATCTTAGGGGATGAAAGGTTCTTAAAACCGATTTACAATAGGCTTCTGCCAGACTACATAAGGGAGACTGGTGAAGCAGTAAGTTGGAAGAATTTAGGCGGTTATTTAGAGATGTCAAGAGAAAGTAGATAAATTTTTACAAAATGATGTCAGAAAGCTCCTGCTTTAGCAAGAAAAGTACTGTAGGAAAAATGGTTAAATATTAATCACCTCTACTATCAAGGGATGCCAAGAATTGATGTATATCTCTCTGATGATAAGACCTCTCTTTATATAGAGAAAGCTGTAAACACATTAAAACCATCTTTGAAGAAGCTTTATGGATATGATGTGAGAATTATAAAAGTAAAGAGCCCTGATGCTGCTCTATTTGCACTCAGAGAAGGAGTTGATGAACTACCGGCCATAAAGATAAGAGATAGAGTTTTCAAACTAGCTGAGGCAGAGAGAGCAGTTAACATGCTTCTATCGGGCAAAAGTCCGGATGAGCTCCTAGAAAGAAGAGTTTCATCTGATGCGTTAAAGAAAAGAGCTGAGAACATACTCAGAAATGCGGAATCTATGTCTATTTCCCTAGAATCCATAGCACCTCAAGCTAAAGATATAATAGAGAGCATAAAGAACCTTGAGAGCGAGATATACGAATCTGAATTCAAAGAGCTTGATTCAGAACTGAGAGAGATAGAGGATATTCTCATAAAAGAGTCGAAGAAACTTCAAAGAATGAAAGAAGTCAAATCTCAAGCAGAAGACTTATATAGGCAAGTTTTAGATGGTATTTCATCCCTTAAAGAAACCCTATCCCGCATTCAGATAATTCATGCAGATATGCTGATAAAATCCTTGGAATCCGATGCAATCAATCCATCAGACTGCGGTGAGGACATAAACTGCTTGGAGAAATCTATAAACTTGTCCAGAAATCTGATATCAGTCATATCCTCTATAAAAGGTGATATCTCATCGCTGGAAAGGCCGTTATCAGTACTAAAAAGGGTGCTAGCAGGCGAGTTCGATGATACTGCTGCTTGGTTTGATGCTAGCTTTAAGATATCAGCTTTCTCCGATTTTATCAGGAGAGTTAAGGAGAATTACAGGGATGGAATAACTTTATCCAGCATATCCGACATAGAGAAAGCAAAGAAGGACCTCTCATTGCTTGATACTATGGCTTCAGGAATGGAAGCGGGAGTGGTAGTAAGGCGATCTGGTTTAAGTCTTGACAGGTTGATTGCAGTAATTGGAGATGAAGCGAGCTCTTTAGTCAATATTGTGAGGGATGATAGCATAGATCCCAACGAGAGAATGCTGGCTGTCTCTACATTCCTCTCAAAACACATGAAATCACTTGCCTCTGCTGCAGAAGTAATGGAAGAGGTAAGAAAGATGTTCCCCATCTGGGAGAGGTATGTCTCATCTGTTCTTGAGAGCAAAAGCATAATTAGAGCAGAGGAGCTAGCTAGAATACCTAAGCAGTGGAGAGATGCTGTGATAGACAACATGGTAAATAAAAAGATGGCAATAAGACTGCCCGATGGAAGGATAGCTGCAAAGCTCACGAGAGAAGTAGTTGAAAGTTATAAATTGGAAGTAAAAAACAGGATAGATAGAACTCTTAAGATAATACTCAAGATGGAGGGCATGGGCATAAGCTTAGTTGGACAGGAGAAGGAGCTTAAAGATTTGCTATCTAAGCTGGAAGGCACAGATCTCTCGGATGTGGATTCCGCTTATAGTGCCCTTATTGAGATAGACAGAAAATTAAAAGAAATAGAAAATAATCTAAGAGAAGCAATATCTAAATAATTTATAGCATGCTATTGGCTTATCCTAGTCTCCGGTAATTTCTCCTTTTTAGTATAATCACTTAATATCAGCTCTATTGTTGCCCTGTCGATGGATGATAAGTTCCTTCTCAAGTTATCCACCAGACATCCAACTATCCTTTTTATCATAGCCTTGGACATTCTATCCATCACTTTCGCTGTTTCCTCATCGCATCCCAAAATCCTAATTGCCTCCATTAACTCCTCCTTTCTGGCTTCCTCAACCATTCTGCAGAAATTAGATATTATCTCCTCAGCCCAAGACCTTCTCCTTTTTTCAAGAAAATTCTCCAGACTTTTCTCCACAAAATCCTCAGCTCTCTTTATATCCTCCAGTTTTTTAGAAGCTTCTTCATCAAGGTATTCCCTTAGATCATCTATTGTTATCACCTTTATCCCCTTAATCCTTGATGCCTCAGGATCCACGTTTCTCGGCATGGAGAGATCGAATATCAGCGTACTCCTCCCTTCCAGCTTAGATGCTCTCTCTTTAGTTATTATATAATGTGGGGCGCTGGTAGTGACGAACACTACATCAACAACTGGAAGAAATCTGTCAACATCGTCCAGCTTTAGTGCAATTCCACCAAATGAGTTTGCAAGCTGGACAGCTCTGTCATATGTCCTATTTGCTATCATTATTCTAAGATTTCTTTTGTTTCTCATATTTATATTCTCTATAACAGCAGATCCCGTCTCACCAGCTCCAATAACCATTATAACTCTGTCTTGTAATCCACCCAATATCCTCTCAGCAACCTCGACAGCCATCTCAGCAATGGAAATTCTCTTTTTTCCGAGAGAAGTGCTGGATCTAACTCTTTTTCCTACCTTCAGTGCTTCATCAAAGATCGATCTTAAGTCACGCGATAGTAAACTGAGCTTAGAGGAGAGAATATACGCTTCTTTTATCTGATGAAGTATTTCATTCTCTCCAATTGCCATGGATTCCAAGCCTGCTGCCAACCTGAAAAGGTGCCTTATGGCCTCCTCTTCCCATGCTATCTCTACATCTTGGCTGAGCTTCCTGTCACCGGATAATTCTTCCCATGCTTTTATCACATCACTAAGATCTCTAATCTCTGTTTCCAGAAATATCTCAACCCTATTGCAAGTTTGAATGAGAACAGTGCCAGTAATTCCATTTATGCTTGAAATCCTTCTCAAAGCAGTTTCCTTATTCTTCAAGAATGCTTTTTCAATCCTGTAAAGAGGAAACATCTTGTAGTTCATCATGGCTACTGCGATGTATCCCATAGCGAACTTCCCTCAGAATATTTAATAAGGCTTCCTTTAATTTCCTAGATAAAGCAAAAAAAGTAAAGGTAATACTACTCACTTCTTCTTTTTCTTTTCCTCTTCCTTCTTTTTCTCCTCCTTCTTTTCCTCTTTCTTCTTGCTAGAGCAAGGCATGTTCCAGTTCCCCCCTCCTTAGTGTTTAATGAGGACAAAGAATATAATCTTTTCGGTCCTTCTGTTAGTTAATATCTTCGATAAAGAGAAAGAGAAGAAAGCTATTATCCACTTACCAAGAATCTTATGCAATCTCCTGAAAGTTCTATTGTTATCTTCCTTCCACGGGCCTCGCTTGGAGCTATTAGTTTTATATCAGAGGGAATATTGCCTTTGCCAATGCCGTAAAGAACTCCCTGCCTCAAAATGACGAAAAACTGTCCTTCCTCTACTTTTATATTTAAGTAATCAGTGAACTGCAAAACAAATTTAGCTGAGGTTACTCCGTCCCGCCTTTCGCTGTCCAAAAGCCATAGATATTTTTCTATCTCCTTTGCAATGCTCTCTGCTCTTGAGTCCATCTGCCTTGTCCTAATTTCATGAGGGCTAAACCCTAACACTATTACCGATATTAGTATTATTAAAGCTACTGATATTGCTTTATTCACACGAATCCCCCTAAGATCTTCGTGATCAGCATGGATGCTGAGATCACACTCACCTCTCTCATTCCACTGAGAGCATTTCCCGTTCTAAGAGCTCCAAGAATTACACCAAATAATGACATTGACAGCAGAATTGAGAGTTCTGCTAGCTCAAGCTGTGCCACAAGCCTTTCTGACATCATAGCAATGGATCTTTTTAACACAAAGAAGGATAAAGATATTATTATGGCTAGCACTAATCCAATGAATGCCTTTGATCTTCTTTCAGAGAGCTCCCTTTCCCAAGAACGTCTAACGGAGGATATTATAAAGAGCATGCTTTTGTGCACTTCATCCGGTTTTGCACCAGACTTAAAGAGAGAGATCAAGAGAGATGGAATAGAAGAAGCCCTAGTATGCCTAAGCTTGAATGAAAGAGCTTCTAATAATAATATATCAGGCGCAAAACCCGATCCTACTTTTATGCACTGCTCCTCTGTGAAATCCAGCCCATCAAATATCTCCTTTTCTCTAATCCTTTCCGACTTTTTAATAATTATATATCCGAGGAAGAGGGATGAGAGAGCCATCTCTACCGATGTAGAGGGAGAGAATGGGAGAAGGAGAAGAAAAGCAGGAAATAAGGAAAGGGAAATAATGGCTGCTATTGCTGAATACAAGGAGTCCAGTCTATAGGGGCTATCTTTTCTCAGTATCATCACAGCTGAAATATCCACTGGAATCGAGATAAGGGAGGAGTACAACATCAGTTCTGGGCTGATTCCTTCTGATACAATGCCCGATATAATGCCTGAGTATATCAGGGCAAAGGGGAGAAGAGCTGAAATTATACCCACTAATGTAGCTATATTTCCTATGCTTTCAATTCTCTTTCTCTGCTCATTCGCGAAATCCTCCATTAGCTCCTCGAAGGCTGCCTTTATGTCACTCCTTCCCTCATACATTCTTCTGTATATAGTATTTATCCTAGAAAACAATTTTCCCAGCGGACCTTTCCTTTTGCTGAGGACCTCTATATAATCTTCCATGCAAATCTCCCTTGATATTACAAGTAAACTCTTTTCCCCTGTGATATCAGCAGCTATCCTCATGGCATCCCTCATAGCAAGACCCGATGCCAAGGAGGAACAAATAGCCCCGGCTATTGACCAAGGATCAGCATTAACTTTTCTCATGATATATCTCCTCCAGAATTCTTTCCTTTCTCTCAGAAAGCTCTTTTTCTACATCTTTCTCATCCCTTGCCTCTCTTTCAGCAATCTTTCTTACTAACTGCCCTCGACAGATCCATCCATTGAGATAAGTAGATTCAACTCCGTTCTCATTCGGCTCAGCAACCTCAATCACCTGTCTTTTTCCTTCTAATGTCCTCTTTATTAATATGAACATGGAGAAATCCTCTATAACTTCTTTATTCAGCTCAATGGGGTATGATGTCAGCCTTCTCAAGGCTGATCTAATAGATGAAGCGTGAAAAGTAGTCATTCCTGAGCCCCCAAATCTTATGTACTGAGCTAATAGCCTAGTCTCCTCTCCTCTAGCCTCCCCAAGCACTACATAATCAGGTCTCATCCTTAACACATCCTTCATTATGTCCACTAAAGTGTGCTGATCACTTCCGACAAGCCTTGTGAAGTTTCTCCTTCCCTTGAGCCATATTTCTTCAGAGTCCTCCACTACCACCACCCTTTTATTCTCAGGTATTCTCTCAAGAAGCGCCTTCAGAAGAGTGGTCTTTCCAGTACCTGTTTCACCTATTATCAAGCCAGATAGTCCATGTAAGACTGCCATCTCAAGGTATGCAGCCAGATCTGCTGTTAGAGTCCCAGATTTCACGAGATCCAACAGGCCCATATCCTTAACATATTTTCTTATCGAGATAACTGCCCCATCCTCCGTTAGAAAGACATGAGCTCTTGCTTTAATTCCATCTATTTCCACCATGCCCTCTGCTCTTGGATGACCATAACTCAGCTGTCTTCCCATGAGCTCAGCTAATCTGAATGCTATTTTCTTCGATTTTTCGCTGCCGATCCTGAGATTTGTCCTCATCCAGTTTCCACCTATGTTCACATACACTACATCATCCCCTGTTAGAGGATAGACCACATCCTCTATGGATGGATCAAGCAGCAATGGCTGTAACTCCCCCAAGCCAAATATATCTCTATTAATTACATAGATGAGAGTATCTTTTGGTATTCTTCTCTCGTATTTTTTCACAGCTAGCTCTATCGCTTTCTCCTTGCCTTTCTCCAGTATTCTTCCGAATATCTCGCTTCTTAAGTCCTCTAGAATTTCCTTTGGTAGGTTGGGCTCTTGAACTGTGTACTGGCTCGATCCTGCTTCATTCAGAGAAGGTGATTCTATTATTCTCTCCGCTGTTACTATATAATCATCCCCCATTCAAAAGCCTCCTCAGCTCATTTATAGCCTCAATTTTCCTCTGATCAACCTCTTCCATTCTCTCACGGAGGATCAATGGTAGCAGGGAAATGAAGGCCTCCGGACCCACTTCCACTGGAGTTATCAGGTCTACTGCTCTCAACAAATCTCCATTATAAATTACTAATGAAGATATTATTATAGCATATAACTGAAATATAGTAAACACAGCTAAAAGCTTTATTCCATTTCTTCCTGCATAAAGGGTGCTTATCGGAACCAAAAAGAGCAGAAAAGATGATAAGAAATCTGAGCTTATCAGGGAAAACATCAGAAGAATAATATCTGATGCAGCTGTGCAGGCTCTCTTGGTTCTGAGGAGAGGAGATGCCGCTACTACCAAATAGAGTACTATCGCTTTCATTGCATCACCCTGACACAAATGTTGCTTCTGCCTCTACTCCACCAGGACCAACTACCTTCACCTCGAAAAGACTTCCATTAACGGGAAATGGGGGTTCAAACCTTATCTCAAGCGAGTCTCCCACATTGAGAGTTCCGTTACCCCTAAATGTGCAGATATAAGTCCCATTTATCAGTACATGGAAGCTTCCATATTTTATCTGTCCGGGACCCTCATTCAGCACTATTATCTTTCCAGATGGATCGAACTCAAGTATTCTGATGCTTCCCGTCTCCCTAGGGTAGAAGTAGGATTGCATTTCTTGAATCTTTGGTATTAGAGATGCAATAAGCGCTAACGATATAAGGGTCAACATTAACGTCTCCATGGTTCTTGTCATGTCAAACACCCACATATATATATGTTTCAAATGGATTTATTATAGCTATATCATATAAATGTACTTCAACTTCTTCTCCCTTCTTATCTCTTAACAACGCCCTCTGGTCGATCAGAAGATAAGGTGAATAACAGATCCATCCATTCAGTCTAAAATAGAAATTGGCTGCTCCTTTTCCTTCCATTATCTTCCTGTTTCCTATAAGGCTCCAATTTACTCCACCTGATGATCTAATAGCGACCAAATCCCCCTGATTCAGCACATCCCCTATTGTTACGCTGCCCAAGGACACATCCTTCACAACAACCTCGCTCTCCACTTCACATTTATCCCCTTGGGAAAATGCCATTATATGAAGCTTAAGGGAACCACTTGATGGGGATTTTACCGAGATCTTGTATATCCCACTGGTTTTAAACGGATAAACAAGACTACCTAAGTCTGCATAGCCAATAACATCTTTTGGATAGCCCTCTGAAGAGACAAAAACAATCTTCACATAGAAGGTAGTGTTAGGAGGAACTACCGTGGCCTGAGGCACAATTTTACATATAAGACCTGAAGTTCCTGGATAGAACATCCCTGACACCATTGTCCTGTTCAAGGATCCATATGACCAGTTATGCTGCATTACCATGACCTTTAAGCTGGAAACAAGCGAAAACTTCTTTATGTTCTCCTCGGGATCAACTCCTGCATAACTCTGCCTCAGTATCTCCTTAACAGACATCAGGGCAATCCTGTACTTGTTTAAATCTAGCGTCTGATGAGTTCTACTTACTAGGAGGATCGTTGAAAGCAAAAGGATTATTATTGCTGCTGCTAGGAGTTCATCCATGGGAATGCACCTTTAAGAGCCCCTATCTCACTGAAATCCCCTATTATTTTTATCCAGTTTATACTAGAAATATGAGCCTCTATAGTTGCTGCAATATTTTTATTTAAGTATATAGTTAAATTATCTCCAAAAATGAGCTGCATTTCATCCACCTCTCCTGCTGGAATTACCGAGGACCACCCCAAGCCGGAAACTATTACTTCATTCATGTTATAGGAAATATTAAATTCATTAGTTTGTAAGAGAATAGGTCCATGAAATTTTATATAAAGCATGCTATCTCCCTTCATACTTACTATAAATGTATCATTTACTTTCTTTGCATTACAACTTCTCTGTTTAATTATCCAGAATATAGGCTCCCTAGCTGGGGTGCCGATCCATAAAACCACTTTTGTTAAACTCCCATTCCAGAGCACAATTTCCTCTCTTTCTGCATTCCTTAAGAGAGAAGAACCTGAACTGTGGATCTTAATCCAGCTGCCATTATTCACAAATATGTCCACGTGAACAAGCTTGTTAAGCAAACCCAGCTCACAGGAGATGCCATAACTGCTTAAATCTTGATCTATTCTCGGCATTTTTATTATTTCTTCTTGGTTTCTGGCCTCAATAGAGCTTATCAAAGAAGCCCCGTTTACAAAGAATACAAGAAGAACGATGGATATGGAGACTAGATAAAGTGCTGTCCTCATATGCTCACCAGAACGTCATTTTCCAGCAGTTGGAGAACTCTATTGTTACCTTAGCTTTATCCGATACGATGCCTCTTACATCAAATTTGTACCTACCCGAGAAGAGGAATGCCAGCTTACCATTATAATTATATGTTGATACATTAAAACCACTGCAACTATATACAATGCCCAGCTCCCTGTATCCCAAATTGCTGATTAAGATCATCCTACTTCCCTGAGAGGATATCCTCACCGGAGTGCCAAAATTCACACTCTCATACAGGACTGATCCGTTACCCATCATCAAGGCCTTGTTCAAGATATCAGAGAGCCTGATCACTTCAGATAAAAGAACTTCATATCTAGCTTTGTCGATCCTTTCACTAGAGTAAGCCATTAGCGATGGCAGGGATAAGGACAGCATTATCATCCCGGCCAAAAGGAGAAGTAGCTCTGGTAGCACCGAATCCATCAATCAATCCCCCAGATAACTAAAGCTCCGGAAGTCCATATCAGAATGAGAAATAATGATAGAAATAGCTCTGATGCGTTGAAATCACTATAAGAAAGGAATAGTTTAGCTAAGAATCTCAGAGGGACAATGAGCAGATTTGACATCGACATTATTGCTATAACACGAGAGGATTTCCTCAAGAGAATCCCCTAAGGATTTATTGTATAGGACGCGGATACACCTCCTGGCCCGCTCACCATTATGCTTGCTGGTCCTTTGTCTAAGTAAAGCGGAGTTGGGCTGACTCCTATCTTTAGAACCTCATCAGGTTTTAGAGAACTCAATGAAGGGGATAATGAGGTCACAGAAGGTGATACCCTGCTTCCATCTGCCCTTTTTATGCTTACTATCCAGTTGCTTGTGCTGCCTACGGACACAGCAGAGCTTCCTATGTTCTGCACTGTGACACCAGTTATTGTATCATCCTGCACATCAACCCCAACTATTTTTATCATTGTCTTGGGCATTATGCCAGCGACAGCACCTGACATCTCAGCCACTTTTCCCTGTCCCCAGAAGTAAAGCCCAGCTACCATTGTGAGGCCTACTAGGATTAGGCCAACCTCAACAAACACTGTTCTCATGATCTACACCAGCTGATCAAATGGTCTGGGGATATGCCCAAGAAAAAAAGAGAAATTGATGGAAACTATTTTCTCCTGAACAGGTTTTTCACATGCCTGAGTATCGACAGGTCTATCTCAGCCACCTCTTGTCCCTCTATAATGCTTAGAGCTGTCCTTATCCTTTCAGATCCAACTTTTCCCATAGAAACAGATCTCCTCTCAATTATCTCTGCTATTCTTGCTATAGATTTGGCCTCATCGCTCTCTGGATATAGATCTACAAGGGGTGCTCCTCTCTCGTATGCTTCCACAAATCTATCGCTATACTTCACCAATATAATATCCCCCTCTGCTGTCAGAATCTTCCTGGCCCTCTCCATCATATCCTGATTGCCGTCCTTAACCTTATTCAGCACAACTAAGTTGACAGGAATGCTTGAGAGATGAGCCATGTTTGCAAGCCTTATGGCATTTGCTATGCTCGCCTCATTTGGCTCAACAACAGGAACGAAGCTGTCGCAGGAGGAGAATATCATTAAATAATCCAGTACTGAGGAAAGGCCTCCTGATCCGGGACAGTCCACAATAACCCTTCCATACTTCTTGTACTCGGACACAAGTTTGGAGAACATGTCAGCGGATCTCCTTAACTCCTTCATCTCGATCTTTCCATGCCCAGCCGGCACAAAGAAGAGGTTCTTTACCATGTTGCTCTCGTAGGCTATCTCCAGAGGTCTTGCCTTTCCTTTGAAGTATTCTCTTATTGTAGCTATTTCGCCTTTGTATATATGATCAGCAACTCTTTTATCCCATAGGTATACAGCACTTTGTCTTCCCATATCCATTCCTATGAAAAAAACTCTCCTTCCCTCCCTAGCCATTTTAACTGCTACATTGAAGCTTATCGTTGTCTTTCCTGTACCTCCTCCTTGAAGACCAAACGCAACACACATTTTTATCACCTCATACCATTCTTATTTTCCTCTCAAATATCCTTTCAGGGATTTTTGGCCTAGTGTCCCTGCTAGATTCTATATCCACTGTTGTAAAGCTTTTCTTAGGAGGAATTATTGAACTAAGCACCGGCGGTGAGGAAGATGATGAAGAGGAACTCCTGCTTGAACTGCATGTCCCAAAACTCCTGCTGGCACTGGCACTAGTTTTTCCATATCCGGATGCAGAGGCATAATGGCATGTATTCCCATCAAATCCTCCAACAGATAGAGCTCCGCACCCTACTACTGGGCTGGAATGGCTGCTCCAGCATCTTCCATCAACACAAAGCTCTACATTCCATATTTGTTCCAGATAATATGTGACTGTAACTGTATAACCCCTGTATCTATCTCCTGATACGCTAAGAGCAAAAGTTGGGCAGCTAGAACCAGATCTTCCGCCCTCATTGCTGTCTGAGAAAGAGGCCTTTGCTTGAAATTCCCTTCCATATTTATCGTGTACAACAAACATAAATGCATAGGATCCTTCTTTTTGTGGAGTATAGTAATATGTTTTATTTATTTTTGTATAATTTCCAGCTCCTTCATCTAGGAAAATCCTGCCATAGGGGGTCAGAAGAAATGCCTGATACGACATTATAACGTCATAAAAAGCCGAGGCAGATCCAATTAGCTTGACTTTTTCCCCACTTTTCACTTTGTCTGGATCCGCTTTAGCGGATACTGACACTGCCATGGCCAAGAAGGTGGCATCAGATCTTATCTCCTCCTTTCCATCCGACAATATTGTCACAATAGTGTAGTTTCCGAAGCATGTCGGCTTTATCTCCATTTCGGTGCTGGCTTCATACTCCCCAGTCCAGCATCCCAGCGATATGCAATTAGTGCAATTGAGGTTTATGTGAACACATCTATCATTGGGGATTATGTTCCTAATGTTACTTTGGGAGGAGCCATCCGGAGGCATGGGAACAGGAGCTATAGGAGGACGAGATGGAGTGATGTAGGGGGAAAGAGGGCAGGAAGAAGGAAGCAGAAGGAAAGCCTTCATCTCAACTCCCTTTCTGCATAATGATATCCCAAATGCTCTGTAGCTCACATTCTCCCCAGTGTAAGTCATCTTTGGCTCAACATCTGTCTGAAGAAAGAGACAGTTGTTATTGTTGTTATTACTCCCTGATGGTAGACAGGCTGATATGAAGGAGTCTCCTTGGGTTAAGTTGAAGCACGATCCGCTATTTGTCAGATAGAATCCCTGCATTATAGCCTCTTTTCTTATCTCCTCCCATGGAACTCCTCTTTCTACATCCCTTTTCACCAAATTGAACTCGTTGAAAAGCTCATCCTTTCCCACATAAACTGGCATTATGCTGACAAAGCTTGATAATAGCAGGAGCAAAACTATCCCAAGCGAGATTATGAAGATGCTCCTCATGACAAAAGCTATAACTGAGTTATAACTTAGAAGGTATGTGAAAATTTAACGGAAAGTTTCAGTTGAGCAAACGTTAAGAGGTGCTTCTTTCCGTCAATCTAGACAAGTATAGCGGCCTGAAGTAAGCACACTTCTCCGGCTCTATCTTCAATTCATCTGGGTTAAATTGGCCCATTTCGACAGGAGCCCCCCTTATAAGGACAAATGGTACAAGATCATCTCCTTCCCCCATGAAGATATGCGCTGCCGTGGCGAGAGCATCAGCCAAGTTCATCACTGTCATCAATATCTTCTTTCCGTATATATCCCTCTTTCCTCTGAAATCTCTTATCCCCTTGAATCCAGACATTCCAAGGGCAAAACCAGTAGTTCCCATTCTGAGGGGGGAAAGTTTGCTGTCCACTATTATTATACCCACCTTCTTTCCTGTTCTTCTCTCTATCTCTTCCCTTATTCTGTCAGCTTCCTTATTTGGATCCTCCGGCCATAATGCCGCGTACCCTTTTGGAGCATTCTTGTGGTCTATGCCGGCATTCGCAACCAGAATTCCATTCTTTAGAGTTAGAAGCGTCCTATAAGCAGTGCCGAAAACTATGTCAGAGTTCTTCAGGACTAGCTCCACGAATCCGGGCTCAAGTCCTGACTCCTTTGCAAGCTCAACAGCTCTATCAGATGGTTTTATGTCCTCATATCTGATAAATCTCCCCTGTGCTGCTGCTATAGCTTTATCTGCTATTGCTATTATGTCCCCATCCTCAACTTTGCATTTAGAAAGAAGAATGCCCACTACATCATCCCCCTTTGATATCACTGGGGATTTTATTGGTATTACCTCCACTTGCTCACCTCCTCTAAAGGGCATCCTATCCTCTCCGCAATTTCTATAAGCCACTTCGCTATCTCAAGCTTTTTTCTCTTTTTTATCAGGTCTTTTCCAGCTAATATGTCATACTCCGTCACAGAATCAAAGTCCATTCCGATTAAAACAACCGATTTAGCTCCAGCCATCATCGAGATGAAGACGGCCCTATCCCCGTCTGTAAACCCCCCAAAGTTGTGAACTTTGCCCACTGGCTCGACTTGAGTGGTGCCAACTAGTTCCTTCATGAGAGGAACGAACTTTCTAAGTCTATCCATATTGTCCCCATGAGCGTGCACAACTTTTAGTGACCTCATTTCCAGTATATCAGGGGATCCATCCAAGTCTGTAACTATTATATCAGGCTCCTTTCCCACCACTCTCTTGTATACAGATGCTGCAGCATCTGCAGCTATCACCACTCCATGAAGGTCTTCCAGATTTTTGGGAAGAGAGGGTCCATTTCCTAGGATAATCACTCTCTCATTTTTGAGAAGAGATTCTAGCTCATCAGTTTTGTCCTCTTTTCCTGTCATAAGCCTGTCCATCAGGATAGTGGCCTCTCTATCAGCCTCTACATCCAGACCAAGCTCAGCAGCTATCCTCATATAGATGGGCATCCATAGACCTAAATCTATCTCCCTCACAAGTCCTAAAGATAGGGGGTAAGAAAAATGTTTCTGAAAGCCGATCTATCAGGAGTAAAAGTGGGATTAGGAGAATCTGTTAAAGTTATTGGGGCAATAAATCTGAGTCCAGAGTCTTTTTACAAGGATTCTGTGGCAAAAAGCCCAGAGGAAGCTCTAAGAATAGCTGAAAAAATGGTGGAACAAGGAGCATCGATAATAGACATAGGAGGAATGAGCACAGCACCTTATCTAAACACTTACGTGAGTGAGGAAGAGGAGATCAGGAGAGTGATTCCAGCTATAAAAAGGATAAAGGATCTAGGGATTCCAATATCCATTGATACCAAGAGATATGAAGTTGCGTTGAGAGCCGTGGAGGCTGGGGCCTCTATAGTAAATGACGTCTCTGGATTATCGGATGATAGAATGGCTGACCTCGTATCTTCCATGGATCTCTCTCTTATAATGGGAGCTTTTGGTAGACCGGAAAGCTCCAATCCACTAAAAGAAATAAGAAGATTCATATCAGAAGGTCTGAGAAGAGCCTATGGAATAAAGGAGGACAGGATAGTAGTGGATCCTCTCATAGGATTCTTCAGAGAACAGGATAAGCCTTGGTACATCTGGGATTCCGAGGTGCTGAGAGGATTGAGTAGCTTGTTGATAATGGGAAGACCTATTTGTGTGAGCGTCTCAAGGAAGTCCTTCATAGGGAAAATAGCTGGAGAGGAGGATCCAAGAAGAAGGCTTCCTGGGAGCATAGCAGCGACTGCAATAGCAGTTTACAATGGAGCTAGTGTCGTGAGAACTCATGATGTCTGGGAAACAGTTCAAGCAGTTAAGATAGCTGAATTCATGAGAAAAAATATAGAAGTATACAAGAAGGATATAGAAGCTTACCTAATGCCTGTAGGAATGAAAGAAGAGGATTTTGAGGATTTATATCTGAGAATAGGGGCACATCCATATGGTGCTAGGGAAGTGGCCTCCAAATCAGAGACTAGGGTGTTATACATTTGCGTTTCAAAGAAAATAATCGGAGATGGATTTCCCCTTATTCCCGATCAAGATGTGGTCAATGCCCTGAGAAATGCCTGCTTGGAGCTTGGGGTCAGATTTCACATGGGATTGACACATTCTAAGGACGCACTATACGAAGTTGAGGAGCCAGAAGCATCAATAAATCCTGATGAAGCTAGGAAAAACTTGGAATATCTGAGGAATATTGGCGTTCTCTGCACTGAGATGGAGCTTTCAGTGATTCTTGCGTTGGCATCAAGATATAATCTCTCCGGAAGAAAGATAAAAGCCGGTGGTATATTCTTGGTCATATCAGAAGACATGAAAGGAGAGGATATTCTTGTCAAGGTGGCATTAAGGGCGCTTGCTTCCCTCTAGCTCCCTTCTCAGATCCCCAACAAAGGCGGATCTCTCTACATATATATCATGTTTATGAACGCTCTCCAAGCTTCTGACGGATGAGATGACGTATGCATCATCTGGTATCCTTGGAAATCTTTCAAGAAGCAAAAATAACATTTCTCTGACGACATCTTCAGCAAGTTTTGGGTTAAAGAGAGACAACATCACAAGAGAGGCCTCTTCAGGCCTTTTTGTAAGAGTTCTTGTGGGAGAGCTCATGGACTCCTCTACTATGGCAGCTAAATCTCTATGGCTTATATGATCCTCCTTGAGGGTTATATCAAGGATTCCAATGCTTCTCTGTGTATGAGTTGCGGGTATGGATGTGCTTTCACCAATATCGGCAAGATATGTCCTTATGAGCTCTTGAGTGCAGGGACATGCTGTTATTCCAACAAGTTCAACCCTGGTCCTGTTCTTCCTCTTGCCTGCTCTAGATATAAAGGAGGAAACCATAGTTCTGTAGCTTCCGAATGCATTTGCTTCATCTTGGGGAATATCAACTTCTACTGAGACCTCAGCTGCATCAGAGTATGGAATAACGTCCAGAAGCTCCTCAGCCGACAAAATAACGAACTCCTCAAGAGATCTAGCTGAATTAGCCACTTGATACACTACAGAATTCTGTCTACTTAGATCCACTCCCCTTCTGTTATCAGGTAAACTGGTGTAGACATTCACGTTTCCCAGCAGAACAAATCCATTCACTCTTATCGGAACTTTTAGCCCTGAAGCCCCAACTTTATCCAATCTGAAGCAGTATTTTGGTCTATCGGAGTGTATATCCCTCGCCTTTTCGATCAGATTTGCAGGGAACTTCATACTCGCACCGAGCCCGAACAGGCTATAAAGCTTCTGTTATGATTAAATATTCAGAGTGTTTTTGAATCAGGTATGGAGAGGGAGAAAGAAGAGGGAAACATAGAGTATAAGCTGATGGTAAAGCCAAATTCAAAGGAGAGACTGGAGGAGCTGGCCACCCAGTTGATGTATAGAATAAATGAGGGTGGAGGAGAGGCCTTCTATGAGCTTGGAGTGAGCAATGACGGTCAACTATTGGGACTAAATGAGGAGGAAGCTAGACAATCCTTTGAGGCAATGGATAAAATATGCGAGATGATAGGTGCCACTTACATAGTAGTAAGGAAGGAAAGAGGAAAAAGAGGAGATGTATACGAGCTTTTGGTGAGAAGAAGCAGAGATGTTCCTCCTATAATGATGAACTTAGTTCTACTGGGCAATGTAGATGCTGGAAAATCCACCCTCAAGGGAGTGCTAGTTACGGGGAAACTTGATGATGGAAATGGCTCTGCCATGAGCGCTGTTGCAAGATACCCGCATGAGCTGAGGATGAGAAGGAGTAGCTCTGTCTCGATTCACATTCTTGGTTTTGACAATAAGGGCAACAGCGTTAATGATTCAATACCATATAATGAACCGGAGATCTACATGAAATCATCGAAGCTCGTGAACTTAATAGATCTGGCTGGACACTTCAGATACCTCAAGACAACTCTTAGAGGAGTCCTAGGAAGTCTACCTGACTACGCACTGCTTGTAGTTGGAGCTAATGCAGGGATAATTGGCAGCTTTAAGGAGCATTTGGGCATAGCTATAGCTCTGGGAATACCCGTAGTTATAGTGATGACGAAAATTGATGCAACTCCAAGGGAAGTAGCAATGAAAAACCTCAGGGATGTGATAAAAATTCTCAAACTTCCGGGAATAAACAGGATTCCCATTATAGTAAGGGAGCTCAATGATGCGGCTGTTGCCGCAAGATACATGACCCACGGAAAGATAGTTCCAATATTTTTAGTATCAAATGTGACAGGCCAAGGTCTGAGCCTTCTAAAATCATTTCTTAACATGCTTCCTCCCAGAGTTGCATGGAAGGAGAGGGCTAAGAAAGGCTTCCTCTGTTATATAGACCAAAAGTATATCATACCTGGAGCAGGGCTTGTTGTGGCAGGACTTGTAGAGTACGGATCTGTCTCGGAGGGAGATCAGGTCCTTCTAGGGCCCTTTGATGATGGAAGCTTCAAAACAGTGAGAGTGAGATCTATACAGGTGAATAGATTGCCCGTAAGCAGGGCTGTTGCCGGAGAGATGGCGGGCTTTGCAATAACAGGTGTGGATCAAGAAGATGTAAGAAGGGGCATGGTGCTTCTTGGCAGTGGCAGGGAAGTAAGAGCTACTTGGAAGTTCAAGGCTGAGATAAAGGTGCTCCATCACCCTACTACGATAAGAGTTGGCTATGAACCTGTAATACATGTCCATACTATAAAGCAGACATCTAGATTAATTAAATCTAGTAAAGAATACATGAGAACGGGGGATTCTGGAGAGGTCGTCTTCAAGTTTTTACATAGACCCGAGTACATATTGAAGGGCGATGTGTTCATATTCAGAGAAGGGACAACTAGAGGCATTGGAAGAGTATTGGAGCTCCTGTAGCATATAACTTTTTATTTTTTAATACTAAACTAGAACTATTTAACTAGATCTAGGAAGAAGAAGATATGAGAAGGCCTACAAGCCTACTGGACCTGATATCTATTGCAAAGGAGTTTCAGATAGAGATAAAGATGCCAGATAGAGAGTATAAATGCAATGTTCTTGTCCTAAAGGAGGAGTTAGTTGATTCCATCCCCTGCTGGGTAATACAAATATGGAATCCAGATCTAGCTGCAAGAGCCACAATTCACATATCTAAGGAGGATGGAAGCCCTGTTTCAGGAAAATTTGCCCTGTTTGACTATAAGGGAGAGGATCTAAAGGCTTTTTACATGCAGACAACTACTCCTGTGAGGATATTTCTGCAACAACAGGACAACAATATAGAGGAGTGGAAAGCACTAGGAGATAGAATAGGAAAAATAGAGCTAATAGGAGAAAAAGAGATACGTCTAGGGGATATTACTGTGAAAGCTATGGGCTACAGAGTTAGAACTTCTGATCTAGCGAGAAGAATCCTCACTCCAGTGGCAGAAGGGGAGTACTGGATGGCAGATATAGGAGGGTTCAGCATCGTGGTGAGGTCTATTACTTTATTTGAAGATGGAACTAGGGTAGAGGTCGGGATATCGAGTATTAAGCTGTGGGATATGCAGAAGAGCACAGCTTAACTGCTCACATTTTTATCTTATGAGCCTAAAGTTTCGTATGAGAGTTCTGATAATAGGAGCACACTACCCTGAAAGAGGAGGAGTTCAGCTCTACTCCACATACCTTTCAAGAGAGTTCATTAAGATGGGACATGAAGTAGAGGTTTTGAGCTATAGTGGATCTTCTTCCTGTTTTGGAGAGGTGGTTCATCAGCTAAGAACTCCTAAGGTGAAGCTAATAAGAGGGACAAGTTTCATAATAAATGCTAGCATGTGGATGAAGAGAAAGGGCAGAAAATTCGATCTTATCATAGCTAATTATGCGAAGACAGCTGGGGCAGCTCTGGGAATCTCCTCGTTGAAAGGCATTATTGTGTTTCATGGAACGGATATATTTATGGGGAGAATTTTAAAATCCATTGTTAGAAAATCTCTAAGTAGGGGAAAAACTGTTTCCGTGAGCAGGTATATAGCTGAGAGGGTAAGGAGTATCTTCGGAGTTGAATCTACAGTGATACCTGGAGCTGTTGATAGAGATGAATTCCTTAACATCCCAGAAAGAGATGTTGTTAGATCTGAGTTCGGCTTTTCTGATGAGTTTCTTGTACTATCTGCTGCTTCTTTAGTCCCAGTGAAGGGAGTTGATCTCGTTGTAGAAGTTGCCTCCAGAGTTGATGCTCAATTTGCGATAGCTGGAGATGGTCCTTTGAGAAAATTTTTGGAGAAAAAAGCTAGGAAGTCCGGGGCAAAAGTGAGATTTCTTGGAAATCTTGATCATAAAAAGCTTATCCCTCTGATGAGCGCATCTGATGTATTTCTTCATATGCCAAGATTTGAGGGCTATGGGCTTGTCATAGCAGAAGCTCTAGCTGCAGGAGTTCCTGTCGTCGCAGCTAACGTGGGAGCAATACCAGAAGTGCTGGGAAGAGATGGCATATTGGTGGGAAGTGTTGAGGAAGCAGTGCAGGCAATAAGGGAATTAAAGGAGAACAGAGAGAAATTGAATTCCTTCAGAGGAATAGCAAGGGATAGAGTATTGAGCAGAAGCTGGAGGGATGTAGCTGAAGAGTTCCTCAAGATTGTTTAGTGCTGGCCATCTTTGATTCCATGTGTGCTAGGATCAAGGGCTCTGGTTGAGAGCGATTTAATAAAAACATTTTTGATATTTTAAGAGAATCATCTATTGATATCATGTTTCCAGGCGATATGTAGCTACCTCCCAGAACCCAACCCAGATGTATCCCGTTCACAAACACCTTGTTTCCAGATATTTCTCCGACTAGCAGGGATTTAGCAGCTCCTATTGTTGGCTTTCTCAGCGCAACGCCTAGGTGACATGCCTCGCCAAATAGCTCTGGATGAAGTAGTCCATGACCATCCACAAAAAGCACATCAAATTCACACCTTCTTGCAGCCAGATACATAGGCCTAAACTCCCTGAAGGCGAGATAGGTGGGTATGTATGGAAAAAGAGCTTTTACCTTTACTACACTCTTTTCAACTACATTAAAGTTTCTATCCATCACAACACATGCTCCAAAGGCCACATCTCCTACATAAGCAACATCAACGCCTGCTGCCGTTCTCACATCTTCCACCTCTTTTAAGACAAGAGAGTCCCTCATCATCCTCTGAGCATATCTCATCCTGAGAAGAATTGCGGATTTTCTCACTCTTTCTGTGATAAAGGATCTGTCGACAGCATTTCCTCTTATAGTGACACCTTCTGCTTTAAGCAGGGGTATTGCATCCGGATCTGCTTGCAAATTCTCCCTGACAACCCTGTGCCATCCTTCTATTCCCCTGTTCTTTAGCTTTTTTAGCGAGAGGAATACGGCTAAAGTCGCTCTTTTGTCCCCGAGTGATTCTGCTATAGTTTTTATTGTTGTCACTTTCCCCCTAGGGATACTTGATATAACCGATGCTACTTCCCTGTCCAGTACGGAGAGATCCTCGGACAAGGTGCCACCAAAGGCAATGGAGCTGATATAAATATATAATGAGGACTCTTTTAAATTCGCGTTTAGGATGTTATCAAGGTGATTAGTTGAGCATGGATGACTTCACAATAAAAGTGTTAAAAGTAATAAAAAAGAGGGGACCATCGAGTTGCAAAGAGATAGCCAATGATATAGGAGTATCTGCCCAAAAGGTCGCTGCAAAAATGAGATATATTGTTAAATTAGGCCTAGTTGAGAAGAAGAATGGAAAATATGAGCTCAGCAAAGCAGGAGAGTCAGCTATAGAGTGAGGTGTTCCCCTTGATCGACAGAAGAGATCCCCTTTCCGGTGTAGAACTGGCCCTATCTGAGGAGATATCTAGAGCTGCTCAGGATGTTGGCATATCGCTTGATGCTGCAGAGATAAGATTTGAGGAAACTCCTGATAGAAGCCTTGGACATATAGGGACATCAATAGGATTTAAATTAGCAAAAGAGACCAGAAAAAGTCCAGAGGTCATTTTAAAGGAGATAACTGGGAGAATGAAAAAGATAGAAGGAGTAGAGGAGATCAGAATAAAGGGAGGATATATAAACATCAGGCTAGATATTCCATTGATCTCCAGAGAGGTCATAGAGGCGGCAACCAAAGGACAGTTGGGAAGAGGACTTTTCTCTGGAAATGTGATGGTGGAGCATACAAGTGCGAATCCAGTTCACCCTCTTCATATAGGGAGTGGGAGAAACTCTGTGATAGGGGATACGTTGGCAAGAATTCTTTCCTTCATGGGATACAACGTGAGGAGGCATTATTTAGTCAACGATTGCGGTCTGCAGAGCGCATATATAGCATTGGGCAAACAGATAGTCGGGGAGAAGCCAAGAGGAAAAGTGGACCACTGGTATGGCTTGATATATGCAGCTGTTAATCAAGCAATAGAGCTGAAAAAGGGAAACAAGGAAGCTGAAAACAACCTAAAAAGGATTAGAGGGAAGGATCCGGAGCTAGTTGATTTGATAGTTGAGAGGATAATGAGCATGAATAATCCTGAGGAGGAAGTCTATGAAATTCTTAGAAGATATCAGAGAGGGGAGCAGGAGATAAAATCGCTTCTCAGAAGTTCAGCTGAAGAAGTCATAAGCGGATTCAGACAGACATTGAGGAGAATAGGTATAGAACATGATGAATATGACTGGGAGAGCGACATGATCTGGAGCGGTCTAGTGGAGAAAGTAGCCCTCATGTTACAACCGTATACCTCAAAGGAGAATGGAGCTGTGTACTTAGATATGAACAAAGCGAGAGAAAAGGGAATAAAGGTGCCAGAAAATCTACCGGAGAGATTTTATCTCTCTAGGTCTGATGGAACGTGGCTTTACACGATGACTGATATAGCATATTCGTATAAAAAGCTGGTGGAGATAGGAGTTGAAAGATGCTATAATGTGGTGGGAGCAGAGCAGACAATGGAACAATCTCAGGTGAGGGTGGGTGTTGCCCTCCTTGGCCTTGATCCTGATAGAATAATCCATCTAGGATATGAGCTTGTCAGCTTGGCTGAGGGGGAGATGTCGGGAAGGAAAGGAATATACATAACTGTAGATGAGGTTCTCGATGAAACTGCAAAAAGGGCATCAAAGCTAATAGCAGGAAGAGATATAGAAGAGGACATAAGCGAGAAGGTGGCAGTGGGAGCATTCAGATACGCAATGCTATCTATAGATCCCAAGAAGAAGCTTCAGTTCAACTGGGATAGAGTGCTAAATCTAGAGGAGAACAGCGGCCCATTTATACAGTACTCTTACACAAGAGCTGTGAGCATACTCAGAAAAGCCGGTTATGTGCCAAAGGAATACGATACCAAGCTTCTCAGCTCAGGGCTGGAGGAGGATCTTATCCTCTTGATAGCAAGAATACCCAAGATCCTCAGGGATTCAGTAGATCTATTGAGACCGGATCTTATCGTGCAGCATGCAAATGAGATGGCAAAGAAGTTTAACAAGTTCTATGAGGAAATTCCAGTGATACAATCGGAGAATAAATTGAGAGATGCAAGGTTAAAGCTAGTTGAGGCATTCAAGGAGTCACTGGGATCTCTCATGGATATAGCTGGTATACCTAGAATGGAGAGGATGTAGGTTGAGATTTGGAGTCATTTCCCAAGATGAAAAGGTAAAATCTTGGCTTGAAACTCAAATAGAGATTTTTGGAGGAGCTATATCTGATGACCCTGATATCATCATCGTATTTGGTTCTGACAGAGATTTTCTGGAGGCTTTACATAGGATAAAAGGGAAGCTAGTTCTTCCCATAGGAAATTCAGGTCCCAGCTTTTTCTCAGAAATAGGAGTGGATGAAGTTCATCAAGCGATTAAAAAGGTAGTATCGGGAGATTATATCCTAGAGGAAGCAATGAGATTGAGCATTGAGGTAGACGGAAATCTAATGCCTCCTGCACTGAATGAAGTGGCTATTTTTCCCTCTAAGAGCGCCGTTCCCATGGAATATGTGTTAGAAGTGGATGGGGACGAGCTCTTCAGGGATTACTCCGATGGCATCATAATAGCAACGCCCACTGGATCAACTGCTTATTCTATGTCTGCTGGAGGACCTGTTGTGATAAAGAACGCGGATGTCATATTGATAGTTCCTGTAAATTCCATAGATCCAGGAAGAAGACCAATAGTAGCCCCAGGAGAAAGCCTAATTTCGATAAGAGATATTGGAAGCAGGTATGAGTGTGAGGCTATAGTGGATGGAATAGAGAGAGTTAAGGTGAGATCCGATGTCAAAGTGAGAAAAGGAGATAGTATAAGAATAATAAGATTTGAGAAGAAGATTCTCTCAAAGGGAAAGATAACTAGAAAAAAGAAAGTTACAGAGGAGATCCTGAAACTACCGCCTAGTGCAAAGCTTATACTGAAAGTAATAGAATATGAGGGTCCTCTTTCTAGGAAGGAAATTATTGAGAGGACACTTCTTCCAGAGAGAACTGTCAGATATGCCATATCTCAGCTTTTAAGAAGGGGTCTTATATCCAGATCTCTGGATCCCAGAAATCCAAGGCAGCAGGTTTATGCTAGGAGGTAATTCTTGCCTCGATTCCTTAAATTGATGGCATTAAAAGTCAAGGCATGATTGTTTATTAAGTGTGTATTTTTAGGCCTTCTATGCCAAGAGGCATACATTACAGAGTTCTTCTGATCTCATGTCTTGTGTACGCATTCGCTGCTATGGATACAATGCTCATCGGAGCACTGTTAGTTCCTATAGCCAAGGAATGGGGATTAAGCAGGCCAGAGCAGGGTCTGCTGGCGAGTTCAGGTTATGTGGGTATGTTCTTGGGAGCTGTGACATTCGGAATTCTAGCTGATAGAATTGGAAGAAGAAACACGATGGGAATCACCGTTGCAGTATTCTCTCTGTTCACAGGGTTGTGTGGCATTGCATCAAGCTTAAGCGAGATGATCATTCTCAGGTTCATCGCCGGAATAGGATTAGGAGGCGCTCTTCCTCAGCCAGGAGTTTACACCTCAGAGTACGCACCTGAGAGATATAGAGGAATGTTCTTGGGATTAGTTGAAACCTCATGGGTTTATGGAGCGTTGCTGGCCATGTTTATCAGCTGGATCGTAGTCCCGTTTGCTGGATGGCGAGCTACATTTGCCCTTGGGTGCCTGCCGCTGTTCCTTATACCGCTTTTATCTCTAACACCGGAGTCAATGAGATACCTTATTTCATCCGGAAGAGCTGACGTAGCCAGAGATATAGCCAGCAGATTTGGCTTAAGCCTTCCAGAAGTGGAGGTAAGGAAAAAGGCATATACAAAATGCATGGCGGATATACTTGGAGAAAAACTGAGAAAGAGAACTCTTCTTCTGTGGATCCTCTGGGCCTCTCTCGTATACACGTATCATGGTATCTTCATCTGGCTTCCATCAATTTATTATAATATGGGAATAGCCTACGTTAAATCCATCGAGTTCACCCTCTTCGTCACATTAGTGCAAATACCGGGGTACTATTCAGCTACATTTCTCTTAGATAGCGTGGGAAGAAAGAAAACACTGTTTGTATACCTTGCTCTTGCTGGCATCGGAAGTCTTATGTTTGCAACAGCCAGAGATATTCCATCTATTTTATTATATAGCTGTATAATATCGTTCTTCAATCTTGGTAGCTGGGCTGGCCTTTATGCATATACTCCTGAGCTCTATCCTACTGAGATAAGAGGCTTTGGTTCTGGAACAGCCGCAGGAGTGGGAAGAATCGCTGGAATATTAGCTCCTTACCTCACTGGAGTTATATGGATGGAATATGGGCTGGAAACTGTATTTTTTGTTTTTTCCGCTGTTCACATGCTAGCATCGATCTCCACACTAATCCTCGGAATAGAAACAAAGAGAAGGACGCTGGAGGAGCTATCCAGATAGTTTAAGAGGCAAACTTGGAGATAATCCAATCCTTGAGCTCATTTATCAGCTTTTTTGCCTGCTTTACCTCAGCTATGATCTTAACTCCTGGTTCCCCCCTAGATATCTCATCTAATTTCAATTCTATCTGCTCTATCTCAAGTAATTTATCGCTTAAATTGACTCCAAGTTTCATAAGTCCTGATACTATCCCCTTTATCGTCTCAATTTCCTCCTCCATGCGCTCCATCTCTTTCCTGAGGATCTCATCGGAGTAAGCTCTGCTGTGAACTATGAATCCGTTCTCGAATATTATGTCCTCATTCTCCTCGGACAGCATCCTAGCTATCATGTGCCTCCATCTTTTCGGTATCTTCTCAAGCTCATCCACTCTGACAGCGTATCCCTTGTTTCTTAGCTCATCCATTATATACGACTTCCAGAATGGATAAAGTCTTTTAAGCTCCTTTCTTGCCTCAACAAATTCATCTATTCCCCTTATCTTGTCTTTAAGTATCTCAAGAGCCCTTGCCGCTCTGAGCTCCTTTGGCAGATCCTCATTTTTCAGAATACCTTTTATTGCGTCGGAAAGACCTTCATAACCCTCTATCATGTCGAGATATTCGAAGAGATTGAGCTTTCTCTCAAAGAGAGGATATATCTGAAGAAGGACATTTGTCAGGCTATCAAAATTTGATAAATCACCATCAGCGCTGTTTAACTCTTCCTCAGAGTTTATAGCAAGAGAGATAAGTCTATTTGACATGGAGTTGAAGAGCAATGAGAAGGCATCTGTCCCAGAAATACTGTCCAAGTAAGAGCAGATCTCTTTGACCTTTGGAAGCAGCGATATCAACCTTTCTCTTCTAGCCACTATATCATCTAGTTTAACTAACTTGTCCCTTATCGATTTCACTTCAGCTTCCACATATCTCCTTGTATAAGGAGTTCCTCTTCCTGCGATCCCCTTCAATCTGTTAATTCTGTCCTTCAGAAAGCTCACATCCATTCCTTGGGATTCTCTCTTTTCAATCTCTTTCTCCACCTCTGATATTTCTCCATATATTTCCTTCGGTTCAGCTGTTGAGAGAGTATAGTTCATGCTGTCAAGTCTCTCTCTGATTCCGGCAATCCTACTCCTATAGGGAACAACAGCACTAAGAGGTATCTCGACCCTAAGGGATAGATGAGCTAGCTTGGAGAAAAATGGATCCCTTCCTATGTCTGTTATCAACTTCTTCATGTCCTCCTCTATCTTTCTCATTTCCTCCCGTATTGCAGGATCCTTCAGATTTTCCAAACGATCTTTTATCGCTTTATATGCTGAGTAGAGACCTTCTATTTCCTCCATAAGCCCAAATCTATGCATTCTCTCCATTATCACCCTTGCAGTTCTCTCATCTATGCCAGAGCTTATCAGAGCATCAAGCACATATTCAGATGCCATCCTTCCCTATAGCATAGGGGTAAAGATTAACTTTTTCCAAGGGATGGTTCTATATGCAGGTCAGAGTTAGATTCTTTGGCTCTTTAAAGGAGAGAGCAGGAGGTCCAGAAATAAGCGTGGAGCTGCCTGATGGATCTAGAGTAGAAGATCTACTGAGGAATATCGAAGATCTGATAAGAGGAGTTGATATAATGATTGCTGTAAATGGCAGAAGAGTGGATGAAAAACAAATTCTATCTGATGGGGATACCGTAGCGATATTTCCTCCTGTCAGCGGTGGAGCTTATCTATCCAAGGACTTTGATATAAATGAAGCCCTCAAAAAGGTGAAGTCATCGAGAATGGTGGGGGCTGTAGTCATGTTTATAGGTGTTGTGAGGGAGAAAAACGAGGGATATACTGTGAAAGAGCTCTCTTATGAGGTTTATGAGGACATGGCAAGGAAAGAGCTTGAGAAAATAAGAGAGGAAGCCCTGAAGATGAGCGGTGTTCATGAAGTTGTTATAACACACAGGATAGGGACTTTTTCCCCTGGAGAGGAAACTCTTCTCGTTGCTGTAGGAGCAGAGCACAGAGATCAAGCTTTTAGAGCAGCTGAATGGGCTGTTGAGCAGGTGAAGAAGAGAGTTCCTATATGGAAGCTTGAGGTCACTGATCAAGGAAGCTTCTGGATAGAGGGAGAGAGGAGGAGAAGTCTCCTGAGGACAAAGTAAACTGGTGTAGAGAATCGATTTTCAACATAGCTAAAATTAAAAATATGAGGCGCTTCCCTCCAGCTAATGGAAGCAATAACAATATCCCTCCTAGCAGTAGAGTCTATCCTTCTTATTGCGACTATAATACTACTTTTACTGACAAAAAAGGAGTGGAAAATGAGGGAAAGAGCATTAAAAAGCCTTCAGGACACAATTAGAGTGCTGACCAGACAGCAGTACTTCAGCACAGTTATGGAGGCACTGAGATCATCTAAAAAGGAGGTCAAGGCAATAGTGACCGGCACTTATCCGAGAGATGAGGATCTAATGGTCTTTGATGAGCTTATCAAGTGCATAAAGGAGGCAAGCTCTAGAGGAGTTAAGCTTCAGTATCTCATGCCAAAGGGAAAGGATAAGCTGGCAGTTGGATCAAAGTATGTTAACAGTGGTGCAGAAGTGAGATACCATGATGGTCTGATAGTTTATGACCTGAGGTATATGGTGGTGGATGGAGAGCTCATAGTGCTTGGATTGCCCGAGAGAGTGGGGGAGGTCGAGCCCACAAGAGTAGGTCATCTGGTAAAATCCGAGACTCTAGCTAATTTGCTTATAAGCCACTTCGAGAGATACTGGGAAACCTCCATTGAATATAGAGAATACCTGAAAAGGACGGTAGATGAGATAAGAAAGGCCGAGCCGGGTGCCTCAAAGCAGCTGATAGCCGCTTATCTAAGAGTGAATGAGGCGGATATAGAGATTTAGCTTTAATACTATTTTGTAATAATTAGCTAAAAGTTATTCTTATATTAAAGATAACCTCCTCATTATCATCTGACAGAAAGCTGCATCTACAACAGGAACGCCAAGCACAGTTATCAACGTCATATCCCCTGGCCTTTCCCTTCCAGTTAGTATGTCCCCTATCTCCATAACTCTGAAATTTCTCTCAGCAAGCATCGTTCTTATGCTCAGAGCGAAGGTGGCCGGACTTGGAAGTTTTCTGAGCTCTACGCTATCAAATACGTAGGTATCAAACTTCATTGCGAACTCATGATCAAGAGCATTCTTTCCCACATCTATATATGTGACTTTCTCTGGAAGCATTCCCTCTTTCACTAAGGAAACCGGTTTGGGCATGGAGATCAGATCTATCACAGCATCTACTCCCTTAATGCACTCCTCTATGGACTCCGATGGCTCTATCTCCAGATCAACTTTTATCCTTTTTATGTAATCTTCTAGCCTCTCCTTAACGTTAGAGAACCCACCTCTTCCTCTTGCCGATATTATCACTTTTCTTGGCTTTTTATCTAGAGCTGAGAGCGACTGAAGAACTGCATTTCCGACAGATCCAGTTGCTCCTAAAACAGCTACGGTGTAATCTCCCTTCATGACAGCATCCAGTCCAACAACAGTTATGCTTGCAGTTCTGTAATCTGATATCAAGTTGCCCTCAGCTATCGCTACAATGTCCGTTGTCTCATTATCGTATATGATACAGAAATTGTTTGACCTCCTCCTCCCCATCTCCCTATTCCTCTCATTGGCTGAAAAACTTCTCACCACAGAGTACCTGCCATAACATCCAGCCATTGCCCTTATTTTAGTGGGATAAGCGGGATCCGATGTTCTAGCATATAGAGATATCTTGTCGAAGGCATATGGCCTTAAATCCGAAAGTATCTCCCTTGTTATCGATATAAGCTCTTTTAGAAATTCTATTTTGTTTCCCATTGCTTGCTCTACATCCCTGTCTGTCAGGAAGCATACAGGAAGCTCTTGGGATGTGAAGTTTATTCTCAGCATAATCATATGATGGAATTCATGCTAAAAACTTTTTCTAACATTGAAATCATCTTTTACAGGCCTCAACAAAAGATCTGAATATCCTTTTAGATGGTTCATCTTCCATTCCCTCAGGATGCCACTGAATTCCAAGAAGGAAGCCCTTTTCCGCTTCTATGGCCTCTATTATCCCATCATCACTCCATGCAACAGCTTTTAATCCTGATCCAATCTTTTTTATGGCTTGGTGATGAAAGCTGTTTACCCATATTTCCTCCTCTTTTACTGTGTTGAATAACATGCTGTCCTTCTCTATTCTAACTCGGTGAGTGGGATACCAATATGGGACCTCAGACTCCCTTCTTGACCACCAGTGCTTTATAGCTCCGCTTACCTCTGTTTTTATGTCCTGAATTAGCGTGCCACCCATCGATACATTGATCACCTGAGCTCCTCTGCAGATGCCCATCACAGGCTTATCTCTCTTTATGAACTCCCTGACAAGCCTTATCTCAGCCTCATCTCTCATTGGTTCAATGGAGCCCACATCCCTAGGAGGCTCTCCATAAAACCTCGGATCAACATCATCCCCTCCAGATAACAAGAGACCATCCAAGGAATCGGCTATTTCGTCCGAGAACATAGGTGGAATTATCAGCACACTTGCCCCTTCATCAGAAATCTTCTTTATATATCTTTCCCTGAGCTGAATAAAACCCTCTGCCCAATTATAATGTGAAGTTATCCCTATGAGAACCAGCTTATCACCCAAGCAAA
>Ga0078972_1002859_pt1 | contig 54794 bp, 57 predicted proteins | sample YelNatPaOPGAMG01_FD_67568 | JGI IMG/M metagenome (GOLD analysis project Ga0078972, IMG submission 67568) | Hot spring thermophilic microbial communities from Obsidian Pool, Yellowstone National Park, USA - OP-RAMG-01 (SPADES assembly) (version 2) | ecosystem: Environmental > Aquatic > Thermal... | reverse complement strand
CCGAAGCTAAGCTTGGGTTTAGGATAACTTAAGCAGTTTCCTAGCGTTCGCGTGGAGGATTGCCTCGCGTTCTCCTGGGGATAATTCCATATCCTCGAGCACCCTTAGGTGCGCTCTCACCCCGTACTCTTCGGGTGTAGCTCCGATCACCGTATCGCTGCCGAACAAGAACTTCTCGGTTCCAAGCACCCTGAAGTACTTGGCTAGTTTAGCCGGGCCCAGCTCTCCTGCTATCGTTACCAGGCTGTAGGAAACGTCTAGGTAGACATTGGCGGCTGTTGCAACCTCCATAATCTCCCTGAACCTGTAGAGACCCCCCATGTGCGCGAGGATTAGGGTGGTACTAGGTGCAACGACTGGCAGGAGGGAATAGTCCTCGACTGTGTTGAGGGATAGGAGGCCCGCCTTGAAATAGAGGGTGGAGAAGTCCCCCAGCATCGCGTCGATGAGCACAGGCACGCCAAGGATGCCTGCTTCGCGGAGCACCCTCCAGACGTGCGGGTTCCTCAGGCAGAAGCCCTGCATGCTCGGGTGCAGCTTCACCCCCTTCAAACCCAGTTCGCGTACAGCGCGCTTGAGTTCCTCCGCAGCCACGTCTGCAGGGTTCGGCACTACGCTCGCGAAGCCCACGAGCCTCACCGGTTCACACTCTACAACCTCAGCGACGTAGTCGTTCGAGATGTAGGGAGCTATCGGGAGCAGTACCGCCACATCCACGCCGTTACCGTCCATCCACTCCAGAACCCTCCTCGTCGCTTCTTTCGGGCTTACCCCCCGCTTTTCCCAATCGAAAGGGAGATGTACGTGAAAGTCCACCAGCACGCTCCTACGCTGCTGGACTCGGCTATATCGGTTACGCGAGCTGGCTGTAAATTTGAAACCCCGTTAGCCGCTATTCCCCTTTCTTAATGAAAGGATCCTGTCAGGGTAGTTAGAGGTAATGCCGTCCACACCTCTCCGCTTGAGCTCCGCGGCAGTCTCCGCGTCGTCGACAGTCCAGGCGACGACGGTAAGCCCCATCCGGTGGGCGAAGGCGACGGCCTTCTCAGTCGCTAGCCTGTAGTGGGGTAAGACGAACTCGCAGCCCAAGTGCTTCGCAGCTACGATTCCATCACTCGGCTTCGCATAGATGAGGCCGACATGGGAGCGCGGGGACAGCTGCTTCACGGCGGCGAGCGCCTCCTGCTCGAACGAGATGAACAGGACGCTGTCCAGCATCCCCATTTCCTCCACAATCTTGAATGCCGGCGCCGCAGCGCCGACCTCCTTCAGCTCGGCGAAGAGGACGCACTTCCCCTTAACTTCTTCGAGCACCTCGCTCAACAGCGGTATCCTCTCCCCCTTCCCTGCGTCCAAGCGCCTCAGCTCCTCGACGCTCATGCTCTTGACCAACCCCTTACCGTTCGTCGTTCTATCGACAGACTCGTCATGAATGACAACGGGGACGCCATCGCCGCTCAAACGGACGTCTACCTCCACGGCGTCAACCCCCATCTCCAAAGCCCTCCGCACAGCCCTCAGCGTGTTTTCAGGCTCGTAGCCGCTTGCGCCCCTGTGGGCGACCACGAAGAACCGGCCCTTGAGGTCTCCAACCTTCATGTGTTAAAGGGGGGTGAGCAGGCTATTTTAGCTTGCTCGGGTCTTCCCGGCAGCTTTCGCCGCGCTGGCGAGCCATAGCACGATGGCGAGCTGCAGTATAGACGCGGAAGCCGCTAGCGCCCAGATGAGAGTCGGGTGCACGCTGTAGAGGTACCCGACCGCGGCTGGAGCCGGGATTGTGAAGACGCTGCTGGCAGTGTAGAGGAGCGAGAGCGCCTGGCCACGAGCTGTAGCGTCGAACCCCTCCAGCAGGTCCATGAAGAAGGCTCTCGAAACGGAGAACTCAGCTCCTCTCAAACCCGAGACGGCGGCAGCGGCGAAAGCTAGCTTTGGCTCTGCGGATGAGAGCGCATACAGCAGGCTCGAGAGCACGCCGAGAGCAGCGGATAGAGCCAAGTAGGGCGTGCGGCTGACTGGGGGCTTCAACGTGACGATCGCGAGCACCGTCAGGGAGGCGGCGGACGACAGCGATGGGACTAGGCCAGCCGCTTCCACGCTGAGCTTTGCGCCGCGCGCATCGCAAAGGTAGAGGGACAGGTAGCTGGGTACCGTGAAAAGCACTGAGGCGAGGATGGAGTAGCCGAGGAAAGCGAGCAATCTCCGGTCGGAGGCAGCGAGCCTAAAGGCCCGCTTGAGCCCGCGTTCCTCGCTGATCGGCGAGGCGTCGGGCTCCCTCAGCGTCACAGCTAGAACGGCTGTTTTAGCCGTGAAAGAGGCCAAAGCTATAGCCGCTACAACCCGGAAGCCGTCGACAACGCCGAAGCTCTCCAGCAAAAACCCGGCAAGCGGTGTCGCCGAGCTGCCGACCGTGTAGATCACCGAAGGGATCGAGTAGATGGCTACAAACGTCTCGGGACCGGATCCTTCGACGAGCAGGACCTCCCAGAGGGGGCCGGAGGCAGCGTAGAGAGCCGAGATAGCCAAGGCGAGCCCGAAAAATTCCCTCTTCCCGAGTATGAGCAAGAGGAGGTAGCCGACGTTGGCCACGGTGTCTAGGACTAGGAAAGCCCTCTTGAAGCCGATCCAGGCCGCCAGATGGACAGCCAGCAGGGGAGCAGCCACGGAGACCGCCCTGCTGGCGCTCATGTAAGCGCCCAGCTCGATCTCACCTACGCCCAGCGCGACCATGTAGAGCGGCTGGTAGTAGAACACCCAAGGCATCGGCACCGACCAACCCGGCTCCGTCACTAACAGCCACTTGGCGTTCTTCCCCAGCTTTCGCCTCCAGCGCAGCACGCGAGCCCCCTCGCAGCGCTGTCTTTTAACCTTCAGGGTTCCGAACGCGCGCTACCTACGTTCCTCGGGTTCAACCTTCTCGGCGGCGAGTTTCTTCGCTAGGTGCAGCAGCCTCAAACCCTCGATCCAGAGTAGCGCTGTTGGTACAGCCGCCACCACCACGCATTCGATCGGCGGTTTAGCTAGAGTGCTGAAAACAGCCAAAAGTACGGTGCTGAACACAGCGTACGGTACGAGCCTGGGTACAACGCTCCCGAGCAACCCGATGTAAACCGACATCAAAGACTGCCCGCTGACCTTAGCTACGTACTCCCCCGAGGTTTTCTCTGCAAGACCTAGCTCGACGAGCTTGTCAAGGTAATGCTTAGCGCTGCTAGGGCTGCTCAACCCCGCGAGCCTCTGCACCTCCCTAACGCCCATCGGCCTCCCCGCCTTCAGCAGGACGAAGTACACTCTAGCCAGGCGCCCGCTGACTGCCACTGCCGCCTTAGCCAAATCTAGCACCCCGCTTTCAAGCGGGGAGGCTCTTCTTAACTGCAACGTAGGAGATGCCGGCAGCGGCCAGCGCCGCCAGAGCGGCCACGGCTAAAGCCCAGAGCCAGCTGGGGGTGCGCCAGCCGTACCGCGTTCCGCTCTCGCTTGCTTGCATCGCAGAAGCGCTCTCCCTGCTTCCCCCCGATGGAGCTTGCGGGAGATTACCGTACACCTTGCTTTCCGCTTGGAAAGCCGGTTGAACCCCTCCGAAGCACCTCACCAGCGCGGCACCAGGCACGGAGCTGTACGGAACCCAATCCCCTTTGTACCATACGATCCTTTGGTTCCAGCCGGCGTACCCGAGCTTCGCGACGCTTGCGATGCGGTCGATCTCGCCCGGCTCGAGGCCCGAAACGACTCCGCTCCTGGCTAGCCACTCGAGCTCGGCTTTCAGGGCGGCAACTACATCGCTCTCGTTGACGTCCGTGTAGGGTGCGATCTTGTACTCGCGGGTAACGGTGAAGTTACAGGCCCTGAGGATCTCCGAGGCGAAACCCAACCCCTCTAACTGCCGGCGTACTTCCTCGAGGTCTTCCTCGCTCAACTCCTTAACGCTCTCGATCGACAGCTCGAGCTCCCCCCCAGCGGAGCTGACGCGCACCGTCGCATCACCCACTTTCTTAGCGAGCTCGCCCCCCTCTTCGAGATGCCACCCGAGGTCGCGGAGCGGTTCCTCCATCGGGGCTACCTTCAGGCAGCTGCACTCGACCTCGACGCGCTCCAGCAAGCCCTCGGCTGCAGCAGAAGCGTGCCAACGCAGCGTCAGCTCCGCCTGGTAGTCTCCAGCTTCGATGCGCATCGGGGCGTCGTAGCCGGGTATGAGCACTGTCACCCTGAAGCACGGCTCGCCAGCGCTCAAGAGGCAAGGCATGTTCACTCTGTACTCGAGCACGCTCCCGCCTTCCTCGGGTGTCCGAACCCTTTGCACCCCCTTGAGCACAAGAGTCCCGCTCACTAGGAGCGTAGCGTTACCGCGCACCGAAGCCGTGATCAAAGGCTTGAACCTAACCCAGCAGGGGGTGTCGCAGCGGAGCGCGCCGAGCTCGAGCGTCATCTCGCCTTCTCCCGCTGCGAAGCTCAGCGGCACATTCTCCCTAAGCTTCCAGCTGCAGCGGATCGGTAGAACGCACCTGTAAACTTGGTATTCCCTAGTGGCGACTGGAGCCTGAATCCTGACTGCCAGGTGCTTGCTGCCGCCGCCCGGCTCTAGCTCCTGCTCGGAAACGACGACCACCAAACGGCTGTCGTAGCGGCTCCTGTAAGCGTACGCGGTCCCGCCCGCGTAGTCGATGAGCGCCGCTCCGGAGAGCGCGCTCAAATTGTACTCGATGCCAGGCGCGTTGAGGACGACCTCAACAGCGTAGGCGTCAGCCGGGTCGAAGCAAGCTGAAACCTGGTGGACCACTACAACCACCGCTAGCAACGCGGCAAGCACAACCGGGAAATACCTTCTCCATCCCATTCCCGCTCCCAAGAGCATCTGCCGGCAGGGGGAGATATTCATACACCCTTGAACACCCTGTTCAAGGGTGTGTACAGCGCGTCATGTCGCGTTTCGCATTTATACCTCCAAGCTGCGTTCAGCCCGTGCAGGCTAGAGTAGTCGTGTTTCCCGAACCGCTCAGAGCCGTCCTAGCCAGCGAGCCTCTGAGGAAACCTGGGTCGGGCGAAGTGCTCGTGGAATCGCTTTACTCGCTGGTGAGCACCGGGACGGAGCTGACAGCCTACACGGGCTCATTCCAGCCGGGATCCGCGTGGGCCCGGTACGTCAAGTACCCGTTCAAACCCGGCTACAGCAGCGTTGGGCGTGTGATCGAGGTTGGAGACGGTGTTGAGGGGGTTGAGGTGGGGAGTGTTGTAGCGGCGCCCGCGCCACACGCTGACCGGTACGTTTGGAGAGCGGGAGAGCTCGTAAAGGTGCCGCCGCAGGTGGGCCTCGAGGAAGCGGCTTTCCACACTCTTGCAGCCGGTGTCATGCACGCCGTCAGGCTGGCGGGGGTCAAGCTGGGCGAGGCGGTCGTCGCGGTGGGAGCGGGTCTGCTCGGGCAGCTCGCTGTCCAGTTCTCGAGGCTGGCAGGAGCCTTCCCGGTAATCGCGGTAGACCTCTCCGATTACAGGTTGGAGCTCGCCGCGAAGTCGGGCGCGGACATTGTGGTCAACGCGGCTCGCGAGGACCCGATGGCGGCCGTGCGAGAGGCTACTGGAGGCCGGATGGCCGACGCGGTCTTCGAGGTCACCGGCGACCCGAGCGTGCTGCCGCAGGCGATCAAGCTGGCGAGGGGGATGGGTAGGCTGGTTGTTCTAAGCTCGCCCAGGGGGTCGAGCACCCTCGACTTCCACGATGAGGTGAACAGCCCTAGCAGGGTGATCATCGGGACCCACTTCTACAGCCAGCCTGAGGCTGAAACACCCTACTACCCTTGGACGTGGCGGAGGAACAGGGAGCTGTTCTTCAGTATGCTCGCTTCCGGTAGGGCGTCAGTCAAGCACTTGATCTCCCACGTCTTCCCCTTCGAGGAGGCGCCTAAAGCCTACGAGATGCTCCACAAGAGCAGGCTGCAGTGCATGGGCGTCCTCTTCAGCTACGCTCGTGGCTGAGCGCCTAGAGCCCTCGCGACGACCACGATCTCAGGGCTCTCTTCCGTGAAAGGTCGCTTCGAGAAGTCCTCGTAGGCCTTGCACAGCTCGAAGCCGGTTTCCCGGAGCACGTGGACGAGCTCCCTCAGCGTGAACAGCCTCAGCTTAAGCTTGTGGGAGAACATGTCCACGGAGCCTTTCGTCAGGTCGATGATCGACCAGTCGATCTCCGCGTCCGCCACTTGCTCCACGAAGTCGACCCTCCACTGCTCCTCCTTCACCGCCAGCATCGAGCCCGACTTCCGGAAGCTGGCGAACGGCGTCTCGTAGTACACTTTCTTCCCGTGGACGCCGATGAGGTTCCAAGTGTCGAATACGAAGACCGAGCCCGGCTTCAATGCTCGACGCACCGAGCGGAGGAAACTGAGCAGCTCGGCATCGGAAACGAAGTAGCTGATCACGCCGTACATCGCGATCGCCGCGTCGAACTCCTCGATGAACTCGAGCCTTGTAGCGTCAGCTTGGAGGAAGCTCACGTTCGGGAACTCCTTAGCTTTCGAGCGGGCGATCTCCACCATCTCCGGGGATAGGTCTACACCCACAACCTCGTATCCTCGCTTAGCCAGCTCGATAGAGTGGAACCCGGTTCCGCATCCTACGTCTAAAACCCTCTTTACCTCCACTAGGGAGCAGCTCCTGAAAACCTCCTCTAGGAAGTCTGTTTCAGACTTGATGTTTCTGTGCGAGTAAAGCAGGTCGTAGTATAGAGCGAAGAAATCGCACTTATTCACGCGCCCCCCTCCTCCCCACCCTTCATAAACTTTTACGGAAAAACCCGCGCCACCGTTATTTACCCCGCCGTTCGCTTATCCATGTGGCGAAGCCTGGCGTCTGCGTCGTCGGAACTATGCACATGGACTTCATAGCGTACGTCGACCACCTGCCGAGGCCCGGGGAGACTGTCATCGGGAGGGGTTTCGAGATGCAGCCCGGCGGCAAAGGCGCGAACCAAGCGGTCGCGGTCGCCCGGCTCGGTGCTCGCAGCTCAATGATCAGCCGTGTCGGAAGCGACTACGTGGGCCGACTCCTCCTGGAGAACGCGGCGCGTAATGGAGTGGACGTTTCACACGTTAGGGAGGATCCCGGATCCCACAGCGGCGTGGCTTTGATAGTGGTTGACGCGCACGGCGAGAATATCATAGCCGTAGCCCCCGGTGTCGACGAGCGGATATCGCCAGCCGACGTGGAGAGCGCGCTCCCCGCTATACGCAGCTCCAGCGCGGTCGTCGCGCAGCTGGAGATCCCCGTGGAGACGGCCCTCCGGGCGATGAAGCTGGCTAAGGACTGGGGCAAGCTCGCGATCCTCAACCCGGCGCCGGCGAAGCCGCTGCCGCCAGAAGCGTACTCCTGCATCGACGTCGTCACGCCCAACGCGAGGGAGCTCGAGGCGCTGGCGGGGGTGAGGGTGGAGTCGGTGGAGGACGCCGAGAGGGCGGCTAGGGAGCTGCTGGAGCGCGGCGTGCGGACGGTGATCGTAACGCTGGGCAAGAGGGGAGCCCTGATCGTTGGAGGGGAAGGCTCGAAGCTCGTCCCCACCTACGACGTGCCGGTCGTCGACACGGTGGGCGCTGGCGACGCGTTCAACGGGGCGCTCGCGGTGGCCCTCGCTCTGGGCGCACCGGTGGAGGAAGCGGTCGCGTTCGCCAACCTAGTAGCTTCTTTGAAGGTCACGAAGAGGGGCGCGCAAGCCGGGCTCCCGCGGCTCGAGGAGGTGAAGCTTTTCACCGAAAAGCGGGGCTTGCGCTTCGGAGTCCTCGAGGAGCTGCAGTCCAGCGGCTAGCTGCCTGCCAGCTTATCCCTTATCTCTTTAAGGTACCGTGCCTGCTCTAGCTCGGATCCCTGAATGGCCTGCAGCCTAGCTTCGATAGCTTTTTTCACTTCGCTCGGTCTCCTCACTCCGTAGAAGCACTTGCCAGGATCCCTGCTGACCTCTTTCAGGGTTCTCGCGTAACCGGCGCTCGCCGCGCCGCCACCTTTCCCAGCACCGAGGGAGAAGCTCCTGGTGTAGTACTCTGCCCCCCACTCCGCCGAGCTTACGATCATCACAGTCCCGTAGTCGAGCAGCTTGCCAACGATGCTCTGCTCGAGAACGATGCGGCCGATCGAAGCGTACGGTATGGTCTGCTCCTGCCTCCTCCAGATCCCTGTCTTTATGGCGACGCCGGTATTGCTCACCTCGTAGACGGTCGACCTTCTCCGCGCCTCAACGCCCATTATCACGAGAAGGCTGGCGATCAGCGAAGAGAGTGTTAGGAGGCTTGCGTACCGCGAAGCCAACCTCTGCATCAACGCGAAGGTATCCCCAGAGGTCGCTTCGGTCAGCAGCGCTAGGGGAAAAGGCAGCGCGAGCGCGAGGAGGGTGGAGGCCGCGGCTTCAGGGCTACGCAAGACCCAGGATAGCACGAACGCGATGGCTAGGAGCAGCGGCGCGAGCGCATCGAGAAGGATCGCTGGCAACTGGGGGTACAGCAGGCCCAGCTGCGAGCGGACAGCGACGGCGAAAGCGCACACAAGCAGAGGAGAGGCTGCTAGAAGGTACTTCCTGAAGAAACCGGGTAAGGAAGGTCTGGTGACTAAAGGCTGCTCCAAGGATTGCACGAGAGCACTTGGATACTCGCGATTTAACCCTTTTGTAGAGTCTCATGCAGCTATAGATTTTTATCCTCATCTTCGCCTTTTATAGGGAAGCTATGAGGAGTGAAGCTTGCATCTTGGCGGCGATCCTAGTTTTCGCGTTAGCTACCCCGCTAGCTCTCGGCGAAAAAGCACCTATCCCTTCCCTCGCCTACGAGGTGATCTCCTTCGGAAGTCTCGAAGACGACTGCCTGCACGGGTGTTACCTGTTTGTCCAGGTAGTCGGCGGGAACTCCAGCCACCTGACCGTGAACGTTACGCTCGCAAAAGGCGATCTCGTAAGGGTGAGGGACTACATCTTCGTTAGACCGCGCGAGGCCGCCAGCCTGCTGCTCACCGTGGACGCGGAAACGTGGAACGCGTACGCAAATGAGGCATACTTGGGGAGGTTCCCCTTCTACGGTTTAAAGCTGGGCGAGCCCGCGGTTTCGCTGGCAACCGACAAGGGCCTCGCGACCCTCACGGCTGCCAACGCCACCCGCGTCTTTGTTGCGGATCGGGAATTCGTTCGGGTAACCCTCGGCAACTTCACGAGGGATATTCCAGCGCGCGAGTTCTGGCCGGGGCTCATCGAGCTCCTCGACGCGCTCGGGGTTGAGCGGCTCGAGCTTTACTCCACCGAGCTCGACGGGCGCGTGGGCCTGCTCTTCGACGCCGCGAGCGGAGTCCTCTGCTTCATGCGGGTGTTTAACTACTCGGAGTCCCCCGTTGCGATCCTCAAGCTGCTCGGGGTAAAGGGCGACTCGGTGTTCCTCCAGCTGTTCAAAGCCGCTGCCGGCAGGCCGGCTATCGCTTTAGCCGAGGAGGCGCCGGTGGACCCGCCGGAGAAGTCGGTGAAGGCCGATCGCTTCGTGCCGGTTTAGCTAAGCGCGCGCTTAACTAAACGAGTTTAACTTCTAAAACTCAACGCTTAAACGCCGCGGCAAGGCCCCCTCCCGATGAGGCGCAGCCAGCTCGTAGCTTTGGCGTCTCTAAACGCAGCCCTCTACGCGGCTTTTGGCTACGCGAGCTACCTAGGGCTTTTCGCACCGGTGATCGGGGTCGTCAGGTTCTGGCCATCGGTGTTTGTGCCAGCCCTCTTCTCCGTGCTCTTCGGCGAGCTGGTGGGAGGGTTGGGAGCCGCCATCGGGATCTTCGTGAGCGACATGCTCATCCACGGGAACGCGCTCCTCAGCTTGACGGTGGGGGTGCCTGCGAACTTCCTCGGCTTCTACACGGTCGGAGCCTTGTACAAAAGGTTTAAGGACGGCAAGCGGTGGCTCGCCGCCGCGCTCGCCGAGGAGGCGCTGGTGGTAGCGCTCGTGCTCGCCGCCCACTACGCAGGGGCTCTCGACTGGCCTGTAGTGCTCGCTTACCTTGTGGGCATGGCCGTTACAGCGGTGTTCACGCTGGCCTACGGCGGCTCCCGCTTCCCGCTCATCACTTTCTCCTGCAGCACCGGCTTGATGCTGGGCTCGGCCGTGATAGGTTTCGGGGTTTACGCGTTCAGCCAGTTCTTCACCCTACCGACAGGTGCGAGCAGGCTTCCGCTCGACGCGGCGCTTCTCTGGTTCCTGTGGACCTACGTCACCGAGATACCCTTCATGATCGCCCTCGTGCCGCCCCTCGCGAAAGCAGTCGAGCGGGTCCTACCGAGGGTTCGGGGATGAGGATGGCTAGAGCCTACTCGCCGGCCGGCCTCTCCGGCCTCTTCTCCACGCACACGGAGCCCGAGGACCCGTACAGGAAGGGCGCTCGCGGCGCCGGCATCGCCCTATCGAAAGGGGCTTGGGTGACGGTTGAGGTCGAGGAGAGCGACCGGCAGTCGCTGGAGTGCTACTTGAACGGCGCGAGAGCCGAGCTGGGGCTCGTGAGGAGACTGCTGCGTAGGATCTTGCCGAGGTCTGGGATAGACCGCAGCTTCAAGGTGGTCGTTAGGCAGGAGGTCGAGGTGCCAGTGGGAGGCGGTCTCGGTACCAGCGGGGCGTGCGCGCTCGCCACAGCGCTCGCGCTAGCGAAAGCCCTGGACGCTAGGATGAGCTACTACGAGCTGGCTCGCGAAGCGCACGTCGCCGAGATCGAGGAGGGGACGGGTCTCGGCACAATATCTGGGCTTGTCGCCGGCGGCATCGTGATGGTTCTGGAGCCGGGTGCGCCGGGGTACGATAGGGTGGACAGGGTACTCGCTGACCCCGACCTCCTCGTGGTGGTCGGCTTTTTCGGGCCCATCGATAAGCGGGAGGCGCTCAGCAGAGCCGACTTGAAGGTTGTGAATCGGCTGGGGCTCGAGGCGCTCGCGAGGTTGGAGCGCGAGCCGACGGTCGAGGCGTTCATCAGGGAGTGCAAGTGGTTCGCGGAGCGCAGCGGCTACATGAGCGGGCGCGTCAAGGCCGGGCTCGAGGCAGCCGAGAGGGCTGGAGCGCTAGGCGCTTCTCAAGCGATGATCGGTGAGACAGTGTTCGCCCTAGTGTACGAGGAGTATGCCGAGAGGGTTCGGGAAGCCTTAGAGGCTTTGGGCGCGCAAGCTTTAATCTCACGCATCGAGTGGGGGCCCGCTAGGCTGGTTTGGTAGTGCCGCCAAGATCCTCTCCTTCAGCTCTTTAGCCGCTTTGCGTGGGTCGCTGCGGGCGAAGATCGCGGAGCCGACAACCACTATATCCGCTCCCCGCTCCACGACGTCGGCTACGTTCTCCGGCTTTATCCCCCCGTCAACTGCTATCATGTAGGAGTAGCCGCTTTCATCTCTCAGCTTTTTCAACCTCTCCACGTTGCCTAGAGCGCTCCTTATCATGGGCTGTCCGCCTAGGCCCGGCTCGACGAGCAGTACGAGTACCGCGCTGACGTGGGGCAGCAGGGGCTCTATGCTCTCCACCCTCGTGGCTGGGTTGAGGGCGACGCCCGGCTCGAACCCCATGTCGGCCAACGCCTGAACAGTCCTGAAGGGGGTCCTCGACGCTTCGATGTGGAAGTACACCCTCGACACTCCGCTGCCGGCCAGCTGCCGTGCGATAGGCTCCGGCTCCTCCACCATCAGGTGGGCTTCGCTAGGGACGCCTGCCGCTTTCGCCACCGATGCTACAACCCGTGGGCCGAAGCTGATCGTGGGCGTGTAGCTAGTGTCCGCAACGTCGAAATGAACGATGTCGACGCCGCCTTCCACGGCTTCTCTCACTTGGCGGCCTAGGTCGAGGAAGTCGGCGTCCAGTATCGAGCCTGAAAGCAGAACCTTCCTCGCCATACAGCCCGAACGGTTTAGGAGCGCAAAGATAAATACCTACGTCGCGAGGTTGCGCCCGGTGGGGGCGCTTGCCCTACTACCTAGGCGTCGATGTGGGGACCACAGGTTCGAAAGCCCTCCTTGTGGACGAGCGGGGCCGTGTCGTAGCATCTCACACAACCGAGTACCCGCTCTACACACCGCGCGTCGGCTGGACCGAGCAGAACCCTGAGGACTGGTGGACTGCAACCGTTAAGTCGGTGAGAGCTGTCCTCGAGAAATCGAAGGTTAAGCCGGAGGAGGTTGAAGGCGTCGGTCTCACCGGGCAGATGCACGGCCTCGTGATGCTCGACAGAGAGCTCAAAGTGATAAGACCGGCAATTCTTTGGAACGACCAGCGAACGGGCGAGGAGGCCGAGTACATAAACACGAAGCTCGGAGACAGGATCATCGAGGTAACGGGTAACATCGCCCACACGGGCTTCACAGCCCCGAAGCTGCTGTGGGTGAAGAAGCACGAGCCGGAGAACTTCAAGCGGATGAGGAAGTTCGTCCTCCCCAAGGACTACGTCGGCTTGAAGCTAACAGGAGAGATAGCGATGGATGTGAACGACGCTTCGGGCACAGCGCTGTTCGACGTCAAGCAGAGGAAATGGGCTGAAGAGCTCATCGGCGAGCTTGAGCTCCCCCTCGATGTGTTTCCCAAAGTCCTAGAGTCCCCTGAAGTCAGAGGGGAGGTAACGGCTGAGGCTGCCGAGCTGACAGGGCTGCGCAAGGGAGTGCCTGTTGTCGCAGGAGCAGGGGATCAGGGAGCGGCGGGCGTTGGCGCCGGTGTGGTCGAGGAGGGAGTGGTCTCCGTGAACATTGGGACTTCAGGCGTCGTGTTCACTAACAGCGACGCTTACAGGTTCGACCCCAAAGGGAGGCTCCACGCTTTCTGCCACGCCGTACCAGGCAAGTGGCACTTGATGGGCGTTATGCTTTCCGCCGGCGGCAGCTTGCGCTGGTTCAGGGACAAGCTCGGGCAGCTTGAGAGGGGGCTCGCCGACCTCCTCGGCGTAGATCCGTACGACCTCCTGTGCAGGGAGGCCGAGCAGGTACCTCCCGGCTCTGAGGGTCTCATCTTCCTTCCCTACCTCGCCGGCGAGCGGACGCCCCACGCCGATCCCTACGCGAGGGGCGTCTTCTTCGGGCTCTCGCTGAAGCACGGCAGAGCCCACATGGTGAGGGCCGTGCTCGAGGGGGTGTGCTACGGGCTGAGGGACTCCCTCGAGCTGATGCTGGCTCTCGGCTTGAAGGTGAGGGAGGTCAGGGTGCTCGGCGGCGGAGCCCGCAGCCTGCTGTGGAGGAAGATACTGGCTGACGTGTTCGGTGCCGACGTCTACACGATGGAGGTGGACGAGGGCTCGTCTTTCGGCGCCGCGATACTGGCGAGCGTGGGCACGAAAGCCTACGCTACCGTCCGCGACGCGGTGAGGAGCATGGTGCGCACGAAGGACGTCGTCAAGCATGATCCGGCGAACCACGAGCTGTACAGCAGGTACTACGCGCTGTACAGGGACCTCTACCCGACGCTCAAGAGCCTCTACAGGCGCCTGGCAGAGCTAGTGTGAGCGAGAAGGAAACAGAGAAAAATTTAAGGTTTGAACTTTATGTCGTTTTCTATTGTGAAGGTTCCGGTGAGCTTTATGTTTCTCGAGGAGGCTCCGACCCTAACCTCGTAGGTTCCTTTCTCGACGAGCCATACTTTCTCGCTCTCGTCGAAGCTCGCGAGATCCTTAACGTCAATCTCGAGTATAATCCTCTCGCTCTCTCCCGGTTTAAGCAGCCTCGTCTTCTTGAATGCTTTCAGCTCCTGGAAGGGCTTGTCCAGCTTGCCCCTAGGGGCTTTAACGTAGACTTGCGCAACCTCTTTACCCGGGTAGCTACCCACGTTAACGACCTCGAAGGACACCTTCACCTTGTCGCCCACTTTCTCCACGGTGAGGTTCCCGTACTCGAACTTCGTGTAGCTCAACCCGAAACCGAACTCGTAGGCAGGCTCAACACCATACGTATCGTAGTACCGGTAGCCCACGTAAACCCCCTCGCAGTACTTCACAACCCTCGGGTTCTCAGGCGGAACACCAGGATAACACTCGGGCGACTTCGCAACAGGCACGTCGGGCCAATCCCTCGGGAACGTAGTCGGAAGCTTACCGGACGGGTTGATCCTACCGACAAGCGCGTCCGCGACGACCCTACCGGCCTCCTGCCCGGGCAGCCAGGCGAGCAGTATCGCGTCCACGAGGTCTCTCCAGCTCACCACCTCGATCGGGCCGCAGATGTTGAGCACCGCCACCACCGGCTTGCCTTTCGCCCGGAACTGCCTCGAGACAATCTCGATGAGCTTGCGTTCGCTGTCGCTGAGGTAGAAGTCGCCCTTCTCGAGCCTCCGGTCCCAGCCCTCCCCCGATACCCTCGCGATCACGATGATCGCTGCGTCGTTGCGCTCAGCGAACTTCGCCACCTGCTCCTCGCTCACGATGTCCTGGGGCAGCGGCTCGGGGTACGCTTCCTCGTAGTAGAGCTTCTCGAGGAACTCCCTCCCCCTCTTCTCCAGCACGTACTTCTCGTACGCGGAGGAGAGCCCCTCGTCCACCTTCAGCCTCTCCCTTAGGCCTTCAAGGATCGTGACGACGCGCTTGGGGTGGGTGTGCCCGCTGCCCATCCCGCCCTTCAGCGTCTCGATCTGGCCGGTTCCGAAAACGGCGACGCGGGAGCCCTCCCTCAGCGGGAGCGCGCCCTCGTTCTTAAGGAGGACGACCCCCTCAGCCGCTGCCTCGTACGCGAGCTGCGCGTGGGCCTCGAGGTCCGGCTGGTTCGAGTACCTGTATCCTCTGTAGGAGAGCGAGAGCTGCGCGACCTTGAGGATCCTGAGCACGCTCCTGTCCAGCTCAGACTCGCTGAGCGCACCCTTCTTCACCGCTTCAAGAAGCTTTGTGACAATCTCGTCGCTGCCGGGCATTATCAAATCGTTACCTGCTTTGATCTGCTCGACCGGGTTGTCGCCGGCACCCCAGTCGGTCATTACGATCCCGTTGAAGCCCCACTCCTCCCTCAGCACCCTCGTGAGAAGCCACTCGCTCTGCGAGCAGTACTTCCCGTTCAGCTTGTTGTAAGCGCTCATAACCGCCCAGGGCTTCGCCTCCTTCACGACGATCTCGAACGGCTTGAGGTAAATTTCGCGGAGCGCCCTCTCGGACACCACAGTGTCGATTATCACCCGGTTCGTCTCCTGCTCGTTCGCTGCAAAGTGCTTCGGCGTAGCACCGACACCAGCAGATTGCACGCCCCTCACGTACGCTGCAGCCACGACCCCGGAGAGCAAGGGATCCTCAGAGAAGTACTCGAAGTTCCTACCGCAGAGCGGGTGCCTGTGGATGTTGATGCCCGGTGCCAGGAAGATGTCGACCCCGTACTCTCTCGCCTCCTCGCCGATCGCCCTCCCAACCCTCTCCACAAGCTCCAGATTCCACGTTGAAGCGAGCATTGTAGGAACAGGGAAGGCCGTAGCGTACCACTTGCGCTCCTTAGTCGGCTCGATCCTTAAGCCAGAAGGACCGTCTGCAGTCACCATGGAAGGTACTTTTACAGGCCTAGTTTCGCCAGCCGCACCGGGAACCCTTCTTGCCGGCCCCCATCCGACAACGAGGCTTACTTTCTCCTCCAGCGTCATAGACTTGAGGAGTTGCTCAGGGCTCGCCAACTTGGCTTCACCGCTCGTCACGCTCAGCCGGAGAGTCCAGAAGTATATAAGCTGTGGGTGTATTGAGTATATAGAAGCTGCGCTTTAAAGCCGTCAGCGGCAACTGAGAGAAGCTTAGCCGCTGGTGTTCGCTGAGCGAAACCGAAGCGGCGAGAGAAGCGGCAAGTTGACGCCTGGAGCCATCAACTACAAAACGTAGCCTAGCTCCCTTAGAATCAGCATTGCTATCTCCAAGGCCTCTTCAGCTAGCTTGAGAGTTTTCGCCGCTTTCTCTCTGCTGTAAAGCTGAGCTGGAGTTAACCTCTCCTGCGGTACCCCATAGGTCGCTATGCCATGCTCGGGCGCCAGCTCTCTAGCTATCGTTGCGAGCTTGAGAACGTCCGCTGCCAGGGTCGAAGGGAGTTGCGCAACCAATTCCTGCAGTTCTCCGGAGGGATCGTGGCTCCAGCTTGGTACGTGGAAGTGAGCGATTACGGCTTTGGCTGCGTTCTCCGCTGTCAGCTGGGCCGCCTCTACAACTCCGGCCCAATCCTCGATATCGAACCTTTTCTTCGCCCTGTCCAAGTGCTCGCGAGCGAGCGCCAGCCTGTACGCTACTTCCTCGCCCGGATCCAGCTCCAAGCTCATGCTTCAAATATCACCTTAGACCCGGGTTTCGGCAGCACCCAGTAGTAGGACTTTCCCAGCTTCCTCCTAGCCAGCCCCTTCTCCTCGATCCCGCGTCTAACTTTCGCTAAGAACTCGTTCAGCTTCCCGTACTTGTCGTACAGGACGATGCCATCGTAGGCTATGTTAACCAGTAGGGGGGTAAGCTTCCTGGCGTTTACGAAATTCCAGTACTCCGCTTCGAGGACCGTCAGCCCGATGCCCGGCGGGAACTTTTTAGAAACAGCCTCGTAGACAACCTGCAAAGCTTCGCGTTTATCAAGACCCTCCCACAGTACAAGCAAGTCCACATCGCTCCGCTCGCTCTCTTCACCCCTAGCGACCGAGCCGAAGAGCACCACCCCTGCAATGAAGCTGCATTCCTGCACCGCGTCGCTAACGCACTTCGACGCTAGCTCGCGCAAACCCACAAACACACTGTGCGCGCTCCGCTATAAGCATTATCGCTTGCAGAGAACTTTGAGCACCGCTATCGATCGAACGACCGCAAGACCGCGGGACCTGAAGGGAACGTTCTCAGGAAAAGGGGGCTGGGTAACTCCCTTAAACCAAGCCTTTTCTCTCACTGCTGGCCAAGCCCTGGCGGTACGAGCACCACGGGGACTATCGAGAGGGCGGCTGCAGCTTCGAGCTCTAGCCGCTTGTGGACGCCAGCTTCGACCGCCAGCTTGAGGTTGTCAACGTAGGACAGGAAGGGCCTGCCCTCTGGGCACGCGATCCTCCAGTAGCGCTTCATGTCCCGCTTTACCCTCTCAACCCTACTTTTTAGCACGGGTTGCAGGTCAGCACCCCTGAGGATCGAGAAGGCTTCGTCAACGCACTTCTCGTAGAAGTCGAGTGCCGTGTAGTCGGCGATCCTCAAGTGCAGCTTCCAAGAACCTGCGTCCATCTCCCTGCAAACTCTAACAGATCCAACGGCGATCCTCGCGGTGTCCTCCAGGTACCTCTCGCCGATCAGCAGCGCGGGGGATATGTAGGTGGAAGCGTAAACGAGCAGCTCCGCCAGCTCCGCCGGCACGCCCAGCGCACCGGCTAAGAGCCCCGGCACCTTCTCCAGGCTAGGGACCGGGAGGACGAGCTCTCTGAACGGCCTACCTCCCAAATGCTCGGCAAGCCGCTCCCTGTGCTTACCGAGCAGGGCTTGAGTGACGCCCAAGTTCCTGTACCTGAACCGCTTGACCAGCCAGCCTAAGCTGCTCTCAACTCCCGGCTCGCTGGGGTCGAAGAGGACGACGCCCCTGAGATTCTTGACTAGAGCCGCGTACTTGGCGAAGCTCACGCGGTACCCGGTAGCTTGCCCATTGAAATAGTGAACGCGCGAAGCCCGCTTGCAGCGAGCTTTTATAGCGCTGGGGTTTAGAGACTATTGTGTGGAAGCGTTTCCTTTTGGACGAGATTGAAGAGAGCGCGATCTCCACCAACGAGGCGGCTGTATGGTATTTAGGCGGGGCCGGGATCGCTGTCAAAGGTGGAAGCGCCTTAATCTACATCGACCCCTATTTCGGCGGTTCACCCTCCAGGGAGTGGTTGAGGTTGATCGCAGTGCCTGTAGACCCGGACGAGGTTAGGGTCGCGGACGCGGTACTTTCGACGCACGAGCACGGGGACCACTGCCACAGGGACACGGTGATCCCCGTTTTGAGGAGGACGCAAGCCGTGTTCATCGGCCCCCGCTCGTCCGCAGCTAGAGCGAAAAGCTGGCTGGCGGAGGAGAACCTCGATGCGTCGCGCGTGATCGAAGTGGAGCCCGGCTCGGTCGTCGAGGTGAAGGGGTTGAGAGTGAGAGCGCTCGCGTCGGGCGACGCGAACGCGGAGAGCGCCGTCACCTACTTGATTGAGACGCCGGGAGGCAACTTGTTCCACGGCGGCGACACGCAGTACTTCCCCGGCTTGGCCGACATCGGGGACCGCTTCACGATCGACGCGGCGTTCATCAGCGTGGGCAGGGCGCCACGCGGCCGCCGCGACTACATGACCGCTTGCGAAGCGGTCAAGGCGGCGCTGGACCTCAAGGCCAAGATCTTGGTCCCGATGCACTACGACCTCTGGAAGGCGACCCGCGAGGATCCGCAGCTGGTCGAGCACGTGGCAAAGGTTTGGCGAGCGCCTGTGGAAGTCGTCGTGCTGAGCCTTGGAGATTCGCTCCGGCTGCGCAAGCACCTGCCAACCGCCCAACGGTGAGGCGGTAACCCATTTTTACCGGGCGGTAGCCAGCGAACCGGTGGAGAGCTTGGCTGGTAAGGTTGAAGTCCAGCTAGGCCCTGTGAAGACTGTCATCACGGTTTACTCCTCGAACATCGTAAGGGTCACCCACTTGCCTCCTGAAGCTCAGCAGCCGCCGCAAAGCCTTGTCGTCGTGAAGGAGCCGGGCGATGTTCCGTTCACCGTAGAGGAGGAGGGCGGCTGCACGGTGATCAAGACCGACGAGCTGGAGATCGTAGTGGATCCCAGCGCTTGCACGATCGAGCTTGGGTGGGGCTGGGACTCGCTGGTGGAGCTGGATAGAAGCCTGGAGAAGGTCAAGGTGCTCGGCGAGGAGGCGCTCAGCCCCCGCCAGATGTTCGCGCTGGCCGACGGCGAAGCGGTGTTCGGGCTGGGCCAGCACGCGGGATACAGCGCCCACACCAGCTTGAACTACAGGGGGAGGGTGGTGTACCTGGCACAGAGGAACACGGACATCGCGGTCCCCTTCATGGTGTCGAGCAGGGGCTACGGCCTGCTCTGGGACGTCTACTCGATGGGCGTGCTGGAGTTCCGCAACGGGAGGTTGAAGGTGTGGTTCGAAGCGGGCGACGCGCTCGACTACTACTTCATCTACGGGCCCTCGCTCGACAGGGTGATCGCCGGCTACCGGTGGCTGACCGGCGAGGCGCCGCTCCTCCCCAAGTACGCGTTCGGCTACTGGCAGTCGAAGGAGAGGTACGCCAGCCAGGAGGAGATCGTCGAGGTCGCGCGGGAGTTCAAGCGCAAAGGGATACCCATCGACATCATCGTCCAGGATTGGATGTACTGGGGCAAGCACGGGTGGAACGCGTTCAAGTTCGAAGAGGAGCGGTACCCAGACCCGGCCAAGATGGTTAAAGACCTGCACGACCTGGGCGTGCGGGTTGCGATATCGATCTGGCCGTTCTTCGGTAAAGAAACCGAAATCTACAGGGAGGCAGCCGAGCTGGGGCACCTGATTCCCGGCACAGGGCTCGTGAACGTGTTCAGCGAAGCCGCGAGAAGGTGGTTCTGGGAGAAGATCCGGGACACGTTCTTCAAGATCGGCATCGACGGGTGGTGGCTGGACGCGAGCGAGCCTGAGGTGGGCGCCGGCCTCGTGTACGTCACGATGCAGCACGACTTAAAGATCGACAGCGAGCGGATGTACAAGTACCTCAACGTCTACCCTCTGCTCGAGACCAAAGGTGTGTACGAGGGGCAGCGCCGCGACAGCAACAAGCGCGTACTGATCCTGACGCGCTCCGGCTTCGCCGGCATCCAGCGGTACGGGGTCGTGAACTGGAGCGGGGACGTCACTGGCGACTGGACGACGCTGAGGACGCAGGTCTGGGCGGGCTTGAACTACAGCTTGAGCGGCCTACCGTGGTGGTGCACCGACATCGGCGGTTTCTTCAGCGGGAGCCCGGACAGCGAGGGTTACAGGGAGCTGTTCTTGCGCTGGTTCCAGTGGGGCGCCTTCTGCCCGGTTTTCAGGGTGCACGGGACGGGCTTCCCGAAGGAGCCGTGGCGCTTCGGCCCCGAGGTCGAGCGCCTGCTGGTCGAGTTCATCAAGCTCAGGTACAGGCTCCTACCCTACATCTACTCGCTCGCGTGGATGGTGCACAGCGAGGGCTACACGATGATGAGGCACCTCGCGATGGACTTCCCCGGCGACGACGAGGCGCTCGAGGTGGACGACGAGTTCATGCTCGGCCCCTACCTGCTCGTCGCGCCCGTCACAGCCCCGTCCACCTACGAGAGGGATGTGTACCTACCCGACGGCCTCTGGTACGACTTCTGGACCGGGAAGCTATACGGCGGCGGCAGGTACGTCAGGGTCGAAGCCCCGCTCGAGCGGATACCCGTGTTCGTGAGAGCGGGCGCCGTGCTCCCGCTCGCCCCCTACGGTCTTAAAAGCGCGAGCGAGCGGGTGGACAGCTTCGAGCTGAGGGTGTACCCGGGCGCTGACGGTATCTTCGAGCTCTACGACGACGACGGCGAAACCTACGACTACGAGAAGGGGGTTTACGCGCTCGTACCCATCGAGTGGTTCGACGCGGAGAGGAAGCTCGTGCTGGGCGAGAAGAAGGGCCTCTACGAGCTGCCCGAGCTCACGTTCAAGGTTGTTCTCGCCCGAGAAGGGAAGGGGGCCGGTGTCAAGGAGGAGCCTAAACCAGACGCGCTCATCAAGTACAAGGGCTCGAGGGTCGAGCAGGTTTTCTGAATACCAGTTTCCCGTTTTTTCTTCACCTCGAGAAGCGGAAAACTTTTTATACTTCTCGTTGGAAGCTCGTAGCATGTCGGAGCGAAGCTACGATCTTTCGAGTATAGCATCCAAAAGCTTCGACTTCATGGTGAAGCTCTTCAGCGACGTGGGCAACCTCCTCATCCTCATCGTCCTGAACGTGATCCCCATCATCGACTTCATCGTGCTCGGCTACTTCGCGCGCGTCGTCAGGGTGGACGCCGACGAGCCGCCGAGGATAAGCGACTACGGAGGGCTTTTCATCGAGGGCCTCAAGCTGGTAATCGCGGTACTGATCTACGCCATCGTCCCCATCATCCTCTTTGCGGTTGGAGGAGGCATTGCTTTTATCGCAGGTTTTGGCAGGCCTTTCTGGGGCCGCTGGATCATAGCTCCAATCGCTTTCTTCTTCACGGCCTTGGCTGTGCTCCTCCTTTTGGTTATAATGTTCTTCGCGCTCCCAGCTCTCGGCTTGTACATGCGCACCGGCGACATCTCTAAAGTTTTCGCGTTCGGTGAAGCTTGGGATCTCATACAGAGGTTTGGGCTTTTCAACTACATACTGTTCTTCATACTTCTAGCGGTGTTCAACGCGATCGCCTTAGCCATCGGCTCCATCATACCGTGGATTGGGACGATGATCGTAAGCGTGTTCGCAATGGCCTTCACCTTCAAAGCCATCTCCCTATTCGTCAACGTGAAGTACCCGGCTTTACCGCCACCCCCTCCACCGCCGCCGCAAGCGCAAATATAGGACAACACTTCCTTTTTTCAAGCGTTTGTTCATCGGTTTTTCCTCGCTCGTTTCCTCGCGTAGAACGCGAGAACGCCCGCTACGATCGCGATCGCTACGGTGCGGTACTCGATCCTCCAAACCGCTTTCAGCTCAACCGGTTCCGTTACGATCAGCTGGGCTTCTGGAGTTTCAGCCAGAGCACGACCTTTACCGTCCTCCCAGCGGTCGAAGACGAGGAAGAGGAGGTTGCTCGGCCAGACTTTCACCGTTACCGTCGAGTTCTCCAAGTACCAGCCACCCCCCTCCGCGTAGCCGATCGGCGTGCCCACTTCAACGGGTACGAGTAGCGAAGGCGTAGCCAAAGGGTGCCGGTCGACGTTACCCTCGCCCACCGCGTAAGGCCCTAGGGGCCTACCGCTCTTCGCATCCTCCCAGAGGTCGCTCCAGAAGTTCCCCTTCGAGCCGTCGTCCCAGCTGTTCGACCCCGCGCCCGACAGGAGCACGTGAGCGCGATTCTCGACGAAGTCGTTCCCGGTGAACAGGTTGCTCGAAGAGGCGTTGACAAGCACCCCGCACCCGTTCCTCCACACCGCGTTGCCCCTGAAGGCGTTGCCGCCGGAGCGGTAGAGCGAGATCCCGAGAGCGTTGCCGCTCACCACGCACCCCTCGAGCGTGTTGTTCCACGAGAGCCTGAGCGCGACCCCCGCCTGCCGGCACTCCTCAACCACGCAGCGGGAGACCGCGCTGCCTTGGGAGGAGTCGAGGTACACACCGTAGCCGCAGCCCCTAACGTTCAGGAAGGAGAGCTTGCCCTCCCTCGAGTGGGCGAGGCGCACGCCCACCTCGCACCCCGAAACCCCCGAGAGCTCCACGGCGCAGCCCGTAGAGTTCCAGAGGTCGATGCCGACCGTGCAGCTCGCAACAGACACCTTGAACACCTCGACCCCCTCGCACTCGGAGAGCAGCACCCCCACGCTCGTGTTGGCGATGGACAGCCCGACAACCCGGACGCCCCTGCACCTGACGAGGACGGCTTGGCCGGCGGCGCCCGAAACCTCGCCGCCCACGAGCCCCTCCAGGTAGACAAGGGGCTTCCCGTTCACCGTGTTCCCGGCGACCCGGTTGCCGTAGGAGCGCCTCACGTAGAGGCCTGTACCCTTCAGCTCGTTGCCGGCGATCGCGGCGCCTCCCGACCCCTCCAGGAAGATCCCGACCATGCTTTCCTCGACCGCGTTGCCCTCCACGCTGCAGTTGGGCGAGCTCCACAGGCCGATACCAACCCTCCCACCAACCACGCGGTTTCCAGCCACCCGGCAGCCCAGGGAGCCGTTCGCTACGATGCCGTACTCGAAGCCGGAGACCGCGAGCCCCCTCACGACAGTGCCCGGCGCGTTGACGAGGACGACGCCCCTGCCCGCGCCGGAACCCCTGACAGCGTGCCCGCCGCCGTCCAGCACCGCGCCAGCCCTCTCGATGACGATGCCGTCGCCCGCCGCTTCCACGTCCGCGAGGAGCATGTAGGCGTCGCCGACCCGCTGCAGCGGCGCGTCGGGCGGGTCGACGGAGCCGTCCGGCAGCACCCTTATCGAGCCCCTCCACGCCGCCGGCTCAGCCCACGCCAGCGGGAGGATGAAAAGAGCGAACGCAGCGAGCAGAGCCAGCTTCGCCATCACAGCGCCGTTGCCGCGCGCTTAGAAAAGCGTTTCCTGAACACCGAGCGCGCGAGAGCGTCGATTGCGAGAACCGCGTACCTCACGGGGAAGGATCGTCAGTGCTTCTCATAGCGCGCGCTTGAACACCGAAAGTAATCTCGACTCGGGGCAAGCTCGGCGTGCGAGCGGTAAGTCATCGCGGCAACCCCTCAGCAGCGCGTGCACCCAGTGGAATTTTATAAGCTAGACTGCACAAGCGTCCTATGGGGTCACCTGCCGAGCGGCTCGAGAGGTTCTACAGGATGTTCCCTTGGGTCGAGGACCCGTTCTCGCCAGTGGGTAGGGCTAGGTACGAGGCGGCTCTCAGCTTCTTCAGGCGGCTGCTTGAGCACGAGTGGTTGAAGGAGCTGGTGGCGAGGGGCGAGCTCGACCTGGCCGACGTCTGCGGGGGGACGGGCGTGGGGGGAGTCGCGCTGGCGAAAGCGCTCGCGGAGCGGGGCGTGAGGGTGCGATTGACCGTGTGCGACCTGCGCGAAAGCTCGCTCAGGGTGGCAGAGAGGTTCAGCGCGGCGGAGCTGGGCTCGCCGGCCAGGACGGTTAAAGCGGACGCGAGGGAGCTGCACGCTTTGGGCGAGGAGTTCGATGCAGCGCTGCTCTACGGCTTGAGCACACCCCACTTCGACGCCTTCGCTATGATCGAGTTGCTCGCTTCAGCTGGCGAGAGCTTAGCGGACGACAGCCTCCTGCTCGTCGAGGAGGGGGACAGGTTCTACAACATGGCGATTTTGAGTAGGTACAGGGATGTCGTCTACGAGGGGGACGAGGAGCGCGGCGTCCTCTCCATGGGCGCGGGCTACGACGCCCTGCGCGGCGTTGTCAAACGGCTCTACATAAACCCGTTCACGGGAGAGCGCGTGGCACTGGAGCTGCGCTACTGGGACCTCGCGGGCACCCTCGCGCTTGCATGGCTTTTCTTCGAGGACGTCGACTTTGTGGGCTATGCGGGGAGAGCCTACACGGGGATGATCCTGGCTAGAAGCCCGCGGAAGAGGTTGCGCCCAGGGGATCTTAAGCGGCCGCGCTGCCTCGCGCAGCTGCCTAGAGGAGTTTAACGTTAAACTTAAAGCGGAGTTGTTCAACCAATCCCACGTGGAGGGTAGCTACCTAGTTAAAGTCCACAAGAAGGGGTTGATCGTTATACCCTCGGAGGTGAGGAGGAAGCTGGGGATAGCGCCCGGCATGAAGCTGGAGCTCCTAGTCGAAGACGACTCCCTACGCCTACTCGTACCCCGCGACTTGCGCAGCTTCTTCGGCATTGATGGCGAGAAAGCCCTGAAGGCGGCGAAACTGATCCTCGAGGAGAGGCGGAGGGAGCGTGAGCAAGAGGTTCGTGCTGGACGCTAGCGCTCTCTCCCTGTACTTCGCTGGGCGCGAGGAGGTAAAACGGTTAGTGGATGACGCCTACTCGGGTAGGATCAAGCTCTTCATGTGCGAAGTGAACATCGCCGAGTTCCTCTACAGCTGCGCTAAGGTGCTCGGGTGGGAAGCCGCTTTAGCCAGGCACTCGCTGTTAAGGAATAGTCCGATCGAAGTCGTCGGCGTCGACGAGAAGCTCACCGTGGAAGCCGCTAGGCTCAAGCTGAAGCACGCTGGAAAGCTCTCGCTGGCCGATTGCTATTTGGTAGCGCTCGCCAAGCTGCGGAAGGCGACCGTCGTGACCGCCGACTCGAGCATCAGGGAGGTTGCCGAGGCGCCCGTTGCGCTCATACCCCTCTAATCAACAAGCATTTCTTCTGGTGGAGAGGGAGCTAGCGCGTGAGGCTGGAAGTCTTGAGCAGGAGCGATGTCCGCCGCATCCACGACGCGTCGATGGAGGTGCTCGAGCGCGTGGGCGTCCGTGTTCTCGAGCCGAAAGCCTTCGAGATCTTGAAGCGGGCGGGGGCCGAGGTTGACGGGAAGGCTTCGATAGCCCGTGTGCCCGAGTACCTGGTGCGAGAGTGCGTCGCGAAAGCGCCTAGGAGGTTCTCGCTCTACGGCAGGAGGAAGGGGTACAGGCTCGTCTTCGAGAGGGGTCGCACGTACTTCTCCGCTCAGGGAACCTCGCTGTTCGTGATCGACCCGTTTACGGGCGAGAGGAGGCCTTCCACGCTCGAGGACGTGAGGCGCTTCTACAGGCTCGCGGACGCGCTCGAGCACGTGCACCACGCGACGCTGGTCGTGCACCCGAGGGACGTGCCCGAGCGGCTAGCCCACGCGTACGCGCTCTTCGAGGCTTTCAGGAACACGAGCAAAACAGTGGACGCGTACGCTTACGATAGGGCTTCCGCGCTCGACGCGGTGCGCATGGCTTCGATCGTGGCTGGGGGCGAGGAGGAGCTAGCGAAAAGGCCGATGCTCCTCTTCTTCTACAACCCGGTCAGCCCGCTCCAGCACTCTTCGGGTCTGCTGGAAGGCTTAGAGGTGTTCGCGGAGCGCGGGCAGCCGGTCATAATCGCTCCGGAGTGCCAAGCCGGCGCTACGGCGCCAGCGTCGCTAGCTGGGCTCCTCGTCCAGCAGAACGCGGAAGTGTTGAGCGCGGTATGCGTAGCTGAGCTGGTGAAGCCTGGCGCGCCCGTGCTCTACGGGACAGTCTCCACGGTGATGGACATGAGGACTGGGAACATCGCTCTAGGGGCTGTGGAAGCAGGCTTGATCAACGCTGCGACAGCGCAGATCGCCCGCTACTACGGCTTGCCCTGCAGGGGGACTGGCGGCGCGACCGAAGCGAAGGTCCCCGACCTTCAAGCGGGCTTCGAGAAAGCCCTCACACTGCTGATGGCTTCTCTGGCTGGAGTGAACTTCGTTTACGACGCTGCGGGCTCCCTCGACTCTACGCTAGCAGCTAGCTACGAGCAGCTGGCGATCGATGACGAGCTCTGCGGGGCGGTGGGAAGGGTGCTGCGCGGCATCGACGCGAGAGGTGAGGCGTTGGCGCTGGACCTGATCGAGGAGGTAGGGCCGGGCGGCCACTACCTAGGCAAGCTTCACACGGTGAAGCGGGTGAAGGTTGAGCACTTCATCCCGAAGCTGCTCGCGAGGCAAAGGTGGGAGAGCTGGGTATCGTCGAAGAAAATGCTTGAACAGGCTAGGGAAAAGGTTGAAAAGCAGCTGAAAGAACACGAGCCCGAGCCACTCGACCCCGCAGTAGAAAGGGAGCTCGCAGGGTACCTCGAGAAGCTGCTTGTTGAACGCGGAGAGCTGTAGATTTCACAGTTCAGTAACATTCTCTGGCTGAGCCTCGAACTTTCCCTAAACATTTTCCGGTATCTTTAAACGCTCTTAAGGCTAAGCAAGTAATTAAGGGGTGGTTGGAGACCCTCCCCTTGTGGAGGGTGAAGACGAAGACGATTTATCTACGCGAAGCAAGGGCGTCTTCCTCAGGGAGGCCACCGGCCTCGTGAGGGAGGCCGGCTGGATCGACATCCTGGTCTTCGCCTCGCTGAACATCAGCTGGGGCTTGAGCGCCTGGTGGTACTTCCTCTGGGGACCGTACTTCGCGCCGGGGGGCAACCTGCACCTGGGCATCCTGCTGGTCACGGTGCCCATGGTGTTCGGCGCGCTGTCGTGGGCGCTGCTCGTCACGATAGCTCCGAGGAGCGGCGGGGACTACGTGTTCGTCAGCAGGATCCTCCACCCGCTGCTCGGCTTCCTCTCCAGCTTCGGGTGGGTGGTGGCCAACTTCATCTGGATCGCCGTCCTCTCCGCTTACGTGGCCGACCCCGCGCTCTCGATAACGTTCTCGCTCGTCGGCTGGACCGGCGCCGCCAAGTTTGTCAGCTCGCAGGTGGGAGTGTTTGTGATCGGAGCGCTCGTGATCGCTGTTTCCGCGCTCGTAGCCATCATGGGCATGAAGGCGTTCAGGGTCTTCCAAGCCGCGTGCTTCGCGCTCGGAGTGCTGATGTTCGCCCTCGTGTGGGCCATCCTGCTCAGCGCTTCGAGGAGCGATTTCATCGCCGCTTGGAACAGCGTGAGCGCGGCCTACGGCTCGGCCGACTACGACACCCTCGTGCGCGAAGGCTTGAAGTACGTGCGAGAAACCTACGGCGTGAGCACCGAGTACAGCTGGGACCTCGCCAAGGCCCTACCCTTGATGCCAGTCGCCGCTTGGGGCCTCATCTACCCCTACCTAGCAGCCTACATAGCAGGTGAGACGAGGGACGTGCAGAAGAGCATGCTGATCGGCATACCAGGCGGCCTCCTTCTGACGGCTATCTCGTGGTGGGTAACCGGGGCGCTGCTGGAGAAAGTGGTCGGCTACGATTTCCTGCTAGCGGTGGCGTACGCTTACGGCGACGGGCTCGAGCTCTACAAGCTCCCCTACCCGCCATCCTACCACGCTTTCGCCGCGATCATGGCCCCCGACTGGGCGAAGTGGCTGATAGGCTTAGGCTTCGCCGCTTGGACCTTCTACTACGCCCTGTACTCGATCATGCCGATGAGCAGGATCTTCCTCGCATGGGCTTTCGACCGCCTAGCTCCAAGCTTCTTCGCAGACGTCAGCGAGCGCTTCCACGCGCCGGTGAAGAGCATCCTCTTCATCACCGCGTTAGGCTACGCGGCCCTAGCCGTCTACGCGGCATTCCCGCAGTACCTAGCCAGCTTCACGGCAATGATACCGCAGATCTCGACGACTTTCATGCTGACCGCGATCTCAGCCATCGTCGTGCCCTTCAGGTCGAAGACCAAGTCCATGTACGAGAGCTCGCCGGTCTCCAAGCTCAAGCTCGGGCCAGTGCCCTTCGTGACTGTGTGCGGCGCCGTGTACGCAGCGCTGCTCCTGACGTTGCTCTACTTCTACTTCACGATACCGGGTCTCGGAGCGCTCCACATCCCCTCGCTGACCGCGATGGCCGCCGCCTACGGTTTGGGCATCGCCTACTTCTACGCTATGAAACGGTACAGGAGGAGGCAGGGAATCGATATAGACATAGCATTCCAGGAGCTACCCCCCGAGTAGGTGGTTCGAATGGCAGTAAAGATTTTTTACGCTTCAGACGTGCACGGGAGCGAGGTCTGCTTCAGGAAGTTCGTCAACGCGGCTAAAGCGTACAAAGTTGACGTGCTAGTTCTGGGCGGCGACATCACCGGCAAAGCGCTCGTACCGGTAGTGGAGGAGGGCGGCGTCTACAGGGCGGAGCTCTTCGGGAAGGTTTGGGAGGCGAAGGGTGAGGCGGAGCTCGAGAAGGTTTTGAGCGCGATAAGGGCGAGCGGCTTCTACGCGGTGGTCATGGACAGGGGCGAGTACGAGAAGGTGGTGAGCAGCCCCCAGCTCGTCAGCGAGCTCTTCGATAAGGCTATGGCGGAGACCGTGAGGAGCTGGGTGAAGCTGGCGGAGGAGAGGCTGAAGGGCGCGGGCGTCGAGGTCTACATCATGCCCGGTAACGACGACCGCTTCGTGATCGACGAAGCGCTCGCGGAGTCCAGCCTCGTGGTGAACCCGGACGGCCGCGTCGTCGAGATCAAAGGCGGCTTGAAGCTCGTCAGCTTGGGCGCTTCCAACCCGACACCCTGGCGCACGCCTCGCGAGCTGCCCGAGGAGGAGATCTACAAGAGGTTAAGCAGGCTGGTGGAGGAGGCGGGCGACCCGAGCTCCACGATCCTCAACGTCCACGCCCCGCCCCACGGCACGATCCTCGACCTAGCCCCCTTGCTCGACAGCGAGCTGAAGATCGTCAGGAGGAGCGGTGAAGTCGAGATGGTGCACGTAGGCAGCACCGCGGTGCGCAAGGTGGTCGAGGAGTTCCAGCCGCTAGCTGGTCTGCACGGGCACGTCCACGAGTCCAAGGGTGTCGCGAAGGTCGGCAGGACGCTGTGCTTCAACCCTGGCAGCGACTACAGCAGCGGAGCGCTAAGGGGTGTTCTGCTGGTCGTCGAGCCGGGGAAGGTCAAGAGCTACATGTTCACGTACGGGTGATAGCCGGTGAGCACAAAGCTGCGCCTCCTCGAGGACTACGACGGGACCGTTTACGAGGTCGAGCTACCGCTCACTTCCAGCGTCGACGCGAGGGCGGCTGCCGAAGAGCTCGGCCTCCCGAGCTACGTCGATTTGAGCAACCTCTCGATGGCTCGGGCTGCGGTGGCAGTGTGGGCGGCGCTGCGCGCACCGCAGCTCGAGAACCTCCCAGAGGCGCTACGGAAGAGCGTGAAGCAGCCGATCGTAGCGCTCATCTTCGGGGGCGCGGCAGTCAAGGTTCTGTCGCCGAAAGCCAACGAACCCGGCCACCCGCTGAACAGGCGGTTAAACGACATCGATTTCGCCGTGAGGAAGCGGGACGGCGCCATCTTCGTGAAGCTCTTAACCAACTTGAGCGCGGCGCTCGGGTCGAGGTACACGTTCTTCACCACGTCGGGCGACCGCTGGTTCAACGCGTTGAGAGGGGGTAAAAGGTACAGGGTGCACGGCATCAGCGGCGTTGAGGGCGACGGGCTCTCGGTGAGCGTGATCGACATCTTCTGCGAGGAGCTGCCCTTCCGCCACACGATCAAGCTGGATAAAGCGTTCGAAACAGCCCGCGAGAACCTGTTCACGATCGGCGCCGAGAGGCTCCTCCTCTCCAAGCTCCAGTACATCTTCGGCCTGCCGAAAAACAGGCTCCCCGAGCTCGAAGCTGCCGGGCAGGGCTTCAGAGTGCTTCCTTACGACCACCTCAAGGGGATGGTAGCGGTGGGGATGGAGCTGAAGGACATGAAGGACGTGGCAGCCCTGCTGCTCGACCGCAAACCGGGCGAAGGCATCGACCCCGAAACCTTCAGGAGCGTTCTAGGGAAGGATAAGCGCTTCACACTCACCGTTAGGCTGAACCTGGAGAACTTCGCGAGAAGAGTCGACGTCCTAGTCGAAGAGGGGTTGAGCCAGAGCGAGGCCGAAGCGGCAGCCGATAGGGCGCTCGAGCTGCTCGAAGCGCTGCCCAAGGTGGAGGCGAAGTGGAGCAAGCCGTGGTGGAACATTTACGTCGAATCCCCCGGGTTGGGAGGCGTCAAGTAGCTCCGCGCGCTAGCCTCAAGCTCTATGGAAGCCTTCCACGCAGAGGTGCTACCGGTGCGTGCTCCGATTTGATGAAGTGGAGTATCAAGGAGCACGCGCTACCCGCGCTTCAAGATAGGCTGAAATAGTCCAGCTCGCGTTTTGCGTGTGGTCAGGGTAGTTAAAGCGTCAGGCGCTATCGAGGCTTTCGACGCAGCGAAGCTCGCGTCCAGCATCGCGCGCTGCGGCGTCCCAGAAAGTGAGGCTTGGCTCCTCGCTCGCGAAGTCGAAAAAGGGTTGCCGGAGGAGGTTTCGAGCGGCGAGGTGTACGCCCGCACCCTAGAGCTGCTCAGGGAAAAGTACCCCGCATCCGCGCTCAGGTACGCGCTCAGGAGGGGGATCATGATGCTGGGGCCTGAAGGCTACCCTTTCGAGAAGTACGTGGCGAGGCTGCTGGCGAAAATGGGCTACGCGGCTCGAACGAACATCATCGCGAAGGGGCGCTGCATAAGCCACGAGCTCGACGTCGTAGCGGAGCGGGAGGGCGAGAGGGTGATGGTGGAGTGCAAGTACCACAACACGCCCGGCGTGAAGGTCGACGCGAAGGTCGCTCTCTACGTGTACGCCAGGTTCCTCGACCTGTCCGACCGGTTCGACAAGGCTTGGATCGTGACGAATACGAAAATCACCGAGGAGGCTGCAGCTTACGCCGAGTGCGTCGGCATGCTGGTGACAGCGTGGCGCTACCCGAGGGAAAGGGCTTTAGAAGCGCTCGTTGAAGCTTACGGGTTGTACCCTATCACTGTTCTACCATCGCTGAGCGAAAGCGCTAGGCGCAGCCTACTGAAAAAGGGTATCGTCGCTCTCGACGACCTGCTCGAAGCTGGACCCACCGCGCTCGCCGCTGCGGGGCTGAAGCCTGAAGAGGCGGAAGCCGTCCTGGCTGAGGCGAAAGCCTTCCAGAGCCGCGCCTAACGGTACATCGCCGGCTGCTGCCTGTAGAGCGCGCGCCGCATGCCGGTCGCCCGGGACTCCTTGACTTTATAGCGGAGGATGCACCACTCGCCTCCATCCACGGGCTCTACTCCATCGTAATCGAGCACAACAGCTTCCTGGCCCTCGAGGAAGCCTTTCACGAGACCGTAGAGCGGGCACTTAGGTGTCGGCTGCCCGCAGCCGTTGAGCAAGCTGGGGCACATCCTGCACGAAGGTTTATGCACTCCCACCTCCAGCGTGTCGCCCCCGGATGAAACCTTCAAGTGATCCGCTAGAGCCGTTGCAGCGTTAAGCAGCGCGAGCGCGTCCTCCACATCCAGCGCCTCCATACCGAGGAGCCGGACGTAGCCAGCGAGATCCCGACCAGCCCCTTCGCTGGCTTCTCTTAGCGACTCGGCTTTGAAGCCCGAGCCACCGTAGATCCTAGCAATCAGCGATACGATGTAAACTTGGTAGAAGTTCATCCACCTCTCTCTCGCGCCCCTCGTCCACATAGTGTGCTTGCGGCGCGCTAGGGTTTAAAAACGGTTTAGTTCAAAGAAAGATGTTATTGTAACTCTTTCTAAAAATCCGCCTCCACGCGCTGTTGGCGCGCGCAGGCTCAAGGTCGCGTTCGAACGCGCCGCCTCTCCCCACGCCCACCATGCACGGTCCAGCATTGAAAAAGCAAACCTCCCCGCCAGCATCTTCATGGGAAAAATCAGCACTTAAAGGCCTCTTCACACTTCCGTGAGTACGGCCTTCATCATCGGTAGATGGATCGCGTGCGAAAGCTATTAAGCTTGTTGGTCTTGCAGAGCGCGCAAAGCGGTAAATTTCATAACTTGTTTGAGGAATGATTCGACGCAAGGTTTTTAAATTGATAACCGTCTTCCTCGACATGCAAGCTGATGCCGTTAAAGGGCTGGGTAGGTTGAGGATCTCAGCCTTTCTATCGCTTGTAACGAGCCTGCTCGCCCTACCCTTGTCGGGTTTGTTCGGCAGGCCCGAAAGCACCACCGAGAACCCTTTAACGCTATTCGTGGCGCTAATGTGGGTGCTAGTCTTCGGGTTGGCGATCCTCGCGCTCGGGATCGCATCTTGGGTGTTCAAGGTGCTGGGTTGGTGGAGCATGTGCAGGAGCGGGATGCGGAAGTTCTACTGCGCCACAAGGTACGCAGTGCTACTAGGCCCGATAGTAGGGGTTGCCTTGCTGCTCGTTGGAGGAGTAGCGCTGCTGCTAGAGATGCTGGGGAGCGGAGCGCTCGTAGACGGCGGGTTGAGCGGAGAACCGGTGGGCAGCGCGCTCCCCTACGTCCTCCCCGGGCTTATCGTGATGGTTGTAGCCAACGTGATCGAAGGGGTTAGCGCCCTAGACGTGGGGCTGTTGACCGAGGTGAAAGCGCTCACGCTGGGAGCGGCTGTCTACCTGATCGCTTCGCTGCTCCAACCCTTCCAGCTCCTCGCGTCAGCTTTCAGTTCGACGGCTTTACTCGGCGATGCGGCGAGCTGGTGGAGCTGGGCGTCGAATGCCGCGTCGCTGCTCGCATCTCTTCTCCTCGCGGTGGGTTTCCACTGGGCTAGAGATAGGGTGATCCAAAGTGAAGCTCAGCGAGAAGCAGCTGGTACTGCTTAGCGTAGCGCTCTCCGCCGCCGTAATCGCGGTGGCGGTCGCAGCCCTAGCGCTCCGACAACTAGCTCCGCTGCCCGCGGCGGGAACCGGCTACGTGGCGCTCATCAGGATCGACGGGGCGATCGCCTACCAGACCTCCCAGCTGTCGCTCCTCGGCTCGACGGCGAGCGCGGACGACCTCGTGCAGCTGCTCGACACCGCGCTCAATGACCCGCTCGCGAAAGCCGTGGTGCTGCGGGTCAACAGCCCCGGTGGCTCGGCGGCCGCGTCGGAAGCGCTGTACCTGAAGGTGAAGGAGCTGGCAGCGTCGAAGCCGGTGGTCGCCTACATCGAGGAGTACGGGACCTCGGGAGCCTACATGGCCGTCCTGCCGGCCGCGAGGATCCTGGCTTCGAACAGCAGCATCGTCGGCTCCGTCGGCGTCTACACGTCGGTGATCACCTACAGCGGCTTGCTCGAGAAGCTGGGAGTGAAAGTCTACGTGTTCAAGTCCGGCGAGCTCAAGGACGTCGGCTCCTCGTTCAGGGAGCCGAGCGAGGAGGACAGAAAGGTGCTCCAATCGATCGTCGACGGGGTTTTCGAGCTGTTCAAGAAGCGCGTGCTCGCCCACAGGAAGGTAGCCGACGAGGGCGAAGTGTTCAGCGGCAGACCGTTCATAGCGGGGGAGGCCGTGAAGCTCGGTCTCATCGACGGTATCGGAACCCTCGACGACGCGGTCAACCTGGCTAGGGAGATGGCCGGCCTGCCGAAGGACACTCCAGTACGCGAGATGAAACCTCCGAGCCCCGGGCTCCTACAGCTGCTTTTCGGGGGCGCGGCGGCTAAAGACCGCTTCGTACCGAGCGTAGAAGTGCTCGCGATGTGGCCGCCGCCCGGCTGACTCTCGCGCCAGCCCGCTTAACACTTTTATACTGTATGTATCCGTTCTGCGGGGGGAGAGCGTGCGGAAGCTCAAGGTTGTGATGGTTAGCTTCGCGCACGTGCACGCGCCGGGCTACGCGGAGCAGCTCGCGAGGGATCAGCGTGTCGATTTCGCCGGCGTCTACGATGAGGAGGAAGCTAGGGGGAAGGGTTACGCGCAGCGCTACGGTGTTCCCTTCCACCCAGACCTCGCATCCATGCTGGAGAAGGTGAAGCCCGACCTCGCTGTCGTCTGCTCGCCCACGAAGATGCACGTCGAGCACGTTAAGCTGCTCGCCGAGCACAGAGTCCACGTGTTCGTCGAGAAGCCTCTGGCTAGAACGGTGAAAGAGTGCGACGAGATCATCGCGGCGGCCGCGAAAGCGGGGGTTAAGGCGACCGTCGGGTTCAACGCCCGCTTCGACCCGGCGAACGCAGCGGCGAAGGCAGTGGTGGAAAGGGGCGAGCTCGGTAGGGTTTTCACCGCGCGCGTCAGGATCGCGCACTCTGGCGCGCTCGACAGGTGGTTCGAAGGTCCCCGCTGGTTCGCCGACGCCGAGATGGCCGGTGGAGGCGGTTTCCTCGACCTCGGCGTGCACGGCGCCGACCTGCTGCGCTGGCTGCTCGGCGAGGCTAAAGGCGTTGCGGCTAGGGTCGCGAACCTCTCGGGCGCCTACCCGATCGACGACTTCGGCGCTGCGGTCATCGAGTTCGAAAGCGGGGCTGTAGGCGTGCTCGAAGCAGGGTGGATCCAGAGGGCCGGCGACAACCCGCTCGAGGTTTACGGGGATCGGGGTACGCTGGTGCGAGGCCCCGGAGGCCTCAGGTTGTACACCGAGGTGAAGGGCGTGTGGGGTTGGTTCGCGCCCGCCAACCTGCCCCGACTGGGCGGCAACACTTTATCCGACCTGATCGAAGCTGTGCTCGCGGATAGGGAACCGCTCGTGACGCTGAAAGACGGTAGAGCTGCCACCGAGATCATGCAAGCCGCTTACATCTCCTCGTCCGAAGGACGCTACGTGCGGCTACCGCTATAGCGCGTCCTCGAGCGACTCAAGCTCTTTCTCCAACCTTCCGGGCATGAAAGCCGAGCGGAGGAACGCTTCCCCGTACATGGCTCCCGCCAGGTAGCCTCGAGCCCTCGCGAGCCCCTCCACGTAGCCTAGTATGTCGCCGAGCACGGGCTCCTGGGACTTGAAGCAGCGCAAGGCATCGAGCTTCCTCTGGAACGTCGCGGTCACATCGCAAACGTGCGTGGGCCGCGTGAACAGCTCGAAGATCTCGTAGAAGAAGAGGGCCTTCGCCCTCCACGGCTCCCCGAGGTCGGCGAGAACGCTCTCCGAAGCCTTCCACCAAGCCTCCTCGGTTATTTGCGAGACGGCCCGGTGGTCCCTGTGCTTGTCCTCCCGGTAGTGGGTGAAGATGGCGATCGGCTTCACCCTCCTGATCAGCTCGACCGTGCGCTGGTAGGTGGCCCGGTCGTTGACCACCCCCTGCGTGGGGATGCCGAAGCCATACCGCTCCCTCACGCCCAGCACTTTATCAGCATCCAGCGCCTCGCTCCTCCGCATCTCGGCGATCGAACCCTTCCACTCCGCTCTCGCGTAGCCCGTGTCGCCCCAATCGCCTACACTGCTCCAGCAGAAGGTGGCAACGTAAACCTCATAGCCGAGCTCGCTGAGGAGAGCGATCGTGCCACCGACACCAATGGTCTCGTCGTCCGCGTGAGCCCCGAACACGAGCACCTTTTTCGCCACACCGCTGTAAGCCGCAATGAAGGTTTTAAGCTTGCGTAGAATCCCCCGCTTCCTCGCGGCACGCCAGCTTTGTAAGCACACAGCTACGCGCGCGAGCTGCCAGCTGTAATCGCGAAGACCCGAAACCCTCCCTCAATCCTTCAAATGAAGAGAGGTCCAGCGTAGAGTATAGCTGCGCAGTTTTCCAGAAGCGTACAACCGCGTATTCAGGCATCGACCGTCCTTACACCTTGTAGCCCCCGTACCTGTGCTTGCCGCGTTCCGCGCTCTCATCGATCGCCTCCTCTCGCGCGAAAAGCTTGATCTCGCGGAACTCCACAAGGAGATCCTTGCGGGGCCTTCGCGCGCGCATGACCTTTAAGCGCGGCAGCTGCCGCTTTAGGTTTTTCGCCCTCCGTGCGCGCTGCAACGCGAAGTGAGTTAAAGTCGAGCGCAAGGTGAAGTTAACGCGCACGAAAAGCATAAGTAACCGTAATGACAGAGTCAAACCGATGATCGCGAAAGAGAAGGTGGTTGAGGCATTGAGGAAAGTTTACGACCCGGAGATACCCGTGAACGTGTACGACTTAGGGTTGATCTACGACGTGAGCATCGAAGGCGGTAAAGTCAAAGTGAAGATGACGATGACAGCACCCGGCTGCCCCTTAGGCGCTTACCTGCCGGCGATGGTGGAGGACGCGGTAAGGAGCGAAGTACCGGGCGTGGAGGATGTAGAGGTAGAGATCGTGTGGGACCCGCCATGGACCCCCTTGAGGATCACCGAAGAGGGCAGGAAGCAGCTAAAGCAAATATACGGCGTCGACATCGTTGAAGAGTGGCTGAAAAAATCCGAAACCCTCCAGCAGCCTTCAGGGTAAGCTCTGCAGAAAGCCAAGCGAAACCCGCCACGCGCTCGCGATCAACTCCCACGTTAAAAACATTAGAGAGATGAAAACAGCCGCGTCAACAACGGTTTTAACCAGGAGGGCTGGAAGATCTGAATCAACCTGCAGCTCCAACAATTCGTCAACTAGCTTTAAGGAGCTTTTCAGCAGCAACTTTTTGATGGCATTCCTCTTCACAACAGACACTCGAAACAACTCCCCAGATAGGCAATTTAAAAACTTAATCTTTAATTTAAATGTAGGCGGGAGATCAACGAAAGGGGATGAATATGCATTGCCGGGATTTCTGTGAAGGGTTAGCTGCCTGGAGCGAGCAAAAACTTCGGTTCGATAAATTTCTCGAGCATGTAGAAGTAAAAGGCGACTAAAACGAGCATGATAATAGCTTGGGGTAGGCCGGCCCTCACAGTTCCTCTGCTTATCTTGCCTGCGACTAACCCGCCAGCCACCGCCTGCACCGCGGCTGCAAAGAAGAAAACTGCCTTGAAAAGCGGGCTGGGGAGCGGCGTCAGAAGTTGGGCTGCATACCCGCTTATCCTCTCGAGAGGCGTAATGAAAACGGCTAAAAGCACCGTGGCGACAACCAGAAAGACGGCGAGCGCAACATAGACGGTCGCAGTGTAGGGTGACATCGTGGCTCTCCGCTCCTCTTCGTAGCTTCTCAGCATCCCGTACATCTCCGCCGCTGCGCCCAGCACCTCGCCCACCCGCCCCCCGCTCTGGTAAGCCACGAGCACAAGGCTAGCAGCTCTCTTCAGCGCGGGCGCCGGGATCCTCTTAACGAGACCTTCGAGAGCCCCCTCCAGCGTATCACCCATCTCCACTCTCGCCACAACGGCCAGCATCTCTCTCGCCAGAGGGCCGCCAACCGCCTTCGCCGCCGTCTCGAGAGCTCTCACCACAGGCATCCCAGCTCTCACCCCCTCTTCCAACCCCTCGAAAAAGGCGGGGAGGCTCCTCTCGATCGCCTCCACGTACCTTCTGTTCACGTGGCTGATCGCGGCGTAAGGGGCTGCGAGCGCGGCGACGGCGAGAGAAGCGAAAAGGTAGAAGTCGCATGACCATGGTAGATCCACCCCCTCGACGAGTTCAACCCACACAGCGCTATCGAGAGCTCTCACCGCGAGCACAGCCGGCGAAACTGCCATAGCTACAGAGAGCGCAGCGAGAAGTACCGCACTTCTGCCTTTCACCTCGATGTAAGGCATCGAGAGCAGTGATCAATCTCCTGTATATATGCAGCGCGCAAGACAACCCTCGGTAGCACGCGCGCTAGCGAAGCTCTAAATGCGGGAGAGGACTCCGTCCAAAGCGACTATTATGGCGGCAGCAGAAGCCGGCGTGCCGACAGCTAGCAGGAGAGCGATCAGCAGCTGGGGTGGCAGACCGGCCACCGCGCCACCAAGCATCGCTATCACCGCGAGCATCACTACGAACATGAGTGGGGCGGCCACCATCAGGGTCACGTAAACCTCGGCTAGCATCGAGACCGTGTTGACAATCCTCCTCAGCTCGTACCGCTTGAGCTCGAGCAGGCGCCTAGCCATGAACGAGGAGTACTCGTACAGGTTCCCAGCGGTCATGTAAGCGTCCCTAAGCCCGGCGAAGAAGAGAGACAGCACGACCGAGGGGCTCAGCTGCGCCCTTCTCTCCAAGGCTGATGGAACGTCAGCTCCAAGAAGCCTAAGCTCTGTGAGGAGGAGCTCCAGCTCCCTCCTCGTCGCTTTAACTTCCTCCACCTCGACAACTCTTTCAACGATGCCTTCCAGCCCCATACCGGACGCGGCGAGCGCGGAGAAGTACGCGATCGTGTAGGGGAGCTTTGACTCGATGCTGACTCCTCTCGAATACCTCCTGTATACTGGGTAATAGAGCGTGATCATCAAAAACAGCAGCGTATACGTCATCAAAACTAGGAAGCTGAGCGCAGCCGAGAAAAGCGGCGGATACCTCAGCACTAAAGAGTGAGCCATCCCGGCTGCTACAGCGACAACGGGCGCTGTAGCGATGTAAATCGAGATCATTTTGGCAATGTACGATTCAAAAGGTTCTTCAAACCCAGCAGTATAGTAAACGTCTCGAAAAGCGGGAACCCCCTCAGCCAGCCGCTTAGCCAGCCCCAAAGCCCAGCTCCACATGGCTTCTCACTCAGCGTGCGTCGTAGAGCCCTCTCTCGATAGCTGTGTAGACCGCTAGCGGACGCAGTGCGTAATCTCGTACAACCCTACTTACCCTCGCGTAGTCTGTAATGCTCTTTTCGATGAGAAAACTGAGCACAGCCTGTCTCCTCTCCAACTCCTCCTCGAGCTCCTGCACTGGAAGGAAGCGTTCACTTGCGATAATTTGAAGCAGTTTACTCCTCTCTGCTCGAACCAACCTATCATCTATCGGGTTATACTTGAACACGGTGTTCCACTCGGGCCCCTTCTCGCCAGGAAGTGTTTCGCGCACCTCGACCACCCTTCGAACAACCTTTTCGCCAACTGCAATCCTCTTGATCGTAATGAACACGTTCATAAGGGGAACTAGGAACTCAGGCACTTTCATCGGTTCGGAGATGAGCCTCTTCACCGCGTAGTCCGCGTTTTCCGCGTGCATTGTACACATGCCAGCGTGGCCTGTGGCGATCGCCTGGAAGAGCGTGAACGCCTCCTCCCCCCTCACCTCGCCCACGATGATGTAGTCGGGCCTCATCCTCAAAGCCGATTTCAACAGGTCGAAGAGGTCCACGCTGCGGGCCCACGGGTCCGTCGAGAGCCTCGCGACGAGCGGAACCCAGTTCTCGTGCGGCAGATTGAGCTCGGGGACCTCCTCGATCGTCACGATTTTCGCCTCGGGCCGGATGAATGTCGCTAGTGCGTTGAGCGTCGTCGTCTTACCGCTCGCCGTCGCCCCAACAACCATTAAGCTCTTCTTCGACTCGACGACGAGCCAGAGGTAGGCGGCGAGCTCCAGCGAAACGGTGCCCAGCTTCACCAAGTCCACGATCGAGAAGGGTATCTCTCTGAACTTCCTGATCGTGAACGTCCCACCTTTTCTTGAAACCTCGCTGAGTGCAGCGTGCAGCCTGTAACCCTCCGGAAGCGCCCCCTCAACGATCGGGTTGGCGACCGATATGTGCTTTCCCGCCTTGTGCGCTAGCCTGACGAGTATGCTCTCCATCTCCTCTGGGCTCTCGAAAACAACGTTCGTGGGCAGCGACTCGTACCTGCTGTGCCAAACGTAGACTGGAATGCCTACCCCATCGCACGAGATGTCTTCGATGCGAGGGTCCCGAACTAGCACGTCCAACCTTCCGTAGCCGAGCATGTCCCTCCTCACATAGTAGAAAACCTTGTCCACCGCCTCCTCCGGCACAGGTAGCTTAAACCGCTTGATCGTTGCGAGCACGCGCTCCCTCAGCACCTCTTCAACTCCTTTCCTCCTCAACTCGTCAACAGCCGGTTTTTGGCTCTCCAGCAGCAGCTTCTTTACCTCCTCAACAACCAGCTTTTCTTTGCCCGTTAAAGGTGGCTCAACAACCCTGTACAGCGTCCGCCCAGTACTCCTATCCCTCGTGATCGCCGCGTACGCGAACGGAGGGGCAACCTCGTAGAGGTCTACAAGGCTCTCGCTCGGCGGTATCTGCAGAGCTGCTGCATCCGCTTCGGATGCTGCCACAGGAGTCGCTCAACGCTTAAATTATATATTTCTCTCGTGCAACATCGACCGTGTTTAGGAGGAAGCTGGGGGTTTCGCAGAAGCTAGCAGCGCTGTACGAGGTTTTAGCGAACATACAAGCGTCAGGTCGCACCGAGCTTGTTCCCGCTATATCCCTCAACGCCGGCATCGTGTACCCCGAAGCGCTTAAGGCGACAGTCAAGTACGGTGTTCGCGACACCGACTTAATTGAAGATTTAGTGAAGCTAGGGGCTCTCGAGAGGCTGTACCACGATTCGATTGTCGCTTGCCCAAAATGCGGCTCGATAAAGCTCTTCTCTAAGCTCCGATGCCCCTACTGCGGGAGCGAGCACCTCAAAAAGATCTCTGTTGTAGCACACGCGACCTGCGGAGGCATCACCACGCTGGACGAGGGAGTCGAGAACGCGCACTGCTCAAAATGCGGGAAGCCGTTGACCGAGATGACCGTAATCGGCAGGCTCTACCAGTGCTTGAGCTGCGGTGTACGCTTCGAAACCCCTCTACCAGCCTACAAGTGCGCCGACTGCGGCCACGTCTTCGACTACAGAGAGGCACGGTACGTCACGATCCACAAGTACAGGGTGAAGAGGGAAAGCTTGGATAGTATAGCTAAGAAGCTGCTCGTAGAGATAGCGAGAGAAGTCGGCGAAACTGAAGGATTCAAAGTTGAGATGGCAGTCCAAGCTAAAGGCAAAAGCGGCTTCCAACATCCCGTCGACCTAGCTTTTAGCGACGGAAAGGAAACAGTCTATCTGGACGTCGTCGTCGAGTCGCCTAGAGCGATGAGCGAAACATTAGCCAACCTCGCCAAGACACCCGACCTGCAGGCGAAGCATAATGTGCTAGCCCCTAAAAGCCTAGAAAGCGGGTTACAAGGTTTTGCAGGGAGCAACGTGCTCACCTACAGCGACGCGCACGACTTAAGCGAAAAAATCAAGCAACTACTTAAAGAAGGGAGAGAGAAAGGACGACGCAGCTAGCTCCTCCTCACCCTAAACTCGCAGTATGCGTCGCCCTTCGCCAAGCACTTAACCTCCTCCGCAACGATACTCTCGGGAGGCGCGTTCCAGTACGCTGCAGCAATGCCCGCAACAACCCCCCTTGTGAGCGCACCCCTCGGCTCGCCTGCGCCTTTAAACACGCTACACTCGATGCTGTCGTAAACCCTCGCGACCATCTCTCTCGCCGTCAACCTCTCGATCTTCAGCACGCCGTAGCCGAGAAGCCTAAAACGCTCTACGTACAGCTTAACGCCCTCATCCCGACCGAACTCCTCTATGCATTTTCTGCACTCCTCGGCAGCCCCAGCGAGCGCAACGTAGTAGAGTATAGCGGCGAAACCCGTGCCGAACTCCGACCAGCCGCGCTTAAGCATACCGGCAGTAAAAGCGTAGGGCATCATTACTGTCCTATCGTTGTCGAGGAGTAGAGGATGCGACCAAGCGTCCACAGCCACACCGTCGAACAGCGGGGGAGCGTACTCAACCTGCTCCACACCCGAAACCTCTCTCAACCTATCAACCAGCTTAGCCGCATCACCCTCCCTACCCTTCAAGTCCGCCGCGAAAAGGATCCTCAACCGCTCCCCCGACCGGGCGGCGCTCATCTTAATACCGAGCAAAGGCACACCCAACTCGGTGAAAGCGGAGGCAAGCTTCACCAAAACCCCCACCTCCCAGAAAGCTTCAGGCCTAAGGATCACCTCGAAGAAGCAGGGCTTCGCACCCGGCTCAATCAAAATCCTCCCAACTCGGTAGGGCCTAAAGCGGTTAAGCTCCACGCAATGCCGCTAACGTAGATACTATTATAGTTATCGAACAGCTCTATGTTAGTAAAACATGAAACGCTAAAGACCGCTGATGAAAGCGTCAACTGCGGGCGATACCGCGCTACAAACGCGAAACAAACAAAGGGCGCAGCCCTTCTCTACCCAGGGGCGGTATAATAGCTACGGACCGTACGCGTACTCGTCTCCTCCAACCACCTGGCTGAACGTTCTCTCGATCACTACCACGCCCTGCGCGTCCTTCACGGTGACCTTCGCGTTCGCCACGATGGGTCTAGCCGCGACGAAGAGCCTTGCGGTCCCGCTGCTGTCCGCGGTCGCGCTCGCGACGAGGTTACCGCTAGCGTCACGCAACTCGACTGTCCAACCCTGCTGCAACCCCGAGACGACAACGTACCTCGGGTCGCCCGTAGCCACCACGAAGTTGTCGAAGAGGCCCACTTTGTTCTTTCCGTCCGTCACCAGCCCGATGTACGCCGGCCTCGGCCCTGTGTAGCTCGTCGCCGGTATGCTCGCGAGCTGGTTGCCGCTCGCGTCGTAGAGCACCGCCGAGAAAACGTTGCTCGAACCGCTCCAGCTCCACTCCAGGTAGATCGCGTACCACACGTTAAGGGCCGGCTTGTAAGCCGCGCTGGCCACTACCTGCCAGCTGCTCCCATCGTAGTACTGGATCTCGAATGCTTTTTCTTTGCCCGTAAAGTCGAGATCGATCGTATAGAGGCGACTGGTGTCCACGAGCAGCGCGAAACCGAGACGCTCCAACCCGGCTGCAGCTTTCACCTGCACGATAGCCCTCAAGCTGCTGTAGCCGGAGATGCTGCTCGCCCAGTAGTAGACGGAAGTCCCACCCGGTCCACCGTTGTTATCCGATCCCTGCAGCGCGTTGCCTTCGACGCCTCCGCTCACGATGCTCCAGCTGCCGCCGATGCTGCTCCAACCGCTCGGCAAGCTTTCGAAGCCCGTGAAAGTGAGCGCGCTCCTCGCTTTCAAGTAGAGGTCCATCGCGTACACTGTAAAGCTCTTCGTATCGTCCACGCTCCCGGTAGCATTGTTAACTGCGACTACACTCCAAGTGTAAGTGCCCATCGTGGATGGTAGAGTGATCGTTAAAGCGGCTGTAGCTTGGGAGCCGGCTTGCACGGTGGTCTGCGTGCTGTTGACCAGCGCGCCCGCGCTGTCGAGCACCCTTACTTCAACGGTACCCGCGCCGCTGCCCGTATTCTGGATCACGGCGACGAATCGCTGCTTAGATCCCACAGGGCCCACGATACTTTGGTTCCAAGAGACAATCTGGAAGGTCGGTGAGGGGGCTGTAGCGACGACCGTGAAGGCTTCGGAGTCGTCGGTGCTTCCAGTCAGAGCGTTCCGCACGCTTACCGTCCACGTGTAGGTTCCGCTCGCGCTGGGAAGCGTGATGCCGATTCGCACGGTTATCGACTCCCCTGGTTGGAGGGACAGATTGACTTTTCCAACGAGGTTGTCGTTATGGTCAAAAACTTCGACTGTCGCGTTCCCAGCTGTACTCCCTATGTTCGCAACGGTGGCCTCGAACACCTGCTGCGAGCCCGCGGGACCCGATACAACGGAGGTGTAGCTGGTTATCCTGAAGCGCGGTACCGGCGGCGGCGTTGGAGCCCGCTCGATGTAGAACCTGGCGGTGTGCACGCGCGTGGAGGTGACAGCGCGCACCTCGAAGCCTGTGAGATTGCTGTACTGGACGCCGGTGAACGTGACGTTCAGCTGCGCGCCGGGCGATAGCACCTGCCTCGCATCGACCCTCCAACCGTTCAGCCAGACCGCGTAGAGGTTGACCGGCTGGGTCCCCTCGTTCGCTATGGTGACCGCGACGTCCGGCGCCAGCTCGAAAACTTTGTCTTCTAGGTAGTCGATCATCAGCTTAAACGGTCGAGTAGAGTAAGCGTAGAGGAGCGCCCGGCTCCCGCTGAACGCCACGTTGAACCACGCGTACGGCGTGTTCGCGTAGTATTTGGACGCCAGCACCCACGCTTGCCCCGCTGGGACGTAGATTTCGATGAAAACCGTGCTGTTCGCCGCCACCGTGATCGTACAGTTACCGCTCACGGCCGAGTTAACCTCTAGCTCGACCGCGTGGGCAACCGTTACTGGGGAGCCTGTCGAGTTGATTGCGTTCACCGGCGCCGATTCGATGCTCGCGAACCTTCCGTCGTTTAAAGCATCGAGAAGGCTCGCGTCGACGCTGCCGCTGCCCGTCCGGACTATAACGCTGGCTGAAGCTTCGGAAGCCGTAAGCTTGCGAACCTGCTTGTACAATATCGAAATCGCTAAGCGCTCCTCAACGTTGTTCTGCACGGCAACGCTCGCTACCTCGGTGAGCGTTGCAGAGGACTCGCTGAAGGTCCTAAGCACTAACGCGATGAAAAGAAGTGCTACCATGGTGAAGAGGAGCGCGCCAAGTACCGTCGAGATACCGCATCTGCGAGACATTCGGTTAATGAGCTCTCCACTGTTATTTTATTGTTTCTTTCAAGCAAACGCCGCTACGCATCGTTTTCGACCATCGATTACCGGCTGCTGCATTCAACCCTCGGAAGGACACAGGGGCTGTAAATCACCCAGCGAGGAGCGTATGAATGCAGCGAGGTCTCGGTCCGAGAGAGCCCTCGCTAACGGCTCCGCTTGCGACAGAACAAGCCTTTTAGCTCAGTGCTCTCAGCTGCCGCGTGACTTCCAGCAGTTTACCGCAGCGTCTTGAACCTTCAAGCTCACACGGCGTATACGTGTGGAGCGATAGGCGCTGGATCGCCGCAGATAGGAGCGCGATCGACAGGGACGGCTTCTACTTCATTTACTTCAGCAACAGCGAGTGCGGAGCTTGCAGGGTGTTCGACGACGTCTGGTACCCGTTCGTCGAGATGGTGTCCGAGAGATCGGCTGCACGCTTTATCATCGTGCTCTGCGGCTGGTTCACCCGCGACTGCAGCTCCGAAGACGCCAAGAGCCTGTTCAAGGAGTTCGACGTCCACGTATCCCCCACCGTGGTCGTCCTGAAGCGCTCGAACGGGAGGGTCGAGAAGCTGCTCAAGTACGAGGGCTTGACCTCCGCGCTCACGCTCACCTTCGCTTACGCGAACGTCCTCGCCGGGGCGCGGGAGGCGCAACCCGGCTGACGGGTTCGCGCGACCGCGCTTCTCGCCGCCTTGAGCGCGTTAGAGATATAATTGTCCGCGCTCTTTCCTCATTGAGAGATGGCTAGAAAGGGCGTGTCGCCGGTTTTAGCTTCGCTTTTGCTAGTGGCTATCGCCGCTGCCGCCGCCATCGCCACTTACATTTGGGTTTCCAGCTACCTCAGCTCCGCCGGGCGGGGCGTCGAGGCGCCGCAGTTCCGCGAGCTCCTGAAGGTCGAGGGGGTGCGCGTGGAGGGCGGCAGCGTGGTTGTGACGGTGCGGAACATCGGCAACGCGAAAGCCACGCTGAGGGCAGCGTACGTGATGAAAGAGGGCGTGGCGGTGATGTCGGAAACGCTGAACGTGGAGCTCGAGCCCGGCCAAGCGGTAGACGTGAAAGTGAGCGCGCAGGTCCCGCCCGGCAGCTACACGGTGAAGATCGTGACGGCCACAGGTGTGGAAGCCACCGCAGTGCTACCGTTGAGCGGGGCGGCCCAGCAGCCGGCGCAGCTTAAAGCCACTCTAACCGTAAGCGTGGAGCCGCCGGAGGGCGGGACCACGAGCCCCCTGCCTGGCGAGTACAGGGTGGCGGTGGGCAGCTCGGTGACCGTTAGGGCGGAGCCGAACCCCGGCTACGCGTTCTCGAAGTGGCTCCTCAACGGCAGCGACTACTCCAGCAGCCAGGAGGTAACCGTAACTGTGCGGGGCCCCACCAGCCTGACAGCGGTGTTCTCCATGCAGCCCCGCTTCACGATAACCTCCTGGAACCAGACTATTACGGGTCCCGCGGGCTCTAAGCAGCGCTTTGTCACCGAAATCGAGAACGTGGGCAGCGCCAACGGCACCGTTGAAGCCAGGGTGCTCGACAGCGGGGGCGCGCTGGTCGGCAGCGTACAGATCACGCTGCAGCCCGGCCAGCGGGGCACCGTTGAGATGCTCCTCACGCTGCCTTCGACGGCGGGAACCTACACGTGGACCGTCGAAGCCTTCAACACAGCTACAGGGAGCGTAGACGATAGGAAGAGCTTCACGGTCACCGTGCTGCGAGTAACAGAGCTCGTCAAGAACGGCGATTTCAGCAACGGCAGCGCTTACTGGACGCTGCAATCGCCTTGGTACGTAGACAGCGCGCTTCACTGCGTCAGTGTGAACAAAACCGCGCAGAGCATCGGTGCGAGTCTCTGGCAGACCGTGAACATGCCGAACAGGCTGCTGAAACTTACGCTCAACTTCTCCTACTATCTTTATGCCTTCCCGCCCGGTCAAGTGGACAACTTAACGCTAGTCGCCGAGATATGGCAGAACGGCAACGCCGTGTGGAGAGCCGAAGTATCCTGGTCCCGAAACAAGAACCCCACAGCGGGTTTCTTCAGCCAGAGCGTGCCGCTCCAGCTCGTGATTCCCGGTCCAGCCACCCTCAACTTCACCCTATACTTAGTGGCGAGCACTGGTTTAAAAAGCGTAGATGTGAGGCTCGACGATATCAGCTTAATGGCAAGCGCACCCCCCTAGGCGGAGCAGGCGGCTGGAATCCCAGCTTCTTGCGTCGAGGTTTAGCCGCTGCCGTTTCGCGCTGCTCGCATGAAAACAAGTCCATATTGAAGGATAGCGTGACAAAACTTTGGAGGCTAATGCCCAAGCCGCATACGCGCTCTTTGTTAGCGATGGAAACATATACAGTTCCATCGAGTAGATATTGATGACCGCGAAAAGAAAAGGTGTGAGCCCGGTAATCGCGACGCTCCTGCTGATTGTCATCGCCGTAGCAGCCGCCGTCCTCACTTACATATGGGTCACCGGCTACATCGGCAGAACCACGAGCACCGCTGAGGCGTCGCAATTGCAGGAGAGAATCAAGATAAACGCCGTGCAAGTACAACAGCAATCAGGAGCGTACGTTGTATCCATAAGTGTTGCTAATATCGGTGATGTCCAAGTGACCATAACAGCTGCTTATGTTTTGACAGAAGGGGGTACCCAACAGTGCGGTGGCGATATAGACGATGTTCCTATATCCACGGGGAGTATCGGCAACGTGCAAGTTACCGGCTGCAGTCTTAACGCTGGTTCTACGTATATTGCGAAAGTGGTCACGACAAAGGGTACAGAGGCTACCTATACGTTCAAGCCATAAAATTTAGAAAATAAAATTTATTAATTTTTTTATTAAGCATTTTGTCGCACACGTGTACTAGTCATGCTTTTAATGGTGTTTATGAGGTTTCGCCTATGCGCGGTGAGGCGGAGGTTGTGGCGGCGCTGTTGATGGCGGTTGTGGTGGTGGGGGGTTTCGCGCTGCTGTGGGTTTGGCTGTACCCGAGCTACTTGAGCTGGGAGCAGCGCGCTTCGCGCACCTTGCTGGAGGCTCGGCTGGCCGCGAGGGAGCGGCTTGTGGTTGAGCGGGTAAAGTGCGCGGGCGGGGGGCTTAGCGTCTCCGTCACGAACACGGGTGACGTGGCGCTGCGCGTCTTAGCCGTTTACGTGAACGAGAGCTTGGCTTGGAGCGGAGCGCTCGATCTGGCTCCGGGCGCGAACACCCTCTTGACGGTGAACGCGCCCTGCGGCTCGCGCTACCTTGTGAAGGTTTGCAGCGCGAGGGGGAACTGCTGGAGCTTCCTCGAGGAGGAGGCTTGGGGCGGGTAGCAGCTTGACCGTGCGCTTGCCCTGCAACCGCGCGCCTCGCGGGCCGGGAAGCGCCCTCGTGCGCGTAAGCGTTTTCAGCTCGCGCCGGTTGCGGGGAGAGCAGCGCTTGCAGCGTACCAGCGCGTGCGTCCAGTGCTGTGCGCGAGCTGTGAAAACGCTTTTATGTTTCGCCTCGATGCCTGCTTGTGGAGCTTACCGCTGAAGTGATCGTGGAGCTCTTTAGAGGGGACGTTAGGGCTAGGAAGGAGCTCGCCGAGCTGCTCATCTCCGAGCCAGATATCAGGCTCGCGATCATCAACGCGGTGCTGAGGGATGTTGCTACGAAGAGCGATATCGAAGCTTTGCGCTCGGAGTTTCGGCGGGAGCTGGATTCGGTGCGTAGGGAGATCGATATGTTGGCTCGGGAGATCGACCGGCTTTATAGGCTGGTGATGGTGAGCGTGCTCGGCATCCTCATCTCCATCGCGACAACAATCCTCGTCAGGGTTCTGCTGCCGCCGTAGCGTCTGCGCCCACAAACGGCTTAACGCGGCGTGTCGGCTGTTGCGCACCCGCTGTGCAGCGCACCGCTTTCGCGACGCCGAAGTCGAAGCGCCTTTAACCCGGCGCTCGAGCCGCGCGCTGTGCTTGGGGCGGCGCGCCTCTCCCAGCAGTCCAGCGCGGCGCCGGCGCTTGTGGGGCTCCAGGAGGATGGGACCTTCGTCGCCGAGGTCGGCGGGCACGCGGAGCGGGGCATCGTGAGGCTGATAGCGGTTGGCGGCTACGTCGTGCGAGCGTCCCTGAAAGGCCTCTCCTTCGTTGCGGCTAAGGTCTTCCTTCAGGAGGCTGTGGAGGAGGGGGTTGAAGCTTGTCGACTTGGAGGCGCTGACGGCGCAGCTGGCGAAGGTGCCGGTCGACCTAGCCCTCCAGCGCCGGGCCGACCTAGTGGTCAAGGTCCTGGACCAGCTCCTCCCGCCCAGGATCCCGAGGAGCTACACCCACTACGAGTTCTCCTACATGGGCAGGATCGCGAGCGTGAGCGCCGGCTTGAAAGCGGACCTGTCGGCGGCGGAGCCGGACACGGTGACGAGCCTGCTCGACCTGTTCACGGAGCTGACCTCGCGGGCCGTCGAGGTGGGCGCCGGCGTGGAGTGCTCGGTGGAGAAGGACGCGGACAGGTACACCCTGAAGTTCAGCTACAGCGTAAGGATGCCCGAGAAACGGGCGTTGTGAGCGCGCGAAAAACGCAGCGGAGCTGCTAGGGGCGACGAGCGCCCCAGCATACAACCTTAAGAAGAAGATTAGAGCTCGCCTCTCTCCTTGAGTGTGATGGCGCGGAGGGTGTAGAGGTTGATCCAGAGTTTCGCCGCCTCGTAGATTCCCTCGCGCTTGAACCACTTGTCGGCGATCTCCAGTGCTCTGTCCAGCTTCGCCAAGTCGATCTCCTTCGCCGGCTTCTCCTTCAGCTCCTTCAAAACCTCCAGGATGAACCGCGCCTCCTCCGGGCTCAGCGGGTTCGCGCGCACGCTGTAAGCGGCGATAATCCTCTCCGCCTCTCTGAGCAGGTAGCTCCTCTCCTCCACAGTGAAAAGACCTTTCATCGCCATGAACTCTATCAAGTGCATGTGAAGCGCGCGCACAAGCTCCGTGAACTCCCTTCGCGTCCTCATGAACTCCTCGTTTATCCTTTTCTCAAGATTTTCGAACTTCTCATCGTGGGCCTTCAGCTTCTCTTCGATCCTCTCGAACCTCCTCCCCAGCCAGTAGCCTAGGGTTGCGGCTGACGCCACGATCGCCGCTATGGTACTAGCGAAGCCGACCAGCAGCTCTACGCTCATCCTGCCATTAAGCAGCCCGCAAGCATAAATCCATTTCGCACAGGTGCCACGCGCTGCAAGCGAGCGCGCGCTACCCCCGCACCTATGCCTGGAAACTTCATTCGCAGCGAAACGGGCTCGTGCGGGTGCATCTGTTTTCCAAGCTTAGCCGCGCGAGACACTGGGATCCGGTGGCAGCTGGCGAGGGCTACCAGATGAAGATCACGGCGGTGCGGAGGATCCTGGAGACCAGGATGAGCGCCAGGATGTAGAACCAGGGGGTCATCGCCACCGCGTAAACTTTCAAGTCCGTCACGGCGCGGTAGGCGGCGTAGAGCACCGCGGTCAAGCTGGCGAGCAGCGTGTACGCGAAAAAGTGGAAGGTCAGCTTCGCGGCGAAAGCCTGGTAGAAGGGCGCGATGTACGCGAGCATGAACGCGTCGATGAAGGCGAGCACGAGAGCCAGCGCGAAAGCCTCAAGCTCCTCCCCCTGCGGCCTACCCTTCAGCAGCCTCAGCAGCGCGGCCCCCGCAGCCGCTAGCGCGCCGGAAAGCAAAGGCACGATCATGTGCGCGGTAGAGGGAAAGCGGCTTATATATCTTCCAGTTCAGCGAAAACGATAAGTTCACCGGCTCCACCGAAAACTGTGGTTAAAAGCGCGCTGCTGCCACCGCTCGCCCTCCTGTTAACCCTAGCTTTCGCTCTCTCAAACCTTCCAGCGAAAGCGGAGCCCGCGCTCGCACCAGCGAAAAGCTCCGTAACGGTTGAAAAGGTTAGCGAAAACCTCTACCGGATCACGCTGACAGTACCTCCCTTCGCCTCGCTGGAAAGCGAGAAGGTAGCGTGCGCCTACGAAGCCCAGATTAAAGAGGCGAAAACCGAAGCGGGAGCGAAACTGGAGATAGCGGACAACTGCTTAAAACTCACGATCGACAACCCTTCATCCAACCCGCTAACCGTCCAAGTCGAGGTAACGCTCTCGATGGAAAACAGCGTAAAGGAGGAGCCCCCGCTGATGCTGGCGGTCGCAGCAGCGGTTGCCGCCGGTGCAGCCTCCTACCTCACGCTAACCGAAAACGGTAGAGCGAAACTGTTCAAAGCCGTCTCGATACCCGCAGCCTACTACGTCGTCAAGTACAGCGACGTGGCGAGGAGCGCGAAGCGTGTGAAAATCCTCGAGTACGTTAAAGCCAACCCCGGCGCGACGATGCGCCGCATCTCCAGGGAGACGGGCATCAGCTTTGGCGAAGTCCAGTGGCACCTATCGGTGCTCGAGCGCCTAGGCCTCGTCGAAAGAGCGCGCGTAGGCAAGTACGTGTGCTACTACCCCAAGGGCGCCCCGCCCGAAACCTGGCTGCCCGCCTTCGCGGAGCGCGAGCTCGGGTTGAAGCTGAACCCGGAAGACCTCAAGCGCGCCGCCTTTAGGCTGGAGGCCGCGCTAGCCAAAGGCGCGATAAGCCTCGAGGAGCTCGCAACCCTAGCTGCAAGCGCGCCCGGCAGCTGAGTATTACTGTAAGCGTTGAACTAAAATACTTATAAATCCTTAACCAACGGCCACCGCGAAAAAGGTGGATAAAATGGCGGAAAAAACCAGGAAACTGGCACCCACAACGCTGCTAATACTGCTAGCTGTAGCGTCCTTCGCCGCCGCAACAGTAACTGTAACAAACATCACCAGATGGACGGTAGAAGCCAGGTATGCACCCATAGTGAAGTACGCAGGCGACGATGCAAAAACGGGCTGGGTTACGGTCAACCATGATGTCAGTGGTAACGTTAACAGGACAGTTATCACACTCGTCGGCTTCAAGGGAGATCCAACCAAATACGACAGCGTCCTGAAAATCTGCTTAAACACGACAGTCGCTGGAGATAAAGCTTTTAATGTTTATCTTGAATGGAACGGAACAGTCAGTGACGACTGGAGCAACGTAGATTACGTCAAGCTATGGATAGAAGACCAGGGTCCCATGTTCATTACCAGTAGTGGAGCGTCGCCTAGTATAATAGGTCCTGTCACGCTCAAAAGTGACGTGAAGAACTGTGCTGTTGTTTCTGCTGAGGTTCTAGTGAAACCGAATGCCCCATCAGACAATATTCCCTTAGTAACTTTCGAAGTGAACGTTAAAGCGGAACATACCCCGTAGCTGAGAAGCTCATACCCAAACATTTTTCTTTTTTTGATTTTATGGTTCGCTTTGAACTAGAGGTTTTATATCGTGGTTCGCGGTGGTGTGGATAGGGGTGGGCTTGTGAAGGCCTTTGGTAGGAGGGGTGTTTACGCGGCTTTAGGTGCTGTATGCTTAGTAGCGTTTTTCTTGTTGCTGCTTTATCCATTGGGTCTTCAAGCTGTGCTTGTTGGGGGGGTGAGGGATGTTGACGTATCGCCTGCTGAGTTGAAGCTATACGCTTCTAACGTTTCGGTCTTCTGCTACCGTGATGTCTTGGAGCTTAAAAACCTCGGCTCTGCGGGTTTAGCTTACTCGCTGGACTTCAGCCTTGAAGGGCGCGCGGAGTTTTTCGAGGTGAGAAGCAGCAACGATACTCTCTTCGCGGCTCCTGTGAGGGCGGCGAAGAGGCTTGTGCTTGAGCCTGGCGCCGCGGTTAAACTCTCTGTGTGCTTGAAGGGGCCTAGCGATAGCCTACTTAGGTTGCGTTTTTGGGATTCGAGGTTCCGCGAGGCGACGGAGAGCGTGGTGACCGTGAGTGTCTCTTTTACGGACTGGTGGAACAACACGTTCTCGAGGAGGATCGAACTGACGCCGGTGGTTTCGAGGGAGGGTGTAGCGCTCTTTGAAGTGACGGGTGAGGGTGAAGTTTACGTGAACGGTAGGTACGTGAGGAGGATCTGGAGTCTAGCTGGCGTTCCCGCTGGAAGCGTTGCGGTGGTGTACAGGGTAGGCGGCGCCGATTACCTAGTCCCCTCCCAGGTGGAAGCTTGGGTTGAGCGCAACGACGGGGTTCTCGAACCAAGGGGGGTGCGCGCTCCCAACGAGGTCGTGGGCAGGAACGATCGTCTAGTATTCACAGTTTACCTGGCGAACGAGTCTAGGATATTCCTGTACTTCGGCGGTGGACCTTTAGGACAGTTTAAGCCGGCAATTGAGGTTTCGGGTAATCGAGCAGCGGCTGGAAGCTTTTACATAGAATTGAACGATTACGGTTTCTCTGGGCCGGGCTTCTCCGCCAACCTATCGGGCAGCATCGTGTACCCCTACACGGCGAGGCGGGAAACTTACAGCGACCCAGGGGAGTGGAAGTTAATGTTATCGGGGCCTGTCAGGGCTTTATTCGCTTTCGTCACTAACGGGCTATCCCGGTATAGGGTTGAATCGTTCCTCGCTGTATGGGGTCGTGGCGCGGAAGCGGCTCTTGTTTACGTGTGGCCGAGCGTCGAGCGCAGAGGCACGATACTGGAGTGGATCGGCGCTGTAGTCTCGTCCCCTAACGCCACCTTCCAGTTCCTGTGCGGAACAACGTGCGATGCGCTACCTGTGAAGCTAGAGCAGACCGATGAAGAAGCCAAGCTTGTGCTCTGCCGCGACTACTGGCAGCCGGGGAACGCGCGCTTCGGCTACTACGCGCTTCTCTTCTCCAAGCTGGAGCTCGCCGAGCTGAAGACGCTGAGCGCGAGGCTGTCCAGCTTCCCCGGTGGCTAGCGTGAAGCGCGTCACGCTGCTCCTCTTGTCCATCCTGCTGGCCTCGGCTGCTCTGGCGGCAGTCACGGTAACCAATGTCTCGGAGTGGCACGTTCGGGCTGTCCCGCCTCCTTTGAAGAAGCTGGCAGGTACCGACCTGGGCAACCCGGCTTACGGCGTGAAGAGGGCGGTGGTTTACTCCTCTGCTGAGGGCGGCTTGAACGTGACGTATGTGGAGGTGACGGTGCCCCGGTGCCACAGGGCTGTCTTCGACCCGATCCTCTACATCTCGGTGTCCGGCACTGCGCCGGTGAGGCTGGAGGCTGCGAGCGTGACCGGCGCGTACGCCTCCCAGCTGTCCGCCAACATGAGCGTTTCGGGCTCCATGCAGGTCCGCGTGGCGGGCGGGACTATAGTGCAGCGCACAGGGCCGCCCGTGGCAGTCTCCGGATCCGCCGGCGTGCGCCTGGAGGTGCTGGTCGGCTCTGGAGCCCCGCTGGGTGTCGAGGTGACTAGGGTTGAGACGTGGCTCTACTTTAACTACAGCGGCGCGCAGGCGAGGCAGAAGGTCGTGTGGGTTGTGAAAACCTTCCCAACGCCGCCCAGAGTAGTGCTCTTCTACGACGGCTTCGAGAGCGGCACCCTGGCAGGCTGGAACCGCACCACCTATACCTACGTGGAGCAGAAGAACTACGACGTCACCGTGACAGAGACGTGCTACTGGGGGCGGCCCCCGACCCCGCAGACGATCACTGATACGACCAGGCCTGTGGCGGGGGGCTGGCTCGCTTGGATCGGCTTCAGGAACCAGGTTTCCTGCGAGCCTGTACAAGCGCTCGACGATTACCTGCGCCGCTCCGTAGGCGTGCCCGCTAGCATCGACGGCGTGGAGGTCAAGTACGTTAACGTGACGTTCTGGTGGAGGTTCCTGACTTGGGACTCCGCGAGCTACGACTACATCAACCTGTACCTGACCAGGGGCGCAACGACCTACTACTGGAAGCGAAACTACAACCCAAACCCCGGCAGCATCAGCTACGGCCCCTTCAAGGACACGGGGTGGCAGAGGAACAGCACGATCTTCACCGGCGCCGCGGGCTCCACGGTGACGCTCACGTTCCTCCTGCACACGTACAGCGACCAGTACTACAGGAGCTGGCTCTACATTGACGAGGTGTATGTTGTCGCGCACTTCGACTGCGTGAGCTCCCCTGTAACCCTGTCCGCGGTCGGCGTCCAGCCTTTGAGCGTGGCTCAGCCTCTCGGGGCTGGCTCGGGAGCCGGTGCTGAGAGCTCTCCAGCGAGACCCGAGTGCGTCGAGTGCTCGAGAGGTGGTAGGGGTTGAGTGCGAAGCTTCCGCACGCGAACTTTGCAGCGCGTACCTCTACGGCTTCTACTCCCTTGGCTGGAGCCTCGACTTGGTTTTCAGCGTGGTGTCTGCCGGCACTTACAGGGTGGTCTGCGGGGCCAGCAGCCAAACCTTCACGGTTTCCGGCGTCTACTGGGTTGACCTCAGGCTCCTCTCCGTGGCGTACGAGGCGATTCTCCGCGACAGCTCGGGCGGCATCCTGGCGGGGTACGCGTGCAGCCCGCCCGGTGGTGTCAGCTACGTCGGCTTCAAGAACGTGCAGTCGTTCACCCTGAGCGTCTGGGGCGTGCCGCCCTAGCTGGAGTTCTCCGCGTCCTGCTCCTAGCGCTGCGCAATTAGAGTAATCTTTTAACCTTATACACCTCTTTCACCTAGGTGAAAAAGTTGAAGAAAGTCACCTTGGTTGTGAAGGGTGCTGATGAGAGGAAGCTGAGGGAGTTTAAGGCGGAGGCTGTTCGTAGGGGTCTCAAGCTTTCCGAGGCTTTGGAGGAGGCT
>Ga0078972_1002858_pt1 | contig 54801 bp, 53 predicted proteins | sample YelNatPaOPGAMG01_FD_67568 | JGI IMG/M metagenome (GOLD analysis project Ga0078972, IMG submission 67568) | Hot spring thermophilic microbial communities from Obsidian Pool, Yellowstone National Park, USA - OP-RAMG-01 (SPADES assembly) (version 2) | ecosystem: Environmental > Aquatic > Thermal... | reverse complement strand
AGCCGTCCCTACCTGGGCGATCCGGACCTGAAGGCCCGGATGGAGGCCCTGTCGTGGCTGGAGCCTTCCGGCGCCTCTCCGTATCATCCCGAACACGGAGAGGCCTGCGGAAATGGGGGGGTGGTCAGGATGAAGGAGTACCTGAGGCCGTTCGGCTCGAGGCTGGCGGAGCTCAAGGGGGGATGAAGGCGGAAGAGACAGCCACCCGGCCTGAAGCCCCGGGCCTGTCCGACCTGGGCAAGAGATATAGGGTGGGCGGTATGACGCGTTACGTGAAGGATAGTCTTATATCCTCGGCACATCGGTGCCATGTTCGTGCAGAAGGTCGTGACCAGGAGGCTCATCTCGGCCACCAACCTGGTGGGCTCCCTCGCTCTCGTGGCCCTCCCCCTTTCGTCGGGCTCGGGCTGGAACATCATATATGTAGGAAGCATGGGCGCGGCCCTGATGGTGCTGGCCCTTTGCTTTCCTGAAGGTGACCTTTTCTACCTGCTCACCGCTTCGGTGGCGGGGATGTTGAGCTCCGTCTTTGCGTCCTGGTCCGTCTCCCTCCTACAGGCCTCCTCGGCCTGGGGCTCCGGCGCCCCGGCGGCCATGGGGGCGGCCAGCGCAGCGGCCTCGCTCGGCTTCCTGTTCTTGCTCCTTTACTCCCTTTCGCTCAAGAAACAGGGAAAGTGATGGGATGGACCTGGACGAGAAGCTGAAGCTTGTGATGAAGCCTCCCACTGAGGAGGTGGTCACGGCGGAGGAGCTCAGGCAGCTCTTCGAAACGGTCTCAAGGCCAGGCCATTACATCGGATTCGAAATATCGGGGCTGCTCCACCTTGGAAGCCTCGTGGTGGCCGGCTTCAAGCTCAGGGACCTGAACGGGGCAGGTGTGAGGACTCGAGTCTTCCTGGCCGATTGGCACAGCGTCATAAACGAAAAGCTGGGAGGGAACTGGGAGAGGATCAGGGCTGCGGCCGATTATTACAGGGAGGCCTTCCACGAGTTCTGCCCGGGGACAGAGTTTGTGCTGGGGAGCGACCTGTACCACTGCAACGATGAATACTGGAAGGATATGATCCGCTTCAGCAAGCACGTGTCGTTCAAGAGGGCCAGCAGGACCCTTTCCATAATGGGGAGGACGATGAAGGAGGCCCTGGACATAGCGTCCTACCTTTACCCTTCCATGCAGGGCGTGGACATCCACCACTTGGGCGCCGACATCGCCCATGCTGGGATGGACCAGAGGAAGGTGCACATGTTGGCCAGGGAGGTCTATCCTAAGATAGGGTGGAAGCCGCCCATCGCCCTGCACCACCACCTCCTCCTGGGCCTGCAGGGGCCTTCCAGGGCCGGGCTGGAGGAGGACGAGAAGGCCGACATGGCCATCGGTTCGAAGATGAGCAAGTCGAAGCCCTGGACGTGCATATTCATCCATGACGACCTATCCACGATAGGCAAGAAGCTGGAGAAGGCCTGGTGTCCGGAGGGTGAAACCGAGTTCAACCCTGTTCTGGAGCTGGTGAAGTACATCGTCTTTCACGAGTTCAAGGAGTTCAGGGTGGAGAGGCCGGCCAGGTATGGAGGGGAAGTCGCCTTCGCGACCTATGAGGAGCTCGAGAAGGCCTACGCTGCCAAGACGGTGCACCCCATGGACCTGAAGGCGGCGACAGCAAGGTACATAGATGGGATAGTCGGAAGCTTGAGGGCGAAGTTCGAATCCAGGAGGCAACGGCTGGAGGAACTGATGCGTGAATAGGTCGAATTGACAGCGATACTTCAGGACGGCGTCTCCGTGAAGGTGGAGAGCGAAGTCATAAGGCGCTATCCCGCCACAGGCGTCTACGGCATCCTCTGCGAACCCGGAAGGCCTGGCCTCTACGACTTCCAGGCTCTCCTCGAGAGGGAGAGGAGCAGGCTGAGGGCCCCCCTGAACGAGCTGAAGGACGACCCAGTCATACGGGCCTTCAGGGACTTCTACTGGCGCATAGGGATAGACCCCACGAAACAACGCCCCGCAAGCGAGGCGCTCATAAGGAGGATGTTGCAGGGAGGACAGATCCCTTCCATCAACTACATCGTAGACGCGGGGAACATCGCCTCCATAAGGACGAAGGTACCCATAGGGCTTTACGACTACGACAAGGTCAAGGGCCCGCTTCGCCTCTCCATGTCCAAGGGGGGAGAACCCTTCGTGGACGTGACAGGAAAGGAAGGGAGGACGAAGGAGGAAATAGTCTTGAAGGACGACCTGGGGATACTGCACATCTTTCCACATAGGGACTGCTTCAGGACTAGGATAACCGAGGAGACGAGGAGGGTGCTCGTGCTCAGCTGCAGGGTGCTCGGGGTCACCGAGGACCTGTGCAAGCAGGCGGCCTGGGAAGTGGTCAGGGTATTGAACCAGCTCAGCGGGGACCTCTCCCTGGAGATGGTAAGGTAGGGGGCTTGGCGAGGGGAGGGACCTGCCGGCCGTGCTGGGGTTAGAAAAGTTAGAATAGCCGCACTCCTTGGACCTCACGCGTGGTCGGCATAAGGGTCCCGATAAACAAGCCATTCTTCGGGGAGGAGGAAGCCAGGGAGGTGCATCAGCTCGTGATAGGTGGGACGCTGACCACCTCCGCAACGGAGGGAGGCCGGAAGGTCAGGGAGTTCGAGGAAGGGCTAAGGAAGCTTCTTAGATGTAAGGACGTAATAGCCGTCAACTCCGGGACATCCGCGTTGATGGCCTCGCTTATGGCCCTGGGGGTGGGTCCAGGAGACGAAGTCATAGTGCCATCCTTCACGTTCGCGGCCACGGCCAACTCCGTCAGGGCGGTGGGGGCGACGCCCGTCTTCGCGGACGTCCGCCTTTCGGACTACACGATGGACCCGGACGACGTGAAGAGGAAGGTCACTTCGAGGACCAAGGCGGTGGTGCCCGTGCACCTATACGGCCACGTGGCCGACGTGAAGGCGATAAGGGAGGCCGTGGGAGGGGAGGGGGTCTCCATAGTGGAGGACGCCGCCCAGAGCTTGGGGAGCACCAGCCTTGGGGTGCAGACGGGGACCATGGGGGACGTAGGGTGCTTCAGCTTCTACCCCAGCAAGGTCATAAGCACGGGGGAAGGTGGCGCCATCTCCACGAACGACGTGGAGCTGGGCATGAAGCTGAGGATGGTGCGCAACCATGGGATGGTCAAGGGTTACGATACCACCGTGCTCGGCCTCAACCTCAGGATGCCGGAGATGGAGGCGGCCATAGGTGTGGAGCAGCTCAAGAGGCTGGAGGGCTTCATAGAAGCGAGGAGACGGAACGCGCAGCAGCTCACACGTTCTCTAGAAAGGGCGGAGGGCATAAGGGTCCCCCGTGAGGAGGAGGGAAAGAGGTTCAACTGGTACCTCTACACGATATTCGTAAAGGAGGGAAGGGACAGGCTGCTTCGCCGGCTGAGGGAGAGGGGGTACGGCGCCACCGTGTACTACGACCCCCCGGTCCACAGGACGCCTTACTATCGTGTTCTATCTGACGTCAAGCTGCCTGTCACGGACGAGGCGTCCGCACACGTGCTCTCCCTACCAATCCATCCCTTCGTGACAGAGGCAGACATAGACGAGATGGCCAACCTTATCAAGGCCGACGAAAAGGCTTAAAGGGCCCACGGCTGGTGGTAGCCCGGACAGGATATGGGAGAAGAGGCCACATCCGAGGCTAAGGCTGGGTCGATCATATACGAATGCATAAGATGCGGGACGAAGGTGAGCAGCGAGGACCTGGCGGCCCTCCCGGAGATAAAGTGCATCTGCGGGTACAGGGTGTTCAAGAAGAGCAGGCCCCCCGTGGTCAAACAGCTGAAGGCATACTGAAGGGATCCTACGTCTTTCGTCGTATCGAGATACAGCGATGATGATAAGGTTTTTAATGCCCCCGCCCATGGCTGTCCGAGAATTTAGATGAAACCAAACTCACGGGTGGGCATCCTCGGATACGGGGCGTACGTCCCCATCTTTCGCCTCCCGACGACCGAAGTCGCTAGGGTGTGGAGGGGAGAAGGGGCGGGGCCGAACAAGGAGAAGGCCGTGGCCCATCACGACGAGGATACCTTCACGATGGCATGTGAGATGGCACGACGAGCTGTGAGGATGGCTGGAGTGAAGGAGCTAGGGGCGGTCCTCGTGGGGACGGAGTCGAAGCCGTACGTGGTGAAGCCCACGAGCACCATGCTGGCGCAGGCCCTCGGCCAGCACTTCACTCTGGCGGCGGACCTAGAGTTCGCCTGTAAGGCGGGCACGGAGGCCATGCAGTTCAACATCGCCCTCGTCTCCTCCGGCATGATAAGGGCCGGTCTCGCCGTGGGGGTGGACACGGCGCAGGGCAGGCCGGGAGACGAGCTGGAGTACACGGCCGCAAGCGGAGGGGCGGCCTTCGTCATAGGCCCCGCAACGGATGCCCTAGCCACATTTGAGGCGAGCACTTCTTACGTCAGCGATACGGGGGACTTCTGGAGGCGACCCGGCGAGAAGTTCCCCAGCCACCTGGGTAGGTTCACGGGTGAGCCGGCCTACTTCCACCACATCGAGAGCTGCGTCAGGGCCCATCTGAAGGAGACCGGGCACACCCCGTCCGATTACACCTGGGCCGTCTTCCACCAGCCGAACCCTCGTTTCCCTCTGGAGGTGGGAGCGAAGCTCGGGTTCAAGCCCGAACAGTTGGAGCCAGGGCTCCTGAACATGTCGATAGGCAACACCTACGCCGGGAGCTCGCTCATAGGTTTGGCCTCCACCCTCGACGTGGCTGAGCCAGGGGACAGGATACTGATGGCCAGCTTCGGAAGCGGCGCGGGCAGCGATGCCTTCACGATCGAGGTTACGGACAGGATCGTCGAGAGGAGGAAGCTGGGCGTCCCGGTGAAGGACATGATCGAGAGGTCGGTCAAGGTGGACTATGCCCTTTACGTTCGTTTCAGGGGGAAGCTCCAAGATTGAGCAGAGCGTACGTAGCCTCGGTCGGGATGACGCAGGTGGGGGAGCACTGGAGGAAGTCTCTGCTCGACCTGATGGTGGAGGCCAGCTTGCAGGCCATGAACGCCTGCCCCTCCATCGTCCCCGACAGGGTGATCGTGGGGAACATGTTCTCAGGGGCGGGCTCCAACCAGGAGCAGCTTGGGGCATACCTGGCCAGCCAGCTGAACTTGGTGGGGGTGCCTGCCTACAAGGTGGAGGGAGCCTGCGGATCCGGAGGGGCAGCCGTGCACAACGGTTACCTTTCCGTGAAGGCGGACGAGAGCGAGGCGGTCCTGGTCTGTGGCGTGGAGAAGATGAAGGACCTCGACGTAGGCAGGGCAACCGCCGCCCTGGCGATGGCCGACAGCGCCGAGTACACTCAGTTCGTGGGGGCAACCTTCATCTCGTTGAACGCCTTGACCCATGCCATGTACGTGAAGAAGCACGGTGTGGCCAAGGAGGAGATGGCGGGCTTCCCGGTGCTTGGACACAGGAACGCGGCCTCTGCGAGGCACTCCATGTTCAAGAGGCCGATAACCGTGGAGGACGTCATCAGGTCTCCCATCATCTCCGACCCAATAAGGCTGATGGACAGCTCTCCCATCTGTGACGGAGCGGCGGCTCTGCTCATTGTGAACGAAAGGAAGGCCAAGGAGCTCGGTGACGTCATGGTGGAGGTGGCCGCCAGCGAAGTGGCGGCAAACCTTTTCACCATTTACGAGAGGCCCGACCCACTAGATTACGTGGCCACGAGGGCGGCCGCCGGCAGGGCGTTGGCCAAGGCAGGGGTCAAGATCGGCCAAGTTGATTTCATCGAAGTCCACGACGCCTTCTCGGTGACCGCTGCCCTCGCGCTGGAGAGCATGGGAGTAAGCGGGCCAGGCCAGGCCCCCAAGGACGTAACTAAGGGGCGCTTCAACCTGGACGGCGAGCTTCCCATCAACACCTTCGGGGGACTGAAGGGGAGAGGCCACCCGGTGGGCGCCACGGGGGTCTACCAGGTGGCGGAGGCCTACCTGCAGGTCTCCGGCAAGGCGGAGAGGAACCAGGTGAAGGGCGCGAAGGTAGGCATGACGCACAACATGGGAGGGGTGGACACTACGACGAGCGTGCATATCCTGAGGAGGGAGGGATGACCTTGATCAACCCTATATCGTACTGGAGGCTGAAGGACAGGTACTTCAACCTGCTGGGCACAAAGTGCACAAAGTGTGGCGCAGAATGGTTCCCTCCGGCCAGGGTCTGCAGGAAGTGCGGATGCCAGGACCTGGTGGACCACGAGATGCCACACACGGGGAGGCTGCTGGCGCACACCGTCCTGAAGGAGCCTTCGGAGGAGTTCAGGTCGAGCGCGCCTTACGTCGTCGGGCTCATCGAGCTGGACAACGGCCAGAGGCTCCTGGCGCAGGTCGTGGACGTGGACCCCACAGGGCTTCAGGACGACACAAGGGTGAGGCTCACCATCAGGAAGCTCGCTGAGGATACGAAAAGGGGGACGATCTTCTACGGCTACAAGTTCACCCCTCTGCCGTAGGATGCCTTCATGGACTGGGGCCCAGGTAGTTTGAATGCGATCGAGTATACAGCCATAAACGATAGCGTTCCATGGAGCCCACGCCGCCGGCTGCTCGCAAGCTCGTGCGAAACATCCTGATGGCTTCGCTGTGGACGGTGATCTGCTACTGTGCCCTGGCCGCCCCCCCTTTCGCCGGGGAGGACAGCTTCGACGTGGAGCGTATCCATCCAGGGCTTTTCGTTCGACCCTCCCGTCCTGACGGTGGACGTGGGGGACACGGTCGTATGGACCAATGGGGACGCGGTGACACGTACGACGACGTCTGACCCCGGCCAGGTGGAATCGTGGAGCTCCGTCGGGCTCCCAAGAGGAGGGTCCTTCTCCGTGACGTTCGAAAGTTCTGGGAACTTCAGTTGCCACTGCAGCGTACATCCATCGATGCGCGGGACGGTGACGGTGAGGCAGGCGATGCCGGGGTTCCTCGCCTGGCTGGTGCCCACCACCCTAGGCCTGGCCACCTTGCTGGCGATGACCGTCGAAAGGAAGCTCAGGGCTTGAGGTCGGAGGCCAAGGAGGTGGACCCGCGTCCGCCTCCCCGCGGAAGCCATCCTTGCTCCCCTTGGGCGACCTAACATCGTGGAAAACACATATTAGCGGAAGCGGGCGATCTCAGGAACGAAACCACATTGACCGAAGCCGGAGAAAGGGACATGTTCGACGTGGTGGTCATCGGAGGGGGGCCCATCGGCCTCTTCGCTGTCTACTACGCCGGCTTCAGGGACCTCAAGGTCAAACTGCTGGAGGCCACGGAGGCACTGGGCGGCCAAGTTTCCCTGCTGTACCCAGACAAGTACATCTACGACATGCCAGGGTTCAGGTCGGTGAACGGGAAGGAGCTGATAAGCAACCTCGTCGCACAGGCCTCACAGTTCAACCCCACGATATGTCTGGGAGAAAGGGTGGTGCACATCGAAAGGTTGAGCGCGCAGGAGTTCCTCATAGTCACCGATAGGGGACAGCACTTCGGCAGGTCGGTCATAATATGCACCGGGATAGGGGCATTCTCACCCAACAGGCTGGACGTTCCGGGGATAGCTGACTACGAAGGGAAGGGCGTCTATTACTACGTCAAGGAGCCCCTGCAGTTCAAGGGGAAGAAGATAGTCATAGTCGGGGGAGGGGACACCGCGGTGGATTGGGCCCTCCACCTGAAGGACCTGGCGTCGGAGACGTACTTGGTCCACAGGCGGGACGTCTTCAGGGCGCACGAGAAGTCCGTGGAGTCTCTGCTCCGTTCGAACGTGAAGGTCAGGCTCTGGTCTCAGGTGGCGGAGGTGAGGGGGGACTCCTGGCTGAGACAGGTGGTCATAAGGGACGAGCGAAGCCAGGCTACCACGACGGTCGAGGCGGACGCCCTGCTCGTGCTCATCGGATACAAGGCCGACCTGAGCATAGTGAGGAAGTGGGGGATAGAGATGGACGCCAAGGGGATAGTAGTGGATGCGAACTGCGAGACGAGCGTCCCCGGCATCTACGCCGCGGGCGACGTGGCTTCGCCAAGGGACTCGTTCAAGCAGAACCTCCTTGTCGTGGGTTTCGCTCAGGGCACGACCGCGGTGAACAGGATCAAGAGGATACTCTCCCCAGGCGCGGCTGCGTTCGAGCACAGCACCCTCAAGGAGCCCCCGCCCAGCTCGAAATAGATGGGTCCAGCTTCGCCATCTGAAGCAACACCACCGATTTGGCGTCGGCCGGGCCATCGTTCAGGACCCTGCGAATGGCGTCCTCGACGGTGAGCAGGTGGACGGAGATGATCTCATCTTCCGAGGGCCTACTCCTTCTCCTCCGGCCGACCTTGGCCACGAAGAGATGTATGATTTCGTCGGTCAGACCTGGGGAGGGGACCAGCGTCCCCACGTGCCTTAGCTTCAAGGGGGCGTACCCCGTCTCCTCCTCCAGCTCTCTGGCGGCGCAAGAAGCAGGGTCCTCCCCCTCCCTGACGGTGCCCGCAGGGACTTCGTAGAGCCTCCGACCTAGGGAATGACGATACTGCCTCTCCATCACCACCCTGCCCTCCCCTGTGAAACCGAGGACAGCCACGGCCATCGGGGCCCTGACCGTCTCGAGGGAGACCAGTCCTGACCCCACCTTGGCCGTGACCTTCTCGACGTAAACGGAATCACCCACGAACGCCGTCTCGGACCTCAAGACCTCGAAGCCCTTGGTCGCCATATCCGCTCACGAATTCAGCTCCGCCAACAGGCCATCCAGGCCCTCCGGCGGCCACGTCGTATCTATATGGAGGGGGGTTATGGATATCAGCCCGTCTTGCATCAAGGCCCTTGCGTCCGTGCCGTCTTCGTATTCCTTCATCCTGTTGCCCCAAACCCAGTAGTAGGGCCTCCCTCTCGGGTCCAGCCTCTCGACGATGTAGTTCTCGTACTTATGCAGGGTGAGATGGGTGATGACCGCCTTCGTATCGGGGGAAACGGATGCGGGGAAATTGACGTTCAAGAGGTTGACCCCCTCCGGCAGGCCGTTCCTTAGGATCCAGCCCATTATCTTCGAAGCGTGGGAGGCGGCTACCCCGAACTCCGCCCTCGCCTCGGCAGGGGAGAATATGACCTGCTCGGCGATCTGCATCGAAAAGGCCGCGGAGGGGATCCCGGCGAGGGCGGCCTGTATGGCCGCGGACACCGTCCCGCTGGCGTAGACGTCTTGAAGCCCCGTGTTATCCCCTATGTTTATCCCCGATGCCATAGCTTCGGGCCTCCTGTCCAAGATCCTGTTCAGGGCCATCATCACGGCGTCGGCTGGGCTGCCCGAGACGACGAACCCCTTGACCCCTGCTATGGCCACCTCCCTGATCCTGAGGGGCTTGTGGAAGGTCAGGCTCATGCTCGTCCCGCTCCTCGGACCCTCCGGCACGACGGGCACCACCTCGCCGACGTCCAGCAGGGCCCTGACTAGCGCGTGCAGCCCCTTGCTCTGCGGGCCGTCGTCGTTGCTGACCAGGATGGTTGGCTTCGCCATTCCGTCAGCTCAAGGGCGGCCGACGCTTGAAAAAGGTTTCGTGCCGCGTCCGACCTCACTGCGTCAACCTTCGCGTCACGAGGAACGCCAAGAAGGAAGAAAGTGTGGCAAGGGACAGGAGGGCGGCCAGCTGGACACCGGTGGGCTGGTCGCCCGGGGCCTGGGTGGTGAGCTGGGACCCAGGGGCGGCCTCCAAGTAGTCGCCCATCTGCCTGTTTATGGGTGAAGTGGGCGAGGTGGCCTTATCCGGCCCGCCCCCCGTCACCCCGGGGGCGAGCTGGGAAGAGGGCGAAGCCGAAGGGGCCGCTAGCGCAGAAAGGAGGGCCAACGCCATGGCGGCCCCAAGCAGGCCCGCGAGCAACGCCCTACCCTTTGAGGGCCACAGTCGATCTAGGTGCATCGGCATCGTACGGTATGGGTGGGGCTGATGATTAAGCTCTAACCAGTAGAACAGGGGTTGCGTGAAGCTGAGGCCAGAAGGCTTTATAGGCAGATGGGTTCGGGTGTGCTTTAGGTGCATCTCGCTTGTCCATGCCCATGCCACCACAGGGTGGCGAGCTAGTCGACTTCGATACGGAAGGGGAGGAGAACTGGATCACCCTGAAGCTAAAGGACGGAAGCGTCCTCAAGTTCAGGAGCATAGTGACCGCCGTCTTCAGGATGGGGAACGACCCGAACACCGGGCTTCCCGTCTACGCCATACAGAACACGAACGCGGTCAGGGTGGTCAACGTGCCCAAGGAGCTCATCAAGAGGGGCAAGGGTTCGGGCACCTACGGCTAGAATGACCTCCTCTTCCAGGCTAGCCAGGCCTCTAGGATGAAGAAGGCGGCAGCCAAGGCGGTGATTAACACCACCCCGACGTTGGCATGCAGCCCGAAGAGGAGTAGGTAGCCCATGAGGAAGGTGACGAAGAACGCAGCGTAGAACACGAACCTGGGCACGATCAGCGGGCCGACGACCAGGAAGGGCCCGAGCGCGCTCGCGTCCACCTTCCTCTCCGCCACGTAAAGCCCGTACTGGTCCTGCTTTATCAGGTTCATCTCGATCAGCTTGTTCAGGTGGTAGTAGGCTACACTTGGGCTCTTGAAGCCCATGGCCCTCTGGACCTCCCTCACGCCAGCCGGCTCCCCCTTTTTCAGCAGGAACGCGTACACCCTGACCGAGGACGCGGAGAGGCGGTCGTCCCGCTTCAAGACGCCCTTAACTCCGACGGGCGACGAATTAAAGTCTTCTCGGGCGAGGCCGTTCGAAGGCTTAGAACGATCCCACGGGGCCCGTTCGTGAACGTAGCTCTAACTCGGCGCGCGCGGATAGGTAGGGCAGTGAAGACGATGCTTCAGGAAAGGCGCAAGCTCATCTCGGTCATCGTGGTGGCACTGGCGGTCGTGGGGGCGCTGGCGTTCGCTTCCTCCTCCATGACCACCAAGGCTGAGGCGCCGACTGAGACGAAGACCCTCAGCGTAACAGGCAACGGGGTGGCGGTCAGCTACCCCGACACGTACCTCGTGTGGCTCAACGTGGTGGGAGAAGACGTCACTTCACAGGGGGCGATGGAGAAGGCGAACGCCCTGTACGAAGCACTCTCCTCCGCCCTGGAGGCAGGGGGTTACAACTCGACCTGTCTCACCCTGAGCTCTGTGAACGTATACCCCGTCTACTACTATCCGAAGGAGGGCCAGCCCGTCCTGACGGGGTACAGGGTGGTCTTCGGCCTGCAGTACAGGGAGACGACGGAGGGGGCCTCGCCCAAGGTCCTGGGGACGAGGGCGGCGGGCGTCGTCCAGGTCGCAGTGTCGGCGGGGGTCAATGAGGTGTACGGTGTCAGCTTCACCCTTAGCGACGCCTCCACGTCGTCTCTAAAGGAGCAAGCCCTGGCAGCGGCCTCGACCGACGCAAGGCAGAAGGCGCAGACCGTGGCGAGCTCCCTGGGGGTCCAAGTGCTTGGCGTCAAGAGCGCACAGGTCGTCGATTCATACTATCCCCCGATACTCGTGAGCAGGGATGCCCTGGCCGGGGCTCAGGGAGGCCAGCCGGAGTTCACCGCGGGACCGATCTCCTTGACCGCAAGGGTGGACGTAGCGTTCATCATAGGCTAGCGCGACTTGCTAGCCGCACATCCTTTCTTTCGGCTCCTCCTCATAGGGTTATCGTTAGTCGTGGGCCGGACGCGGACGAAACGTGCATAATTTGCAGATTGTAGCAAATTGTGTGGGATATTCGTAATACCTGAAGCAAGATTCGCAGATCCAGTATCGACACCATATTTTTAAACCCGCGAGTCCATTCGATGACACATATCGGTGATCTAGACGGATATCGTCGAGCACGACCTAGTCATCGTCGGGGCCGGCCTGGCCGGCCTGAGGGCGGCCATTCAGGCTGCGATGAAGGCGAACGGGAAGGTGGACATCGCCATAGTCTCCAAGGTCCACTTGATGAGAGCCCACAGCGTCGCGGCGGAAGGGGGGACCGCCGCCGTACTATATACGGACGAGAAGGACAGCGTCGACCTACATGCCTTCGACACCGTCAAGGGCTCCGATTACTTGGCTGACCAGGACGCGGTGGAGTTCTTCGTAAGGAACGCTCCAGAGGAGATCCTCAGGTTGGAGCACTGGGGGATGCCGTGGAGCAGGAGGCCGGACGGCCGCCTGGCCCAGAGGCCCTTCGGCGGTCACAGCTTTCCTAGGGCGACGTACGCAGCGGACAAGACGGGCTTCTATGAGATGCAGACGTTATACGACACCCTTCTGAAGTACACCTCAGTTCACCTCTACGAAGAATGGTTCATGACCAGCGTAGTGGTCGAGGGCGGGAAGTGCAAGGGGATAACGGCGATAGACATGAAGACGGGGGAGCTTGTGGGGCTCGCAGCGAAGGCAGTCATCATCGCCACCGGCGGCCTTGGCAGGATGTACGGGTTCACCACGTACAGCCATAGCGTCACGGGCGACGGAGCCGGGGCCTGCTACAGGGCGGGGATAGCCCTGAAGGACGTGGAGTTCGTCCAATTCCACCCGACGGGGCTCGTGCCGTCGGGGATACTCATCACGGAGGCGGTGCGCGGTGAAGGGGGGATCCTGGTGAACAACCAGGGGGAACGCTTCATGAAAAGGTATGCCCCGGAGAGGATGGAGCTAGCCCCAAGGGACATCGTCTCTCGCTCCATAACCAAGGAGATAATGGAGGGAAGAGGGTTCAAGGGCCCTAACGGATTGGACTACGTCCTGCTTGACTTCAGCCCCATAGGTAGGGAGAAGGTGATGGAGCGCCTCCCAATGATGATAGAGCTGGGGCACAACTTCGTGGGTATAGACCCTCTGGAGGCCCCCCTGCCCATAAGGCCTGTAGCCCACTACAGCATGGGTGGAATACACACGAACGGGAGGGGGGAAACGAGCGTGAAGGGGCTCTGGGCGGCCGGAGAATGCGCGTGCGTCAGCGTGCACGGCGCCAACAGGTTGGGGTGCAACTCCACGATAGCCTGCCTTGTCTACGGCAGGGTGACGGGAGAGGAGGCCGCCAAGTACGTGCAGGAGGAAGAAGGGCAGGCCGGCATCCCAAGGGAGAAGCTGGAGGCGGAGGAGAAGAGGATCTTCACGGACATCCTCGGCAGGGAAGGGGGGGAGGACCCATACGATATAAAGAAGGAGCTTTGGGCTACGATGGACAGGAACGTCTACGTCTTCAGGAACGAACTGGGACTGACGGAGGCCCTCAAGAAGGTCAAGGAGCTGAAGTCGAGGTACGCGAACGTGAGGGTTCAGGACAAGTCCAGGAGCTTCAACACGAACCTGACCGGGACCCTCGAGGTGGGGAACCTACTGGAGATCGCGGAGGCTGTCGTCACCTGCGCCGTCCTGAGGAAGGAGTCAAGAGGGGCGCACTCTCGCACCGACTTCCCCAAGAGGGACGACGCCAACTTCCTAAAGCATTCCCTGGCCTACTACACACCGGAGGGTCCGAGGGTTGAATACCTGCCCGTCACAGTCACAAAGTGGGCTCCGCAGGAGAGGAAGTACTGAGGAGGCGATTGGGCTTGGCTAGGGCTCCGAAGCCGACGAACAGGAACATGGCAGGCGTCTACCAAGGCTGGATAAGGTTCTGGAACAGGAACTTCGAGCGCTGGCTCTATACGATGCATCGGGTGACGGGGGTGGGCGTGGGGATATACTTCGTCCTGCACATCTGGGAGACGAGCAACGCCGCCACGGCCCTGCAGCTGGGAGACCCCGCCGTGTGGGAGGGGCTCATGGCGTTCTTGAGGAACCCCGGCGCTCACGCCGGGCTCCTTCTGGTCGCGCTGGCCGCCGTCCTGCACAGCTTGAACGGCGTGAGGCTGCTCGTCTCGGAGCAGGGATGGCTGATAGGGAAGGTGAAAAGGCCTACATACCCCCTCCTCCCGAGCAGCCTGAAGGGGGCGCAGAGGCCTCTGGGGGTGGCGCTCGTCCTAGTCAGCTTCCTGCTTACGGCCTACGCCTTCTACCAGCTCTTCGTCGTGGGGTTGGGGTGGTGAGGGGATGAAGGAGTCCAAGGTGATGCTGATACAGTACCTGACGGGGGCCTTCATCATAGTGCTGGGAGCGGTCCACTTCGCCCTCCTCACGTTCGCCGGCGGCGGATATGACAACGCCCTGAAGTTCTCCACGGTGGTCTTCACGTACACGGCATATGGGCTGGCCTTCGAGCTCCTGCTGGCGGCCCTAACCTTCCACGTCTTCAACGGGTTCAGGAAGGTCCTAACTGAGCTTCACCAGGGGAGGACATACGAGAGGGCCGTGACCTGGGCCTTGGCCTTGGCCGGCGGCGCCACCTTCCTCTGGGGCACCCGCACGGTGTTGGTATTCCTGGGGGTGATAGGCTGATGGCGGAGGGGCAGGCCGTCGGAAGGGTGGAGCTGAAGTTCGACCCGAAGATCCTGGAGGGGCTGGGGAAGCCGCTCAAGACCGTGACGTTCAAGGTGTACAGGTTCGACCCATCGCGGGGCGAAGGCGTCACCTACAGCACGTATCAGGTGCCCATCTTCAGGGGGACCACGGTGCTGGATGCGCTGCTGTACATCAAGGAGAGGATGGACCCCTCCCTTACGATAAGGTACTCTTGCAGGATGGCCGTCTGCGGCTCCTGCGGAATGGTGGTCAACGGGAAGGAGATGCTCGCCTGCAAGACTCAAGTGGAAGGCCTGAAGTCGGATACCCTGGTGGTCAGGCCGATGCACAACCTGCCGGTGACGAGGGACCTGGTCACCGATTTTGACGCCTTCTTCAAGAAACACAGGGCGGTGCTGCCTTACATTATAAGGGAGGACGTGGACGTAAACATCGACAGGGAGTACCAGCAGAGGCCCGAAGAGGTCGTGGATTACCTTATGTTCGCGAACTGCATAAAGTGCGGGCTCTGCTATTCAGCCTGCCCTACGAGCGCGACGGACGAAATGTTCCTAGGCCCTCAGGCCATGTCTCAGGCCTTCAGGTACGTGGCGGATTCGAGGGATGACGGCCACCGCCAGAGGATGGATGTGCTCGACTCCCCGCATGGGATCTGGAACTGTCACTTTGCCGGAAGCTGCAGCGACGTCTGCCCGAAGGGGGTGGACCCGGCCTTCGCGATCCAGCAGCTGAAGGGCCTTCTGATCTTCAGGTCGGGGTACCTGAAGAAGAAGAGGCCCGCGCCCAACGTGCAGCAGAAGAGGGAGCTCGTGCCGGAGAGGTAGGCAACTGCGCGCGACCATCCCGGCTGCTGGTCCGCCGTCGCCACATCCTTGTACGCTCTTGGGCGAACCTTCCACCATGGGCGCGGACGCTTCCCAGGGCGGGCGGGGGACGGGTGGCCGAAGGCCTAGGGTGGGCGCCCCGTTCCCAGAGACATCCGAGCGGGCGGTCCCCGAACGCCGTAGACGGGGATGCGCGCCAAAGGGGCAAGCCCTCAGGAACGGCTATTGTACAGCTTCCTCACGACGGACATGTCCTTCGCCCAGTCTTCCTCCCTTTCGATTGGCGTCTCAAGTATCATGGGCAGGTTCCTGACACGTATGTCGTGCAGGAAGGCCCTGAAGCCGCGCCTGCCTATGTACCCCCTACCTATGTTTTCATGGCGGTCGAGATGACAGCCAAGGCCTCCCTTCGAATCGTTCAAGTGCACCAGGAGGAACCTCTTCAGGTCGACGGAAAGTTCGAATTTCTCCAGCGTCTCCTTCACCGCGGCCTCCGAGCTCAGGTCGTATCCGGCCGCGTATGCGTGACAGGTGTCGAGGCAGACCCCCACCCTCCTGTCCCCCCCGGCGAATTCGATTATCCGCCTTAAGTCTTCGAACCCTGAGCCCACGCTGTTCTTCTGGCCGGCCATGTTCTCCAGGAGGACAGGCAACCTGGACCCGGTCTCATCGTACGCCCTCAGGATGGCTTCGGCCACCCTCCTCTGGCCGTATTCGAGCCCCTTCCCCAGGTGGCTGCCGAGATGCAGGACCACGTAATCCAAACCCAGGAGAGAAGAGCGCCTGAGCTCCTCTTGCAGGGCCTCGACGGACCTCGCGTATACCTCCCTGTCTGGTGATGCCAGGTTGGGCAGATAGGGCATGTGCGACACCGCCATCCTCATCCCGGACCTCTTCAGCTTATCCTTGAAGGCCTCGACGGTCTCCTCCTTAATCTGGGAGGACCTCCACCCCTGAGGGTTGCGCGTGAATATCTGGAAGACGTTGCACCCCAACCTGACCGCCCTGTCCACGGCGAGGTCGACGGACCCGCCGATGCTGACGTGTACCCCTAGGGTGAGATCATCCCTCGACATGCCGATGCACCGAAGGACATTCGTCCGCCCGGTTATAAAGCTCGTCGCCGCATCCGGCCGTTCAAGGCTTAAATCGGGAGGGACGGAGAGGAAGGACCGTTGAAGGTGGCCATCTTCGGCGGGACGGGGGACATGGGCAGAGGCCTGGCGCTCAGGCTGGCCAAGGAGCACGACGTCGTGATCGGCTCAAGGGAGGCGGCGAGGGGGGAGTCCGTGGCGGGGGAGTTGCTCCTGAGGGCCTCCTCCTTCTACGGAGAAGGCATGAAGGGCACCATCGGGGGCGCGAGCAACGAGGCGGCCGCCGAAGGCTGTGATGTGGCCGTCTTCGCCGTCCCGGCGGAGGCGCTCGTCCCCTTCGTCGAAGCTTGCAGGAGGTTCAGGTGGGGGGGACAGGTGGTGCTGTCCCCCGTGGCGCGTTTCACCAGGAAGGGGGGGACGTTCGTCTACGAGCCATACGAGTACCTCGGCCGTCCCATCTCCGCCGCGGAGCTCGTCCTGGAACGCCTGAAGGGGATGGTTGAAGTCGTCTCCGGTATGCACTGCGTCCCAGCATCAAGGCTGGAGGACCTCAAGTGCAAGCTGGGGTTCGACGTCCCTCTGGCAGGAGAGCGTGGCCCCGCCCTGAAGGTCTCTGCCCTCCTGGGGTGCATCGAAGGGCTCCGGCCGCTCTACGCCGGGCCTCTCTGCCTGTCTTCGACGCTCGAGGCGCTCACCCCCTTCCTTCTGAACGTTTCTGAGAGGAATAAGCTTAAAGCGCCCGGGATAAGGATAGTGGGCGAAGCCTGAGGTGGATGGGGGCTCGACCATGAGGGAGAGCTTGAAGGTGCTGCTGGGAGGCCTGGCGCTACTCCTCGGGAGCCTGGCCTACGGATATCAGTACGTATGGAACGCCGTCAACACGAACGGGGAGATCGCCTACCAGGTCTGGGCGGCGGGGCTGCCCCTTCAGTACGTTGAGGCGGAGCTGAGCTCTCCGGTGGGGGCGTCCTCGTACGTGAGAGTGGACCCAGTGTGGCTTGTCCTGGACCTCGTGTTCTGGATGATCGTGGTGGACCTGGGCCTGCGCCTTTCCAGGACGAAAGCGAAGGCGAACTCGGCACCTTCGTCCCAGGGTTGAGCTTGAGCCTGGCCTGAAGGTGAATTCGTGTACCTGTTCAACACGAGGAGGGCCGAGCCCCCCGTTATGACCAAGGGGACATGGTAGCTTATGATCCTCCAGGAGAAGACCATGGGCCACGAAGCTAGCCCGAAGACCTGGTCCGAGTACAGGTAGACCCCAGCCTCTGCCAGCCCCGAGCCGCCAAGGGTTACCGGCAGGTTGCCGAGGACTATGGAGGAATAGACGAGGAGCGCCGACTCGGCGAAGGAGAGGTCAAGGCTGAGGCCCTGCGCGACCAGCCAGAGGGTGGAGGAGGTCAAGGCCGCGATGAGCAAGGTGTAAAGGGCCACGATGGCTATCTTCCTCAGGTTCCTCCCCGTCAACGTCATGACGGACGCTTCGCAGAACTCGGCCATCATGGCGTTGCCCTTGGCCATCAGCTCCTCCGCCCGCTTTCCCCCCACGATCACACGCAAGGGTCGAAGGAGGGCACGGGGTACCCGTATCATCCCCTTGCGAGAGACCATCACCACAGCCGTGATCAGCACTAGGATGACGGAAGAGAGGACGAGCAGGACGATGGCGATGGATCGGCCGCCCGCGTAAAGGGCGTAGGCCCCCGCCGCGAAGGCTATCAGGTTCGCGCAGAAGACGTCGAAGACTATCTCTATGTAGGGCAGCCAGAGAGCCCTCCCCGAAGCCTCCCCCTTCTTCGCCAGCCAGGCCGCCCTCGCCACTTCTCCCCCCACATACGCGGCCGTGGTCATCGCCACGAACTCGCTAGCGAACCTGACGGCGATCCCCTCCCAGAAGGGGAACTCCCTTCCAGAGAAGGACCGAACTATGTAGTTGAACCTAAGGCCTTGGGCGAGCAGCCTCAGGATGGCCGAGAGCGTGGCGGCGGCCAGGAAGGCGAGCTGGATCTGCAGGAGGACCCGGGGGTCGACATGAAAGGCAGACGAGATGACCGCTAGGATGAGGACGCTCAGCACGACCGCGGCGATGGAGATGTGCTTAACTCTCATGGCCTCCAGCTCGACCTTCTCCCGACGATCGATGCTTCATCCGCACGCCGTCTCCACGAAGGCGCATCAATATAAATATGGACCGATGGAGACAGGCAGCGTGATGGGATCGGGTGATCGATGTTGGGCAGGCCCAAAGGGCTGGTAGCCTTCGACATGGACGGCACCCTGCTCACGGGCACGCCCAGCTGGGAGATGCTACACGCCCACTATTTCACCCTGCACGTAGCACAAAAGGCGCACAGGGACTACTCTGAGCACAGGATCACGTACGAGCAGTTCATGAGGAGGGACCTGGGGGCCTGGCCCAGGCCATTGAGGCGCAGCGAGCTGCTTGAGGTGCTGTCGGGGTTCAAGCTCAGGCCGGAGGCCCCGGCCGTGGTGGCGGACCTTAGGCTGATGGGATACGAGCCGGCCATAGTTACGTCTGCGCTGGACCTCTTGGCGGAGATGGTGAGCAGGAAGCTGGGGATAAAGTACTTCATGGCCAACAGGGTGGGGTTCGACGCCAGGGGCAACTTCGATGGCAGGGTGTACCCCATGGTCGAACCCCTGAAGAAACATGAGGCGTTCCTGAAGCTTGTGGAGAGGTTGGGGGTCGGGCTGGACGCCACGGCGGCCGTTGGGGACACGGAGTACGACTCCACGTTCCTGAAGTCCGCTGGGAGAGGCTTCGTGATAGGTGACGAAGGGCTGGCCAGCCGGCTGGGCGTGACGTACATCAGAGACCTCAGGGAGCTCCTGTCCTACCTCGACCCGTTATAGGTGGACGAAGCTCGACGCCAGGAAGTACCCAAGCGAGGCCACGAGCGCGCAGGCAGGGATCGTGACAAGCCAGGCCCACACTATCCTCCTGGCCACCCCCCAGCGGACGGCGGATAGCCTCCTCATCGCCCCCACACCCATGATCGCCCCAGAGATGACGTGGGTGGTGCTCACGGGTATGCCAAGGAGGGAGGAGCCGATTATCGTGGCTCCACCGGCCGTTTCCGCGCAGAAGCCGTTGAACGGCTGAAGCTTGGTTATGCGCATCCCCATGGTCTTCACTATGCGCCAGCCGCCGAACGCGGTCCCCATGGCTATGGAAGCATGGGCGGCAAGCACCACCCAGAGGGGTGGCAGGGCCGGGCTGGAGACGTACCCGACGCTGAAGAGGAGCACCGTGACTATCCCCATGGTCTTCTGGGCGTCGTTCGTCCCATGGCTCAAGCTGAAGAGGCTTGCGGAGACCAACTGGAGTTTCTTGAAGTAACGGTTGACGGTCGAGGAGGTGCTCCTTCGGAAGAGCCATGCCACGGCGATGGAGAGGGCGAAGGCCGCGGCCATGCCCACCAGTGGCGAAAGGACCATGAACGATACGACCTTGGAGAGGCCTGGCCAGAGGACAACGGAGGACCCAGCCTTCGCGACGGATGCCCCCACCAGTCCCCCTATGAGGGCGTGTGACGAGCTGGTGGGCAGGCCCAGGCGCCAAGTCAAGATGTCCCAGAAGATGGCCCCCACAAGCCCTCCCAGGACCACGTTGGCGTCGACGACGTGTGGGTTCACTATCCCGCTTCCGACCGTCCCTGCCACCTCCACCCCGAAGACGACGAAGGCGATGAAGTTGAAGAAGGCGGCGAGGATGACGGCGTTCCAGGGGGAGAGGACCCTGGTTGAGACGACTGTGGAGATCGCGTTGGCCGCGTCGTGGAAGCCGTTCAGGAAGTCGAAGGCGTACGCGACCACGACTATGGCCGCGATATAAGCGATGTCCGTCAAGATCTCAGCCGCGCTACCCTAGGTGTTCTTCATGACTATGTCCCTGAGAATGTACGCCACGTCCTCGCACTTGTCCGTTATCTCCTCCAGCACTTCGTAGATCTCCTTGAGCTTGACTATCTTGAGCAGGTCCCCTCCCTTGAAGAGCGCCGCCACGGATTCGTTCAACAGCACGTCCGCTTCGTTCTCAAGCCTGTCAACTTCGTTGCACCTCCTATCTATCTCGGGGCTGAGCTTCCTCATCGTGGCGAAGGCGGAGTCGATCTCCTCCACAGAGTGCAAGACTATTTCTGAGAACTGCTTCATCACTACCGTGGCCTCAGCTATCTCGTAAAGGGCAAGCTTGTTTGCAGAAGCGTAGATGAAATCCAGGACGTCGTCGTACTTCGATGCCAGGCTGGAGATATCCTCGTGGTCTATGGGCGTGATGAAGGTCTTGTTCAGCTTCTGGTAGATTTCATGGACTATCTCGTCCCCCCGGTGCTCCAGCTCCTTTATCCTGTCCCTCTTCGCCTGCACGTCCCTAAAATCGTAGATGAGGTCCTTCAGGGCCTCCGCGGCCAGAAGGACGTTCTCGGATTCCCTTTCCAGCAGGTCGAAGAAGACCTTGTCCTGAGGGATGATTATCTCCTTTATGCCCATGGTGAATACATCTTGGGGTAGACGGGGTCCGGATTTAACGGTTACTGGGCGCGTGAGACGGGAGGGCCGCGACGATCGTGAGCTCGAGTCACACGGATTCCAAGGCCTGTATCCCGAGGAGGTCGAGCGCGCTCCACATGACCTTCTTGAAGGCCAGAACTAGGTATGCCCTCGCCTTCCTGACGTCTTGGTCCTTCTCCGCCATGACGGGCAACGTCTCGTAGAACTTGTTGAAGGCTACAGCCAGCTCCCGGGCGTACTGTGCCACCTTGTTCGGGGCTAGGGCCCTCTCGGCGTTCTCAACCTCAAGGTCGAACTTTGACATCAGCGTCACAAGCCTCTTCTCCTCCGGGGCGGTCAGCTTCGAGGCGACGGGCTTCGTGAATGGCCCAGGCTTGAATCCCATCTTCTCCAAGAGCCTTGAGGCGCGGGCGTAACTGTAGACGAGGTAGGGGCCCGTATCCCCCTCCAGCTCAAGGGACTCCCGAAGGTCGAATATCATGGGCTTGTCCAGGTCCTGCCTGACCATGCCATATCTCAACGCCGAGACCGCGAGGCTCTCCCCGACGAGATCGAGCCAGTCGTCCGTCGCGCCCGGGTTGCTCTGAGCGCTCAGTTTCCTCGCCTCCGCCTTGAGGGCGTCCAAGACGTCGTCGACGTTCACGTAAACCCCGAACCTGCCCGACATGTGGAGGAACTCCCTGTCGTCCTTGACCTTCATCCCTAGCTCCTGCGCCGTCCTCCTGCTCAAGGCTACAACCTCGTAGGCCAGGTGGACGTACTTCTTCTGCTTCATCCCCAGCCTCTCCAGGGCGTATGATACGAACTTCTGCACGCGGCTCTGCCTGGCGTCGATCACCGTCACGCACATGTCCCCGTTCCCGAAGGAGGGGAGGCCCTTGGGCTTCCTGGCTGGAGCCGGCAGGGTCGCCCAAAGCGGACGCCCCCCTGCCTGGACCCAGAACTTCGTGTAGCCGAAGCGGTCCTCCAGCAACCCAAGCTTCCAAGCGGCATAGGGTATGTCCTTGGCGGCGTAGACCGCCGTTCCGTCGCTCCTGACGAGCACCTTCTCCTCCTCATCCTCGGGGGATTCGAGCACCCAGCAGCCCTTCAGCTTCCCCTGCTCCGCCAGCCTGATGGCCCCCTTTGCCTTGAGCATCTCGAAGACCTGAGACCAGTACCCCGCCCTGAGTATGTGGCTCTCGAAGTTCAGGAGGTCGTACTGCACCCCCAGCCTCGAGAGGGTCTGAAGTTGGGCCAAGACCACCTTCTTCACGACCTTCGAGGCGAATTCGGAGACCTCGTTGCCGCCCTCCTCCAGGGCCCTGCTCACCTCCTTCCTCTTCTCCAGGAGGGAGGGCTGGGTTGAGTACATATCGTTCACCTTGACGTACACGACGTCCCCGCAGTACTGGTCGTACTTGACGCCAGCTGGTGGCCGCTCCGGCAAACCCGCGTAGAGCATCCCAGTGATCACGTCGGCGACCTGTACCCCCGTATCGTCTATGTAGTTGAGGACCTCAACCCGATGCCCCGTCTTCTTGAAGATCCTGGCGAGGACGTCTCCGACGATGGCGTTCCTGGCGTGGCCTATGTGGAGGGCCTTGTTTGGGTTCACGCTCGTATGTTCCACGACCACCTTCTTCCCCGAGCCGTAGGTGAGGCTGCCGTAGTCCTCGTCGTTGAGGGCGGAGGAGATCGTCTCGAAGCAGACGTCGGGGAGGCTGGCCTTGAAGTTTATGTATCCGGCGGGATGGGCGCTGGCGCTGAGCAGGTACTTCGCGTCCCTGAAGTTCATGGCCTCCACCACCTTGGACGCCGCTTCCTTCGGCCCCAGGCCAAGCACCTTCCCCATGGAGAAAGCCACGTTACATGAGACGTCGCCGAGCTCGGGATGAGGTGGGTCGGAGAAGGAGTAAGGGAGGACGCCCACGCCTATGCCTTCGAGGGCGCCGTCGACTATGAGCTTTGCCTCCTCCAGCACTTTCCGAAACGTCAGAAGTTCACCCTGCGCTCATCTGGAGGGGGGCGGTTCGCTGATTAAGTTTTCTAGCACGTAGCCCACCCCTTCCACCACCCCTGCCCCCATGTGGGCTGCGGTGACGTGCCTCGCGGCCGAGCGGGCCGGGACGTCCGCGTTCCCCACGGCGATGCTGAAGCCGCAGGCCAGGAACATCGGGACGTCAGTCTCGCTATCCCCTATTGCGACGGCCTCCGAAGGCTGAACGGATAGCATCGATAGCGCCTTGAGGACCCCTGTCCCCTTATCCACCCCCTCGGAGGATATGTGGAGGGCATACCCGCTGTCCAGGACCTTCACCCTGAACCCTCCTTCCCTCAGCTTCGAGCGGAGCAGGTTCACGTCGACGGTCCTCTCCAGCACCACTTCCGTGAACCTCGGGAAGGCGTCCCTCAACGTGAGGCCGCTCACCTGTCTGGTGAGATGTTCGTAGGCGAGGAGGGGCTCGGTATTGTCGGACCAGAGCCTGATGTTCAACGGGCTCTTGAAGACCGTCACCCCGCCGTTCTCCCCGACGACCACCCCGCAGAGGCCCAGGTACATGGAGAGGGCGTAGAGCTCCCACCCGCTCCTGCCGCTGACGAGCACGACCCTGTATCCCATCTTCTCCAAGTTGCGGAGGACGGAGGCGGCCTCTAGGTCGACGGTGCCGTCCTCGGTGGTGATCGTCCCGTCCACGTCCACGGCGAAGGCCCTGACCTTCATGCCCAGGCCAAGGCCTGGCATCAGGAGGCGGCCTAATAAAGGGTTTGAAGGGAGGGGGTGAACTACTTGAATTCTTCCTCGGGGGCGGGGGCGGCCGCCCTGCGCCTTCGGATGAACCAGATGAAGCCTATCACGGCCACCACCACTATCGTCGAGGCGGCTATGACCAAGATCAGCATGAAGTAGTCGTCCCCCCATTCAGCCTGCAGGTTCTTGTTCGAATCCACCGTGACCTGCACGGAGGGGGTCCCGGCAGATACGTCACCCTTCCAAGACAGGAACTTCTTGCTGACCAGGCCGAAGAAGCCGTCCGGGACGGAGGTAGGGTCCACGCTCACGGTGGCGGTGGTCCCCCTGGGGTACCACGCCCCTGCCCCGAGGACGGCCCCGTAGGGCGTGGTGGCCGAAACGAAGTAGTAGGTCTGGAACTTGGCGTCGAGCGAGAGGTCGGAGAGGACCTTCACGGTATCGGAGGTCTCCGATGCGCCGTCAGAGTACTGGATGAAGGTGTACCTTGCGGAGGCACCCTGGTGCTCCCCCGGAACCGTGACCGTGGCCTGGCCCCAGAAGACGTCCCTGAACGAAGCGACCCCTCCGGAGTCGGTCGTCAGGTTCCAGACCTTCCCGGCGGAGTCGCTAAGGGAGACCTTCACCCCTGAAATGGGGTTGCCGGCTTCGTCCACGACGGTGAGGGTGACGGTGTAGTACGCGTCCACCGTGAGGGCGAGGGAAGCGGCGGCGGTCACGAAGCCCGCCTTCGTGACGGCGAAGGTTACGTTATCGAAGCCGGGGGACTTCGGCAGGTACTGGGTTGAGAAGGCACCGTTGAGGTCCGTGAGGCCGGTCGCCGAAGTGAACTGGCCGCTTAGGGCCGACGCGCTCACCTGGGCGGAGCCGACTGGAGCCTGGCCGCTCATGGCCGTAAGGCCAACCTGGTAGCTCCTACCCACCACGACGCGGCTCGTCGTCACGTTCAGGGATATGGCCATGGGCAGCTGGGAGACGGTGACGATGGCGCTGCCGGAGGTGTAGCCCTGGGCGATGGCCGTTATCACCGCGGTGCCGGGGCGGCCCAGAGCAAGGGGTGCGGAGGCGTAGGAGGCCCCGGCGGCCATGGTGACCATGTTTTGCACGTCCGCGACGGACGGGCTGTCGCTCGTCAGGAAGACCTGTATGGGCAGCTCCGGCTTGGCCGGCCTCCCCTCCGAATCGAGCAGCTGCACGACGGCCTGCTGAGAGGAACCGTCGTTGACCATAGTAAGAGGTCGGGCGTACACCGCGAGGACGGAGGGGAAGGGCTCCACGGTCCGCACGAGGGCCCAGGTGGGCTCGAAACCTGTGGCGGAGGCGGTTATGTTCGCCACACCTGGCGAGGACGTGGATATGAAGCCGGCTACGGCGTAAGACTTGCCCTGCTGGACTATCACGCTAGAGTCCACCGTGCCCACGGTGGGGTCGGCTGAGATGAGGGAGACCTGGATGTCCGATGGGGCCTTCGCCGGGTTCCCGTTCAGGTCCTGAAGCTGCACGTAGATGAGGGGGTAGCTGTCCCCCGTAGCCCTGAGGACGGAGGAGGCCATCCCCAACACTATCTTGGCCGGGGGCGGGGCGCTGCTCTTGATCGTCTTCTGCGCTGGGGCGAACCCGTCGGCGGCCGCAGTTATTGTCGTCCCCCCTACGAGGAGGGTGCTTGTGAAGTCGGCGAGGGCGTAGGTGGAGTTGTTCGTTATCTGGGCCTGAGAGGATACGGAGCCGTAAAGGGTGTTGGACGAGGAGAAGTACACGGTCACCGGGCTCCCCGCGGAGGCCGGGACGGGGTAACCGTCCGACTGGTTCAACAGCTGCGCGCACACTATCTGGGGATAGATGGAGCCGTCGGGCAGGACTGCGGGCGGCCCCATCGTCAGGTCGATCGTCTGGCCCTCGGCCGGCAGCCCTGCCTGCCTGGAGACCAAGGTGACGAACCCTGCCGAAAGGCCTGAGGACTGGGCGGTTATTATGGTGACGCCTTCAAGCGGGCCACCAGACCTTATGGTCTTGAAGGCGTAGAAGGACCCCTGGGGTATCGTGAGGGAGGGCGTATCGAACTTGGCCACGGAGACGTTGGAGCTGGTGAGGACGACGTCTATGGGCGTCTTCGCCCTGGCGGGGAAGCCCGCTGGGTCGGTAAGGGATACCACCACCAGACCGGTCGTGAGGCCGTCGGCGACCATGACCCTCGGGAGGACGGAGACCTGTATGGCTGCAGGGGATGGGCCGCTCACCGTGACGGTGGTGGAGCCGCTGACGTAGCCCGGGGAGGTGGCCGTTATCACGGCCGTCCCTGGGATGTTAGTGGTGGAATACGGGGCCGTCGCGTACGTCGAGCCGACCGGTATGGTCACGGAGGCCCCCACCGAGGCCACGTTCGTATCGGAAGACGTAAGCTGGACCGGAAGGGCGGTGGGGGACCGGGCCGGCTTCCCGGTAGGGTCCTGGAGCTGGACCACCAGGGTTCCGCCCTCGCCCCCCTGAGGTATGAGGACTGAGGGGAGGGGGTACACCACGATGCGGTCGGGGAATCCCACGGGGACGGTCGTAGTTATCCCCAGGGTCCCTGCCTGTATCCCCGGAGCCAGGGCGGTGATGACGGTCGTCCCCGCGGTTGTAGTGGACGTGAATGTGGCGGTGGCAAAGTAGCCATCGAACGGGATGTTGACCGTGGGCTGGACGAAGCCCACCCTCTGGTCCGAAGAAAAGAGGGAGACGAGGAGGGAGGAGGGGGCGGCGGCCGGGTTTCCGGCCGAGTCCGTCAAGTACACGAATAGGGTGTATGCCCCTCCGTCTGCGGGGACGTTGCTAGGGACGACGTCCAAGTTGAACCTCAGGCCGTACTGCTGGGCCTGGGTGACCTGGAGGGGAACAAACCCGGGAAAGCCGAAGAGCAGCAGACATAGCATAGACACTATTTTAAGCCTAAGAGGGCTCATCCTTGTACGAAAAGTAGTCAGCTTTAAAGTAATTATAAACCTTTCCAGAGCTGAATAGAGCGCTGACAATCGATCACATCCCGCCAGTTATGTTTACGATGGTCGGATAGTAGGCCTCGACGAACATCCTATAGTAGGTGTCGAGGTCGCCGTAGCCGTTCCCTCCGTAGGCCCATATCCCGGCCGTCCAAGAGACCCTCTTGCCGGCGGGGATTGTCATCCAGTGGCTGATGTCACCGTCGTACATGTAGGCTAGGGAGTCCAGCACCCTTCGCGCGAAGTCCGCGGAGGTCCATATCCACAGCCTCGAGCTGCCGGGGAAGAGCCCCTTGATGGCGTTGACGTAAGCGAGGTTGGGCAGCACCGCCTCGCCGAAGCCCAAGGTACCCCTGTTGTTGTACTGGCCGTACCAGTACATGAAGTTGGAGTCTATGTCGTGGGTCCCGGGAGAGGAGCTGTATGTACCCGAATGCACGGAGAGGTCTGTCCTCTGGTGCGCCCAGTTGGTGACCCTTATGGCGGAGCCCTGGTCTGAGCTGGTGCCCGAGATCATCGTCAGGAAGCTGTAATACCTGTGGTCCGTCCAGGTTTGGCGCCAAGTTATGTCCTCGTACAGCTGTATGTACTTGGTCCCGTATGGTATCAGCACTATGTCCGTGTGGTTGAACGCGCCCGGGCTATCCACAAGCTGAAGCAGGTCGTTGGCTCCTCCCCCCGGTTTGGGTTCCACCCTCATCACATCCGCGCTTGCCCTGTACGCCACAGCCCTGATGGGGCCGACGAGGACGTTCCAGTCCCCTCCTGGCAGTATGTGGGGTATCCAGTTGCCGCCACCATTCATCCTCACCCACCCGACCCCGTTGATCAGGAACTCGGCATGATAGGACCCATAATACATGGATATCGTCCAGTCCACCGCCCAGCTGTTCCCTTGGTTGGGGACCAGCCGTGCTGTGTAGACCGTATTGTTTATGTCCACGTAGATGCCCGAGCTATTTATGGAGACCCTGTAAGCAGGAGGGGGCGCGTCGGCGTCGAAGAGCCAGTATATCCTCACCCTCTGCTGGTTTATGGACGAATTGGCGAAGTTGACGAGGAAGACGAGCTTGTCACCTACGTCGAACCTCCTCACCCAGTCCGCGAACTGCAAGGTGGGGGTCAGGTAGTCTGGGGTCCACACCTCGACTTGGCTGGGTATCTCCACGAGGTTAGTATCGCTGGGCCCGTTCACCGTGCTGTAGACCCTGAACTGCTTCACGGGCGGCATGGGGATGGGGACGAACCCCCCGCTCTGGGCTAGAGGGGTGTTGAACCAGAGCATCGACCCGTTTAGAAGAGTCTCCAAGGCGTAAGTCTCGTCCGGCTTGGGGATGGGGCCCAAGACGTTGCGGATGGCGTTCTCCTGGATGGTGTATTCGACGTACGTGTACGTATACGACTCGACTATTATCCCCCGAGTGTCCTGCGCCCAGACCAGGAGGTACTTGTAGTATGGTGAGGGTATCTCCTGCCCCGTCGCGTTGAGCAGGTAAAGCGTATAGGAGCCCCCTCCGTTGTTCGAAAGGAGGGAGACGATGGCGTTCCTCCAAGACTTGCCGACGCTGTCGAAGTAGGCGATGTTGAAGTTGGACGGGGAGAGGTCCTCCACAGGCTGGCCGTACTCCCTGTTAAGGTATACGTTCAACACAGCGTAGTTCGTCCCGTTTATGCTCTCCTGGTGTATCGAGGGCACGTCAAGGGTCATGTTCAGGAGGAACAACGCGTCCTCGTGCCAGCCGTAGAAGCCCTGGCCGGTCAGGTTGGCGTCGAAGCTGGCGGAGACGACGGACATGCTCTGAGGCGTGTACCAGAACAGCTTCGCGAGCTGATTGTTCGTGAACCTCGCCTCCGTGAGGTTGAACCCGAAGAAGACACCGGGATACTGGAGGGTGATGTTGCTGAGCGTGAAGTTGAGCTGCACGCCGTCCGCGGCGAAGGCCCTGGAGGCGGACCTAGTCCAATAGGAGAAGAGGTAGTAGGCCAGTATCCTGGGGGACTCCATCTCCGCTGTTTCGTTGTATCTCTGGGTGAACTTCGCCAGGACGCCTATCAAGGCCCTCCCAAAGTCCTCCCTCAGGTTGTTTATCGTTTCCGTGGCCTGGTTGTATCTCATCTGCTGGTACGAGGTGGAAGCAGAATATATTGAAATGACGACGGAGAAGATCAGGAGCGCCATGGCCAACGCCGCCATAAGTATTACCTGGCCCCGCCTTCTACCCAAGGCTCACACCTCCATCATATCCTGGTCGCCCTCGCCAGCTGAAGGTCGAACACGAGCACATAGAAACCCTTGCCGGGGGCGTTGATGTACTTGGTGGTGTAGATGAAGGTGACCTGCGAGACTTGCCCCGCGTTAAGGAAGGCCGACGCGTCGGCGTTGCTTATCGTGACGTTGGTGGGAAGAGGGGTCAGCGTTACGAACCTGTCCGCACTTATCGTCGAGTTGTAGACGGTCATGTTGAAGAGGATGCCGGTGGGGAAGATGCTGCCGAGCACGACCCTCATCTGCTGGTCCCAGTTCGGGACGATCTCTCCGCTAGCGTCAAATATGACCCTATCGAAGCCGCCCTGCCTCGCCAGAGTGTTGAGGGTGTCGAAACCGTACTTCTCCAGGTCGGTGCCCCCCCTTATGACGTACGGGTTGGCGGGGAGCAGGTAGAAGTAGCTGACGGAGAGCGCGGTGGCGACTATTATGGCGGCGACGACCGCCTCAAGAAGGCGGGCCATCCCCCTCCTGCATTTCATCTCACTCACATCCTCCAGATCGTGAAATACACTACGAACGAATTCCTTCCGATGTGCACGTACCTCTCTATCGTCACAGCCCTCAGGCCAGCGGACGGGAAGGAATGCGACCTGTAGTCGACGGAGACGGGAAGGATGGGGCGAGAGGCCAAGGCGAAGTAGCTTCTGCCACGGGTGGTCACTATCAGGCCAGCCAGGACCACGTCCTGCCCGATGGTGTTGTTGAGCTGGTATATCCTCAGGTCTTTGTTCCCGGTGTTCAGCACCTTATCGGCCTCCCCGTTCCCCGTCACGTTTACGGCGGGGTCGATGATCAGGTTCAGGTTGTTCGTCAGGGCTAGCACGCTTACGTCATAATCGAGATGGATGGCGCTCTTGGGGAGGTCGGGCAACTCCGTGTAATTCGCGATCAAGTACTGGCCTTCGAGCATGAGGTTGACCGTGGGGAGGACGTCCGTCTGGTAGAACGAGTTTGACTGCAGGCCGTAATAATCGGCCTGAACCATGAGGAGGAAGGTTTCGCTCGTCTGTCCGGGCTTCGGTTCCCCTATTATCTGTGGGGAGGGGACGCTACTGAAGTTTATGTAAGCGTCGCCGAGGTAGTTGGTCGTCCCGGAGGCGTCCAGGAAGCTCCAGCCGAAGAGCTCGTCGTCGGTCCCCTTCAGGACGTAGGTGTAGAGGTCGAAATACCTCACCCGCACTTCAGCGTTCCTAGCGACCAGCCCTTGGGCGTTCTCAACGTGCACCTTGAACTGGTCGGGGATGCTAATCCCCCTCTGGGTCTGGTTGTGCAGGACCTGAACGGTGATGTTCAACGCGGGCACCATGTAGAAGCGGAAACCATAGCTCCAGCGTCCGTCCTGGAACAGGCCCATGAGGGTACCCGCAACGACGGGGTCTATGTAAAGCCTGTTCACGACCGTGGACAAATTCACCAACCTCATGACCTTGTTCGCGTCGAGGTCGTACGTGTCGGTGCGAGGGACGGAGGAGGCCACGCCGAAGTCTAGGAGGTTGGTGGAGTTCACGAATATGTCCGCACCCCAGTCGGAGGGCACCCCCCTCGTCAGGATGAACTTATCCAAGGCCTTCTGGGCAATCGGGTAGAGCTGCTGCTCCCCCAGCAGCTCCAGCTGGGTCGTGGTCAAGGACGTGACGGTGAAGATCGTGAAACCCAGCATGATAAATATGATCAGCACGGCGGCGATATATTCGAAGGTGGCATCCAACTATCCTGTGAACACCCCCAGGCCAACCCAGGAGAGCTGAGTGGTGGTATTGTAATAACACCAGACCACGGCCTTGGCCACGCCGCTTCCCAACGAGTCCACGATCTGAACCGGAGGAGAGTATCCCAGAGGCGGGACGTTCGTGGCGTTCCCGACGACTATCCCAGACCTGAAGTGCAGGGCAGCGGAGGCCCTGGTCAGGGGAGAAGCGTCCAAGGAGGCCACGACCTGATACCCTGTGGAAGGATCGCTCGCTATGGAGACGTGATAGCCCATCGTCCCCACGCTCTCGGGGATGTCTATGAACTTGTAGGAGAAGAGGTCGCCCTTCTGGGAGGACTCGGTCAAGGTGGTCATCCCCATCAGCTCGTTGCCGACGAACTCCGCCACATCCTGCAGGTCAGCCTTCATGGTCCTCGCCTTCAGGTCCATGTCTATGGAGGTGGCTATCAGGCCGACTATCAGGAGGATGCCCAACAGGCTCATGGTCCCGATGAGGTGGGACATGGAGACGTGAGGCAAAGGGTCAACCTCCTATGAAGTCGATGCGTATCTGCGGCATTATCAGGATGAGGACGACGTCTACCGGCACCGTCGAATTGCTGTAGCCGTCGAAGACGCTCCCCACCCTGATGGGCAAAGTGTACGAATCCATCATGTTGCCGCGGGAGCCCAGCGTCACGTTGAACCACAGGTTGTAGGAGGGCAGAGGCGTCACCGAGCTGTTGAAGTTGAGGCGATAGGTCTTGACAGCCATGTCCACGTTCGTGGCCACGGCGAACGTCGAGGCGCCTCCCGTGGAGCTTCCGAAGGTGAGGTTGATGAGGTTCACCTGAACTATGTTGATGTAGTCATGGCCTCCCCCCAGGCCCTTGCTTATATTGAAGAAGCCCAGGTCGCTCACCCCCACCCTCGCGTAGTCGAGGGTGATGTATGCGCCGTTGGCCTGCGCGACGGAGACCCTGCCTAGGGGATGGGCGTTGTTGAACACCGCAGAATCGTTGACCCCCCTCAGGATGGCGAACGAGCCAGTCCCTATCTGTGAGCCTCCGCGATATGTCAGTGCCTGCAAGGTACCGTCGATCAGTACGCTGTAGTCAGTCTGATTATATATAGAAACGTTCACCAAGATGGTATCGAAGTTGTAATTCCACACGGGGCCTCCGGCCCTGATGTTGAACCGGACGTATGTGGAGGCCCCTTCACGTGAAGCTATGTCGTCTATCCCGTCGGCGAAGTTGACGATTATGTTCTGGGCCTGGCCGAATTCTGCCTGCTGCGTCTGGATGGAGAAGAGGTTGGCGGAGAACCCCAACACCCCTATGACGATGACGAGCATGGCCGCGGTGAGGATGGCCGTGGATATCACAGGCGATAGAGCTCGACGCCCCTTCAGCCTCTACCCACCCCCCGGCAGCGCCAGGAAGCCTAGGAGCAGGGGGCTGGCGGCCAGGGCCCCGATGACCAAGAGGCCCAGGACGAGCACGTGGAAGAAGCCCGCCGAGATCTTTTCACCGCTGGCCTTCCCGGCCACGAGACCCGCCATGATCGTGTTGATCACGACGGGCGGCAGGAACACTTTGGCGAAGTCGGCGAAGGAGAAGGCGAACCCGGCCACCTTGGACAGGCTCTGCACGTAGGCGAGGAAGACGCTGGCGGTAAGGAGGGTGGTCAGGCCCCCGATGTACGGTATCAGGAGCAAAGGCCTGAGGGCGGAGGCCTTCTCCTTCTCGAGTATCTGTATCTGCTCCCCGAAAGAGGCGAGGGCCTCAAGCGTTTCCGGGGTGCCCCCTCCGACGTCTATGCTGTCGATCAGGAGGAAGATGTTTATGGCCACGAACCAGTTCTTCACCTGCTTTAGCTCCTCCTCCAGTATGTCGGAGAAGGAGATCCCCCAGCCCAGCTTGTTCGCTATCCTCTGCAGCCTCTTGGAGAACCTACCGTAGTCCCTCTTGGAAAGCATCTGGATGCACCTCTCCGGGGCCATCCCCGTCTTCCTGATCTCCACCAGGTCCCTGAGGAAGCTCACCACCTGGCTCCCCATCTCCGCCTGCTCCCTGGATATCCTCATGGCGACGATGGCCGCGGGAAGGAAGGTGAGGGAGACCACCAAGGCCAGGGCGAGGGCGGGGGTGACCCCCGGATTGAGGCCCAGCATCACGGTCAGGGCATCGAAGAAGGGAACTAGGGGGCTCTGCATTTCGACGAAGTAGGGGATGACGCCGTAGAAGAGGGCCACAGCCGTGAAGGGCAACGTATATGCCAGGACCTTGTAAGGCCTCCAATCGGCGAGCGGATACCTTGGCTCGAAGACGTCGAGGAGAAATAGGAAGACGACGGTCAGAAGGGGAAGGACGAAGTATCCGAAGATGACGAAGTTGCCCACGGTGAACATGCTCCCGCCGGCCGGGAGGAGCTTCGATATTATGAAGAGGATGTATAGCCCCAGAGCCATAAGTATGACGGTGACCGTGTAGCCCTCCATGACGAGGGTGACCCTATCGCCGATGGACTTCATGGCCCTGGCCCTGTTCTCGAAGATCGTGTACGCCTTCCTCTGAAGGAAGTGCGTAATGTCCCCCCCTACGGTCAGGGTCGAAGCGTACCCCAGGAGAAGGTCCTTGAAGTCCGCCGAGGGGAGGGTCTTCCCCATCTTCTCCATGGCCGACACGGGGTCCATGCCTATCGCCTCCACGTCCACGGCCATTATGGAGGCGGCGTTGGCAAGGCTGGGCAGGAGAGGCACGTGCCTCAGCCTCTGTATGGCCCTGTAAGGGGAGATCCCGCCCGTGGACATGACGCTCACGTACGCGGCTGCGTAGGGTACTTCGCTCTCGAGGTTGAAGGCGCGGTTGGAGGCCTGGAAGGAGGGATATATCGTGAGGAAACCGAAGACGACCAAGGGGACGACCAGCAGCACAAGGGATATGGGGCCGAAGAGGATGGTGCCCAGCACGGCGAGGGGGGCAGCTATCAATGCCGACAGGACAACGAACATCCCTACTACGGAGGCATACACCTCAGGGTGAAGCCTGATGTTTGCCGCCTCCAGATGGCGAGGGAGGTTCCTGTTGTACTTCAGCACGTACTTGCCCATCCAGTCGAAGTTGGCGAAGGCGAACGTATCTATACGCATTAAGCTACGAAAAAAAGTGCCATGAAACCTTATTTAAACCTTGTCGAGCGGCTCTCGCATGGCGCAGGCCTTCGTTGGCACGAACACCCGTGAGCCCTCAGCACGAACGGAGGCCCGGAGCGACCCGCTCCGCTACGATAGGAACGCTTATTTAGCGTACCGAGTTCTCCTTTATCAGGATATTCATGGTCAGCCTCAAGGGCTTGTTCGGAGGCAAGCCCAAGCTCGCGAACGGGCCACAGGGCGAAGCAGCCCAAGTGAAGACGGAAGCTGAGAAGAAGAAGGAGGAGGCCCCGTTCGGCTACGTCATGGAGCCCCTCCCGGAGTCGGCTCAGGTGATAGAGAAATATTGGGTGAGGGAGCCGTTCGCGGGGGTGGCCATCGCCAAGATGCCCGAAGCTGGCGGTTCGCTTCAGTACTTCGTGCAGGAAGTCAGGCTGGACAGGAGGGAGACGAGGCTCCTGGAGAAGGTCATCCAGTTCGTCTCCGTCGAGTTCAACCCCATGGCCATAGGGAAGGAGGAGGACGTAAGGAGGACCATCCTGAGGGAAGCTCGGAGGATCCTGGACAAGTACAGCGTGAAGTACAGGGCGCTCAGGAACCCGGAGACGAGGGACAAGATCTTCTACTACCTGGAGAGGGACCTGCTCGGCTACGGCCCCATCCATGCCATCATGCAGGACTGGAGGATAGAGGACATATCCTGTGACGGCGTGATGGCCCCCATATACGTGTGGCACAGGCGCTACGAATCCATTCCGACGAACATACACTTCGTGGACAAGGAACAGCTGGACGACTTCATAGTGAAGCTGGCGCACAAGTCGGGCAAGCATGTTTCGTCCGCCTTCCCGATCGTGGATGCGATGATATTCGGCAAGCACAGGCTCGCCGCCAGCTTCAGGGAGGAGGTTTCGCCCAAGGGCTCGACCTTCACCATCAGGAAGTTCAGGGAAGAGCCGTATTCGGTCATAGACCTCATGAACTTGGGAACTATAAACGATGAGATAGCGGCCTACTTCTGGCTGATGATGGAGAACAGGGCCTCGATGCTTGTGATCGGGGGGACGGCGGCGGGGAAGACCACGATGTTGAACGCCATCGCCTGCCTGATCAAGCCGGGGTACAAGGTCGTCACGGTTGAGGAGACGGCGGAGATCAACATCCCGACGGAGAACTGGGTGCAGTTCACAAGCAGGGAGAGCTACGGCCTTTCAGGCACGAAGGTGGGGGAGGTCTCACTCTTCGACCTAGTGAAGACCTCCCTTAGGTACAGGCCCGACTTTCTGATAGTCGGAGAAGTGAGAGGCGAAGAGGCGTTCGTGCTGTTCCAAGCGGTTGCAACAGGTCACGGTGGTCTCTGCCTGCCGCCCTGGGAAATGGTGCCGTCTGTGATTGATGGCTCCCCGATGCTTTCGACCATCGAAGAGCTTTACAGGAAGATGGAACCGAGCTCGGACAAGGTTTCGACTGACACTCATGAGATCATTGCGCCCAAGAGCACCCTTGAAGTTCCATCCTACGACGGCGATGGGGACAGGATCATCCTGGCGAAGGTAGGAGGGATGTCGAAGCGGGACTACGACGGACAGCTCGTCAAGATCCGGACGCGAAGGGGTGGCGAAGTGACGGTGACGGAGGATCATCCTGTCCTCGTGCTGAGGGGCAGCAGCGTCACGAGAGTTCCAGCAAGAGCCGTAAGGCTCGACGACCTCCTCCTCGTCTCGAATTCACTGCCCTTCTCGGGACCGTCACAGGCCATCCCTCTTGACCTGATACGGGAGGTCTCAGAACGTGGGATGCAGAAGAGCGTCGTCGTGAAGGGCGTCAAGGACCTGCTATCTGCACAGACCGATGGGCCGCTGAGGGTGGTCCTGGGGGCCACGGAGGACCAGGTGGACGAGTTCAGAAAGAAGGACTATCTGCCTTTGGCCAGCTACCTTAGGCTACAGGACGAGCGTAGGGGCGAACGACGCCTCAGGTTCCGCAAGTCTCCCCATGAGATCCCATCTGCAATCCCCGTCGGCAGGGAGCTGTGCAGGCTCATAGGCTTCTACCTTTCCGAGGGACACGCTACCGAGCACAGGGTGGACTTCTCTTTCGACAGCAAGGAGATATCTCTCATCGAGGAGGTGAAGAACTCCATTGAGAGCCTGTTCCGTGTTGAGCCGATGGTCTTCTCCAGGGGCAACAGCGCTCAGGTCGTCGTCAATGACGGGCTGGTCAGCTTCTTCTTTACCGACGTCTTGGGGGCCGGCAGAGACCCATGCGCCAAGGCCGTGCCCCAGCTCGTCTTCGGTCTTCCGGACGAGTTGGTCAAGGAGGTCGTCGACGCGTACTACCTTGGTGTCGGCTCAGCTTACAGGAGAGCCGACGGCCAGGTCTGCGTCAGTGCGGTCACCGACAGCAGGGAGCTCGCACACGGCATTTACTACCTAATGCTACGACTGGGATACCACCTCGTCATCGGCAGGGACCTGAGGAACGGCAGCTTCCAGCTGACCGTGGGCCAAGGGTCCAACCTCGATAGGTTCCTTTCGCAGTTCACCCTAGGGAGAAAGCTGGGCTACCACACGAGGCTCGGGACGCCGGCGACGCTGGAGCAGACGCCCTTGTCAACCGCGTCCGCCGGCACTTCATGCCAACTTCTTGGGTATCACATGGCGGAGGGCGATGCTTCCTTGTCGAACGTGGTCCTGAACAGGCTAGGGACAGAGACGAAGAGCGCTGTCGAGTACGCCGAGGTGGTGAGCATTGAAGCCATTCCCTACAAGGGGCCGGTCTACGACTTTGTCGACGTGGGCGACACTCACAACTTCATTCATGGCTTCGGGGTCGTCACGAGCAACTGCACCATCCACGGGGAAAGCTTCGATTCCGCCGTAAAGAGGCTGACCAGCCCGCCCATGAACGTCGCGGAGAGCTACATCCCGCTGATGAACGTAGCAGTGATGCTTGAGAGGGTGATGCTTCCCAGGACGGTGGCTGGCGTGCCCTTCGGCAGGCGCATCACCACCGTCTGGGAGGTGGAGGACTTCAACAAGTACGTGCCGGTCTTCGAATGGTCCCCCACGGAGGACCTCTACTACAACTACACGAAGAGGAGCGTAATGCTTCACCGCTTCGCGTACAGGACGGGGAGGAGCTTCGGGGACATGTTGGACGAGATACAGAAGAGGAGGGCCCTCCTTAGATGGCTGCAGGCGAACAACATACGCAACGTGAAGGAAGTTTTCAAGTACATAACGGAGTACTACGTGGACCCGAAGGGCCTCTTCAGAAGGCTGAACATAGAAGCGGAGCCGGTCAAGGAGGCTCCGGGCGCGGCGCCCACGACCGAAGGAGGCCCGGCCGTGGAGGTGCCTCAGACGAGGGTCCCTACCCCCGTCCCGGTGGCTCCACCCCTCAAGTTCCTCGAATCGGGCAGCTACAAGATCCTGAGACAGCTGGCGGACACGACGGAGCCCATGGAGAGGGACGCCTTAATGCAGGGCAGCGGGATGGACCCGAGCGAATTCGAGAAGATACTGAACATCCTGACAAAGATCGGCCATGCCACGGTGCAGCAGAGGAGCGACAAGGGAGGCTTCAAGACATTCGTGCAGATAACGCCCCAGGGGAAGAAGGCCTTCGTGCAGCTGAGCAAGAAGTCCCCTGAGATGTGACGAGACGCCCATTCCTGCTCAGCGCTTCTTCTCCACGTGGATGAGGGGGTTGATGTACTCCTTCAGGACGTCCTCGTTCATGAGGGTCTCGAACCTCGGGTCGACGACGAAGACCTGCCTGGAGTTCATCTTCGCGGCCAGCTCCTTGTTCAGCTCCACGGGCACGAGGAAGAGCGCCGATGAGACGTCAGACTTCTCCTTCTTCTCGATGAGCTCCTTCGCCAGGGCGTCATCCACTTCGTCCACGAGCGGGAGGGCGTTGACCACGGTCGTGAAGGTATAGCCCTTTTCTCCTTTCGTCGCCTTAAGGTCCCAGAAGTAGAACTCCTCCTTGACTTCGGTCAGGGTGTACATGGTGGTGTTGAAGCCCGACTTCTGCAGGTATTGGGCCACCCTCTCTGTGACGTTGAAGCTACTTCTGATGACCCCCTTCTTGGCCGTGAGCTGTCCGCTGGGGGTGTAGACGTTGAACTCGATGCTGGGCGCCTGCTCCTCCTCATAGTAAGTATGGCAGTTGGGACACTGGTAGAAGGTGGCGTACTTCTCGAAGATGTTCCCGCACGTCATGCACTTGAACTGGCTCCCTTCGTCCTTGTAGTCTCCGCCCTCCATGTAGAGCTGCTTCTGGCACTTCGGGCAGACCCACTTGTCGCCCGAGCGGAAGATCTCCTCAAATCCCCTGTAGCCGCACTTGTGCGCGAAGATCTTCCCCTTCCTTATGCGAGTGGAGCCGCAAAAAGGACAGCGGCCCGCCACGTTCAGGCCCATCGTAAAGCACTCGACGCAGTAACGGGTCACCGACTTGGAGCTGACCATGAACCCCCAATTCTCCAGGACGGTGAGGGCGTTCAGTATGTTGGCGTAGGGGACCATGATTTCCTTGTCTATGGGGGGGTCGAAGAAATAGTGGTTCGAAAACCTTTCTTGAATGGATACGACTTTGGTCAGCTTGTCGAACGCGAAGTTCCGAATCAAGAAGGAAACGGATAGCTCGGACTCCGCATTGAGCCCTTTCAAACCTGTAACTATGACCGAGCCAGCCGGGTATTTAACTTTTCGAACCGGCTTGGCATCTCACATGGCGGAAGCGGGCTTCTCATGCTCACGTCAGTCAGGAGGCGATATGGAAGAGGGAGCTGGACCCCTGACGTCGTGCAGATCGTCTTCGGCCTGAGCTGAACGCCGTCGAGCCAGGCAGCACGGGTTGGCCAGAGGCAAGGAGGCGGGTCATCTAGGGCGTCCACCGACGAAGGAGCCCAGGGGTCGCGTGTCGATCCCGGCCGCGTCCAGCGCCCTCCTTACGGCCCTACCGACTTCGTCAGCGCCAGGGGTATCGCTGTGTATGCAGAGAGTTTCCACCTTGAGCTCGATCGTCCTGCCCGTGACCGACCTTACGATTCCGTCCTTCACCATCTCCACCGCCCTATCGGCCACAGCCTTCGGGTCGGTCAGGACCGCACCCGGCGCGCCCCTGGGCGCAAGAAACCCTTCGTCCGTGTATCCACGTTCGGGGAAGCCCTCATGGGCGACGACGAGGCCATGCCGGAAGGACGCCCTCTCGGCTTCGGACCCGGGCGGAGCCAGGACGATCAAGGAGGGGTCCAGCGACCTGACCGCCTTCGCGATGGCCAGCGCGTAGTCCGCTTGGGTCCAGGCCATTTGATAGAGCGCGCCGTGAGGCTTCACATGCTGTAACCTAGTCCCAACGGCTTCGGCCACCCCTCTGACGGCGGCCACCTGATACAACACATATGAGAAGAGCTCCTCGGGCTCCACCTCCATCCTCCTCCTGCCGAAGCCGAGCAGGTCCGGCAGGCTAGGGTGGGCGCCCACCTCCACACCCCTCTCCTTGCACATCTTCGCGGTCAGGAGAAGGGCATGAGGGTCTCCGCCGTGAAACCCACAGGCAAGGCTGGCCGAGGTCACGACCTCCAGCAACTTCTCGTCGTGTCCAATCTTGAACGCGCCGTAGGACTCGCCCATGTCGGAGTTCAGGTCGACTACCCGCTTCAATCACTCTCTCTTCCCCGCCTCCGGATTTAAGGCTATGCCGTGCCGTACCCGTGGCCAGAGCTCTCGACGCGGCCTTCTCCTCCGTTCCGCCCATCGTCTTCACGAAGACCTGCAGGCTGTCAAGCGAACCTCCTTTGCCCGCGGCGAGCGCTAATGCTGTAGGAGAAGCCGCTTAGGGGCCTCACCCGCCGGTGGCCATCCGTAAAGCTAAGCTTCGGACTTCCTCCGTACATCATGAGTCACCCCTTCTCTCGCCAAGTAGGTGGCATGTCTCTACGTACGCGAACGTCCGCCCAGATCGGCGAACGCGCCCGTTCTAGAATGAAGGAGCTCCGCGGATGACCTGGCCCAATGGCCCCAGGCTACGGGGAGAAAGTATATCTTGTCAGCTTCGCCTCTCTTGTATCGTGAGGATTTCCTGGAGCCTGGCATCCTCCACCCTTCCGGCCCTAGTTGAGGAAGCCAAGAAGTGCGAGGAGGTGGGGCTATACGGAGTCTGGTTCCCGGACTACGAGGCCCCGTTCGCCGGCTGGCCGGAGCTCTACGTCGTCCTGACCATGTTGGCCAGGGAGACGAAGGAGGTGGTGATCGGCTCTCTTGTCACCGACGTCTTAAGGAGGCACCCGATGGTGACCGCGCACGCCTTTGCGACCCTCAGTTACATAGCCCCTCGCAGGTTGATCTTGGGGCTCGGCGCAGGGGGAGGCACCAGCCACAGGCCCTACGGCCTGAGGGTGGAACGGAGCGCATCTACGCTGCGCGAAGGAATAACAGTCATCCGTTCTCTCTGGAGGGCGACGAAGGATAGGCCGGTATCTCTTAGGGGCAGGCGATTCCAACTGGACGAAGCGGGTTCCCCACTTCCTCCCAGCTCCTCTATTCCGATCTACGTCGCTGCCTACGCACCGAAGATGCTGGCTCTCACAGCTCAGCTCGCGGACGGCTGGCTTCCGGAATCCCATACACCGGAGACCTACAGGATCACCCTGTCGGAGATACACAGGACGATGCGGGCTAGCGGTAGGAGCCCGGGGAGCCTTGAAGCCTGCTGCGGACTGATCTTCTACCCCTGGGAGCCGAGCGGACCCGCCTTCTCTGGGCTCCTTTCAGCCGCCAAAGGGTACTTGGCCTGCTATCCAGACATACAGTGGTCCGCAGGTGAAGGCAGGGGGCACCCGGGGCTGAGGACGCACCAGGTGGCTACAGACGGAAGCCTGTGGGAGAAGCTGAAGGGCGAAGTCCCCGATTGGCTCGCCGAAAGGACGCTGATCTGCGGGGGAGAGGAGGAGTGCATCGATAAGCTGGCCGCCTTCGCAGAGGCGGGCTGCTCCCACGTCATACTAGAGCCGTACTGGATAGAGGCTGATAGGCTGAAGGAAGCGGTGGAGATTGCTGGGAGGATCTCAGTTAAGCTCTAGGTCGTCGCCCTCCGAAATGTCCACACGGCGTATTTCTCCTGCAGATCGATGGTAGGTGTAGCCCGATGCAGGTTGGAAATCCTCCAAAGGGCGGAGGTGCCGGTCGTTGGGCTCCTGTGGGGGAAGCCATCATGTGCATCCCCTTCTCCGGAGAGCTCAGTGCGCTACAGCGGCGGGTCCCGGAGCCCGCGGCGGATACGGCCCCTCCCTTATCCTCCCGGACAGGTCAACGTGACGCACGGAAACGTTTCCCACCCTCCGATGTATGGAACGGCCTAGGATCGGCTGTAGTCATAAGGGGCATCGTCATTCGGGGGACGACCTTCGGGCCGACTTACGCCGAAGCCAAGGGACCCGGTTTCCTCTATGGCCTTGGCGGGATGTACGTAACAGTGGCGAGCTTCCATGTCGTCGGTGGTGCTCAGAAGATAACCGTCGCCTCTTCGGACGGGGACTCCCATGCCGCCACCGTCATGGGCTCGGACCCAGACGCCGACCTGGCCGTCAACTCCGTCGCTGCCCTTCATGATGAGTTCCATCCACCGACCACCGTAAGTTCAGATGACCTGAAGGTGGGCGACCCGGTGATGGCGGTCGGGAGCCACTTCTTGTCCCGCTGGCTCCGTTACTATGGAGGCGGCCGGCCAGCTCGGAAGGACGATAGGGGAGTGCACTACGGGCGGATACGCCATAGCCGATGTTGTGCAGATAAGCTCCTCAACTTCCTCGTGCAGGAAAAGGGGATCACATGTCTGTGGAGGGCGGAAATGGGAAGGGCTCCATCTCCGCAGTCGCCATCCCCACGAAGCCTTTTCGCCCTTCACGGCCGTCGCGTAGGTTGGAGCTTCGTAAGTGGGGAACCCCATTAGGCCGAATTCCTCTTGCAAGGAGTCCGCCCCTCTCCAACCCCACCACGCGCTGGGCGCCCCGTGGTTCTCGGAGCCGCATCGAAGAGAACGGCTAAATATCGGTCATTATGAACGAGTAGGTCATGCCGAAGGGGCTTCCTTCCTGGCTCCTTAGCAGATACTCACGTCTTCTCGTAGCCTTCGGCTTCCTTCCCTTCGGGCTTCCCCAGGCTAAGGAGCTCCTGGCCGGAGGGCCTTCGGCCTCCCTGATCCTCTACAGGCTCAAGAAGCTGGGCTGGGTTGAGGCCCTCGGGAGGCACACCTACAGGGTCGTTCACCCGCTTGCGCTGCTCACCGAGCTGACCGGGAACCCGTGGAGGGAGAGGATAAGGCAGAGGGATAGGCTTCCTCTGCTCGAGCTCTGTGTCGCGCGCTGTCTGGAGGCCTTCGGTGGCTCCCTAGTTAGCATCGTCGTCTTTGGTTCCCTTTCGGCGGGAGAGGCCAAGCCAGAGAGCGACATGGATCTCCTCGTCGTGGCCAGGGACCTGCCCCAGGGCTACCCCGAGAGGGTCAGGATCGCGAACGAAATAGCCTCGTCAAGAAGCATACAGGATTGGAGGCGCTACCTCTGGCATGAAGGCGGGGTTCATCCCCTGATCGACATGATGCTGCTCACCCCGGAAGAAGCAGAGACGACGCACCCATTTTACCTGGATATGGTGGACCGCTCCATCACGATATACGATAGGGATGGGTTCATGGAGAGAAGGTTGTCCCGGTTGAGGCGGAGGCTCTCAGAGGCGGGCGCAAAGAGGGTGCAGACGCCGGATGGGAGCTCCTACTGGGTCCTCTCCAAGGCCGGAGGGCGGCTCGTGATTTGAACCTCGTGGAGCTCGCGAAGGACTATCTCAGGAGGTCTAGGGTGAGGGTGGAGAGCGCCTCCAGGGCCATCTCCTCAGGGGACTACCCCGATGCGATACGTTTTAGCCAGGAGGCCGTGGAGATGTCCCTGAAGGCGGCCCTCAGGGCCGCTGGAATAGAGTATCCGAAGCAGCATGACGTCGGCCCGGTCCTGTCGGACGTCATCGACCGCTTTCCAAAGTGGTTCAGGGTGGAGGTCGAGGACCTAGCCAGGACATCGGCCGAGCTTTCTGGCATGAGGGCGGCGAGCATGTACGGGCTGGAGCTGGCCGGCAGGCCGCCCAGCGAACTCTTCGACAGGGAGGACGCGGAGGATGCGCTAAGGAAGGCCGAAAGGGTGTACGCTCTGGTGAGCAGGCTGCTTGAGGCCCCTCCGGAGGGGGGGTAACCAGGCTTCGTTGATGAAGGGCTCGGATTGCTTTCCATGGCGTATCAGAGCGATATGAGGGCGTTCGTCATAGGTGGTGGCCCATTAGGTAGCCACTCGGCTGAGGGGCTCCTCGAAGATGGCTGCGAGGTCACGGCCTTCGATCACCTCGCCTAAGGCGGCTGGAGGACATGGGACACCCGAAAGGGAATCCGAAGTTCAGGTTCTAAATGAGACGCAAGAAACTGGGGGCTTCCTCATAAAGCCCCCTCGGGGTCACGACATCGTCTTCCATGTGGCCGCTCGGGCTGACATAAGGAGGAGCTCCGAGGACGATGGTGGGGACCTCCGGTATGACCTCGCCTTTAACCCGAACGTGCCCGAAGCGATGATCAATGACAAAGTGGGGGGTATAGGATTCGCCTCCACTTCGGCCCCACACGGGAGGGGACGGTGAGGCAGACGCCTGAAGGCCACGCATCGATACGGGCCTACCTCCAGAGCCTCGAAGCTTTCGTGCGAAGCCTGCTCGGCGGCCTCGGTGCAGCTCGGCGACGTGAGCTTCCGGTCGCTCACTTTCTCGAGAGTTGCAGATGAAAGGTGCGGGAGGAGGGGAAGACATGGGACTTCGCCCATGAGTTGAAGGCCAACCCCGAAGGGCCGAAGATATCCTGTGATGGCAAGCGGAGCAGGGAGTACATCTACGCGGGGGACAGCGTGGATGGAATGAGGACGGGCCATAACAAAGGGGGCAGACCTCTTCAACCTAGACTTGGAGGATGACAGGACCTCCGTCTCTTCGATGACCAAGTCCCCCCTGTCGAAGCTGTCCGACGTCAGGAGAAGGTACACGGAAGGCCCTGGGGGGTGAGTAGGCGATGATCCGGCGGTGCAGCCTGACATGTAGAAGCTGAGGAGGCGATGAGGAGGACGGTCAGGTGGACCTTTGGAAAGTTCCGATCCGTTCGGAGGGTATTAGAGTCCGGCGACGGCGGGCCATCTTTACTACCGGTCGTCCTCCGGAGACCCGAGGGCTAGAAAGCCTTATTAGCCATCAGCTCGCGGAGTGACCACCCGGCGATGGATTCCGCCTAGGCCTCTGGCCTGAACCGCTCCGTCCCACGGCGCTGATGAATCCTACCATTCGTAAGTGAGCAGAAGATGGCAGGCGTCGGAGGTCAAGAAGCAGATTGCTAGATGTGGCGGAGGGCCTGGGGGGAAGGCAGGAAGTCATTAGGGCCCTATCTGAGCTCTGCAGCCTAGGCCTCCCCCCTTCTGACAGGCTCAGGCTCGAGGAGCAGATTACGAAGCTGAAGGAGGCGGAGCTCTTCCTCTCGATCATAGGGCACGTCAAGAGGGGTAAGTCGACCCTCGTAAACGCCCTCCTCGGCTCCAACCTCCTCCCAACGGGCGTAACGCCCGTTACATCCGTGATAACGAAGGTCCGCTATGGCGAGGAAGCGAGGGCACTGGTCCGCTTCGAGGATGGAAGGTCAGATGAAATCGAGGTCGAAGGCCTGGAGCACTACACCACGGAGGAGAAGAACCCGAATAACGTGAAGAACGTAAGGGAGGTCGTAGTCTCCTATCCTTCCCCCTTACTCAGGGATGGCGTAGTCCTCGTGGACACCCCGGGGATCGGCTCCATATACCTTAAGGACGTAGCTTCGACCTACGAGTTCATGGACAGGACGGACGCAGCAATCTTCGTGCTTTCCGTCGACCCACCGATCGGGAAGGAGGAGCTCGAGCTGCTGCACAGGATCAGGCTGTACGCTTCGAAGCTCTTCTTCGTCCTGAACAAGGTCGACTACGTCTCTGAGGCGGAGAGGGAGAGGGTCCTCGGTTACACATCCAAGGTCATCTCCGACGCCCTCGACCTTAGCGACGTCAGGCTCTTCCCGCTTTCTGCCAAGTCCGCCCTCGAGGGAGTGCTGAGGGGGGAAGGCGAGCTGGTCGATAGGAGCGGCCTTAACCCCCTAAGGAGGGAGATCGCGCTCTTTCTAGCCGGAGGGAAGGAGGAGGCGCTCCTGAAATCCGCTTCGGGCTACGGAAGCAGGCTGATCGGGAACCTCGAGATCTCGTATAGGATGCAGCTCGCTTCCCTTCAGAAGGAACGCGGAGACCTCACCCTAAGGCTCGAATGGTTGAAGGCCCTCCCCCGGAGGCTGGAGGACGAGCGCTTCCTGCTGGAGGAGCAGGTAGAGGCCTCGCTCAGAAGGACGATATTGAGGCTGGATTCGGACCTGGATGCCTTCGTCTCACGCCAGAGCCTGATCACCGCAGACTTCATGGAGTCCTTCTTGGCGGAGAAATCACAGGAAGGGGTGGGCCCCAGACAGCTAGAGGGCCTGGCCGAGAAGGTGCTGGCGGATCACCTGAACGGTGCGTATGAAGACTTCATCAGAGATGAGGATGAAAGGGTGAGGAGGGCCTTCTCGGAGATCGTGCAGAGGGTCTCGGATGGCCTCGGGGGGCTCGTCGGGGAAGTCACTCAGAGGCTGGGAGACGAATTCGGGCTGAAGCTGGAGCCTGTGACGCCGACGCTGTACCTTCAGATGGAATCCGGTTTCAGGCCCTCGGTGGAGCCCCTCTTCGGTAGGGACGAGCTCCTCCTCAGCGAGCTGCCGAAGCTCCTACCGAATCCGCTATTACGCAAGGTCCTGCACGAAAAGATTAGGGAGAAGGCGCAGTCCGAGCTGGAGAGGAACAAGGGGAGGGCAAGGTACTTCTTCGTAAGCAGGCTTGAGGAAGCGACACGCCGGCTGAAGGGGGAGGTCGTCAGCCACCTTTCTTCCCTATCGGCTTCCCTCCTTCAGAGCGCCGAGCAGATCGAGCGGGATGCCCTCGTCGGGCAAGAGGAGAGGGCGGAGCGCATCAGGGAGATCGAAGGACGCATCGCCCTCCTCTCCAGGTTGAAGCCCTCATTCGGACGCTACCTCGGCGCAACGGACGGTGAAGGAAGGTGAAGGCCATGGTTGGGCCCCATTCGCCTCATGAAGAGGGAGGACCCACGGACGAAGCACGAAAGGAGGTGACGGTGGAGCTGAAGCCGGATAAGGGGCTCCTTCGCAGGCTGAATGAGATGGATCTGGGCCTCCTGGGCAGCCTTCTCGTAAGATACGTGAAGGGGAAGAGGGCATCTCTCCTGATCAGGAAGAGGCGATGGCTGCAGTCGAAGATCGCCTTCTACGAGAAGGAGCTTCCTCGGGTGGAAGAGGAGGCCAGGAAGATAGAAGGATCCCTGGAGAAGGTGGAGGAGGACCTGGCCTGGCTGGAGGCGATGGAGGATCGCTTCCTGAAGGAGAACGAGGAGCTCAGGCGGCGGCTGGCGGCCCGGGGAGGGGCGAAGAGGGCATGAGGCTGTCAGTCAGGGGTCAGGGTAGGGCCCTTTGCTTTACGATGAGCGAGTCGGACTGGAGGATCGTCCAGTCCTACCTGGCCGAAGAGCGCCTCTCATTGGAGGAGCTCCTCAGGGCAGCCCTGAGTGAGAAGGTGGTGGAGGGGCCGAGCGAGGAGGAGATGAAGCGTCTTGAGGAGGAGGTGAGGGGGCTGGAGGAGAGGTTCGATGACTTCATGGGCAGGTACGCCAGGTTCGGCCCCCGCGTGGCGACCCTGAAGTTCGACCTCTACTCGAAGTACACGGCCTGCAGGACGCTGGCGATGAAGCTTAACGCATACGAAGCTGAGAACGCGATGCTGAAGAGGCGCCTCGGGCTCCCCGTCTCCGTGGATCCTGCCGAAAGGGCGAGGGGAGAGGAGCTGGTGAAGAAATACCTGGAGCCTACGGGCTACGAGCTCGTCCCGCGGAAGCCGCAGGATGGTGAAGGCAGGGGTTGAGATGGCTTCCATCGCCGTTCGGCCGGATCGAGGGGGAGGAAGAGATGTCCCGGGCCCCGCTGCTCCCTCCGCCCCCGCCTGCCCCCATCGGCAGGCCTAGCCACGGAAGGTGCTAGCTGAAGTGGTGGAGAAGGACCTCCTGACGATTAGGATCTTCAGGGCCCTTCGCGGGGCCAGGTTCTGCCCTCTTTGCTACCTCTACGAGGAAGAAGAGAGGAGGACGCTCGACAACGTGATGTCGAACGAAGTCGTGATGGATCCCACGTTCAGAAAGAAGGTCATCTCTTCGTTCGGCTTCTGCAGTGAACACACATACCTCCTGCTCAGAAGGTCGAGGGATCCTAAGTTCGCCGATGGAATGGGGCTAGCCCTGTATCTTCAGAGCATAGTGGAGGAGATATTGAAGCGCCCACGATCCAAGGGCCTAGAAAGGAGGAGGGGCCTCCGCTGGCTTCCGGGGGCGGTCCGATCTCCCATGACGAGGGGAAGCCTTCCGTTACGGGATTTCGATTCAGGTGAAGGGCGGAACGGGAAGGCATCCTGCCCCATCTGCGAATCGATGGAATCCATGGACAAGATAGACGTTTCCACCCTTGTCGGCATGCTCGGGGAGGACGAGTTCCGTAGCGAGTTCCTATCATCTTATAGGCTCTGCATCCCACACTTCGTTTCAGTCCTCAGATCCCTCTTGACTTCTGACCAAGGGGCGGAGGGGGCAGTCGAAGGGCTTATCGAAGCGGAGGAGCGGCTCCTCGTGCGCATCCACCGGATGCTCTCAGAGTTCCTCAGGAAGCAGAGCTGGGAAGCGAGGGGGGAACAGTGGGGGGAGGAGAGGGAGGCGAACCTCATCGCCGTCCGCGCCCTGCTCGGGGCGAAGAGGTTGAGGGTATACCGTTGTCACCTTTCCTCGAGAGGAGGCTAGAGGGTATACGAAGCCGTTGACCAAGGGGGGCTGGCTTACGAGGAACGTCTTCTTCATGGGCCTGACGAGCCTCCTCAGCGACGCAGGCCATGAAATGGCGACGGCGATCCTCCCCTTCTTCCTGACCCTTGAGCTCGGGGCGGGCCCCGGCGTCCTGGGGCTGATAGAAGGGGCCTCCGACGGGGCCTCGAGCCTTACCAAGTCCTTTGCCGGATACCTAAGCGACAGGAGCGGCAAGAGGAAGCCGCTTGTGAACGCCGGTTACCTGGCAACCGGCCTACTAATCCCCCTGATGGGCGTCGCCAAGAGCTGGCCTCAGGCGCTCGTCCTCAGGATGGGCGGGTGGGCCGGAAGGGGGGCGAGGGGACCGCCGAGGGATGCCCTCCTGTCGGAATCTGTGCGAGACGAAGCGAGGGGGAGGGCCTTCGGCTTTCACAGGGCCATGGACACCATAGGTGCTACGATAGGGCCGGCCATCGCCCTCCTTCTGACAGGTTACTTGGGGTATAGGGAGATCTTCTTTGTTTCCTTGGTCCCCGGAATGGCTGCCTTTCTCATAGTTTCACTGCTCGTAAAGGAGGCTAGACGGCCGCCACCTGAAGGTAGGGGAACCGACGGAGACGCACCGACGAAGCCGAAAGGCTATCTTGGGGCCATGAAAGGCCTCCCAAGGGACTTCAAGCTCTTCCTTATCGGAGTGGGGGTCTTCGGGTTGGGAAACTTCGCGAACAGCCTCTTCGCCCTCAGGGCACAGGAAGTCCTAGCCCCTGGGATGGGACGCGAAGCGGCCTCGGTGGCCGCTGTCGGCCTCTACACCCTTCTGAACTTCGTCTACGCCGCCTCGTCGCTCCCCCTAGGGGCCCTGAGCGACAGGATCGGAAAGAGGGCCGTCCTATCCTTCGGCTACCTGCTATCGGCTGTGACGTGCCTCCTTACGGCGCTCCTGACGGACGATATGTTATTTCTTCTCTCGGTCTTCTTCTTAGCCGGCGTCTTCACCGGCGCAACGGATACCGTCGAAGGGGCTGCGGCTGCGGACCTCCTCCCGACGGAGGCCAGGGGGACCGGGTATGGTCTTCTGCATACGGTGAACGGGGTGGGGGATTTCGTATCGAGCAGCCTGGTGGGGCTCCTTTGGACGACGGTTTCTGCCGAGGTCGCGTTCGGCTACGCTGCAGCCCTCTCCGCCTTGGGGGGAGCCCTTCTGCTCTTGGTTATGAGACCGGCTCGTTCCGGTCGCCCCAAGCCGGATGCGGGCCCCTGACTTGGCCCGATAGGCCCATCGACCTGGAGGGTTACGGAAAAGGTGACCGATTGTGACCACGTCTTCCTTGGAATTCACCGCGTTCAACCCCTTCGAGTGTCCATAGATGCCATCTGCGCGCTTCTCCCCTGTCAGGTCCAAGCCTCCCGCGACGCAGTCGAATCAACGCGCGTCGTGTGAAAGTCCCTCCGTCTGCAGTCAGCAGCTCACGGCCGCGCGGAGCTAGCGAAGGAGGTCATCGGAGAGGGTGGCCAAGATCTCGGAATCGCTTCCACCTAACCTCGGGACGGCCCCGATGAAGGGGAACCGAAGACGAAGGCGATGCCGGCGGGGGCCAGGCACCTGCCGACGGGCGAGAAGACGTGCATTAGGAACGTAAACGAGGCGTTCAGCCTTCCCTTCGCAGGCGGGTGGCTGTCAGCCGCGTATTGTCGGAGGAGGGCAAAGGGACCTTCGGGCTCTCGCCCTCCTGCCAAGAGAACGAGGGGAGACCAAGAGGGGGGTTTCGTGGTCCATCCTTGACGGCATCGGGCCCCACGGGCGGCCTCCACCGAATCGTCGGCGGGAGAGGTGTTGGGGAACTCCCTTGCCTTCGCCTCTTACCCCCTACCTACGGAGGCACGTGTCGCCTCAGGCCGGCTTCGACGTCCTTGAGAGCTGGTTCTAACCGCTCGTGGAACTCCTTCTCGCGGCCCTGTCCGCTCATCTTCGGCCGGGTGGGTTTGCTTCCAAGAGGCAAACGAAGGTGGCAGCCGAAGGTGTGATGTAACCTCCTCCTCGACATCATGCCTGCAGCCTCATTTTATGAATCGCAGAGGTTCCGCTGAGGCCTGGCCCGTTTCCCTTTCTAAAGTCCTCGCCCTGCGAGCCTCGGGCGAAGAGCGCCCTCACCGGTCCCTCGAGATGGATGTATGCTACGGCCAAGACGGGCTGTATTATGGGAATGATGGCCGGGACGAGGGCCGACTCCGGGCTCAGTGCGAGCGTAGCTATGGCCGCGGCGACGCTCTGATTCTTCGTCACGGAAATAAACGCCACGCTCTGGTGGTCTTCGTAGGATAGCCTCATCGCCCTGCTGACAAAGACCGACAGCAGCAGGATGCCGACTATTATGGCCGACTGGGATCCGATCACTTCGCCCACCAAGAGCGGCTGCGCCACCATCAGGGTTCCCTCTCTCATCACGAGGACGAATATTAACGCGAACATGGAAAGCATTGTCGTCAGGGAAAGGTACGGCCTCAGGCTCTTGCCGACGAAGGCCGATCCTTTTGCTTTGAGGAGCAGGTATCTCGTAAGCTGGCCGGCGACGAACGGGAGGATCAGGATGTACAGCACGGACGTCATGATTGGAGCGATCGGGACGTCGGCGGAAACCTGGCCGCCGTAGACGCTGAGGAAGAAGGGGATCGCCGGAATCGCGACCATCAGGCTGACGATGGCCAGCGCGGTGGCTAGCTCGATGCTTCCTCCAGCTATCAATACGTAACCCAGGGACCCGCTGGACGCGGGGACGACGTTGGCTACGACGAACCCAGTGCCGACGTCCCTGTTCCCAAGCGCCGGAGCCAAGGCGAAGGCCAAGATCGGAGAAAGGACGAAAACATACGAAAGGGAGACGGCGATGGGTCTCCATAGCTTGAAGGTCCCAGAAAGCCCCTCCGTCTTGAGCTGAATCATGGAAGGATAGATGGTAAGGATGGCAAGAAGGATGACAAGACTTGAAAGCGTGGCCTTATTTGCCAAGATCAGGCCGCTCGAGAAGTAGCCCACGGGCACCGCCAGCACGATGGAAAGAAAGGTATACAGGATCAGGTATTTCTTCACGTGCTCGGACAGGCCGTGCGCCAGCCCTTCGTGATGGCTCTCGTCCCCAACGTGAAGCCGTGGCTTCGGCTCGGATGGCTGCACCGCTCCCCCCCTCTCCACTACGACCGTGTTCGAGGCCATCCGTCCTTACACCGATCAAGAGCAGGGCGGCGGCCACCACGATATGGTGGAGAGGGCCCACACCCAACCCTGCCTTTCTCCCGTGAATCGGAAGGCCCTCCGGGATGTCCCTGTGAACGAAGCGCCTCAGTCAACTCAGGGCGCCTTCGAGCTAGCCGCCCTCCGATCGACGGGAGGCGATGAGCTTCTTTATGGCTTCGACGGCCTGCTCGGTGTTCATGTTCCGTATATCTACCCCTGCGTGATTGGAAGGGTCAAATCCAGCCATGTTGAAGGCGTCCTTGAACATCTTCTGCTGCATCCGCAGGTCGCAGGCGGCGATGTAGACCTCGTCTATATCTCTGTTTGCCATGAGGGTCTTCAGGTATTCGTCCCCGTCGTCGGCGCAGAGCTGAGGATGAAGCGCAACGAAATCTACGAGCTTCTCACGCCTGATGGCATTCAATACCTCGAATACGTTCATCCCCTGGAACGAGGGACAGGTCCCCTGGCAGACACAGAGGAGCATCCCCTTCTTCCCCACGTTCAAGGCCTCCTTTGAAGAAGCAGGTCGGGTGGATAAGAGATGGCATCGGCCGGGCAGGCCCCCTTCTGACAGCCCCTGCAGAACTCTACGCAGTTCTCAGGATGAGCTACGACGGGCTTCCCCCCCGACACCTCGAATACCCCATGAGGGCAGAAATCGACGCAGGCCAGGTCGTTTATGCAGGCGTCGTAGTCGATTACCGGATACCAAGTGCTCGTCATTGCTTCCCCCAAGCCGATAACAATATATTTAGGTTTATCGCTCTGTTGCTGGCGTCCGAGCAAACCGCCCCCTGGGACTGCCTTCACCTCTCGACGCCATCCCAGGTAATACGGTTGGCGGCCTGATCACGTCGACTCCCGCATCGATGTTATTGCAGAACCTCTGCGTCCTTTCCTTTGATGACCTGAAGCACCCCTCCATCGATTCCCTTCGCCGGATGACGTCTGGTAGGAAGCACACGTTGGGAGGAGTTCCTCGTATCTGCATCTACGGCGGACCATACGAATGGCTGCACGCCATTGGCCTTCAGCTTCGTCCGATCCATGGCAACCATCCTCCTTTGTCCCTTCCGAGCTTTACATGCCATGCTTTCCAGCTTCTGAACCCGGTGATGGACGGAGCGGCAGCGGGCACGTGTCATATCCGTCCGCAGGGTCGTGCAGCGACGAGGTAGTCCAGAAAGACGAGGCACAAGGGCAATGAGGGACCCTGGTCTCCATCTAAGGGTACCCTATTGCGCTCGAAGATACCATCATCCCGGATGGCCTTGGGAAGAATGCCGTATGTTATCATCTTTGATCAGTGGGAGCATGCCCTCAGGGCCGTCCACACATCACAATAGGGACCGCCGGACCTGTCGCTCAAGAAGCGCCATTTGAACAGCATCTCGTTGTATCCACTTCCGATACCTTGGACATCTTGCGTGGCGGTGCCCAATAAGCATAAATAAACGGGTTAGAACTGTAAATATTATGGCCGGTCAGGCAGAGGACTCCGACGGGCCTCCTAGGGATGGCGTACGGCGGCTGGATCGCAGGGATTTCGTAAAGGTCGTAATTGGTGGCGTGATCGCGATGGTCGCGCCCCCGGGATACCTTTTCCTTCAGGAACATCTGTCTGAAGGCTCCGCCGGAAGCAACCAGTCTCCCACGTCTACGGACGGACCAAAGTGGGCCATGCTCATCGATCAGACCCAGTGCATAGGCTGCAACCGCTGCACATGGGCATGTAAGGCCACGAACGATTTCCCTGGAGATAACATATGGTGGAACATCGTCTACGCACAGAGCATTAAGGTGGGAGATTCCAGCCGAAATGTGTTCCTTCCAAGGCCCTGCATGCAGTGTGAGAATCCTCCGTGTGTCTCGGTATGTCCGGTGGGCGCGACCTACAAGAGGCCATCGGACGGCTTGGTGGTCATGGACTACGAAAGATGCATCGGCTGCAGGTACTGCATGGCGGCCTGTCCGTACGGCGCCAGGTATTTCAATTGGGCCGCGCCCGAGGGCGACAATCCGGCCGTGCCGGACTTCGGACGGCCAGAAGTGCCGAGAAGGCCTCGGGGTGTCGTCGAGAAGTGTACCTTCTGTTCCCACAGGCTGGACTTGGCTTCGAAGAAAGGCCTTACTCCTGGGGTGGACCCAGAGGTCACCCCAGCTTGCGTCGACATCTGTCCGGTGCCAGCCAGGTTCTTCGGCGACCTGAGGACAGGAAAGGTCTCTCACCCGAAGTTCGGTAGCCGGCCTGTTTCATCGTTCATCTCAACGGCGGTCCACTTGAAGGAGGAGCTCGGATTGAAGCCCAGGGTGTACTACGTCCGGCCAGGAGGGCCTTAGCCATGTCCAGGATCTCAGTTTCCCTTCGTTCGCATCTGCTAACCGTCTGGACCGGCCTTCTGTTGGCTCTGGCGCTTTTCGGCCTCTACGGCGCCTACGTCGTAATCACACAGGGGTTGATCGTCACGGGCATGAACAACATGGTCGTCTGGGGCCTTTGGATCGCGGCGGACCTTTCGTTCATATCCTTGAGCGCTGGGGCCTTCACGGTTTCTGCCCTGATCTACATATTCAGGCTTGAAAGGTTCAAGGCCATAGGACGTGTGGCCGTATTCATAGGTTTGATCGGCTACACCATGACCATGTTGACCCTGGTGTTGGACATAGGTAGGCCTGACCGATTCTGGTTCCCGTTGGTCAACTGGAACGTGACTTCAGTCCTGTTGGAGGTCTTCTGGTGTGTCACACTTTACACCGCGGTCCTGGTGGGGGAGTTCGCTCCCACGCTTTCCGAATCTGGAAGGCTGGCAAGGTCTGCGGCCGTCACGAAGCTTGCGCGGGGCCTACATGCGATCATGCCCGGCCTCGTGGCGGCGGGCGTCGTATTTTCCTTCCTTCATCAGTCTTCGTTGGGTGCCTTGTACAGCGTCGTCATAGGCCGCCCGCTCTGGGCTAGCTTCGAACTACCTTTCCTCTTCTTGATATCGGCCATAGCTGCTGGCCCGTCTCTTACCCTCTTCGCGTTGTTGGTCACATCAAGGTTCGCGCGGGCCGACTTGGCGCCGAGGGACAGCTTAGTCGGCCTGGGGAGGATGATAGGGGTCGTCCTGTTGGTTTACCTGGTGCTCAAGGTCTGGAACCTGACCCTCTCTACTTCTGTCTCAACGGCGAGCCGCAACGACCTCATGGCGCTACTGGCAGGCACGCCTTATCCCACGGTCATCTACGTTGTGGAACTGGGAGTGGGGGTGATCCTTCCCGCGGCGATCTTCCTCATGCCGAGGCTCTCCAGGTCCGGTAGGGCGCTGCTCGTAGCTTCGGGCGCTGTGATCGTGGGCCTGATAGTCGACAGGTGGGACGTCACCATCCTCGGGCTCATCGCTTACGATATGCCGCCCGTGTCTTTCGTCAAGGGCCAAGGCCTTCCCCAGCTTTCTCCCCTGCTCGGAACATATGTCCCTACTTGGCCAGAGTGGGCCACCGTAATCGGAGCGATAGCTTTCGGCCTCCTGGTCTACACATATGGGATCAGGCGCCTCCCGATCTTCAAGGCCCCGCATCCAGGTCCTTCGTAGACGTGGGCCAGAGGATACCCCACCTGCCCATCCGGTCCTCCCGCGACCACGCCTGGCCTCCGAAGTTCGATCGCCATGCCCCTCGTCAAGCTCTACCAGGTATGTTCCACTGGTGAGCGATACTTTGTACGTGGGAGACATCCACTCGGTCGAAGATGGGTGAAGAGCGAAGCGGCGAGATCGATGGAATGTGGGAGATGGGGAGCTCATCCCTGCCAGGAGCCTTCGAGCCTCTTCAGCGCCGCTCGGATGACCGCATAGAAGGTCACGGCCAACTCAAAGATCACGATGGCGAGTATGGCGAGAGTCATCACC
>Ga0078972_1002857_pt1 | contig 54802 bp, 48 predicted proteins | sample YelNatPaOPGAMG01_FD_67568 | JGI IMG/M metagenome (GOLD analysis project Ga0078972, IMG submission 67568) | Hot spring thermophilic microbial communities from Obsidian Pool, Yellowstone National Park, USA - OP-RAMG-01 (SPADES assembly) (version 2) | ecosystem: Environmental > Aquatic > Thermal... | reverse complement strand
GTAAGAGGTGACAGTGCCGATATTAATCCCGCACAATCCCCCCACGCATCCGTCTTCATTTTGGGCAGTGGAAAGGTAAAAGAGATAATAAGCAATACCTGAAATCGCATCAGTCGAAGCGGGCCAAGAAAAGGTTAACTGCTTGGTGTTGGACCACGAACCGGTGTCTGAGGTTAAAACAGCGGTAGGTTTGTCTGTATCCACTTTAAATCCAATGGAACGAATCTGGTCTTGATTTTGGGCATTGTCAATGGACCAGAAGGTCAAAAGGTGGACGCCTTCAGGTGCTCCAAAAGAGCCGGTATAATCCTGAACCTGACCGTTATCCCAGCGATACTGAATCTTTGGAGCCTTTGGATCCTTGGAGAGGTTGTCAGTCGCAGAAAGAGTAAGAGAAGGAGTGGTTTTATACCAACCGGTTGTGTCATCGGGGGCTGAGGGATTGACAGAGAGACTGGTCTGGGGTGGAGTGGTATCCAAAATAATCGAATCAGAAGCAGTCATGCTCAGATTCCCAGCAGCGTCCTTAAACTGAACAGAAACTGTCTTTGTTCCGTCGCCAGATTGAAGAACCCAGCTTTTGCTCGGAGCGTAAGCCTCCCAATCCGTCCATGTCCCAGCATCCTCTTGAAATCGCATCAAAAGCGCATCCGAGCCGGGATTGCCTTCTTGGTCATCGGGGTCTGAGGCGGAGAGGTTCAAAGTAACGGTCGCGGAGTTGGTATAGTCGGCATTGTTATTAATCAAAATGGAACCGGCGGGCGGTTGGGTGTCAATCTTAAAGGACCAGTTTGCGCTTTGGCTGTTGCCCGCTAAATCACTGACGTTCAAAGTAACATAATAAGGTCCGTCTGGCGCTTCAGGATCAGTGTAAGTAATCCGCTGGGTGGTTGAATTCCAGGTTAATCCTTGACCAATCGTCAGGGTAACATTATTGACTGTCATCACCACGGAGTCAGGGTTGATTCCAGAACCGGTGTCTGCATCTGCTAAATGAGCGGAGATTTCCAAATCATAAGAGTTGTCGTTTGAGTCATCAGAGAGATTGGATTGGTTGAGAGGGACAAGGTCGGAAATGGAAACTGGCTGAGTGTCTTTCAACCCTGAAATGGACATAGGAGAAGAAACATTGCCGACTGCGTCTTCTGCGGTAACAACAATCGTGATGGAGCCATCCGGAAAGCTAGTTAAATCGTATGGTCCGAAGGAAAAATTAGTTTCGTCCAAAGCCAGTTGCACAGAACCAGTGATCCGACTATCTGAACCAACAATCTCTAACTTAACTTTTGCGCCGGCTTCAGCGCTGCCGGTAATCGGACCAAAGTGGGAAACATTGTTGTGGTTGACATAGAAGTCTTTTGATGGCGCGCTCAAAGAAGGGGCGGAAGGAGCAACGGTATCCTTCAAAATCGGAACCTGAACCGGTGCACTCTGGTTTTGAGCCGCATCTTTCAAAACAACGGTCAGGGTAATCGCTCCATCAGACAAAGAAGAAAGGTTAAGAGATGTTGTTGAAAAATGACCGGATTGGTCAACCGGGGCCTCAAAATCCTTAACCCCTTCTTTTGTATCGGCAAAGCGGATAAGGGCAGTGGTCTTGGGTTCGCCGGTTCCAGAGAGACTGACTGGGGCGACATTAGAAAGATTGATTGGATTGGTGTAAGAGGTTAAGACAGGCGCAGAAGGAGGAGTGTTGTCCAACATCACTGTCACAGAATCTGAGGTTTTTGAATTGCCGGCTTTATCATAAGCCACCGCGGTCAGGGAATAACTCCCGTCTTGGGGCTGGCCAGCTTGCGTTTTCCAGGTGAGATGGTAGTTTCCATCTTTTAATTCTCCTTCTCCAATTAGCTGCCCGCCATAATAAAACCCTACCTTATCTACCCCTGAGCCCGTATCACTGGCAGAGGCGATGATTTCTACATCTTGACCCACAAATGCCCCAGACTGAGGCGCAAGGATTTCCACCTCTGGCGCCGTGTTGTCCACCGAAACCAAAACCGAAGCTGACGAGGTAGAGTTTCCGGCTTTATCCTCGGCCAGAGCATAAATTTCATATTTCCCGTCAGAAACCAAGGCGGTATTCCAAGAAACACTATATGGTTCGGTGGAGTCAGAACCAATTTCAACTGACTGATTCGAATCACCGGAAGGGCGATAATAGAAAACCACTCTTTGAATTCCAGAACCGCCATTATTGTCTGAAGCAGAAGCAGAGATTGCAACGGTTCCGCTTAAATAAGCCCCACCTTTTGGAGAGGTAATTTCAACCGTGGGTGAAGTGGTATCAATTTGAAAAGAAAAGGTTAAAGATGCAGCCGGATTACCCGCTTGATCAGAAGCAGAGATCGTCACATTGTAAAGACCATCCAGTGCCTCTTTATCAGAATACCAAACCTTTGTGCCGTCCCAACCCAGAGAACCTGAACCTGGACTTTTTGGTGAGTTAGGGTCAACCGTTACAGAAATGGGTGTTTGTTGGTTAATTGAAATTTGCATCTTAATAGAGGAGACCAAAACCCCAGAGCCTGTATCAGTAATATTCGCCTGAATGGTTAAAGCACTGTTTTTAAGATAGGCGCCGTTTCCTGGAGAGTTACCTGAAATCACCGGAGATTGAGTATCAATAAGATATCCTTTGTCTACCAGCAACCAATCCGAAACATTGCCCGCGCCATCTTTGGCCCGAACAGAAATGGAATTAACGCCATCAGAAAGCGGAGCAGTGAATTGATAGGAGAAAGAACCGGCTGAAGCCGCGGCCTGGAAAACTTGAGAATCAACCTGAATCTCCACCAAAACCACATCCTGCCCCACCGTGCCTGCGAGGCTCGGGGTATTATCGTTTGACGGGCTGGCCGGGACAAGGAAAACAGAAGAAGGCACGTTTGGCGCTGTAATATCATTGGTCAAATGGGTCGCTTCGCTTTCGTTGCCCGCAGAGTCTGTGGCCGTCACCCAAATCTCTCCGTATTGATTGTCGCCAAGAGAAATGGAAGGAAAAGCACCATTAGAGTCAGACTGCGTCTGAGCAATAAGATGCGTAAGGCTAAGGTCAGCGTCAGAATAAACCTTCACCAGAGAGCCGGGTTCAACAGCACCAGATTGCCCGGCGATGGTGTCCTCTTGTTTGGGCGGGTTTTGGCTAAGAATCAGTTTTGAGGCATCTGGTGCCAAAGGAGCGGTCCGGTCAACCACAAAGGACCAGCTGAACTCTTTTTGATGTCCTGCCTGATCCGAAACCGCAAGTTCAACCCTATATTCTCCTTCGTCCAAATCCGCTTGAAAAGAAAGAGCTCCGGTCTGCGAATCATAAGAATAAACTGTCCAGGGAAGGTCGTTCAAGACAATTGCGATTGAATTGGTGTTCACTCCGGAGATGGCATCAGAAATTAAAGCGGAAATAGTCACCAAATCATCTTTCACTGGTTTCACTGAGGAGCCCGGAACCGGTAAAGGCGAAGAAATCTCTGGCGCGCTGGAATCAACCGCAAATGACCCAGAAGTGGCCGAAGCGCGATTACCCACCAAATCCACTGCCGTCAGCCGAATCTGAACACCAAGACTGTCAACTAGAGGCAAGGTCCAAGAATAAGAGCCGCTATTCGGAAGGCCGGAAGCAATCGTCTGCCACTCGCCACCTGTGGCGTATTCCAAGGTGATGGGATTTTGGGCTAAACCAAAACTATCTGAAGCATTCCATTGGATATTTAAGGTTTGACCACCAGCAAACGGTCCGGTTGGCAAAGTCAAAGAAACAGAAGGAGATTGTGAATCAACGGTAAAGGGATTATCTGAAACATCCTCGCCCACATTGTTTGCCTGATCAGTAACCTCTACCTTGATTTTGACATTTTGAGAATGAAGGTTAGTGGGCGTGGTCCAAGAGTAGCTTCTTAAATCCGGACTGGACGAAATCCAAATCTTGGACCAGTTTTTCTCATCGGTTGAATAATAAAGCACAATGGACTGTAAGTTATCTCCGGAAATCTGCCAACTGATATTAACTTGAGAGCCGCCCTGGTAAGCCTCGCCGCCATTGGGCGTCATCAGTGTTACAGTCGGCGCGGTGGTGTCAATAATAAAGGAAGAGGAGGTATTAGTAGCCATTGGATTGCCGGCCAAATCCTTGGCTTGGGAAAGAGAAAGGGTATAGGCGCCGTCACCAGTGGCAGAAGAGATGTCAGCGGTGCCTTGCCAGGTAGTGGCATCAGTCCATTTGCCGGAGAAAGAGTATTGATTGTAAGGAGAATTCTGACCAAAGGAGGCGACCAAAGAAGTGGTTTGGTCCATTGGCTCGTTAAACAAAACCGTCACCTGCAATGTCCCGGCTTTCACCGGAGAAGGAGGCGAAAGGGTGATGGAGGAGACGGTTGGGGCGGTGGTGTCGATAGTGTAGTTTTGGGCCACAAGGCAAGAACCCAACTCCTCTATTGAGTCTGCTCCTGAGGCAATCGCCTCGACCTGATAAACTCCGTCTTTAATCGAATCCCGAAGAATCCCCTCTGAATGTGCATCCTCATAATAGGTATATGGGGCTTGAGCGACAAAGGTGCGGTCGGAGTTGATGGTGGCGTCGGTTTTGTACTGCTCATCGGGATTGGCTTTATTAGAAAAGACGACCATTATCCCCGAAACCTGCTCGTTGGATACTGTTCCTGAAACAGAAGGGGTGTTGGTCTTCGCAGGACTAGAAGGGGAAATTTGACAATTTTGCAAAGCCCCCCCAACTTCTTGAGCGTGAGCCCGTTGGGGATAAAGCCAATCTTTCATTATCAGACCGTTGAAACTAAAGATGATAGCCAAGAACCAAATTGCCATTCGTGGTCGCATCATTTTTACTCCTTTTTGATTCATTAATTAATTTTTAATATGAAAAAGCCTTATCTTTGACAAACCCAAAAACCACGAAATCCTTCAAATTACATTGTTAAAAGAGGAGATTTCGATGGTTTGTCCTTAGGATTCCCCAAAGACAAGGCTTTTTGTCGCCCATAGTCAAAGACCATAGGCTTAATTTTAGAAAATGACTTTCAAGATCCGTTGTCAAGGCCACCTAAAATAGCGATTGGTAGGGCTTTTTCACTTAGTGTCTAACTTTTAAACGACGGCTGTCAGACAAAAATTAGACATCTGGGGATAACTGATTAGCCTTGCGCCCTTTGGAAGAAAGTGCTTGGATGGTTTTAGAATGGTTTTCCATTTCCTTCTTGATCTCTTTTTCCCGAAAAAATGTGTTGGGTGCGGTAAAGAAGGAATCTGGCTGTGCCAAGAGTGTCTTGAGAATATCCTCAAAGAAGAAGCTACCCCGTTGCGTCTTGTCGGGAAATTGGATGGTCTGGTGATTGGCGCCTCGTTTAAAGGAGTTCTCAGAGAAGCCATCCATGCTTTTAAATATGAAGGGGTCAAGGAATTGGCTCTGCCCTTAGCTCAAATTATTGTTGAACGATTAACTCGGTTTGACTTTCCTTTTTTGGAATCGGTTTTAATTCCTGTCCCTTTATTCAAAAAGAAACAAGCCAGCCGTGGTTTTAATCAAGCCACCCTTTTGGCGCGGGTTCTCCAAACAGAGTTAGAATTAACATTGCTGGAAGATCGTCTGATTAAGGTCAAAAACACACCTTCTCAAACTACCTTAGAGCCGGGAGAACGCAAAAAGATGGTTAAAGGAGTTTTTTGCTGGCAAGGTGCTCAAGAAGAGATTCAAGGAAAAACAGTCTTTTTGGTTGACGATGTCATCACCACAGGAGCAACCTTGAATGAATGTGCCAAGGTGCTCAAAAGGACTGGTGCTCAAAGCGTCTGGGGATTGGCGGTCGCCAAAGGCTAATTTAAGAAAAGACTAAACTATTGAGGATTTTCTCATCCACTTCTTGAAGACACTCTTCATTTTGGCAAGGAAAGACCGCCTCGAAAATCCGTTCCTCCACCGGAATTAGGATTAAGGTTAGAGGAACTTCAGTTTGCTCTGTAACCTTAAAACCGTTGGATTGCCCCAATTGAATATTTTGGTAGCTAAACGGAATCCCTTCCCCTTCTTTTGCTCTTGTTACCTCCTTAAGGTAATCTTCTAAGGAAGTGGCCGTGCTTTCCACCTGAAATTCTTTCTTAAGTTGCTCAAGGCCTTGGTGATAAACAAACCAAAACCTTGCTCCTTTAGCCTCTTGTGGGTCGCATTTCATCAATTGACACCACTCTTGGTTTTCAATTTCAAACGGACTGGCTAAAACCAAACGTTCTGCTTCTCTTTGAATCTTCCAGTTTGCAGGCACCCGGAATTTTATCCCCCACTTTTGGTCCGAATATTCCTTCCACTTCCCTTCGGCTAAATCAGGCTTAATTTCTGTTTTGGCTGACTGAATCAATTGAAAACTATTTAAGATTCTTTGTTCCTCTGTTTCTAATTGAGAGATTGAGTTCCGTCCGTTAAATCTTAACAAATAATAAAAGCCTTGTTTTTCTATAACCAAAAAGAGATAATTCGCCTGATTGTCGCCTGACTCAGTCGCGGTTAACCAAAAGGCTGGTTCTTGATTCAATTGAATCGCCTGGGGGGCAGAATAAAGAAGTCCTTTTTGATTGGCTTCTTGTCGGGTAAGCTCCTCCAAAGCGCTCTTTAAAGAATCTGGTGAAGCAGGAGTTAAAAGACCGAAACCCTCCTTCAATAACTGCTCTAACGAGTTAAAGGTGGTCACATAAAGCAAAGGATTGAGGTCGGCCTCTGTCATTTCCTCAACCGCTCCTATCTCTTTTGATTTGCTCCAACGACTTGTCTGAGAAAGTCTTGTTGCTTCTGGACTGACCAACCTTACTCGCTGCCACCCATCATGAGGCAACCCAGCGAAAATTGACCAGTTGGAAGGGTAAGAAATCTGATACCCATAGGGACTGGTGTATTCCTGCCAGGTTGTTTCTTGAAAGCGAGGGGCTTCTTTTTTGTTTTGTTTTAAAACAATAAAAAAACCGCCCGAAACCAAAATCACCAAAAACAGACCCAAAAGAAACCAACGAAACGCCTTGACCTCATTCATTTTACCTCCTTTGTTTTGATAATATTACAAAAAACTTAACCAAACAAGAGCAAAAAGTTGCGCCCAGCCGTCTTTTTCTGATAAAATAAAACTGCCTGGTGGGTTGGCAGAATGGCAATGCGCCGGTCTTGAAAACCGGTGGGTGAAAGCCCTTGCAGGTTCGAGTCCTGCACCCACCGAACGGAGCGAAGGTGGGTTGGCCGAGTGGTCTAAGGCAGCGGTTTGCTAAACCGCGGGGGCCTAAACAGCCCCACGCAGGTTCGAATCCTGCACCCACCGATTTTGTCCGATTTTGTCCGATTTTGTCCCCATAGCTCAATGGATAGAGCGCGAGCTTGCGGAGCTCGAGGTTAGAGGTTCGACTCCTCTTGGGGACGTGCCCTCGTAGTTCAATGGATAGAACGTTGGCTTCCGGAGCCAAAGGTTCCAGGTTCGAGTCCTGGCGGGGGCAAAGGAAGAATTGAAATGAAAGGCGTTGTTTTAGCTGGTGGCTTGGGGACAAGATTACGTCCTCTGACCCTCATTACCAACAAGCATCTTCTGCCGGTTTTTAATCAACCGATGATTTTTTATCCTATCAAAACCCTTCTGCGAGCAAAAATTGATGAAATTATGATTGTCACGGGTGGACCACATGCAGGGCACTTTATTTCTGTCCTCCAAAATGGCCAACACCTTGGAATTAAACATCTGGAATATGCTTATCAAGAAAAAGAAGGTGGTATTCTTGATGCTCTCCGTTTGGCGGAAGATTTTGCAGATGGTAAACCCATCACGGTCATTTTAGGAGACAACTGCACAGATGCAGATATCTCCAAACCGGTGCGTCAATTTAAAAAGGGAGCGATGGTTTTTCTTAAAAAGGTGGCTAGTCCAGCCCGTTTTGGCGTACCTGTCTTTGAGCCCATCGACAAAACAGAGAAAGTAACAAAAATTACCCCAAAGACCCACCGTATTGTCAAAATAGAGGAAAAACCAAAAAAACCAAAATCAGAATATGCGGTGACGGGTCTTTATATCTATGATTTCCATATCTTCGAATTCATTAAAAAATGTCAACCCTCTCCTCGTGGCGAACTAGAAATCACTGATGCCAATAATCTTTATATTCAAGATAAGGCCTTGCAATGGACAGAACTGGAGGGTTTCTGGCAAGACGCAGGCACCTTTGAAAGTTTGTTTAAAGTCAATGCCTATTGGGCCAAAAAGCACGGTATAACTTTTGAATGACGAACGTATTTCTAAAGTTAGACAATGATAAAAGGTGTTAAAATCAAAAAACTTCTTGTCCATCAAGATATCCCTGACTTAAAACAGCAAGAAGCGAAACAAGGGTTTTTAATCGAAGTACTCAGAGCAGATGACCATCTTTTAAAAAAATTCGGTCAAACTACCTTCACTGTCGCTTATCCACCAACAATCAAAGCCTTTCACTATCACGAAAAGCAGGACGACCTCTGGTTTGTCGCGACAGGTAGAGCCAAGATTGTCCTTTGCGATCTACGGAAAAACTCGCCCACCTATGGTCAAAAAGAGGTTATTTTCGCCGGAAAAGACGACTATAAACTTATTTTAATCCCCACAGGCGTTGCTCATGGCTATCAGGTTGTTTCCCAAGAGCCGGTCTTGCTTTTTTATCACACCACAGCCCCTTATAACCCTCAAAATCCCGATGAAAAAAGATTAGACCCTTATGACCCGACCATTGGTTATCAATGGGAAAAGGAGCAAGAATGAAAATTCTTATCACAGGAGGCTGCGGATTTATCGGCTCCAACCTAATCCGCCATCTTTTAACCAACTATCAAAATATTCAGGTGGTCAATCTGGATAAATTAACCTATGCAGCCCACCCCTTAAGCTTGGCTGATATCGCCAAGGACAAACGGTATCAATTTATCAAAGGGGATATTTGCGATGAAATCTTGGTGGAAAGAGTCTTTGCGGAAGAAAAACCAGATGCTATTCTCCATCTGGCCGCAGAATCCCATGTGGATCGCTCCATTAATCAACCCGCTCCTTTTCTCAAAACCAATATCTTTGGAACCTATGTCCTTCTTGAAGCTGTAAAAAAGCATAAAATTGCCAAGATGGTTCATATAAGTACAGATGAGGTTTATGGGAGCATTAAAAGAGGTTCTTTCTCTGAAAGTTCGCCTCTTGCGCCCTCGAGTCCTTATTCTGCCTCCAAAGCTGCTTCAGATCTTTTGGCCCTTTCTTATTTTAAGACCTACCACCTACCAGTAGTGATCACCAGAAGTAGTAATAACTTCGGGCCTTATCAATTCCCTGAAAAATTCATTTCTCGCTTAATCACCAACGCTATCTTAAAACAAGATTTGCCGGTTTATGGAAATGGACAAAATGTGCGAGATTGGCTCTTTGTCTTGGATAACTGTCGCGCCATTGACCTTGTGCTTCAAAAAGGTAAAATTGGCGAAATTTATAATATTGGCGCCAAAAACGAAAAAACAAATCTTGAGGTGGCTGCGGAGATTCAAAAAAGTTTTCCTCGTGTCAAAATCCGGTTTGTGGCTGACCGGCCAGGTCACGATTTTCGCTATTCTCTAAATACCAACAAAATTCAGAGATTGGGTTTCGAACCCAAATATTCCTTTAAAAAAGCCCTTTCAGAAACCATCGATTGGTATCTCAATAACCAGTGGTGGTGGCGACCTCTGAAAGAAAGAAGCGAAACCTTCTATCAAAACTGGGGGCGATGATGATTATCGGTATTGATGCCTCTCGGGCAACAAAAAGTTTTCAAAGGGGCTCAGATCAGTACTCTTTTTATCTCATTAAAAATCTGGCGCGGCTTGATTTTCAAAATGAATACTGGCTTTATTCACCCTATCCTCCTCATCCAGAACTGACCCGACTCCCCCAAAACTTCCACTGGAAAATTTTGCCTTTTTTCCGATTCTGGACCCACATCCGGCTCTCCTCTGAAATGCTCTGCCACCCACCTAATCTTCTCTTCGTTCCTTCCCATGTTTTACCCTGGATTCATCCTCAAAAAACAGTCGTCACTATCCATGATTTGGCTTACCGATATTTCCCCTCTGCCTATCCCGCTTTAAATCGTTTTTATGAATATTTAGCACTGAAGTTGGCTCAGGGCGCTTCAAAAATTATCGTCCCCTCCCAAGCAACCAAAAACGATCTTCTCAAATGGACCAAAATGAATCCAGAAAAAATTGTGGTGATTCATCACGGTGTGGATTACGCAATTTATCAATCACCCCAAGAGAAAAAAGTAAATTACCCTTATTTGCTCTTTTTGGGCAAATTAGAAGAACGAAAGAATCTGAAAAGAGTCATCGAGGCGTTTGCAATGTTAAAAAAAGAAAAAAAGCTCCCGCACAAACTCGTTCTCGTTGGTCAGCCAGGATTCCGTTACCAAGAGATTGACGCAAAGATTCAAACCTTACCCCAATCCATCCAAAAAGAGATTATCCCAACAGGTTATCTGCCTACTCATGAGGTGATTCGTTGGTTAAAAAACGCTGACATTCTCCTTTTTCCGACACTTTACGAAGGTTTTGGTCTACCTGTTTTAGAAGCGATGGCGGCCGGGGTTCCTGTTTTGGCTTCTCAAATTCCAGCATTGAAAGAGATTGCTTCTGACGCTGCCTTCTTCGTTGACCCCCAAAAACCCAAAGAGATAGCGACGGGAATTGAAAGATTGCTTAGTGACCAAGATGTGAGAAAGCAACTGATTCAGAAAGGACAAGAAAGAGCCAAATCGTTTTCCTGGCAGAAATGCGCTCAAGAGACACTCAATGTATTGCAAGCAGTTTTTCAAGAAAAAGGTGGTTAAGATGAGAATTTTGGTTACCGGAGGAAAAGGACAGTTAGGTTTGGCTCTTCAAGAAGTATTGCCCGAGCAAGAATCTGTTTTTCTGACAAAAAACGAACTGGACATTACAGAAACTGAAAAGGTAAGTCAACAAATTAATGACGTTCGTCCAGAAATTGTTATACACACTGCTGCTTATACAGATGTAGATAACTGCGAAGCCAATCCTGATTTAGCTTATCGAGTGAATGTTTTGGGAACAAAAAACATTGCCCTGGCTTGTCAAAAGATTAAAGCCACTTGCATCTTTATTTCCAGTGATTATGTTTTTGATGGCAAGAAGAAAACACCTTACCAAGAAGAAGATTCACCCCACCCGCTTTCTGTTTATGGAAAAACCAAATGGGAGGGTGAAAAGATTGTTCAAAGAATACCTCATTTTCTGATTGTTCGCACTGCTTGGCTCTTCGGCCAAGGTGAGAATTTTGTCCAAAAAATTATTCAACTCAGCCAAAAACGAAAAGAATTAAAAGTTGTAAATGACCAAATCGGTTGTCCCACCTATGCCTTAGATTTGGCACATGCCCTTTGGAAATTGATTTTAATTTACACCGGCGAAAATCAATTTCCAAAGAACAAAAAAGACATTTATCACATTACCAACCTCGGCTACTGTTCTTGGCACGATTTTGCTCGTGAAATCATCAAGGAAAGTCGTCTTCAGGTTAAAATTTCCCCAATTTCATCTTTGGAATGGAGAAAAATAAAACCGAAGAGCGCCCCAAGACCTTCTTATTCTGTTTTAGATGGTCAAAAAATTGCCCGGTTAGGAATCAAAATGCGACCTTGGCAACAAGCATTAAAAGAATATCTTTCAACCCTTTAAATATTCCCTTAATAAAGCCAAAAAAATCCCCAAAGCCAAACCAGCAAGCACTCCCAAGGTTGGTATTATAAAGTAATTAGGTTTAATTTGCAGGATAACTGGCTTTGAAACAGAAAGAGTAAACTGGGTCTTTGCAGTTGCCAAACGATTGTATTGCTCAATTTGCTCTTTAATCAATCCGATGGCGCTTTGACCCAATTTCTTTGCCTCATCTTCTTTAGAAGCGTTAATTTGAAATCCTAAAGAAAAGGAGTCGGGCGTCAAGACAGACTTAATCAAACCAGTCAAAACCTTTGGATTTTGACTGGGTAAAGACAAACCCGCTTTTTGATAGATTTCTTTCACATTAGAAGGTGATTGAAGCCAAGCGACAATGGTGTTGGCAAACAGACCGGATGATTGAAGGGCGTAATAACTATCATATTCATAAATAGGGGCAGGGAGATTGGATTTAGGAATAAGGGTTAAAGAAGCATTCACCTGATAGGTCACGTGCTCTCGGAAAACAAAAATTAAACTGACTAAAACCGAAACCACCACCGTTAAAAGAATGATTGAAAAATTTTTTTGGAAAATTCGCAAGTATTCTTTGAGTTCCATTTTCTTTATTATCGTGGGAAATTTAACTGGATGTCAAGTCCACACTAATCAGCCTATCTTCATCAATCAAACCTTCCCATCTCCACTGTCTCGTATCTGTTTGAAGATAGAAAAGGAATTGATTAGGCTCAGCACCAGGTTGTTTTTGAACAAGAAGATGATACAAAGGCAGTGGCGGTGTTTGATAAACAATGGTGAATGTTTTTGTCTCTTTGGGGGCAACTGTGGACCAAAATCCAAAAACAGTTTTACCTGACTCTTCAGAAAGATCAACCCTTTCTATTCCTTGCGTTGAAACAAGTAAACTACCTTTTGGCACCAAAATCCGGGTGTAGTTCTGGTTTATTCCATCCGGCCACAAACCGTTCCCTTGGTGAGTCCGCCTTAGCGAAAGGGTATGGAGTAAGGTCCCGTTGCTTCCAAGCCTGACCGTGAAACTTACTTTTTGTTTGACATTGAGACTGCTTTTCTGACCACCTAAATTGGCGTTGTTGAGATACAGGTAGTCGCCATCGGTTGTTTTCACCCGGCCGCCCCAATCATGCTTCTCTGCAATTTGACTTAACCAAGGCTCTTTAAAATTCAAAAGAATATGCTTTTCCCTCAGGTTTTTAAGAGTCGTCTTGATTACCAAAGACCAAACCTTGGGATTCTTAATCCGTTGAAGCACTATCGGGAACATATCTTTAAGGATTGTCTTGGGTTCATTAATGAGCGCGCCCTGAGGGTCTTCAAAATATTCCTTTTCCACATAATATTGCGTCTCTTTAAGAAAATTTTCAGGGTTTAGCATCATCTGATACTGGGGTAATTCAATCGGTCCGATAATCCGCAGAAGGTCAACAAAAAAGCTGGCATCAATGGCAATGACCCCATCCACCTCTCCGCCTCCTTCTTGAAGGTAGTAACCTTCAATTTCAGCAGCCGCCTGAGAAAAATCAACCGCCCAATTGGAATCTCTCATTGTTCCGCAGCCATTCGGCCAAATTTCTTTCATCGGACTGGGCAAGGGCAAGCATTTTTGGGCGGTCAACTTTTTGTCTCTTTTATAAATGTTGGTTTCAAATTGATAATCCTTTAAAAGACCGTGTCTGAGCTCGACCTCGGCAAAACTACCAATAAAGCCACCGGTTGGTCTTAACTCGGTATTGTTCTGAAAGAGAATGAGATAGTGACCATTGGAAGCAAGCAGCAATCGAATTAAATCTCCCTTTTCCCCACCCAATCCTTGCCACACAAAAACAGAACCGCAAAGCAAAACCACCAAAATACCAACCAACACTCCTTGAAAAAACTGCTTCCAAGGCTTTTTTCTTAAAGATGAACCAAAAACCCGCGGCCTCACCCTGACCCAAGTCGGCTTTTTGACCACGGGCTGGATTGTATCAACTGGCCGAATCTTCATTCCCCCTTCGCTTTTCATTATACTATAAATAACCCAACACTGACCAAAAAAATAAGATGAAAAAAGAAGTGATTCTTGTTTGTGGGGGCGCAGGATACATTGGCTCGCAAACCGTCAAAGAGCTCAAAGAAGCGGGCTATTTTCCTGTCACCTATGACAACCTCTCGACAGGCCATCGCGGAGCAGTTTTAGCCGGAGATTTTGCTTTGGGCGATTTGGCAGACACTCAAAGGCTTGCTCAGGTCTTTCGAAAATATCAACCTCAAGCAGTGATGCACTTTGCTGCTTCCATTGAAGTAGCGGAATCAGTCAAAAACCCGGCCAAATATTTCGAAAATAATCTTGCCAATGGACTCAATCTTCTGAAAGTGATGCTCCGAAATGAGGTGAAAAAATTAATCTTTTCTTCCACGGCCGCAGTTTATGGCAATCCCCAAAAAACACCAATCAGAGAGAGCGATCCTACCCAACCAATTAATCCTTATGGTCTTTCGAAATTGATGTTTGAGCAGATTCTTTCCTGGTATGCTCAGGCTTATGGTTTAAGGTCAATCTCTCTTCGTTATTTTAACGCAGCTGGCGCTGATCCATCGGGCAGACTTGGTCAAGATTCGCCCAAGCCCACCCATTTAATCACCAGGGCAATCCTGACTGCCTTGGGTCAAGAGCCATTCTTAGAAGTTTATGGCACGGATTATCCCACTCCAGATGGCACTTGCATTCGAGATTATATCCATATTAAAGATTTGGCCATCGCTCATATTTTGGCTTTAAAGGCGCTAAACAAAGGCACTTTTTCTCCTGTTTATAATTTAGGAACTGAGAAAGGCTTCAGCGTAAAAGAGGTCATCGAGATGACCAAAAAAGTGACCAAAGTGGATTTTTTGGTCCGGCAAGCAAAACGGCGACCGGGCGATCCAGCGGTTTTAATTGCCTCAACTGAAAAAGCAAAGAAAGAACTGGGTTTCAAACCGCGCTATTCTGACTTAGAAACAATCATCAAAACTGCCTGGCAGTGGCACAAAACACACCCTCGGGGATATCAAACTTGAAGATTGGTTGAATTTGTGCTAAAATAGTTTAAGATACCAAAGGGGCATGATGAAACAAAAATTTTCTTCAAAGCAAACGGTTTTCTTGGTCTTGACAGCAATTTTGGTTATTCTACTCTTTTTCTTTGTTTTGCGCTCATCTCCGTCTCAAAATAAAACAAACGAAATCTCACCCTCCTCCCCAAAAACCACTGAAACAGAAACCCCTCCTTCCTCAACCTCTGTCTCCCCAACCCCTACTCCTGAAACAAAACCAGAAACCACCCCCAAGACCTCTCAATCACAAAAAACCACCACCCAACCAACCAAAACAACAAGTCAGAAGTTAGAAGAAGCCAACGCTTTTATGTTAAAAAAAGAATATGAGCAGGCAATCCCACTTTATCAAGAGGTGATTCAAGAAAATCCTCGACTGGTTTCGGCCTATAATTCTTTGGCCATTGCTTACGCAGAAAAAGGAAACAAAACCGAAGCCCTCAAAGTCATTGAAGAAGGACTGCTCAAAAATCCGGGCGACTTTTCTCTGCTCCAAACCAAAGATATTATTGAATACCGCTTTTAAAAATGTTTCGTCTTAAACCCTATCTTTTTTTACTCTTTTTACCTCTTTTGTTTTTACCCCAAAAAAGCAAGGCGGATTTCGATCAGAACCTCATTCTGACGGATCTTGAATTTACCAATTATAATGCGATGACCGCCTCCCAGATTAATGATTTTCTGGTGGCGCAAGGCTCGGTCTTCGCCAATTATGTCATTCCAGAATATGTTGAGGTTCCTTTCCCCTATCAAGGAGGGCAGTGGGGCACGGTTTCGGTGCGTCAGATTAACGACATTACTGGTCAACCTTTGTATGGCAAGACAGTGGCTCAATTAATTTATGACGAAGCCCAAGAGCACCAAATTAATCCGCAGGTTATTTTGGCCATTTTTCAAAAAGAATCTTCAACAATCACCCAATCTTCAGTTACCCCCACAAGATTAGCCTGGCCGATGTTTTATGCCTTTGACGAAACAATGGCTGCTTTTGGCTACACCTATGACCAAGCGCAAGAAAAGGCGGCTGATTTTGGAGGGGTTGGCCGCCAAGTGGCTTATGCAGCGGCCAACTTCCGTGATAAATATAACAAATGGGCGAATGGAACCTATGGGAACTGGCGTAATCCTCTGGTAATCGATGGAGTCACCATCTATCCTCAATCCATCGCCACTCGCCTCTTTTATGCTTATACCCCCCATCTTTCTTCTTGGCTCAACTTTTACACCATTTATGATCAGTGGTTCCCTTATCTGGTGGATGCTCAATTGCTCAAGAAAGATAATGAGCCCACCGTCTATTTGGTCAACCAAAATCAAAAATTCCCCATTCCGAATCCAGAAGTCTTTGATAATTGGGGTTTCCATTGGAAGGATATCAAGATAGATAATGCCACTGTTGACGCTTTGCCAACCGGGCCTTTTCTTGAGCGATTAGCCAAGGGTTCTTCCCCCCAGGTTTATCTCATGGACCAAGGAAGAAAGAATCCTATTCCTAATCCGGATGTCTTTGTCAACTGGGGATTCCGCTGGCAAGATATTGTCACTCTCTCTGACGCCTTTATCAATTCTCGACCCACCGGACCAACGCTCAAAAGAATCGCCAAGGGTTCTTCACCCCAGGTTTATCTCATGGACCAAGGAGAAAAGAATCCTATTCCTAATCCGGATGTCTTTGTCAACTGGGGATTCCGCTGGCAAGATTTGGTGGTTGTTTCAGACAGTTTCCTCTCCTATTATCCCTTGGGAAAAACTCTCAAAAAACTGGCTAAAGGCTCCTCACCGGCTGTCTATTACATTGAAGCAGGCAAAAAAAGACTTATTCCAAGTGCCCAAATTTTTAACCGACTGGGTTTCCGCTGGCAGGATATTGTTGTCTGTTCTGATCAATTTCTCTTTTATTATCCTTTAGGTCCACCCAAAACAAGATAATTTGAACCTAAGCGGTCGTAATCTTGGGGGTAAATAGATTTCAGCCTCCTTTTTTGTTATGGTAAAAATTAATGAAAAAGATACTCCCTTTTCTTCTCCTTGCTACTACTGCTTTCTTGCTCTTCAAAAATTTAGGCAATATTTATCTTTGGGAGGATGAAGCAGAAACCGCAGTCATCGCCAACAATCTTTGGACCACCGGCTATCCCACTCCCTTTGACGGAAAAAATTTGGTCACCCAAATGAATGGAGAAGACATCGCGGTCCGAGGCAACCATTATCTCTGGCGTCTCCATCCCTGGCTTCAATATTATCTTCTTGCTCCTTTTCTCCATTTTAAGAAAAACACTTTTTTTGCCCGCTTGCCGTTTGTTCTCCTTGGTTTGGCCGCAATTTATCTGATCTATTTAACGGCAAAGAAACTTTTCTCAGAGCGTATCGCTCTGTTTGCTTTGTTCATTTCTCTTTTTTGTTGGCCTCTCCTGGTTTATATCAGACAGGCGAGGTATTATTCTCTTCTCCTCTTTTTTAGCATCCTCTTGATTTATCTCTATCTTCACTTTTTAGAAAAAAGAAAACGCGCCTGGCTTTGGTTTTCAATAGCCGCTATCTTTCTTTTCCATTCCCATTTTGTCGCCTTTTTCGGCACCATCACAGGACTTTGGATTCACTTTTTGCTGTTTTATTGGAGAAAAATCAAAGAGTACTTAAAAGAATTGGTTTGGATTTTCTCGTCCATTGCAATCTTCACCCTACCCTGGTTTTGGCTGGTGGCCTATTTCGCCCTTTTCTCCCATTCTTCGCATCTTTCTGCCTTTGGGGACCATCTCCAATTTTACAGCAGCGTCTTTTTGAGCATCTTCCCGATCTGTCTTCTTTGTCTCGGCTTCCTCTTGTGTTTTTACAATTGCCTGAAATATCGCCAAGAAATCCTTCTTTTGGTCTTCGTCGGCTTAACCACTACCCTGACCGTTTCATTTTTCATTCCCGTCCCTTATACGCGTTATTTAATTGGTCTTTTCCCTATCTTGATTATTCTTACGGCTGCTTTCTTGGATTGGATTTTGAAAAAGAATCTATTCTGGGGTAGCCTCGCGCTCTTTTTGATTTTTCTCCATTTTTTCACCCCTTGGCCTTGGCTTTTGGAAAACAAGGGGAAAGGGTTCAAAAATAATTGGGGCTTCTTTTCTTATTTGAGCGAAATTACTCATGATTACGATGGACCGGTAGAAGCAATTGTCAATTTTCTCAATCAGAGCACTAAAAAGAATCCCACCGTATTGACCAATTATGCCTGGGAACCAATCATTTTTTACACCAACGCCAAGGTGCTGAATCGAATCACCGATCCTTCCTCTCCCCTCTTTCCTCTTACCAAAGGAGAAAATCCGGATTTCATCATTCCCCGCCATTGTTGGAAACCAATGCAAATCCCAGCCAATTATCGTAAAATAGTCTTGTCTGCCAAAGACATCTGCTGGGAAAACCGTTCTGAACCCCTATTGCACCATTTTCGTACTGTCACCACCGGACCAAATGTGGTGATCTACCAAAGAGAGTGATGTCATTTAAACGTCAAGTCGCCTATAACACGATTATCCAACTGACAGGCAAGGCTGTTGCCATTCTTTTATCTGTCATTATCACCATTGCTCTGACCCGCCACTTTGGTCCTACTGGCTACGGCTATTATAATACTGTCATTACTTTTGTTGGCTTTTTTATCGTGCTTGCTGATTTAGGGGTTTATCCTATTTTGGTCCGGGAAATGTCACAACGGCCAAAAGAAAAAGAACAGATTTATGCCACTGTCTTTTTCTATCGGGTAATTTCCAGTTTGGTCACCATGGGTTTTGCTTTCTTGGTTGGTTTTTTGATGCCCTATCCTCAATTGGTCAAACTGGCGATTGGCATTTATGCACTCTCTGCCTTTCTCAGTTTATTAATCAGTCTAATAATGGCTGTTTTCCAAATCAATTATCGTATGGACCTACCCACCTTCGTAGAAATTTCAAGCCGCATTCTTTATCTTTTTACTCTTCTTTGGGGGTTAAAGCAGGGATACAATCTTTACGGCATTTTTTGGCTATTGGTTGTGGCAACAGTGGTCAATCTCGTTTTAGATTTGGCTCTTAGTCAAAGGTATATGAAAACAAAAATTGTTTTTGACTTTGAACTTCTGAAAGGGTTTTTAAAAGAGAGTCTTCCGATGGGTTTAGCCACGATTTTGGGTCTAATCCATTTTAAGGTGGATACCATTCTCCTTTCAGTGATGAAACCAGCCGCTGATGTTGGAATCTACGGGGCAGCCTACCGCATTTTTGAGAATTTAATTATCATTCCTGGTATTTTCGTTGGCCTTCTGTTCCCCCGCCTTTCGGAATTATATCTTCAGGATTCAGAAGGTCTGAGGCGGGTCTTCCAAAAAGCGATTGACCTCCTTCTTATGGCAGTCTTACCAACCATTGTCATCTTTTATTTTCTCTCGCCTTATCTCATCGAAACTATGGCTGGCCCCCAATTTGCGCCCGCTCATTTAGCTCTACGGATTTTATTGGCTTCTCTTTTTGCCACCTTTTTGGTCAGTCTCTTCAGTTATCTTTGCATCGCCAGTAAAAAACAAAAAATCCTGATTTATCTCTGGGCCGCCTTTAGTCTGCTTAATATCCTTTTAAACCTACTTTTCATCCCTCTCTTCTCTTATAAAGGCGCGGCCTTGACCACAGTGGTGACAGAGTTTGGCGTGCTCTTTACCCTCTACTTTATCGTCAATAATCTCATTCGCATCCGTCCTTCTTTCGGATTTTTGGGCCGTCTTTTTTTGCCAACAGCATTTTTAATTCTCTTCTACCTCCTTATCTTCCGTATCCCCACCTTAAGCTTTGCCACTTTCCAGAAATTTTCGCTCTTAGTTCAATTTTTGTATACCACGAGTCTTCTTCTTTTGGGTTTTCTTCTATATGGTCTTTTGTTAATCATCTTTCAGGTGGTCGACAGAAATGAAATTTTAGAGATAATTAGAAGAGGAAGACAATCTCGCTAAAAGGTGATGGATCGAATTTGGGCTTTCAAAATGGAACCTCTTGTTTATATCATCATCCTCAACTATAACGGCGGGCAAGAGATTATTGAGTGTCTTCAAAGTTGCCAAAAAATCCATTACCCGCGATTCCGAATTTTAGTTGTCGACAACGCTTCCGCCGACCACTCTATAGCGCAAATCAAAAAGCAGTTTAAAGAGGTAGCGGTTATCCAAAATCAAGAAAATTTGGGTTTTGCCGCGGGCAATAATGTCGGAATAAAATACGCACTGAGCCAAAAAGCAGATTATGTCTTGTTACTCAACAATGACACAGTGGTTTCAGAGGACTTTCTCACAAAAATGGTTCAACTCGCCGAAAAAGAAACTAATATCGGCATCGTGGTACCCAAAATTTTGTATTATCAAAGTAACAAACTTTGGGAAGGGTGGGGAAAGAAAATCGACTATATTCGGGGTAGGGTCACGGTCAGTACCGAAGAAACAATAAACCAACCTCAAGAGACAATCCACGCTACGGGTTGCGCGATGCTTATTAAAAGAGCGGTTTTCGAAAAGATTGGCTTTCTTTCTGAAGACTATTTTATGTATTTTGAAGATATTGATTTTAGTTTAAAAGCGAGAAAAGCTGGCTTTAAAATCTTTTACCAACCAAAAGCAGTCATCTGGCATCGATTTAATCGGGGAACTTCCCTCGTGAATCAATATTATTGGCAAAGAAGCAGGGTTATCTTTGCCTTAAAATGCGCACCGAATATCCTGATTAAAACCCTTGCTTTTGTTTGGATTCTTTTTAGAATCTGCAAGCTTTTCTTTAAATACCAATTAAGTAAACTTCGTGCTACTGAAGATCAAGAATCTAAATTGGTCTATCAAGCAACAATTAATGGTCTCAAAAAAGATAAAGCTCCCCTAACCAATACCGGAGAGGTGTCCAAATGAAAATCGGTATTTGGGCAAAGTGTTTAGATATTGAACAAAAGACCGGTTTAGAGGTTTATACAGAAAGTTTAATCCGAGGCTTAGCCAAAATCGATTCAAAAAACGATTACCTTCTCTATTCAGATCATCCTTTAGAGACAGGTTATCTTCCAAAGAATTTTAAACTCAAGGTTCTGCCCTGGCCTTTTCCAAAATTATGGACACAAATTCGACTTCCCTGGGAACTTGCCTCGAGCAAACCAAATTTAATTTTCTTCCCTTCTTTTGCCAGCCCTTTACTTTTACCGGTGAAGTCGGTCATCACCATCCACGACCTTTTTGTCTTTGATTTTCCTCAACACTATTCCTTGATGGAAAGATTGACCTTTTCTTTCTGGGTTAATCAAACTGCCTTAAAAGGGGCTTCAGCTATTATTGTGCCCTCAGAATATATAAAAAATTTGATGACCAAAAAATGGCCTGATTTTGAAAATAAAATTTTTGTCACCCATTTAGGTTACAATCCTGAATATCGTCCTCGGCCTGTCCAAGAAATAGAAAGAGTCAAAAGACAACACAAACTAAAAACTGCTTATTTTATCCATGTGGTGGGTGGTTATGTGGCGCGCAAAAACTCGCTTCGCGTGTTAGAGGCTTTCAAAACGTTAAATCCGGCTCAAAAAAATATCACGATGGTTTTTGTGGGGCGAGACTTTGGGCCTGAGTATCAAAAAACACAAAAGGCAGTCTGTGATTTGGGTCTCAAAAAGCTGGTCTTCTTTTTAAAATATCTTCCCACCGCTGATTTAGCCGCCCTGCTTTGCGGAGCCATCGCTTCTGTTTATCCCTCTCTATCTGAAGGTTTTGGCTTGCCTGTTTTAGAGGCAATGGCTTGTGGTGTTCCGGTGGTTACCTCCAATTTGGGAGCGATGGCAGAAGTGGCTGGGCAAGCGGCGCTTCTGGTAAATCCTCACAATATAGCAGGAATCGCCAAGGCGATGGAAACGTTTTGGAAAGACGCGAGACTGCGGAAGAAATACCAAACATTGGGGTTAGAGCGGACAAAGCATTTTTCCTGGCAAAAGTGTGCTCAAGAGACCTTGAAAATTTTTGAAACAGTGGGGGCAAAATGAAGATTTTAATGGTCGCTGACAGCATTTTTCCGGATAATATTGGTGGGAGTTATAAATATCTTTATTACTTAAGCCAAGAGTTGGCCCGAAAAGGAAATAGGGTTTGTGTGATTGTTTCTGACAAAAAAGGGCTCCCAGAAAAGGAGGTAATTGACCGTATTGAGGTCTTTCGCTTTCGGCGAAATCGTCGCAATAAAATTACTGACTTTTTCTCCTTTATCTTCGGGGCAAAAAGGGTGTTTTTGGATTTGACTCAGCATCAAACCTTTGATGTGATTCATTTCCACTGGCCTTTACCCGCTTTGGGCGTGCTTCTCTCTAAGAAAGTAAAAAATACTAAAAAAATTTATACCTTTCACGGTCCTTGGCCCGAAGAATATCTCTTTGAAATTGAAGATCAATACCCTCGCTTTTTCCTTACTTTGCTGAAAAAAATGTTTAAAAGCATCGAACGGTTTGTCTTAAAACAGATGGATGTAATTCACTGCGCCTCAGAGTTTACCAAGAGACAAATCATCACTTTATATGGCGGGGAGCTGGCACAGAAGGTCAAAATCATTCCCCTGGGCATCGATCTTCAAGGATATCAAAAGGCAGCGCGTTTGAGCCAAGGGGCAGCGCGTCAAAAGTTAAACCTTCCGCTTACTCCCAAAATCATCTTTACCGCACGCCGGTTATACAAACGGATGGGGCTGGACGAACTAATTGAGGCCTATGCGGGATTTGTTCAACAATATCCCCAGAGTCTGCTCTTAATCGCGGGTAAAGGTCCTGAGCAAGGGGGGCTAAAAGAAAAGGTCCGGCAGTTGGGTTTATCTTCGGTCAAATTTCTCGGTTTTGTCCGAGAAGAAGATTTGCCTTTGTATTATCGGGCGGCCGATCTCTTTGTCTTGCCCACTCGCAAACTCGAAGGATTCGGACTGGTTATTTTGGAAGCCTTCGCCGCAAATTGTCCGGTTTTAGGCACTGAGACAGGGGCAATCAAAGAGGTATTAGATCAATTTGACCCGAAGCTTATCGTTAAGGGTAAAACAAGCCAAGAAATCAAAAATGGACTCCTCTTCTTCTTTCAGCATTATCAGGATAAAATAGATCAGAAAATCTTTGATAAGGTCGAAAGGTTTCGGATTGAGCTAATCGCCCAGCAAATAGAAGATGTCTATCAGCCGAAATAAAAAACGCTCTTTTTTGGAAATCTGGCTCTATCTTACTGCTCTTGCCTTGCTTCTTGGACAAGTGTTGCGGATACCTTTAACCGAAGAAGGGGCTTTATTACCGATTGATCTCCTTGCCATCTCATCAGTCCTATTTTGGGTGGGGAAGAATCTGAAAAAGAAAGAGTTTGTGATTCCTTCCACAAGCCTAAACCTACCTTTGGTTCTTTTCTTGCTGATTGCCTCTTTCTCCTTCTTGTTAAATAGCAACCTGCTTGTAGGCAAAGAATATCTTTTGGGTTTTAGTTATCTCCTTCGACTAGCCGGCTATCTACTCACTTTCTTTGTGGTGATTGATACGCTTCATGCTGAAAATTGGGGGAAATTTTATCAACTACTCATTTTTGTGGGATTGGCTTTTGCCTTTTTAGGATTTGTCCAGTTGATTTTTATTCCCTCTTTTGAATTTATGACAAAATATGGTTGGGACCCTCATATTAACCGTTTGCTTTCCACCTTTTTTGACCCCAATTACGCCGGGGGTTTTTTGGTTTTTGTCAGCGCCTTGGTTTTGGGTCGACTCTTGTTTACTGAAAACAAAGCAGAAAAAGGTCTCTGGTTCTTTGCTTTTCTCTTTTTGTTTACAGGCGTCATCTTCACTTATTCACGGAGTAGTTATTTGGCTTTTTTTGTTATGCTTCTGACTATAGGGCTCTTTCGTTCTCCCCGACTGTTATTTGTTGGCGTTCTGGTTTTACTCATTGCTTTTTTTACTTTCCCCAGAATGCAACAAAGGATTATGAGTGGTTTCTCGTTAGATGTCACGGCTCAAATGCGACTGGCAAATTATCAACAGGCAGAACAAATCATCAACGATTATCCTTGGTTCGGTGTAGGATACAACAATCTCCGGGTAGTGCGCGAAGAATATGACCAGATTCAGAATCCCAGTCAACATACCGCCGGCGGATTTGATTCTTCATTTTTAACTGTTTGGGCAACAACCGGAATCATTGGGTTATTGGTTTATTTGTGGCTTTGTTGGAGAATATTAAAAGAAAGCTTTAAGCAATTTTGGGATAAAAAATCGCCACCCATTTTGCGCGGCTTGGGGTTAGGAATTTTCGCCGGATTTTTAAGCCTCCTCGTTCACAGTCAGTTTGTCAATTCCCTTTTTTATCCGCATATTATGCTGTATATCCTTTTTTCATTAGGATTATTGTATGCGAAGAGAACTCCCATCAAAGAAATTAAAGTCCCTAATCGATAAATCACCTGTTTTTTTATTACCACTTTTGGTTTTGGGGATTTGTTTTTTATTCCGACGGGGTTTAATTTCTCGCGACTCATGGAAAGTGATCTTAAGCTTTCTTTTCTCCATCGCCTTGGCTTTGAGCCTGCTCCCATTTAGAAGATATCTTGATTTTCGAGTGCCAACAAAAATCAAAAGATGGCTCCCTTATTTTGTAGCCGGCTTTGGGTTTGTCATTTACGGAATTTATGGTGTCATCAGATTTCTACACTTTGCCAACTCAACATGGGATTTCGGATTTTATGACCAATGGCTTTGGAAAATCTCTAAACTTCAAGAAGCTCGTGGCTCATTGTGGGGAGCTCATGTTTTGGCGGATAATTTTCCTTTAATAGTTTATTTCATCGCACCTATTTACTGGGTTTTTAATCATCCAATTGCTTTAATTTTATTTGAAATATTGGTGGTCTGCCTCGGCGTCTTGCCGATATTTTGGCTCTGCCGAAAAAGATTTGACTCCGATCTATTACCTTTTGCTTTGGGTTTTGCTTATATGTTTTACATTGGCAACCAATATGCTTTAAAGTTCACTTTTCATCCATCCACTTTATTTGCGAGCCTGTTTTTATTCGCCTGTTACTTCTTTGAAGAAAAAAAGTATTTTTGGCATTTTGTGTTTGTTATTTTAGCCCTAATGTGTAAAGTGGATGTTGCCCTTTATATCATAGGATATGGTCTATTCCTCCTCTTACAAAGACACAAACTCGGCATAATCCATATTATCCTTGGCCTAACTTGGTTTGTTGTCGCTACTAAAATGATGGTGTCTTTTGGAGGGGAACCGCGATTTGGACTTTATCTTTCGCTTGGCAAAACGCCGTTTTCAATTATTAAAGAGATTGTCTTCCATCCAACGCATCCCATCGCACTGTTTTTAGAAAACCCAGAAAAAGTTTTTGTGCTCTTGACAATATTTGCTAGTTTCGGCTTTTTAGCATTACTGAGTCCTTCTCTATGGCCAATTTTTTTACCAATGTTGGGAGAGCGTTTTTGGTCAGCGAACCATGCTCATTGGATACTCTTTTTCCATTACGGCGCACCAATTTCTGCTGTTTTGGTCTTAAGCGCCGTCCACTCCATTTTGTATCTTAAGAATAACATCAAATTTCCCTGGGAGTTTTTTATTAGTATATTCTTCATTGTTCATACTTTGGCAATGGGTTATTCCTTGCAAGCGCCGGTGCATAATTTAATCCACAAGTCTTTTTACCAGTCCAGTGAAGAAATTCGTAGTCTCAGGCGGGCGATAAAAATAATACCCAAAACATCCTCTTTGTCTGTTCAAGACAATCTTGCGCCTCACTTAGCCCACCGAAATAACATATGGGTTTTCCCAATCCAATTTGAGGCAGTTGATTTTATATTTTTAGATATCCAGACGATTCCATACCCCCTCACTGAGCAAAAGTATCGCTATTACCTCAAACAAACCTTGGAAAACAAACGCTACGGCATAAGATTTAACGAGCATGGTGTGATTTTGCTTCAAAAAGGGTTGAAATATAACATCAGTCCTACTCAAGAAGTTTTAAATTATCTCAAGGAGGAAAAATAAGCTCGGTCTCCAAAACACCCCCTCCCCATTATGGTAAAAAGATTATAAAATGGATTTGAGGAAAAATGCAGAATTTTTTGCTGATTTTATCCAATGTTGTTTTGGTGGTCATTGGTCAGGTTTTGATTAAACAGGGCGTAAACAAAATCGGTGGCTTTGACTGGTCACATCTGGTTAATTTTTTATTTCGCTCCTTCACTGCACCGCTGATTATTTTGGGTCTTGTTTTTTATGTTATTTCTGCGGCGATTTGGATTATAATTCTTTCCAAAATGCCCCTTTCTTTCGCTTATCCAATGATTTCCATCGGCTATGTCTTAATTTTATTTATCTCTTGGCTTTTCCTTCATGAAACAATTGCCCCTTTGCGAATCCTCGGGGTGTTATTAATCTGTTTGGGGATATTTTTTATTTTCAAAACAGCCTAGGCTAATGAAGCAAAACAAACAACAAACAGCCATTATTATTGGTGCTGGACCAGCGGGTTTAACCGCTGCCTATGAGCTATTACAAAAAACCGAGATTAAGCCAATCGTCTTTGAGGCGAGTTCGGATATTGGCGGAATTTCCAAAACAGTCAATTACAAAGGAAACCGAATTGATTTAGGCGGGCATCGGTTTTTCTCGAAATCAGACAGGGTAATGAAATGGTGGCTTGATTTGTTTCCATTAGAAGAAGAGGGGGCTCAAGGGGATCGGGTAATGTTAACCAAAAATCGGCTCAGTCGCATTTTTTATTTGCGTAAGTTTTTTGATTACCCAGTCACCCTTTCTTTAAATACCTTAACCAACTTGGGTCTTTGGCGATCTCTAAAAATCGGTCTTAGTTATACCAAGATTCGTCTTTTCCCCATTAAACAAGAAAAATCACTGGAAGATTTTTTTATCAACCGCTTTGGCAGGGAACTTTATTTAACCTTCTTCAAAGATTACACTGAAAAAGTTTGGGGCATCCCCTGCCATGAATTAAGTGCTGATTGGGGTGCTCAAAGGGTCAAAGGAGTCTCAGTAGCCGAGGTGGTCAAGCATGCTCTTAAGAGTTTCCTTTTCAAAAAATCGCTTAATCAAAAAAATATAGAAACGAGTTTAATCCACAAATTTTATTATCCTAAATACGGACCAGGGCAATTTTGGGAGTATGTGGCCGAATTGGTTAAAAACAAAGGTGGGGAAGTCCATCTTAATCACAAGGTTATCGGGCTCCAAAAACAAGGTAAAAAAATCACCCGGGTTTTGGTTTTGGATCTAAGGAACAATCAAAAAAGACTTTACCCGGCAGATTTCGTCTTTTCAACCATGCCGGTTAAGGAACTCATCGCCGCAATAGAGGATGAGATACCTCAAGATATAGACAAGGTTGCCTCCAATCTCCTTTATCGAGACTTTATCACAGTAGGGCTGTTGGTCTCTCAACTAAAAATTGGCTCAAAAATCCCGGATAACTGGATTTATGTTCAAGAAAGAGATGTCAAGTTGGGCAGGATTCAAGTTTTTAACAATTGGAGTCCGTATTTGGTCAAAGAACAAGACAAAATCTGGCTGGGATTGGAGTATTTTTGTCAGGAGGGTGACAACTTATGGCGAATGAAGGACAATGAAATGACGCAATTTGCTATAAAGGAATTAGCACAGATTGGTTTTGTTGATGAAAAGGAGGTGATGGATAAAACGGTCTTGCGAATGTCTAAGGCCTACCCTGTTTATCATGGCGCCTATGAACAGTTTGATCTCATCAGAGAGTATGCCGATGAAATTGAGAATCTTTTTTTGATTGGCCGCAATGGAATGCATCGCTACAATAATCAAGACCATTCAATGCTCACGGCGATGAAAGCAGTGGAAAATATTGTCAGGGGTCGCAAAGACAAAGACAATATCTGGGAGGTTAATGTCGAAAAAGAGTACCATGAAGAGAAACAGAAGCCTTAATCAAACAGTTAGTCTCTTTCTCCCCAAAACCAAATGTCAATCTTGAAGCAGTTCCGAAAACCAGAAAAGATGATCTATCTTATCCTTTTTTGCGGTTTGGTTTTAAGATTGATTTTTGTTTTCCACCCAGGAGACGGAGCCGATATTTTATATTTCAAATCGAGGGCGATTGATTTAGCCAAAAACGGTTTCTGGCAATTTTATCGGCGAATTGGTTCTGATGAGCCTCCTTTTTCCCAATATATCCTCAAAATCATTGGCGAAACATATTGTTATCTTACTACTCTTTGGCGTGCCTCTGATAAATCCTATCTTGCTCTTTGGAAAATGCCTTCTTTTTTGGCTGATTTAGGAGCGGCCTATCTTCTTTATTATTGGCTTAAGCGAGAAATGTCTTTGCAAATTGCTCTGTTAGGGGCATTCTTTTATCTGGTTAATCCGGCTATTTTTTATAACGCTGCGGTCTGGGGGCAAAATGACAGTCTCTTTCTCTTGATTCAACTGGTTGCCTTTTTCTTGATTTATTTTCAAAAACCGGTGGCAGGGTTGGCTTTTGCTTCTTTGGCTGCGCTCACCAAAACAGAAGGACTAATCATCCTGCCCTTGATAATCGCCTGGGTCTGGAAAAGGTTCGGGCTCAAAGAAGGGGTAAAGGGAGTGGGGTTGGGGCTACTTCTTGCTTTCTTCTTGTTGTATCCTTTCAATAAAGGAAACTTGCTCTTCCTGTTTAAAAATTATCTTGAGGCAATGAATCATTATCCCTTCGGCAGTATCGACGCCTTGAACATTTGGTGGTTTTTGGGAGGAATCAAACTTGGCGATACAGCCAAATTATGGTTCTTGTCCTGGAGAGATTGGGGATTGATTTTCTTCAGCAGTATCTATTGTTTGGTTTTGATTTTGACTTTAAGAAAGAGTCAAAAGATTCATCTACTCAGTGCCGCTAGTCTCATCTGGATGGCGGCATTCTTATTCTTAACGAGAAGAAATGGCACAGAATCAGTTTATGCGCTTCCATTTTTAATTCTTCTTTGTTGTTTTTCCAAAATTAAACCAATCCCTTCTCTAGCTCTTACTTTCTGGAGTCTTATGGGTGTAATTAACCTGCAAATAGCCTTGAATCAGCCAACAGTGCTTGATTATCACACTACCAAGACCAGTCTCTTTTTTGCCTGGGTACTTTCACTTGCTTTTTGTTCTGCTCTTTTGGCTTTTGTCCTCAATTTGATCTATACTTTCAAATTACAAACCGGTCAGACAGAAAAACGAATCAAGTATATCTATTTTAATCCTATCTCCTTAATCAAAAAGGAAGAACCCTAATAACATTTCAAGAAATTGGCTTTTTTGTTTTTTTACTTTGCTTTAAAATAGAAAGGAGCTGAAACCGATGGATTATTTCTTATTCTTGATTTGTCTTGCTTTACCGACCTATTTAATCCGTTTTCAGATTTTCGGCATCCCAACCAACCTGCTTGAAATCTGTCTTTATCTTGGGGTTTTGGGTCAGGTTGTCATTATTTTTAAAAAACGCTCATTTAATTTTAAACCCATTACCTCGTCTAACATTTTAACTCCGACCGTCTTGATTTTGTTGTCAGGGGTTATTTCTGTTTTTATCTCCCCTGATAAACGCACTTCTTTGGGAATCCTTAAAGGTTGGTTCGTGGATCCCATTCTTCTTACAGGACTCATTCTATTAAATATTCAATCTGAAAAAACTGCTCAAAAGATAATCTGGGGTTTGACAGGAAGCGGCACGTTGGTGGCTTTTTGGGGAATTATGCAAAAATTTGGTTTTGGATATCTCTTACCTCACCAATCTCTTGACCCCTCTTTCCGTTCCTATCTGATTACTGGTCGCTCCTTCGGACCCTTTGAATCACCGAACTATCTAGGGATGTATCTTGCTCCTGTCTCTCTTCTTCTTTTCTTTTACTGGCTTAAGACAAAGCTTATCTCCTCCCCAAAAATACTCTTTCAGAAAAAACAATTGAACACTCGGGAGGTTTTCTTTAAATGGCAAATAAAGGATTTTCTTATCCTTTTTTGCTTTCTGGTTATGCTTTTGGCTTTGTTTTTTACCCAATCCCTTGGTGCTTGGTTGGGTTTTGGAATAGCGATGCTTTTGGGAATTTTTCTCTTCTTTCGCCCTCTCCTCCCTTTAAATCCAAAATCCAAGCTCATATTTGATATCGCATATCTCATTTGTGCTCTTTTACTAATCCTTGGGAGCTTCGTTTTGATAAAAAATATGGGCTGCCGGGTGGAAAATTCCTTTGCTGCTCGTCAAGAAGTCTGGCAGGTTGCCTGGTACCTGGTTCGAAAATATCCCCTTACAGGTATTGGATTGGGTTTGTTCCCCTTGTTTTATCACCAAACAGTAGCCCGCCTTCATTTTCCTCCCTTAAACTGGTTTCAGCTTCATCCTCACAATCTCTTTTTCGCCTTCTGGTTAAACCTAGGCCTTTTGGGGCTGTTAGCTTTTCTTTGGTTGTTATTAGTTGCCTTCAGACAAATCATCAAAAATCAACAATTATTCCTCTTGGCCCCGCTTTTGGCAATTGTTATTCATGGTTTGGTCGACACCACTTATTGGAAAAATGACCTTTCTGTAATTTTCTGGATTTTTTTAGCCTTAGCTTTTCTTTATCGGCAAAATGAAAAAGAAAATTCCGTTTAATCTCTTGGTTTTTCTTCTTTATCTCTGTTTTGCGATTTTGCTAACCTATCCTTTGGTTTTCCATTTTCGAACCCATCTTCCTGGGCCGCCCACCCCTTCTGACCAACTGACCACTGTTTGGTTTTTCTGGTGGTTCAAAAAGGCCCTTTTAGAGGGGCGACAAGTCTTCTTCTCTGATTACATCTTTTATCCCAATGGTGTTCATCTTATGCCTCAAGCAATTGATTTTATCCCAGTTGCCCTGGCTTTTCCTCTTTCTTTTTTCTTTAGTTTTATCGTCATCTACAATCTTATCTTTTTATTCTTCTTTGCTCTGGCCGGCTACTTTACCTACCTTCTGGTTGATTACCTCGTCCACGACCGCAAGGCTGCCTTCATCTCTGGTCTCCTTTTTGCTTTTATGCCCTATCTTTTAAGATTAGAAATTTCCCATCTTGATCTTCTACCCACCTTTGTCCTGCCGCTTTATTTACTCTATTTATTAAAAACCACTCAGGCACCAACAATTAAAAACCGTCTCATTTTAGGCCTTTGTTTTCTCTTGGGCTCAGTGGCTTATTTTTATTTTTTCATCTATCTGGGCCTGCTCACGCTTGTTTATCTGGTTTGGCTTTGGCGATCTCAAACCCATCCTCTTTTGCCTCTTTTAAAAAAACTCTTCCTCCCTCTTGGGCTTGCTTTATTGCTTCAACTACCACTCTTTATTGTTGATTTTCGCAAACTGCCCTTTTTTAATGAGGTTATCCAAGGGGGATTTAAAGGAGCGGAAATCTATTCTGTCTTTTTCTATCAATACTTTAAACCGTTTTCGAGTTTCTTTTTGGGTTTTATCCCCTTTTTGGGGCTTTTGATTTTGGTCAGATTTAAAATTTACCGCCAAAAAGAAGTCAAATTTTGGTTAATCAGCTTTGTTTTATTTTTTATCCTTGCCTTGGGTCCTGTTCTTCATTTCTTTAAATCACCCACCAAAGTGATTTTGCTCTATTGGCTGTTCCAATGGATTCCTTTTCTTTCGACCTTAAGAACTCCTTGTCGTTTCTTTGTGCCACTCATGTTAAGTCTGACTGTCCTCACCGGTTATGCCCTAAGCTTCATTTTCCAAAAACTAAAGGAGCGAAAAGAGATTGTTTGGTGGTTTATTTTACCCCTTTTGTGCATCACTGTGATTCTTGATTTCGAAAGAGTACCGATTCCCTTATTTCCTTTGGAAGTAGACCCGTTTTATCAAAGACTCGCCCAGCAGAAAAAAGAATTCGCAATTTTAGAAATTCCCTTCGGTTTTTCTGATGGTTTTCGAGGAAGAGGAGATGAATGGGTGGAACCGCTTTACTTCCAGACGATTCATCAAAAGAAAATCCTCAACGGAAGGGTGGCTCGGATGAACAAAAACCAGCTTAATGTTTATACTCAAAATAGTCTTTTTAATACGATTTTACTTTTTGAAGAGAAAAAAGAGGTGGACGCCCAAACCAGAGAAAAAGCCAAAAAACAAGCCCCCGAGATACTTCAAGACTTGAACATTCGATATATCCTCCTTCACCAAAAGTATTTCCACAGCCCTTTATCTGAGTTTATCCAGAACCTGGGCTTCAAAAAAATTTATCAAGATAATAAACTAAAAGTATATGAAGTTCAATAATCGAGACAACCAAACAAAAATTCTTCTCGTTTGCATTCTTCTGCTTGCTCTTTTCCTCCGCTTCTGGAATCTCAACAAGACACCCGGCTGGTTCCCTGATGAAGGTGTTGATTTAAATTTGGCTTGGAACTTAATTCACGGAAAAGGCCAGTTATTCTCTACGGTCTATCCTTTTGTTCCTCATCCACCTTTATATTATTTCCTCAGCGGACTATTTCTTCTGATTTTTGGTAAAAGCATCTTCGTCATGCGCCTGTTCAGTGCGTTATGCAGTCTGGGTATCATCTATTTGCTCTATCTCATCGGGGCGAAATTAGAAAATAAAAGAGCCGGGCTTTTGGCGGCGTTTCTTTTTACAATCTACCCCTCGGTGATTATTTCTGGCCGGTACGGCTTATCCTATCACTTTTTTGAGCTCCTCTTAACCCTCAGTCTTTATTTCCTTGCTTGTTTCTCTAAAGAGAACAAAAGCCAAGACCTCTTAAAATCAGCTCTTTTTGCTGGTCTCTCGGTAGTCGCTTCTTATTTTGGCTTTGGGATGGTTCTGGTGGTTTGTTTGGTTGCTCTCTTGAAGGCGAAAAAACAAATTATTCCTGTTTTGGGTTTGGTTCTTGGGCCTTTTGTCCTTTATGTTATAACCGGACTGATTTTAGACTCACTTCATTTTAGCCAGGCAGTTACTTTTATGCTTTCCAGAAAAGATGTCGCCAAAAAACCACTGGAACAACTCTTTGCTTCATATCGATTCTTTAAAGAAGATTTTTTGATTCCAGTGGGAGCAGCGGGACTCCTTTTTTTGCCGGGTCCCATAAAATGGTGGGCATTGTTAGCCTTTTTAGGAACGAGCACTTCTGAATTTATCTTCCGTGGTTTTTGGCGCTATATCTCTTCTTATCTCTTTCTTTCTATGTTGGGTGCGGGCTTTCTCTTTGATTGGTGCTTCAGGGTGGTTGGTAAAGAATTCGGCAAGTATCAAAGATGGGGTTATTTTTGCGCCTTTCTCATCTTTTTTCTTTGTGTGGGCTGGGGATATCTTGTGCCAGACCTCAAAACCGTCTATTCAGGACGATGGTTTGGGCTGTTTGAAGAAAAGTCTTATTCACCAAATTCACTCTCTGATTTGGCTGATGCGGTTGCTTATATTAATCAGAAAACAAACCCCGAAGACGTTGTTTTGGTTTCGCCTCATTTAGCGTGGCTAATCAAGAGTCGAACATCGGATCCTTTTCAAGCCTATATTTATACTGACCGGGGAACATTCAACTTCCCCAGCAATATGAAAAAGTATCACTGGTTCTACTATGATCCCTCGCTTGAAAATGCCAAACTTGTCCTCAAGGACAAGTTTCTGGATTGGTTTGCTTGCGAAAACTCGGTCAACAAGGAAATTTTAAGTCGAATTTACCAATCTTGGCCAGTGGTTTATCAAAAGGGCGAATTTACAGTCTATCGTAATCCGAGGCGATAAATGTTTAAAATTTCTATCGGTGTTTTTGCCCACAACGAGGAAAAAAATATTAAAGGGCTCCTTGAGTCTCTTCTCAATCAAAAATTAAAAAATGCTCAATTAAAAGAAATTATTGTTGTCTCTTCTTCTACTGACCAGACTAATCAGATTGTCGAAAACATAGCCCAAAAACATCACCTGGTTAAACTACTCGCTGAAAAACAGAGGCAAGGCAAGGCCAGTGCGATTAATCAGTTTTTAAAAGTAGCCCAGGGGGATCTTCTTGTTTTAGAAAGCGGCGACACACTTCCGTTGAAAAACGTTCTCTCCGAACTGATTAAACCGTTTGATTCTCCTCAAGTGGGTATGACTGGCGCTCATCCTCTCCCAGTGGATAATCCTCGAGAATTTCTGGGTTTTGTCACTCATTTGCTTTGGCGCATTCACCATCAGATTGCCTTAAAAGAGCCAAAGTGTGGAGAGATGATTGCTATCCGAAAAGGTATCGTCCAAGAGATACCCTCTCAAACTGCTGTTGATGAAGCAATGTTTGAGGCCTTAATCACTAAAAGAGGATATAAAGTGGTTTATGTTCCCTCCGCAATTGTCAGAAACAAAGGACCAGAAACAATCACTGATTTTTTAAAGCAAAGAAGAAGAATTGCTGCGGGTCACTTGCATCTCAAAAAACAGACGTGTTATAGTATTTCTACCGCCTCCCCATTTAAAATCTTGAAATATATTCTCCCTGAAATCAAACAAAAACCAACCAAAATTCACTTCATCCTAGGTGCTATCCTTTTAGAAGGTTGGGGGCGACTGTTGGGATATTATGATTTTTATTTTAAAAAGAAGAATCCTTACAAATGGGACATTGCTAAATCAACCAAGGAGGACCTAAAAAATGCTTCCACTACTCTTGAAAATCCCCATTTATAAACTTTCTTATTACTTTGGCTTTCCTTTACCCGTGCCGCTTAATTTTACTATTGGGGTCAGCTATAAATGCAATTCCCGTTGTCGGACCTGCAATGCCTGGAAAAAGCAGGTCAACGAGTTGTCGCTTAAAGAGTGGGAAAAGGTTTTTCAATCAATCGGTAAAGGTCCTTATTGGTTTACCTTTTCTGGAGGTGAACCCTTTCTCAAACCAGATCTTGTCGAGATGGTGGAATTAGCCTATCGATATTGCCAGCCCAAGATTATTAATATTCCAACCAACGGAATCCTCTGGCCGCTTATTCCCAAAAAAGCCAAGACAATCGCCCAAAAATGTCCTCAATCTCAAATTATTATTAATCTTTCCTTAGATGGCGTTGGCAAACAACATGAAGAAATCAGAAGAATCCCAAGTAACTGGGATTTTGCCATGAAGACATGGCAGGGATTAAAAGAAATTCAACCTGAACTACCAAACTTGGAGTTGGGCATTCATAGTGTTATCTCAAACTTTAATGTTGACGATTTCCCCCATATTTACCAAGAGCTCATCAAACTCCAGCCCGATTCCTACATTACTGAAATCGCCGAAGAGAGAGAGGAGTTGGATACTGTCAATACAGGCATTACTCCTCCGCTTGAGAAATACGAAAAAGCAATCGACTTTCTCATTAATCAGATTCAAAAAAAGCGTTTTCGGGGCATTTCAAAAATCACCCAGGCTTTTCGTATCAATTACTATCAAATTGTGAAACAAACCCTGAGAGAAAAAAGACAGGTGATTCCTTGTTATGCAGGGATTACTTCTGCTCAAATTTCACCAGATGGAGAGGTCTGGCCTTGCTGCATTAAGGCAGAAAATATGGGCAATCTAAGAGAAAACGAGTATAATTTTATGAAAATCTGGTATTCGGAAAAAGCCGCTCGTATTAGGCAGAAAATCAAAAACAAAGAGTGCTTCTGCCCTTTGGCGAATGCTTCCTACACCAACATGCTTGTCAATCCTGCTGTGTTATTAAGGGTCGTTTTTAGACTGCTATTTTGGTCAAAAAATACCAAATAACCACCATTTTTAAATCGATGTTGTTTTTTAGTTGGCTGAAGAAATCAATTGCTCTGTTTTGTTGGCTTTTGGTTTGGTTCTGGACGACGATTTTTATTTTGTTAATTTTTTTAAAGAACATCGTTATTAAACAAAACGGACAAACAAAATGAAAAAACTCAGCCAAAAAGAAAAAGAAACATTGTTACGGTTTATTGAACGAAATGTAAAAAATGGACCAGATCCAGAAAATTTAGATGAAGGGATTGGGACGGTTTATGAAAGAGTGGTTGTTGATGAATATTTTAGAGAGATGGTCCCCAAGTACCAAATTAAAACAGTCTTGGAAACACCGGCCGACGGAGTGACCGGTGTCCCAGGAATCAACTCTTTAGAGTTTGCCAGAAACGGTGCCTTTGTTGTCTTAACCAACCCAAGTGCCTTAATGCTTCAAAATGCCAAAAGGGTTTGGCAGAGAGAAGGACTTTTGAAAAAAGTCGAGTTTATTCAGTGCGAGGTTGACGAATTACCCTTTAAAGACAGGGAATTTGATCTTGTTTGGAATTATTGTATGTTTGAGAGATTTCAAGATCCGGAAATTATCCTCTCGGAAATGAAAAGAGTTTCCAAAAAATATCTCTATCTCCTCACCCAAAATGCCCACAACTTAGGCACCCCTCTTCATTATCTTTACCACAAAACGAATCAACTGGAATGGGACCACGGAGATAAAAGGTTGATGAGACTAAAAACGATCATAAAAATATTGAACAAAAATCAACTGGAAATTTTAGAAGCAGGAGCGATTGACACACCTCCCTGGTTGGATACCTGGGATATGCCCCTAAGAGGAGAGTTAAAGAAAATACTCACTGCTTTGGGTTTAAAATGGGAATGGCAAACCAAAGAAAAACAAAGCAGGGATTCAAGATTTTTAAGATTTTTTGTTTGGATAGAAAAAAACCTGCCCCGGTTTTTTCTTTTTTCCCAAACCCATCACTTTCATTTATTAACTCAAAAGACAAAGGAGGTGGCATGAAAAACATCTTAGTCACTGGGGGCACCGGCTTTATCGGAAGTCACACCATTGATGCGTTAATTAAACAAGGATTCCAAATTCGCTGTCTCGTCCGAAAAAAGGACAATCTCGGATATATCCAGGAGCATGTTGATAAAAAAAGGGTCGAATTGGCTTATGGAGATGTCACCGACTTAGAAAGTTTAAAAAAAGCTGTTAAGGGAATCGACACAATTTATCATTTTGTGGCCATTTCCGGCAAACAAAATATTCCGGAAAAGGCGTATTGGGAGGTTAATTATCAAGGAACCCTTAATGTCTTGGAGGCAGCAAAAAATACCTCGATAGAAAGATTGATCCATTGTAGCAGCGTGGGGGTAACGGGTAATTTAAAGAGAATCCCAGCTGACGAATCCGCTCCTTACAATCCCACCAATACCTATGAAAGAACCAAAATGGAAGCAGAAAAAGCAGTGCTGAAGTTAATTAAAAAAGAACAATTCCCTGCCGTGGTGATTAGACCGGCCGTTGTTTATGGTCCCCGCAATGCTCCATCCAATATGGCCCGTATGTTTGCGGCGATTAAAAATCGCACCTTTTTTATCGTCGGCTCAGGCAATAACTATTGGCACATGAGTTATGTTACTGATGTAGCGGAAGCGTTTGTTTTGGCTGGGATGAAAAAGGGAATAGAAGGAGAAATCTACATTGTTGCGGGTGAAAAACCCTACACGATGAATGAAATTGCCTCAGAAATTGCCAAAGCAGAAAAGGTTCCTCCTCCCAAACACCTTCCCTTCCTACCTACCCTGGTCGGTTCTTACTTTTTTGCACTGGTTCATCGTCTTTTTCATATCAAGGTACCAATCGAACCATCCGGCGTTTACTTCTTAACCAATCATCGCGCTTATGATATCACCAAAGCTAAAAGAATTCTCGGCTATACTCCTAAAGTCGGACTAAAGGAAGGAATCATAGAAACAGTCAAGTGGTATGCAAAAAACGGCTACCTATAAACAAATAATCAAGTTTTTAATCAGTCTTGGTGTTGGTCTTCTTTTAATTTATTTGTGGTTACACTTTATTGATGTTCCGGAAATGTTCCGTATTTTAAAAAAAATCTCTTTGTTTTGGGTTTTGCTTTCTGCTTTTTTATATCTTTTTGCTTATTATCTCCGCAGTCTCAGATGGAAGGTTATTTTAGAGCCGGTAGAGACTGTAAACGCCAGAGAGGTTTTTTATCTTTTTATGGCAGGTATGTTGGTTAATTACATTATCCCGATTCGGGCCGGAGAAATTACCAAAGCTTTCTTTTTAAAGAGTCTCAAAGGTACCTATGTCTCCCGCTCTCTACCCACCATTTTTATCGATAAAATGATGGATTTATTTCCGGTCGTCCTTTTAATCATTCTTTTACCGATTATGCCTATTAAACTCAATTCCATTATCATCTTTCTTTTATCGTCTCTGTTGGTCATTTTCTTGCTTTTTCTTACCATTATCTGGCTAGCCTTAAGGAAGGCTCACTCTATTACGTTAATCCTGCAGAAATTTTTCTTTTGGCTTCCTGAGAAATCAAGAGAAAAGGTATTTCAGTTTATTGCTTTATTTGTCAAGGGTTTGGCTGTCATCCAAAAAAATAAAAAAGAAATCCACCTCATTTTTGCCTTGACCATTTTGGCTTTACTATTTGACACCCTTTACATTATCACAATGTTTAAGGCCTTTGGCTTTACTCTGCCTTTCTTGACTGGTCTATTTGGTTATGGTTTAGTAAACCTTTCTTATATTCTACCAACCCCTCCAGCCCAAATTGGTTCAAATGAAGCAGTCTATATTATTGTTTTCACCTTTGCCTTTGGTATTGGAAAAAATCTTGTTTCCGCCGCTCTTGGCTTCGCTCACTTGTTAACGGGCACATTGATATTTTTGGTCGGAATTTATTCTCTAAACAGATTAAACATTGGTTTACAAAAAGCTTTTGCAGTACAGTAAGATGAAAAAAATTGTTGTTCTTCCTACTTACAACGAGATCGACAACATTGAGAAAATGGTCACTGAAATCCGAAACCTAAAGGAGGATTTTCACATTTTGATTGTCGATGATAATTCCACGGACGGCACAGCCCAAGTGGCTGATCGATTAAGTAAACAAAAGTATCCAGGCAAGATCTTTGTTCTTCATCGCCAAAAAAAGGAGGGTTTGGGCAAGGCTTATATCGCTGGTTTCCAATGGGCATTGAATCAAAAATATGAAATTATCTTCCAAATGGATGCCGACTTTTCTCACCTTCCCTCTTATTTGCCCCTCTTTTTAAAAAAAATTAAAGAAGGTTTTGAGCTTGTGATTGGCTCTCGTTATCTTAATGGTATTTCAGTGGTTAATTGGGATTTAAAAAGATTACTTTTGTCAAAATTTGCTTCGATTTATGTTCAGAAAATAACCAAAATGCCAGTTAAGGATCCTACTTCGGGCTTCAAATGTTGGAGAGGCGAAGCACTCAGAAAAATACATCTTCCCTCCATCGCTTCATCAGGTTATGGATTTCAAATAGAAACAAATTATCGCGCCTGGCAAAGGGGTCTTAAAATTATCGAGGTGCCGATCATCTTTTACGAGAGACGACTGGGAATATCCAAAATGCATAAAAAGATTATCTGGGAAGCCTTCTGGTTGGTTTGGCGACTGCGTTTGTTTGGCTCAAAGGATCGAAAATGAAAATCGGAATTGATGCTCGAATGTTGGGTTATTCAGGAATTGGACGGTATATAAAGAATTTGATACAAAAGGTCTTGCAGATTGATCAAGAAAACGAGTATCTCATTTTTATCCAAAAGGGGCAGAAAGGGAATCAACAATCAACGATTCACCAACAGGAGAAAGTTAAGATTATTGAAGTTGATGCACCGATTTATTCGATTAAGGAGCAATATAACTTTTTAAAGACGACCGCAAGAGAAAAGTTAGATGTGATGCATTTTACTCATTTTAATGTCCCGTTATTGTATCATGGGCCTTTTGTTGTGACCATTCATGATTTAACTCCGCTGTATTTCCCTGGTAAAAAAAGAAACTCTTTTTTACAACGCTTTGCCTACCAATTGATTTTAAAAAAAGCATTAAAAGGGGCTCAAAGGATAATCGCGGTATCAAAATTTACTAAACAAGATATTATTAAACATTTCCCCGACGTTCGTCAAAAAATTGTTGTTATTTATGAAGGAGTCGGAGAACCTTTAAGGATTAAAGAATCAGAAAAGAAGCTACCCAAGCCCTATCTACTTTATGTTGGGGTATGGCGAGAGCATAAAAACCTGGTTGGTCTCATTAGGGCATTCAATCAAGTAAAAAGTTTTGGGCAAAAACATCAAAATTGGTTGCAAGGTCTAAAATTAATCCTGGTAGGAAAACCGGATCCTTATTATCCCGAAGTTCCAGAAACAGCACATCTCTCCCCCTTTTCTAAAGACATTATTTTTACCGGTTTTCTATCTGAGGAAGAACTGGCTTTTTTGTATCAAAACGCCGAAGCCTTTGTCTTTCCTTCCTTTTACGAAGGGTTTGGATTACCCCCTTTAGAAGCGATGAGCTACCAAACGCCAGTGATTAGTTCTAAAGCAGGAGCCTTACCTGAAATTTTACAAGACGCTGCGTTATACTTTAATCCTTATCAAACTGACCAAATGGCTGAAAAAATTATTCAACTTCTGACTAATTCCAAATTAAAACAGGAAATGATTGAAAAAGGATTAAGACAAATGAAAAAATATTCTTGGACCAAGATGGCTCAGGAAACCTTAAAACAATATCAAATAGCAGCATCTTGAAAAACCACTTTCAAATATGTTAAATAAATTATAAGTAGATTATAAAACAGGATAAGCAATTAAAATCTCAAAGAAAGGAGTAGGTAAAAATGAGCTTGGCAGAAAAATTTATCTATGCTGGAGGAAGTACGGGAATTTTAGCTCTTCTTTACGGGATTGGCCTTATTTTTTGGATCTTAAAGAAGCCAACTGGTAACCAAAAGATGCAAGAAGTGGCTCGAGCCATCCAAGAAGGCGCTTCTGCCTATCTAAAAAGACAATATCAGGTCATTGGGGTGGTTGCCTTAGTTCTGGCAGCCTTAATCTGGTGGAAATTAGGCTATCTTACTGCCTTGGGTTTTTTATTGGGCGGTTTTCTCTCTGGTCTTGCCGGTGCAATTGGAATGTGGGTGGCCACTCGAGGAAATGTCAGATGTGCTGAAGCAGCTCGAAAAGGGCAAAAAGAAGCTTTTAATCTCGCGGCCAAGTCCGGCCAAGTAACTGGATTTCTTGTTGCAGGATTAGCCATCTTTGCTATTGCTTTGTTTTATGGCTTAACCAAAAATCTGCCAGCATTGGTAGGTTTAGGTTTTGGTGGTTCGTTAATTTCTGTGTTTGCTCGACTGGGTGGAGGCATTTTTACTAAAGCAGCCGATGTCGGCGCAGATTTGGTAGGAAAAATAGAAGCCCAAATTCCTGAAGATGACCCGCGTAACCCTGCGGTAATCGCTGATAATGTAGGAGATAATGTTGGAGATGATGCTGGGATGGCGGCTGATCTTTTCGAGACCTATGTAGTCACGACCATCGCTGCTATGCTTTTAGGCAACATTCTCTATAAACAAGAAATTATAATTACCTTACCTCTTGGATTAGGCGCTGTTGCTATTGTGGCTTCTCTTTTGGGCTCGCTTCTCATTAAAATCTCAAAAGGAAGCCAAAACCCAATGTGGGGATTTTATAAAGGATTAATTGCTTCAGCTTTACTATCAGCAATTGGCTTTTGGTGGATTCTGTCTAACAAGACCATTCCGAACGGCACCAAAATGTTATCCGCAACTATTGTCGGTTTGGTAGTAACCTTCCTGATTGTATTGGTCACAGATTATTTCACTTCCAAAAAATACCCCCCTGTTCTTTCGATCGCTAAAGCCTCAGAAGGAGGACATGCAACTAATATTATTACCGGACTTGCTGTCTCAATGTCTTCTACTGTCTGGCCAGTATTAATTATCTGCGCGGGCATTCTTGTTTCCTACCACTGGGCCGGACTCTATGGAGTGGCCTTGGCTGCCTTTGCAATGCTTGCCTTGATGGGAATTATTGTTGCAATTGATGCTTATGGACCAGTGGCAGACAACGCCGCGGGAATTTCAGAAATGGCTAATCTCCCCGAAGAGATTAGAAAAAACCTGGATCCACTTGATGCAATTGGAAACACAACCAAAGCGACCACAAAAGGTTATGCTATCGGTTCGGCTGGCTTGGCCGCGCTTGTCTTGTTTGCAAGTTATACCCAAGAACTTCAGCTGGGTTATTCTGTCCCTAGTCAATTTGATCTTTCTGACCCCTACATTTTAATTGGCTTGTTCATCGGTGGACTTTTGCCCTATTATTTTGCTTCAAAAGCAATGTCAGCGGTGGGACGGGCGGCAAATGCAGTGGTCCAAGAAGTGAGAAGACAGTTTAAGGAGATCGAGGGAATTATGAGTGGGAAAAACAAACCAGAATATGGTCGATGCGTCGAGATTGTCACAAAAACGGCCCAAAAAGAGATGATTCTTCCTGCTTTACTCCCGGTTGCTTCACCCATCCTGGTCGGTTGGCTTCTTGGTCCGAAGGCGTTAGGCGGACTTTTGGTCGGTTCGATTATCACTGGTCTCTTTTTGGCTATTTCCATGACTTCTGGTGGTGCCGCGTGGGATAATGCTAAAAAATATATTGAAGAGGGCCACTTAGGTGGTAAGGGGTCTTTCACCCACCAAGCAGCAGTCACTGGTGATACGGTTGGCGATCCCTACAAAGATACCGCTGGTCCTGCAATCAACCCGATGATTAAAATTATTAACATTGTCGCTCTACTTATTGTCTCCCTAATCCTCTAAAGAACAGGGTAATAATGATTAAAGCGGTTGTGGATCGATTTGAAAACGGATATGCCGTTTTATCTTTCAAAGATGGCCAAACATTAAATTGGCCAATCGAAAAACTTTCTTCAGAAATCCACGAAGGTGATGTGGTTTGGCTTTGTTTAAGTAAGGACCAAAAAAGAACTACCGACCAACAACAGCTGGCTAAGGTAATTTTAAATGAACTGTTAGGCGAGGACTAGAATGGTCTTCAAAAAGGATAGTTTGCGTGTTGTGGTGGGACTTCTTGTTGTTTTATTTGTTCTTTCTCTCTTGGCTCTTGTCGGTTATCTTCTTTTCTATAATAACAAGGTTTACCCCAATATCTATCTTGCTAATACTTATTTTGGTGGCTTAACCAAAGAGGAAGCGAAAAACCAAATTGCTAACACCCTTGCTCAAAAAAATCACCTGAAAGTGACTTTTTTATATCAACAGAAACAATGGGAGGTAGCCTCAAAAACCTTAAACCTTCAATACAACCCTGAAGCCACTCTAAACAAGGTTTGGCTTATTGGTCGCCAGCCGAGTTTTTTGCAATCACTTAAAGAACAAATCACTGCACCCTTTTGCCGCCATCATCTTGAATACGACTTTACTTATGATCAAGCAAAATTCAATGAAGCGTTAGATAACATCGAAAAAGAAATTGGCATCACTTTCCGCCCCCTTTCTTTTCGCTTAGAAAATGGGCAAATCAAAACCATCCCTCCCAAAGCAGGACTTTCCCTTAATCGTCAAAAGGCAGAGGAGGATTTCCGCAAAACATTGGGACGATTGGAAACCAAGGTCAGGATAGCATCCTCTCTGATTAAACCAAATGTCAGCGAGGCTCAGGCGCAAACAGCAAAACAACAATTTAGCCATTTCGTTGCTGATAATCTAATTTTCAAATGGGAAAACAAAGAATTTACTGTAAAACCAAGCCAACTCCAAGAATGGATCCGGTTTGAAGAACAACCGACTTCTTCAGGATGGACTCTCGTGATGGTTCCTAATGAAAACAAGATCAAGGAATATCTTGGCGATTTGGCCAAAAACATTGATCAAGAACCGATTAATGCAAAGCTCGCCATCAGTCCAGACGGAAAATTAACTATCCTCCAACCCGAACAACCTGGCTACCAACTTGACCAAAACGAAACCCTCAAAGCAATCAAAAAAATCATCTCTGAAGAGGTAGAAAGTCGGACTATTAATCTTGGTGTCACTATGACCCTGCCAGAAGTAAGAAGTGATAATTTCGAAACACTAGGAATCAAAGAACTCTTAGCCGAAGGGGTTTCCGATTTTAAAAACTCTCCCAAAAACCGAATTCACAATATTACCTTGGGAGCCAGTCTTTTTCATGGAGTGGTGATAAAGCCAGAAGAGGTTTTTTCTTTTAATCAGGTCTTGGGCGAAATTTCTCCTCAAAGAGGTTTTTTGCCAGAGTTGGTCATCAAAGAAGATCGTTTAATCCCTGAAACAGGCGGAGGGCTTTGCCAGGTTTCTACAACCATGTTCCGGGCAGCCATTAATGCTGGCTTAGAAATCCTGGAAAGGACCCCCCATGCCTTTCGAGTGCGATATTATGAACCGCCCGTGGGACTCGATGCAACAATTTACATTCCCAAACCCGATTTGAAGTTTAAAAACGACACACCCGGCCATATTCTTATTCAAACCAAAATCGAGGGGACGAAACTTATTTTTCAGTTTTACGGTACAAAAGATGGCCGCGAAGTAGAAATTAAGGGTCCCTATACCTCAAACTATCGAGCACCGGGTCCTCCTGTTTACATTGATGACCCTTCATTACCCGCAGGTACATTAAAACAGGTAGAACGGGCAGTGGCTGGCTTGACCGCTAAGGTGGAATGGACGGTTTACAAAGATGGAAAGATTTTACATCAAAAGACTTTTATCTCAAAATATGTTCCTTGGCCAGCAAAATATAAAAGAGGAACCGCTCCTCAGCCCCCACCCGCACCAAACGCTCCAACCCCGTAAAAAGTGACAAAGTCTTTATTTTGGATTATAATTTTTCTTATCCAAAACAGAAAGGAGGTTCAATGTATGATCCAAAAATCTTTAAAGCTTACGACATTCGAGGAATCTACCGTGACCAGTTAGATGAGGATTTTGCCTACAAATTAGGACAGGCATTGGTCAGTTATCTTAAAGCGGATGTCTTGGTCGTTGGTCGGGATATGCGCCAATCTGGAACAAAGCTTTTTGAAGCGCTTGCCCAAGGCATTCTTGACAGCGGAGCCGACGTGTTAGATGTCGGGCAGGTTTCTACTCCCTTGCTTTATTTCACCATTGCAGAATATGGATATCCGGGTGGCGTGATGATTTCAGCCAGTCACAATCCTGCTCAATATAATGGATTTAAAATTTGTCAAAAGCAGGCGATCCCTCTTTCACTAGAAGAGGGACTTTCGGAATTGAAACAAATAGTCGAGAAAAATCAGTTAGTCCAAAAACCAAAAGGGCAATTAATTCAGACGGATGTTACCGATGATTATGTTCAGAAAGTTTTGGGTTTGGTTAATGTTTCACTTTTAAAAAGAGCAAAAGAACTTAAAGTCGTCGCTGATTTCGGAAACGGCATGGGAGCCAAAACCCTGTCTAACATTTTTCAGACGCTCGGCTTGAATTTGTTACCTCTCTATCCTGAACCTGATGGCTCCTTCCCTCACCATGAACCTAATCCGCTTAAAGAAGAAAATCTTATCGATCTTGAAAAAGCGGTAATCAAAGAAAAGGCCGATTTAGGAATCGCTCTTGACGGTGATGCGGACCGAATTGGTTTCGTCGACGAAAAAGGCGAAACAGTTTCAGGTGATATCATTACTGCTTTATTAGCAAAAATGGTTTTAGAAAAATATCCTTGTGCCAAAATTATCTATGACCTGCGTTCATCTTGGTCCACCGCCGAAGAGATTCAAAAAGCAGGTGGTCAGCCAATAGAGTATAAAGTGGGCCATGCTTTAATTAAAAGAAAAATAAAAGAAGAAGATGCTGCTTTTGCAGGCGAACTTTCAATGCACTTTTATTGGAAAGATTTCTATGGAGTAGAAAACGCGGATTTGGCGATCTTAAAAATTCTGGAATTACTTCTCCAAGAAAAAAAGAGTTTCTCTAAATTGGTTAAGCCGCTCAAAAGATATTTCCACTCCGGCGAAATCAATTTTGAGGTTTCTGATAAAGAAAAAAAGATTCAGGAAATTGCTCAAAAATATCAGGATCAGCCCAACGCCCGCGTTTCTTACCTTGACGGACTGAAGATAGAGTTTCCCAATTGGTGGCTTAGTCTCCGTCCTTCTAATACAGAACCTCTTTTGCGTCTTAATCTGGAAGCAAAAACCAAAGAGTTAATGGAAGAAAAAAAGCAAGAACTCAAAGCCTTAATCCAAGGCTAAAACGCACTTCTCTGATTGTTTCTTGAGCGATCTTTCGCGCTTTTTCAGAACCAGAAAGCAACACTTGACGAATTTTTTCCGGATGAGCAATCCATTCTTTTCTTTTCTTTTGGATGGGCTTTAAATACTCAATTAAATCTGAAGCTAAAACCTCTTTCAGTTTTTGATATTTCAATTCTTTCTTTTGATACTTCTGATAAAAAAGCTGATAGGTCTCTTCTGATGAAACCTGTTTCATTAATGTAAACAAATTGGCGACGGCCGGACCCATTTTGTTAGACGGCCCAACATCAGTGACTGCTTTTTGTATCTTAACTCTGATGGTTTCTGGTTCATCCGCAAGATATAAACAGTTGTCTGGACCAAAAGATTTTGACATTTTCTCGTTTGGTCGATTTAAACCCATAATTTTGGGCGCTTCTGAAAGCAAGGGTTGGGGCTCGGGAAAAATCTTCCCTACATGGTGATTAAAGGCACGAGCAATCTCCCGCGTAATCTCAAGGTGAGGAAGCTGATCAAGCCCCACCGGCACCTTTTTTGCCTTATAAATCAAGATGTCCGCTGCTTGAAGAACAGGATAACCCAAAAGGCCATAATTCTGATAGTCAGGATATTCTCTGATTTGTTCTTTATAAGTAGGGCATCTCAATAGCCATCCTAAGGGCGTAAACATTCCCAAGAGCAAAGCCAACTCTGCATGTTCAGGCACCAAAGATTGAACAAAAATAATCGATTTTTGAGGCTCAACCCCCACCGCTAACCAGTCTGCCACCATTGCTATCGTATTCTCTTGGATTTGAGAAAAATCCGAGGGGGTGGTCAGACAATGATAGTCAGCGACCATAAAGAAACACTCATATTGGTCTTGCAAGCCAACCCAGTTTTTGAGGACACCAAACAAGTTACCAAGATGAAGTTTGCCGGTTGGTCTCATTCCAGAAAGGATACGTTCTTTTTTCATCTTTACTCCTAATTTTACTCTATCAAATGAGATGCTATAATTCAAACAGCATGGAAGAACTCTTTTTAAAAAGACTTAAAAAAGCCTGGTTGATCGCCTATCTTCTCCAAATTGTGCCTTTTGTTAGAATGATTGGTCTGAATGGCTCAATGACCAGAAAGGAAATCGCTCCTTCTTCAGACATTGATTTTTTGGTTATCACCGCTCCCAAGAGAATTTGGACCACCCGTCTCTTGGTCACGATCCTTACTCATCTTACCGGACAACGACGATATGGTCCTAAAATTGCAGGGAGAATCTGTCTGAATCGTTACCAAACAGAAGATTTTTTAGAAGTCCAACCTCACAATCTCTATCACGCTCGTACCTTTTCTAATCTTGTCCCTTTGTTCGGAAAGGAAATCTATCCTTCTTACCAAAAAGCGAACCAGTGGATGACAAAATTCAATTATAAAGTAAAGCCAGCCTTTCATCTTCCGGAAACTGAACGACCCATCCTTTTGGCAATCCAAAAAGCAGGAGAGTGGATTTTAAAGGGTAGGTTCGGTGATTGGTTGGAGGCGCGACTCAAAAACTATCAAAAAAAGAGAATCTTAAATGACCCTCGCACCAAAGAAGCGCCGCCTGGCCGGGTGAGAATTTCAGATCGGGAACTCTGCTTTCATCCTAAAAAATAGGGCAATTGAGCAGAAAACTTCAACGCTGGTTTTACAGTTCAAAACAATCCCGTAATATCGCCGCTTTATCCTTTTTCTCCCAGGTAAACTTTGGTTCTGGGCGGCCAAAATGGTCAAAGCACGTTGTCTTTCGATAGATCGGTCGGAGAAGGTCAAGCTCCTTTGGGATTCCCCCGGTGAAAGATCAAAAATCCGAAGCACTGTCTTCTTCAGTTTTCCCGCTTCAAATTGACCCATCCCCGTATCAGAAACCGATCCGCAAATCACAAATCGTCCTGTGTTGTTGATATAATAGTTGGTCTTTGGATCAATTAGCTCTCCGCAAACTGGCTGAATCATTTGTTTAAGTTTACTTCCTATTATGGGCCTTACTTTGAGATACTTGACAAAAAATCATTATGAATATATATTCAATATTGAAAGCTATTTGGTCGGTTTATCTAAATCATAAATAATTAGGAAAGGAGGAAAATATGCCAAGATTTGACGGAACAGGTCCTTCGGGTTTGGGACCCGGTACTGGTTGGGGTTTGGGTCCTTGTGGCGCCGGCCGAGCCCTAAGACGCGGTTTTGGACCGGGCTTTGGATATGGCCGAGGCTTAGGCTTAAGAAGGTTTTTAAATCGCCCATCTTGGGGGTATCCTTCTGCTTCGGCTTTGAGCAAACAAGAAGAAATAGAGCTACTCTCCGGAGAAGCAAAGGCCTTGGAAGAGGAGCTTCAAGCTATTCGTGAACGTTTGACCGAACTCAAAGGGCAAAAATAAAACTGTCTAAAGAAAGCGATCTTGTACCAGCTTGGACTGATGCAAGATTAAAATTAGAAAAGGAAATAGTATGAAAATAGCCATAAGCGCAAGTGGCAAAAGCCTTGAAAATAATGTTTCTGAAATTTTTGCCCGATGCCCCTATTTTGTTGTTGTGGAAATCAAAGATGGAAACATTGACAAAACCGAAATCCTTGAAAATAAAAGCGCCAACCAGATGGGTGGTGCGGGTATTGCTGTGGCTCAACTGATGGCAGAAAAGGAAGTAAATGCAGTCATCACCGGCAATGTAGGTCCCAGAGCATTTGAAATTTTAAGACAATTTGGCATTGAAATTTATCATGGTCAAGGAAAAATAAAAGAAGTAATTGAAAAATTCCTTGAAGAAAAATTAGAAAAATTAGAATAATGAAGATTGCTTTTGCCACAAACGGTCACAATCTAAAAGCAAAAATTGCACCGCATTTTGGTCGGGTAAATAACTTTTTGCTCTATGATACCGAAAAAGGCGATTTTGAAGTTTTTGAAAATCCGGAAATTGAAGGGAAGGAACTTCCGCCGGATTTTTTAGCACGCCAGAAAGTAGATATTGTTGTCACTTTTAGTTTGGGATTAAGAGCATTTGAGAAATTAAAAAATTACAAAATCACAACCCTGAAAGCAACCGAAGGAACGATTTTAGAAAATATTGAGAAATTTAAAGAAGGTAAATTAGAAAACTTAACTGAAAAAGATGTTTGCTAAAATGAAAATTGCAGTAACTGGCGGTAAAGGCGGGGTGGGAAAATCAATGGTAGCAACTTCTTTGGCCGTGGAATTTGCCGGAAAAATTAAAACCATGCTGGTAGATGCTGACGCGGAATGTCCCAATGACCACCTCTTGCTTTCTGCAAAAAGAAAAAAATACAAAACCATTTATCAGCCAATTCCTCAGTTTGATTATGAAAAATGCCAAAAGTGCGGCAAATGCGCAACGGTTTGCAAACAAAACGCGATTGTTTTTGTTAAAGGAAAATATCCTGCTTTTGTAAAAGATTTGTGTATTGGTTGCAAGGCCTGTGTTGTTGCTTGCCCTTATGGCGCAATTACAGAAACTACCAAAGAAATTGGCACAATTTATACTGGAAAAAATTATGGCATTGAGTTGGTTTCTGGAGAGCTGAAATTAGGAGAACTGGCTTCTGGCGAGGTGGTGGCTGAACTAAGAAAAGCCGCCGATAAAATTAATGAAAAAATAAAAGCTGATATAATGGTTATAGATTCTTCTCCTGGGATTGGTTGTCCGGTTATTGCCTCGTTGGTTGGAACAGACTACATTGTAGCTGTAACTGAACCCACACCTTCGGCTCTTTTTGATTTAAAAAGGGTTTTATATCTTGCCCGACACTTTGAAATTGAGCATGGGATTGTTATTAACAAAGCTGACCTGGCTGAAAATTTTTCGAAAGAAATAGAAAAATTCGCCAAAGAAAATAAAATTCCCATTTTGGGAAAAATCCCCTACCGACAGGATTTTGTCAATTCCACAATAAAAATGAAACCGGTGGTTGAAATAAATCCGAAGTATAGAAAATTATTTAAGGAGATTATTGATAAAATAGATAAAATAAGCACGAGATTAAAATGAAAGAAATTTCTCTTATTCAAGCAAAAGAAAATGAAGAGGTAACAATCGTCTCTTTAGAAGCTGGTCAAATGGCTACTAAAAGGTTAGTTGATATGGGATTGGTACCCGAAACAAAAATCAAAATATTAAGAAAAGCCCCTTTTGGGCCAATAGAAATTGGAGTTAGAGGTTCAAAACTGGTTTTAGGTCGGGGGTTGGCGGCAAAAATTTTTGTAAAACATTTATGAACCCCGTTAGAAAATAAAAAACTAATGGAGTTAATGGCATAAATGATTATGAAAAAAACAATGCAAATTTCTAACGGGGTGAATGAAGTGAAAAAATTGAATGTTGTTTTGGCTGGTCAGGCTAATGTGGGAAAGTCTGTTATTTTTAATTATTTCACTGGCCTTCATCAACACATTGGCAATTGGCCAGGCAAAACAGTAGAGAAAGCGGAGGGAACTTTACGTTATAAAGATTATTCCATCGATTTATTAGATTTGCCCGGCATTTATTCCCTTTCTACTTATTCGATTGAAGAAATCATTTCCCGAGAATATATTGCTTTTCAAAAACCGGACTTCATTATCAATGTAGTCGATGCTACTCGTTTAGAAAGGAATTTAATTTTTACTTTACAACTTTTAGAGATGGAAAGACCGACAGTTTTGGCTTTGAATATGGTCAACTTACTTAAGGAAAGGGGTCTAGAAATTGATTTTAAAAAACTTGAAAGGCTTTTAGGAATCCCTGTTGCACCCGTAGTAGCTATTAATGGCAAAGGACTAATACAAGTTTTAGATCAAGGAATCAGATTGGTGGAAAAAAGTTTGAAGCCAAAGCCCTTAAAATATGGCAAAGAATTAGAAAAAAAAGTAGAAAATTTAATCTTATCTTTAGAAGATGTTGATTTGCCATATCCCAAAAGATGGCTGGCTTTAAAGCTTTTGGAAAAGGATCAAAGGGTCAAAGATATAATAGAGAATAAAAAACCAAAGATATTAGAAAAAGCAAAAAAATTATCACGAGAACTTGAAAAAATTCATGGCGAGGACTCTTCAATTATTGTGGCTCATGAAAGGTGCAACCTAGTTTCTCAAATAGTAAATGAAACAGTAAAAATTACCAAACCAAAAAAATTAAGTTTTAATGAAAAACTGGACAATTTGACATCTCATAAAATTTGGGGCTATCCAATAATGTTTGCCATTTTAGCATTGCTGTTTGTTTCGGTTTTTAAATTTGGAAATTTGATTTCTTCTTTACTTGAAAATTTAACTTCAAATTGGCAACAGGCCTGGCAAGTATTTTTTGGAACATCGATTTGGTCATCTTTGGGCTGGTCAATAATTGAATCAACTCTCGCTTTAATGAGTCTTGCTTTGCCTTATATTATTCCCTTTTACCTTTTCTTATTTTTACTCGAGGATTGGGGATATTTAGCCAGAGTTGCTTTTTTAACTGATAATTTGATGCACAAAATTGGGGTTCATGGAAAAAGCTGCATTCCACTCGTCCTTGGTTTTGGCTGTAATGTGCCAGCCTGTCTATCCTGTAGAATAATGGAAACTGAGAGGGAAAGATTCCTCACTGCATTTTTGGTCACTTTTGTGCCCTGCAGCGCGACGACGGTAGTAATCATGGGATTAGTAGGTAAATTTGTAGGAATTGGCTGGGCCTTAAGTTTTTATTTATTTGCCCTTTTGCTAATTTTAATATTGGGCAAATTATTTTCCAAAGCTTTACCCGGGGAACCAGTAGAACTCATTATGGAAATGCCCGATTATAAAAAACCAGATTTAAAAACAGTATTTTTGCAAACTTGGTTTAGATTAAAAGAATTTATCTTTATTGCTGGACCTTTGGTTGTCATTTCTGGACTAATTATTGTCACTATTCATCAAACAGGTTTTTCTTATAGAATCGCCGATTTCTTAAGTCCTATTACTGTAAAATGGTTAGGGCTACCAGTCATTACAGGAATTTTGCTCATTTTTGGGATCTTAAGAAAAGAATTAATTTTATTAATGCTGGCGACGCTTTTAGGGACAACCAATTTCTCTCAAGTTTTAAGCCAACACCAAATGATTGTTTTAAGTTTGGTAAGTATGCTTTATATCCCTTGTGTGGCAACAATTGCTGCTTTATGGAAAGAATTTGGTTGGAAAAAATCTTTGAGCATAACGGTTTTTAAAATAATATTTGCTATAATCATTGGAGGAATAATTTCGAAATTATTAAATTTAATCTAAATAGATTTTTGTTATGAAAGAAAAAATTGCAAAAATTTCAATATTGGCAAATGTAGTTTTAGCCGGTGTAAAAATTGCCGTTGGCTTTCTTTCTAATTCCAGCGCTGTTTTGGCTGAAGGTATCCACTCGTTTATGGATATTTTTTCTTCGGCTGTTGGCTATATCGGGATTAAAATCTCCCAAAAGCCCGAGGATCAAAAGCATCCCTACGGCCATTACAAATTTGAGGTGCTGGCTGGCCTGTTGATTACTTTAATTTTATTTGCTACCGGCGCCGGTATAATTTATGAAGCCTATCAGAAATTTCTCCACCCCGCTTTGATAAAAATTCCCGCTCTGGCTTTTTTGGCGATGGCCCTTTCGGCGTTGATTAACGAAATAATGGCTCGCCTCAAAATTGATTTTGGCAAGAAGGAAAATTCCGTGGCGCTGCTTTCCGATGGTATCCATTCACGGGTTGATGTTTTTACCTCGGCCGCAGTCTTTGTAGGTCTGTTTTTAGCTAGATACTGGGTCTACATTGATTCTTTACTTGCCCTGTTGATTGGTCTTTATATCATCAAAGAAGCATTCTCTTTGGGCAAAGAGGCGGCAGATTCTCTGCTTGATGTTTCGGCTGGTTCAGAGATTGAAGAAAAAATAAAAGAGATTACCCAAGCCCAAGGCATTAGGATTGAGAATTTAAAAACCCAGAAAAAGGGCTCGGCAATTACCGCCAATTTAGAAATCACCCTACCCAGTAACCTAAAAGTAGAAGAAGCAACAAAAATTTCCCAAAGCCTAAGAGAGAAACTATTGAAAGCGATTGAAAGTCTTGCTTATGTTGCCATTCAGATTAAAAGTCACGACGTGGAGACTGATTTTTATAGGCCGGTGTTTAGCAGATTTCTGCCCAGCGGTCTTGGCAGAAGCAGAGGTTTTGGTTGGCAAAGACAGGGTAGATTTGAGGATAAAATTGAAGAAGCCGCTGGCCGAGGACCTAGCGGTTATTGTGTCTGTCCAAATTGCCACTATAAAGTTGAGCATCAACCCGGAATTCCTTGCTCAACCTTAATTTGTCCAAATTGTAAGACACAGCTAACAAGAGAATAGAGATGGTAAGGCCAATCAAACCCAGAAGAGTTCAATTTGACCCAAAGGCAGTCTATTTCAAACCAAGAGCCCTGCCTCTTTCAACTTTGGATGAGGTGGAGCTTAATTTGGACGAGATGGAGGCTTTGCGGCTGTGCGAATTAGAGGAGTTAGACCAGGTAGAAGCAGCAAAAGAGATGCAAATTTCCCAAAGCACGCTCCAACGCCTCTTATCTTCTGCCCACAAAAAAATCACCGATGCCTTAATCAATGGTAAGGCAATCAAAATTCTAAAATAACTTTTAATTTATTTAACCGTAATTTGTGTCGAATAAACCAGCTCGTTGTTGTAATAGATATTGAGGTCGTATTCTCCTGGTTCAACATTGCCTAAATCGGTACCCATACCCGTGTCGCGACCATTAAACTTGGTTTCCATTTCATTTTTGGTTGATCTGGCAACCTCGCCAGTGGTTGAGTTTACGAGTTCAAAATAATACGGTCCAACAGTTGTTGATTTGACGCCAATAAAGTCAATTTCAATTGCATCGGTAGCCGCATTAAAGGTGGTGGTCGGCGTGGTCGGGTTGTTTGGTCCGGGTGGCATTCCTGGCTTCATTTTGGAAATTACTACTTTCTCAAAATATTTTGAGTAATCCGGTTTTTGACTGCAGCCGCCTTTAATACAAAGGAGCCCGGTGTTGCAATCTTTATAGGTAGCGCAAGCATCACCCAACTTCCCCTCGGTGCATTTGTTATTGACGCAAAAGCCGGTTTTACAATCGGTTTTAGCACTACAGCTATCTCCGCTCTTACCTTCGGTACATTTGTTATTGACACAGTAACCGGTTTTGCAATCGTCTTTGCTTTTGCAAACCGAGCCGACTTCACCGCTGGAGCAAATTTTGTTAATACATTTTAAACCAGTTTGGCATTTGGCATCAGTAGTACACGTTCCGCCTTCAGGATTTTTCTTTAAAAATAAATACCAGCCGCCATAACCCAAAATAGCCAAAATAAAAATAACAACCACCGCCCCAATCGCTTTTTTCATTTTCCCTCCTTAAAATTTTAAAATATCTCTAACTTGATTATATCAAAAAAATTTTATTGAAGATAGAACACCGTTGCCTGATGGATGCTATTGCTGCTCTTACAAAAATTGTTGAAGTTTAATCAATGTGATAAAATAAATAAAAATTGCAGATTAATTAAATAAAAAAGGAGGGTAATTTGAAAATTTACAGCATTATTGTGACAATCATTGCGGTTTTGGCTCTGGCTATTTTAGGTTATGATTATTACACGGAATTAAAAATTAAAAAGACGCTGACTGAATGCGAAACGCAAAACAGCAATTACCAAAGCAAAATCCAAGCTTATCAAAGCGAAATCCAAACAATGCAAAACGATGAGCAAAAGAAAGCAGAGGAAATTTTGGGGTTAGCGGAGATTTTGAGAGAGTCGTCTAGCTCTTTTATGCACGCTGGGAATATAAAGGCGTCCTCGTTTAACACAACATCGTTGGATAGAATCGACCAAGACATTCAAAGCCTGAAAAATGTTCATACTCAAGA
>Ga0078972_1002855_pt1 | contig 54819 bp, 44 predicted proteins | sample YelNatPaOPGAMG01_FD_67568 | JGI IMG/M metagenome (GOLD analysis project Ga0078972, IMG submission 67568) | Hot spring thermophilic microbial communities from Obsidian Pool, Yellowstone National Park, USA - OP-RAMG-01 (SPADES assembly) (version 2) | ecosystem: Environmental > Aquatic > Thermal... | reverse complement strand
CCTCTGAAGCACTCCTGTTCACTCTTTCCTCCACACGAACACCCCTCATCTACTTCCCCATTGCAGTTGTTGTCCAGCCCGTCTCCACATATCTCTATTGCCTCGGGTTTTACCGCACCCACGCATACTCCGCTCCACTTACCCCCATTGCATACCTCTACGCCCTTCTTGCATATACCGACACCCGCAGAACCCGATGGTCCATCATAGCAGCTCCTGGTGTCCCCGTCCTTGCAATCTCCTGTGTTTGTTCCACATCCATTGTCCACTACACCGTCGCAGTCATTGTCCTTCCCATCTCCGCATATCTCCTTTGTTGGGAGCACCTGACCTTTGCACTCGGTCCACTGATACCCGCTTCCATACTTCACACAGTCGTGCAATCCCTGCCTGCACTCACCAACGCCCATAGTCCCAATCGGTCCATCGTAGCAGGGCTGATTTATCCTCGGCTTGCACTCGCATTCACCTCCGCTGCACTCACAATCTGCATTACAATCACAACCCTCATCCACCTGATTATTGCAGTTGTCATCTATTCCGTTCATACATATCTCTTTTGGGGTCTCCCCGCACCAGCCGCAGGCGTTCACAAAGGATTTATCTACCTTTCCGTCGCAATCTCCATCTATGGGCAGGCCGCCGTTTGGAACTCCCTCACAGGTATCTTTGGTGGGCAGAACCTGACCCTCACACTCACCCCATACACCATTCCCTTTTCCGTCGTCGATGCACCTCTGGAAGCCTGATTTGCAGACACCCACATTTTTTGTCTCAGGAGGACCGCCGTAGCACTCTCTGACTGAGCCTATGGTGCATGGGCAGTTCTCATCTACATTACCATTGCAGTTGTCGTCGGCGTTGTTCCCGCAAATCTCCTGCTGTTTTGGGAGTACTTCTCCCTCGCAACCACTCCACTCACCATCGATACAGTACCTCTTGCCTGATTTACAAATACCAATATTCTTGGTCTTTACATTGCCTGTATATCACTCCTGTATCTCACCGTGTTTGCAACCTCCACTATCCGCATCTGCAATGGTACTTCCATCCTTACTAATACTAATATCCTTCCCACCATCCCCACCGGAGGAATTGTCTGTCGGAGTCTGTGTGCAGGCAGAAAACAGGAATAGCAAACCAAATACCCAAAGGGAAATTATATCTCTTTTCATTGCTATACCTCCTGCAATTCACAATTACATTATACTCCTCCGTTAATAAGCTTGCAACATCAACCTTTGAACCTTTGAACTTTGAACCTTTGAACTTTAAACAGAGTAGGTATATCCTCAATTGTAGGACTTATATGAACATAGTTATTGAATACACCTTCATTTTTTACTTGAATTCAATATTTGATTCTGATAATTAACTACCTAATGTTTTGTCCTGATTGATTTAGGTTGATATATGTTTAATCCACAGTTGGTTCTACATGAGAAGGAGTATGAGGCGATAAAGAGCGTATGTGATAGACTGTATAAAGAGTCCAATTCTAAGATTGTCTTTATTGTTGACAAGAATGGTCAACTCATAGCCGTTTCGGGGGATGTTTCGAGGATGGATACGACCTCCCTTGCCTCTTTGACGGCTGGTAATGTGGCAGCGACAGGGGGTCTTGCCAAGTTACTGGGAGAGAAGGAGTTCTCAGTACTGTTTCACGAAGGGGAGAATGACTCTGTTCATATTTCTCTTATCGGTACGAGGATGATTCTGGTGGTCATATTTGATAAGAGAACCAATCAAGGGCTTGTGAGACTGAAGGTCAAGAAGTCCACTGAGGAATTGAACAGGATATTCGATGCCATATTTGCCAAGACGGAGAAGGAGAAGGCTTCGCAGGGGGCCATAGAGATTACAGAGAGTGATATTGATAAGCTTTTTGGTGACTTTTAAGTTCAGGTTTTTTTTATGTCTTTTATAAATTATTCCGCAAGAGAAATTAACTGCAAAATAGTCTATTATGGACCGGGGTTGTGTGGTAAGACTACAAACCTGCAATACATATACGCCAAGACCAATCCTGCTGCAAAGGGCAAACTTATATCCCTTGCAACTGAGACAGAGAGAACGCTGTTCTTCGATTTCTTACCACTCTCACTTGGAGACATCAAGGGATTCAAGACCAGATTTCATCTCTATACCGTTCCCGGGCAGGTCTTCTACGATGCGAGCCGTAAGCTCATACTCAAAGGGGCCGATGGTGTAGTCTTCGTAGCCGATTCTCAGATTGAGAGGATGGAGGCAAATCTTGAGTCCCTTGACAACCTGAGGACAAATCTGAAAGAGCACGGCTATGACCTGGATAAGATGCCATTTGTGATTCAATACAATAAGAGGGACCTCCCGAATATTATGCCTGTGGAGGAGCTCAGAAAGGCCCTCAACTACCGCAATGTCCCCGACTTCGAGGCAGTGGCCTCCAAAGGGATAGGTGTCTTCGAGACACTCAAAGCCATAGCCAAACTCGTCCTCCTCGAACTAAAATCAAGATAAATAGATTATTTTATTGAGATTGACATTTGGAGTTTTATTATCTATAGGGTTGTCGGGATGGTTTTGTATTTACCACTGGATTATCAGACAAAGAATGGGCGGGGCGGGGTGTTATTTTCTGGAGGTATATATGAATTCAGGAAGAAATTATGAAATTATCAGATTAATTGAACAGATAGAAGGTTCTAAGGATATATGCCCTGAAATGACTAAAGAATTGATAAATAGTTTTTTGAGATTGGTAGATGATGGATGTGATTTGACTATAAAGGAGAGTATCGAGAGGATACTGACAAGACAGATTGGAATCATAGGTTCGGAGGGTTTCTCAAGAAGGCTTATAGAACTCTTTGCAGGTGATAAAAGAGGTGATTTGAGCAATATAAATGAGAGTGAATTTACCATTGCTATTATTCCAGGGAATACATCAACTAAGGTTATGTCGTATCGGGGGCTCAATCTATATGTAAGAGAGGATATCCCTATCCCTGTTACCCAGAACCCCGATGCAGATTTCAGGGTAAATCAGATACGGGTCTGGTTGCAAAATAATGGCATCTCCTCTGATAAGATAGCGGGGATAGCAGTGAAGGGGGGTTATCTGCAGCCAGCAGCAGGTGGCACATATATAGTGGACGAAGAGATGGTAAAGGATGTACTCAACTCGCCCATAGCCCACGCCTCAAATTACGGGATATTGATCGGACATAAATTGATAGAGAAGATGAGGAGAAAGGATATATTGCTGACTACCACAGACCCTGTATCTGTTGATGAGATGAGTGATGCAAATAGGATACTGGGCGTTAATGGATATTTTCGAAAAGGCTCAGGTGCCCATTATCTGAATCACCGTTCTCTTGCAAAGATCCTCTCTGCCCTGACAGGCTTAAATTATGAGGAATGTATATTTATTACCTCCCACGCCGGTGGTGGAATCTCTACTGTTAGACACCAGATGGGGAGGATTTCTGAGGTATTCAATGCCTTTTCTGATTTGCCCGGCTCCAATCGGGCAGGGAATATACCTGTAGAGATACTGATTGATGAAATCAAGAGTGGGAATATCTCAATTGAGGAGCTTAAGAGACTGATCTATACAGAAGGTGGGCTTATAAATCTAACGGGCACAAATGATTTCAAGACTCTCATAGAATTCAAGTATCAGGGTTCTACACAGACACAGAAGGACAAGATCGACCTCGTGATCGAATTTTTTACGAGTGCGATTGCAAGGTCAATAATGATGTGCGCCTCGGATAAAATATCACCTTCAATAATAGCCATTTCTGGTGGACTCGTCAGGTCAAAGGAGATAGTAGACAGGATAAAGGAGAAGATAAGGCTGAACATCCCGGTTGTGCCCATTGTCAATTCCTTCGATTCTGAATATCTCATTGCGGAGAATATGCTGTGCAGATTGATACCCAATAGACTGAAAGACTACTCGAAGGAGAAGATGATATTCAGCAGAAACATAAATAACCTCAAAAAGATCCTCAATACAAAACTATTTGATGCACCAGTAATGAGGGTAAAGCCCCTTATGCCTGCAAGATGTCTCAATGATATAATTTTTATGGCAAAGGAGAAGGCTGTTGAATATGGTGCGCCGAGGATAGGCATTGTGGGAGGGAATAATGAGGAGGCGATAGAGGCTGCAAATCTGGCAAACTCTGAGGGGAGGTTCAGGATTGCAAAGTTTCTGTTGATAGGACCATTTGCAGAGATATCTCAGATAGCCTGGGACTATGACATCATTGTTGATAATGACAACTTTACTATCATAGATGCTGAGAATCCTGTAGAAAAGGCTATGTCTCTTTATAAAAATGGTGTTGTGAATATGCTTATGAAGGGCTCGATTATGACTGAACATATAATGAGGGCATTTATAGAGACTACTAAGTCTATGCTACCCCCTGATGAAAAGGTCTTTTTGTCTCATGTAGGTGTATTCGAAATCCCCTCTTATCCCAAACTCCTTCTGATATCGGATGCCGCGATTAACCCTGCACCCAACAAGAACGCAAAGAAGAAGATTATCGCTAATGCCCTATCTGTGGCCAGGGCACTCAATATCAAATGCCCCAAAATAGCCATAATCTCTGCTGTTGAGAAGGTAAATCCGTCGGTTATGTCCTCGGTTGAGGCGAGGGAGATTGCAGAAGAGATGTCCGATTCTGATGAATATATCATTGAGGGGCCGCTCTCGGTGGATGTGGCGATAAATCAAAGGATAGCAGAGGAGAAGAAGTATTCAGGGAAGATAAAGGGTGATGCAGATATCCTGATAATGCCAGATATAGAGGCCGGGAATATCATATACAAGACGCTCACTGTCTCCAGCCATGCAAAGATCGCCGGTGTGGTTGTAGGTGCGAAAGTGCCGCTCATATTGACATCCCGCGGGGATACTGCCCAGAGTAAACTTGCCTCTATCTCTCTGGGGATATTGCTCTTTACGCTTAACAATTTGATTGGAGAGAAGAGATGATAAGTGAGAAGTACTTGAGCAAGGTGAAGACTCCGGAAGATATCGCCAATATGATAGAACCTGGAATGCGATTGTTTTTGGGTTCAGGCGCTGCAGAGCCGCGCACTATAATAAAGGCTATCAATGAAAAACTTATGTACACAGAGGATATGGAGATCATCCATATTTTGACCCTTGGGCTGACCCCATACGACCAGGAGCCTTTCAAGAAGAATGTGAGGTATTCGGCTCTGTTTATCGGTCCAACAATCAGGGATGCAATTCAGCAGGGGAGAGGTGATTATATCCCGATATTCCTCTCAGAGATTCCTGACCTCTTTAAAAAGAAGCGGATAAAGATTGATATGGCGATAATATCCGTTTCTCCACCTGACAGATATGGATTTTGCAGTTATGGTGTAAATGTGGACATTGTAAAGGCGGCGGCTGAGAATGCGAGGGTCGTGGTGGCAGAGATGAACAGGCAGATGCCGCGCACCCTTGGTGATTCGTTCATTCACATATCAAATATAGATTACATTGTTGAATCGGATATGCCGCTTATAGAATTGAAACACCCCAAACCGAATGATGTAGCAATAAAGATAGGAAAGAATGTAGCTAAATTGGTGGAGGATGGAGCCACCCTCCAGATAGGTATTGGGACTATCCCCGATGCTGTTCTGAGTGAACTGAGAGATAAGAACGACCTCGGGGTACATACTGAGATGTTCTCTGATGGGGTTATAGACCTGATTGAGAGTGGAAATATTACAAACAAGAAAAAGACTATTCATAAGGATAAGGTTATAGCCTCCTTCTGTATGGGTACTAAACGGTTATATCAATTTGTTGACAACAACCCATTGATAGAGTTCCATCCGATAGAGTATACGAATGACCCATTTATCATAGCCCAGAATGACAAGATGGTCTCAATAAATGGTGCCATACAGATAGATCTTACGGGACAGGTTGTGGCAGACTCAATCGGGTATTACTTCTATTCTGGTTTTGGAGGACAGGTCGACTTTATAAGGGGTGCTGCAAGGTCAAAGGGTGGGAAACCGATTATTGTGATGCCCTCTACTGCCAGGGGTGGGACTGTATCGAGGATAGTATCGAAACTCCCGCCGGGTGCCGGCGTGGTTACATCGAGGGCAGATGTACACTATGTAATTACCGAGTACGGGATGGCTTACCTGCACGGAAAGAATATAAGAGACAGGGCTATGCAGCTTATATCGATTGCCCATCCTAACTTCAGGGACCAGTTGCTGGAAGAGGCTAAGGAACTGGGTTATGTGCCTAAGGACCAGCTCCCCCTCACGCCGATGGGGAAGTATTATCCTCAGCAGTATGAGAGATACGAAAAGTTTGGAGACCTGAAGGTATTCTTCAGACCCATCAAGGCGACAGATGAGCCACTCGAGAGAGAGTTCTTCTACAGACTCTCAGACGAGACAATATATTTCAGATTCTTCTCCTATCTCAAATCGATGCCCCACGAGAAACTTCAACACCTCGTAAATATAGACTATCAAGACGAGATGGCAATAGTGGCGTTAATAGGTCCGCCGGAGAATGAAGAGATGATAGGCATAGTGAGATACAATAGAGATCCATCCGACAACTTCGCTGAGGTGGCAATAGTGGTCAGGGATGATTATCAGAACAGGGGGATAGGAACTTTTATGCTGAAGTACATCGCTCAGATTGCTATGGAGCGGGGTATCAGCGGCTTCAAGGCAGAGGTGCTTGCCTCCAACAAGAAGATGCTCAGGGTGTTCTACAAAATCAATATGCAGATAGAGACAAAGTTAGATGAAGACACCTACTCCTTGAGGGTCAAATTCTGAAGATGAATAATAGTCTGATAGTCTATACTTCAAAGTTTGAAAGGTACACATACGGTCCCAATCATCCATTCAGACTGGACAGGGGTAGGCTCTTTCTTAATTCTGCATATAGATTGAATCTCATAGATGAGTCGCAGATATTCGAACCTACCTCCCTTAATGAAGAGGATCTCTATCTCTTCCACACAGAAGACTATGTCCAGACCCTCAAAAAGGCGAATGACGGGGACATTGAGGTAGATTTTTTGAGATACGGGATTGGACTGCCGGATAATCCCGTTTTCAGGGGTGTCTTTGATGTGGCACTCCTTCACGCCTCGATGGCAAGAGGGGCGTTTGAAAAGGCGGATTCTCATAGCAGGATATTTGTCCCTGTGGGGGGTCTTCATCACGCTATGCGAAATCGGGCCTCCGGGTTTTGTTATGTAAATGACATAGGAATTCTGATAGAGTTACTGCTTAAGGCAGGGAAGAGGGTTTTTTATATAGACATTGACGCCCATCACGGGGATGGGGTACAGAATGGTTTCTACAATAACCCGATGGTACTCAAGATGTCCTTCCACGAATCGGGTAGGACATTATTCCCGTTTTCTGGTTTTGAGGATGAGATAGGAGAGGGGGAAGGGAAATTTTACAATTTGAATATCCCTATGCACGGTTATTCAGATGATGAGGTCTTCCTATACCTCTTCAGGAGGATATTCCCCCCCATAATCGAGAGATTCAATCCGGACATTACAATAGCCCAGATAGGGGTGGATATGATGAGCACTGACCCCCTTACTCATCTGAGGCTTACAAATAATTCCTACTGTGAGGCGGTCAGGGTCATAAAAGAAAGGTCTAAAAGACTTATTGCCTTTGGTGGGGGAGGATACAATCCTGACAACATCTCAAAAGGGTACACCCTCGCCTGGGCTATATTCAACGACCTTGAGATCGATGACTATGCGTCCCTTATGCTCGGAGGGACATTTATGGGGAGTAACGAGATGTCCCTGGGCGGGCTCAAGGATATGAACCTGTATGTCTCCGGTCCTGAGAAGGAGATAGCCATTAAAGAGGCAGAGCGGGTACTGGACTTTTATACAAAAAATGTCTTCCCCTTTTTCAATATTACCCGGTAGATAGCCGTGCTGAGTTTTCTGATTAATAGAAATAATAAGAGGCTTTGTATCTCTGTATCGAATCTAATGGTAAACTTTAATGGGCTTTCGCCCACCCCCGTAATATAAAACTTCTTTCTAACAGATTGGAAATTCCGCAAATATTACGCTATGTTATCCTCACATCAGGAGAAAGGTCGATTTTTACTTTGAGGCATTTATCCTCGTTTAATAAACTGGTCCTGACTCTGAGGCACTAACCCCCGCATGTCTCATCTCATATCTGGAGATTGAACGAATAATAAGATGCAATCTATTCTAATGGGAGTTGTTTATTCAATTCTGGGTATGCTAATTGTGATAATGCCCGGGGTAATGGTTGTGAGAAGCAACTGGACCTTAAATATCTCTGGAGTAAGAGATTTAGGGGGAGTGATGATGATTATGGTAATCCTGTCTTTGTAGATAGTTCAGGTAATGTATATGGAACAGGGTATTTTCAGGGAAGTAATATTGACTTTGGAGAATGTCCGCTGTCGAATGTAGGAAGTTATGATATCTACCTTATAAAATACGCACGGTAAAGAAGACAGACAGAGGACAGAATACAGACAACAGACAAACAAACGAAAAGAAAACAGATAACAGAAGGACAGAGGACATATAACAGACAAACAGAATACAGACTTTAAGATTTGAGATTTTTGGATTGAAGATTTTTAGGAGCAATTCCAATATTGCCCATACAAAAATTACATATAAATAATTCAGGCCTAAAATTACATAAAATAGGGTAGATTTTATTTCTTGTTAGTTCACATCTCTCCAGAATAAATATTTGAAATAGAAGCCTCTTCGTTGAATAAGTATACAATAGCAAATAAATAAACTGTGTGGAGTGACATTTAAACTATGAACAGTTGATCTTGAAAAGATAATAATGTGTTTTGAACAACATTGAACTACTCTAATTTATAAGATTGCATATTGATATGGGATAACTTATAATCGTCTCCGGCTATTTCTCTATTCGAGGAGTCGTAGTATTTATGCTCATTGGTATACACACGAGTATATCTCAGGGTTATGCTGAGGCGGTGAGGACTGGAGATGATATGGGGGCTGAGGTGGTACAGATATTTGTAAGGGCAAATATGAACTGGAGCAAAAAGAGGATACTGGATTATGAGATAGAGGAGTATAGAGAGACCCTTATGAATGCAAAGAGTGTCAGGAGGGTGATCGCCCACTGTTCATATTTGATAAACCTTGCGAGTGATAATAACACGACGGTGAAGCGGTCTATCTCTCTTATGGCTGAGGAGATAGAGATATGTGAGAGACTCGGAATAGATACATATGTGATCCATCCAGGCTCTCACAGGGGGCAGGGGATAGAGGTAGGGATTAATAAGGTGGTTGATGGTCTTATGATGGTTAGAGAGAGATTGAAGTCTGCCTCAGTTGCGATCACATTCGAGACCACAGCAGGTTCGGGCTTTCAGATAGGCTCCAGATTAGAGGAGATAATAACACTTGTCAAAAGCACATCCCATTTTATTAGAAATGGTATATGTCTGGATACGGCTCATCTCTTCGGGGCGGGGTACGATATAGTAAAAGAGGAAGTCTATGAGTCAATTCTTAAGCAGATTAAAACTGAGTTCGGACTTGATATTATCAGGGTAGTGCATATGAATGACAGTAAAGTAAAGTGTGGCTCAAACAGGGACAGACATCAACACATCGGGATGGGTTATATAGATCTATCCCTCTTCAAAAGGATACTAAAAGATGAGAGGCTCAAAATGGCTGTGGCAATCCTTGAGACCCCCAAGGAGAAGAGGGAGGAGGATAATGAGGATTATGACAGAATAAATATCTCCCTTTTGAAGAGATTGAGAGATGGGTAGGTTCATCGCATTTAGTGACTTCTTGAAGGAGAGATTCGGCTGCAGGGTTCACAAGGTCCCTTTCAGGATCGGGAATACCTGCCCAAACAGGGATGGCACCATATCCCGGGGTGGATGTATCTATTGCAATGGGGCTGAACTTATCCCCCATTCGTACAGACTGGGAATGGGAGTGAGAGAGCAGGTAGTATCCGGGATGAGAGCGGTTGTAAAGAGGTTCGGGGCTACGAGGTTCATACCCTACCTGCAGGACAATACAGGGACTTACGGGGATGAGGAGAGGATAATTGAGGCATTGAATGAGGCTATCTCTGTGGAGGGTGTGGTAGGACTCTCCATCGGTACTCGTGCGGATTGTATAAGTGAGAGGTTCTTCAGATATTTTGAGGATGTATCGAGGCGCCTGTTGTTGATTGTGGAGATAGGTGTTCAGAGTGTAAATGAGGAGACCTTGAGGATTATAAACAGGGGCCACGACCTGAAGGTAGTTGAGATGGCATTCTCAAGGCTCAATGAGATGGGGGTTCATACAGTTACCCACATAATACTCGGGCTCCCGAATGATTCCGATGAGGATGTGGTTCGTATGGGCAGGTGGTTGAGTCAGAATGATATAAAGGGGGTAAAGATTCACAATATCGTAGTCCTCAGAGGTACTCCCCTCTTTGATATGTACAACAACAAAAGATTTGAGCCGCCCTCCCTCGAAGGGCTTTTGAGAAAATATAGACTGCTGTTTGATAATATGAGGGATGGTATGGTAGTTCATAGACTCAATACAGATGTGAGGCCGGAGTTTATTGTAGCCCCCGATTATGCAAGGGATAAGAACGCCCTCCTTAAACGAATCAAATCAGTAATGGATTGAATATCCATATTTGAGGCTCGGTTGATAGGAGACAGGATCTGAGGGGATAAAGGTAAGTTATCGTCTCTTTAAGAAGAGGAGTAGACTCCCTTTGACTTCAGATAGTCTCTTTTGTGCCACCTCTTCGGTGTTGATGCTAAAGAGTGGGTTCTTTTTATCTGAATCGGTCCTTGTGAGGATATTCTGAGAAATCAGATATTCTATTGCGTTGTCTATGGTCACACGGGATACAGCCTCAAGATTGTCTATGCGAGCCCTGTCGTACATAGAGAGTCCGAATGACTGGATCTTCCTGTTGAGAGTTTTCTTATCGAGGTTCTCAAAATGTATTGTTGAGATTGCCTCAACAGTTACATAGTATCCCTCTATGAGGGATTTCAAAAAACTGGATAAAAGTTCTGCCTTGTCCACATACTCCGGTCTCAGGAATACGGTCTCGCCGTCCACACCGATGAATCCCATATCGATAGACTTTTTATAGGCCTCTTCAAACTCCTCACTGAAGTCCACATTTACTCTGAATATGAATTCATTTTTGAGTATATCCCTCAGGAGCCTCGAGCGCTCGAATATCTCTCCCTTTGTACACCTGTAGTCCTTGAATGTCAGGATGGAGGAGGATGCAATAGAGAGATTTAAGAAGAAATGGATGAAACCATTCTTGTAATAATCAAGGATGAATCTCCTGTTTTCAGATGCCCTGTAGAGGAATTTACCCTCCTGATTCTCTTTGATAAGAATTGCCCTGTCTTGAGAGAATCTGTTTATTGCCTCATTGAGGGCACTGCGCAAATTGTTGAGAGATGAGGCTATCCTTATATCTGCCTCGCCTTTTAGGAGTTGCAATAAGAACCTGGCATTTTCCTCTATCTCATCCAGGTCAAACCACCTCCTGCTGTCAGAGAGAATTATGGCACATAAAATCCCGGATGGGGAGACGGTTGCAATCCTGTTTATGTCATAGGTAATGCGATATCCCAGCGCCTGAATGTCCTGGCGCTTCTTCTCCTCATCGGTATATATACCATTATTCCCCCGCTCATACAGGAATTGCTTCACAGATATGGGTTCTCCGAATTGCACATAGATATTCCCATATTTCGAGGTGAGTACACCCGTTGTCTTTACAAGCCCTTTGATGTCCTCCTTTTCCTTCTCCTTCCCGAGAAGCTCCTTCATATATGAACCTGACTCAATTACCTTCTCGTAGAGGATAGATATGGGTACGAAGAATACATCTTCACAGGCACCCTCTAAATAGGCATCTACGATGTATGTGAGAAGTCCGAGCCTGGGCTGAAGGGTCTTGCCTGTTCTGCTTCTCGTCCCCTCAATGAAGAACTCCTGAGTCCATCCATCTTTTAAGAGGCGTTTCATATATGCCCGGAATATGCTTATATAAAGGTCATCCCCCTTAAATGTCCTCCTTATAAAATACGCCCCGGATTTTCTGAATATATGACCCATAGGCCAGAAGGCCAGATTGTCTCCCGCTGCTATGTGAGGGACTACGATATCATTGTTGTAGAGTATTTGTGAGATAATGAGATAGTCTACATGAGAACGGTGCATAGGACAGAGTACGACAGGTCCCTTCCTCAGGGTCTCCTTCAGTCTGTCAATCCCCTCGCTGTTGTATTCAACCTTTATGTCTGTGATTTTCCATACAGCCTTTAAGATTACATCCAGAAATCTGATATAATTGTAATCGAGGGCACAGACCATCCTCTTGATGATCCTTTCTGCCCTTTTCTGAATTCTCTCCCTTCCCTCTCCTGTCGAGGTGGATAGTCTGTTTATTGTGTCTACTACCAGAGAGTCATTCAAAAGCAGTCTCTGCATACTCTCTGGTTCTCTCTTGAGTGGACCTGAGAGGGCTGTCTTCTCTCTATTTAATGTCCTGTAGACCAGGTATCTTATCCTTCTAGAGATGGCGTCATTACTGCGGGTATTCATCTCATTTATTATATCTTTTATGTTGATGGGATCGCCGATCCTCACCTCACCACTTCGGTGGTAAAACAGGAGGGTGAATATCTCTCTCAACAGGGTTGGTGAGTCCCTCTCCCCGAACAAAAGATCCAGAATACCCTGTCTTTCATTCGCAGGTCTCTTCTGATATGCTATGAGGATTGGCACAATGTATATTGGTTTATCTGAATCCCTCTGGGTCTCTACGAGGGTTTCAATAAAGTCTATATCATAAAAGACATTTGGTCTGATAATGAATCTCGGCTTTCTCAGGAAGATGAGTGAAGATTCTCCCGAGAGGGTGAGTAGATTGAGTCTGTTCTTGAGCTCTGCGGGTTTGCCTGTAACCCCTTTTATATATATCTTGCTGAGTTTGAAGAGGCGTGAGATAGGCTGATAGAGCCAGAGTTTGAGTCCATTTACAAATCTCGCAAGGGGTAGGTTGTGTTTCGAGAATATAAAATTTAAATACAGAAATGCCAGAAATGACCTTGTGAGCATTGTATATATGACGGTCCCGTTCTTCTGTACAGCCCTTATCTTTTCGATCTCGCTCTCGGGGAATTTTATCTTCTCGAAGAATCTGTTAAATACCCATTTTATAAGAAATCCATATTCGTTGTGCATCGCCTCTGGTATAGGCAGATTCTGTATATTCTTCCTGATGTCAATCTCGTTTTTCATAACCAATCAACTTTATCAAAACACATAAAAAGAGCCTGATAAAAATATAAACAGGACATATAACATTATATTTCATATCACAAGGAAAATTTCTGATTTTTGTCTATTATAGAGTAGGTGATATTTGGGTTTGTAATTTTTTGCATTTTGGGTATAATAAAGACTGTTTAACTTGCGGGAGGAAGCCTATGAAGGTAAAGGTATTTACAAGGAGCATAACATCCTCAGTGACGGGTGGATTTGAGACGCTCATCTCCCGGTATTTTGAGGAAGAGATAAACAGATGGCTATCTCAGGTGAATGTGCAGCTTGTTTCCATTCAATTGAGTACCGCCTCCCTGAGTCCGACTTCAATAATTGTGATGTGTATGATATTCTATAAAGAGTTGTCCCCGCAGCCCCAGGTACAACCACCTCCTAATACTACTTCTGGTAGTAGTGACCTGCCACCGATTGAGAGATACTGATTCATCACTTACAGTTGTTAATGCATATTAGGATATCAGACATAGGTCCTTTATATACTTTTCGCAAATCGGTCTTACTCCTCATTATATCAGTTTTACTTCTTACACTGCTATCCTGGTTGCGCTTTTTATTCCTCAGAAATCCTGCACCCGACTATGCCTTTTTACCTTCTCCATTCAATCTATCAGGAATAGCAGTCTTATTTGTATCAATAATTATGACTTTAATAGCACAATTGATATTAGTTAGACAGGCAGATGTTTATGGTTTATCAAATCACCATAAACTATCTCTATTGTTTGTTGGTATCTTATTATCTCTGGTGGCTACCTTTATGCTTCCCCTTCTTTCCAATGATATCTTCTCTGTTTTATCATATGTTGATCTTTTTTGGAATACTGATGTAGATCCATATACTCTCTCAGGCAGTGGATTAAAGGCGAGTAAATATTACTCTTTAATCGGACCAACCTGGAAGAATACTCCCTGCGTATACAGTCCAGTTCAGTTAATCTTCTGGGCACCTGCTGTGTTGTTCTCAGGAAATAACCTTTTTATTGCTATGGCAATATTCAAAATTTTGGTACTTGTATTAGTTTTGGGAATGATAGTGCTATTGTATCGCTATGTTATGGAGCATAATTTAGAAAAAACAGATGATCCGATGTTTGCAGCCGTGATAGTAAGTCCGATCCTGTGGGTAGAGGGTGCGGGACAGGCACATAATGATATACTTGTGGCCTTTTTCTTGGCTGCGTGGATTTATTTTGCTTCGAAAAGGCAGACTTTTCTTGCCGGGATTATGATTGGTCTTGCCCTTGCCTCTAAGTTGACCGCATTGCTACCCTGTATAATGTATGTGATTTACCTGATGCACCGGTCTGGATTATTCAGGGGGCTTTTGGTAGCATTTATTATCTTTGCAACGGTTGTTCTATCATATATTCCTGTATGGAACGGAATAGATACTCTCAGAATTCCATTTAATACAATGGTACATAGTAATATTACCAATACATTATTTGAGATATTGCAGACTATCTCTGTGAAGCTATTCAAATTTGATGAATCTTATGTAAATCAGTATTTACATTATATGAGCACTGTATTAAAGATCAGTGTTGTCTTTTTGGGTATTTATGAGGCAATAAAAGCCGTTACATTTCAGGATGTAGTCAATGCAATGGCAAAGGTATATCTACTCCTGACACTGGTGGCAACGCAGTTCTATCATCCGTGGTATTTATTGCCCTGTCTTGTACTTGCCCTAAAATTACGAGAAAATCTCTGGAAAAAGTGGTTTATAGTGGTTTCGACTTTGGGTATTCTACTTGATGGCTCGGTTATTCTCGCCCGGGGAAGTATTGAACGACAGATTTATAGCGCAGCTACTGTAACTTTGCAGTGTATCCTTGTATGTTATTTGATTTTTAAGATTATACTCCCTCAAAAAATCAGAGAATCTATTTCTATTCAGAACTCACCTCCCGCATAGAACTTTTCTACAACAAATTATCTGGTACTATTTAGGATACTAATGCATAAAAATACCCTGGGTCATTTGTGAAGAGAATCATTAGGGAATAATTTGTCTATCTGGTACTCTTGTAGTTCTGGACGAAATTAAAGTAGAGGTATGGAATATTAAAATTATGCAGGATTTCTAAAACGACTCCTGACTATTTTTGTTTTATTGTAATATCAAGAAGGTAAACGCGGATTTAAAATAAAAAAGGCGGCTTTTTAAGCCGCCTTAAATTCTGGTTTAATTTAAGCCGTGTTTACTGTGCTACGCAGACACTGTAGCCAAGACTGGTATCTGTGCACTTACCACCGCCACTGCAATCTTCGTCTTTTACACACACCTGGTAGCAAGCCATTGAGCCACCTTCGGGCTGTACGCACATAGCGCCTACTTCGCAGTCATTCGCTACACCGCAGGCCTCGCCAGCCTTCTTGGTACCGGCTGTCAAGCAGACCTTGTTCTTGTCAATCATATAGCAGCCTTCGCCAGTGCCGCAAGCTGTGTCTGCACCAATGGTTGTGCACTCCTTAGCACATTCAAGTCCATCGCCAACCTTCTGGATACAATACCCGCCTGTGCAGGCATCTCCAGCCTTCTTGCCATCGCAGGGGTTGGCTGGGCCGGTGTCAGCTACTGTCCCGGCGTCATTGTTCTCTTCGTCGCCACCGCAGCCGCCGATGTAAAGGCCAACTGCCATCACGGCGAATACTGCTACGATCCACAATAGTGCCTTCGTGTTTCTGTTCATTCGTTCCTCCTTTGTTAAAAACGAATAACCATCTGGACTCTTCGTCCAACCTAAACTTCGATAACGGATATTAATATAAAAGGGTTTACTTGTCAAATTTTTTTTGAATATTTTTTGAACATAATAGGTCGCTCAATGTATCTGGTTTATTTCGGATTAATTCTTAAGTCTCTTAGAATTTACAAACAGTAATAAATAACACCTGTAACTGAATTGTTACAAATGGTGGTAAGGATTTATTTATGGTTTGCGATTATCACTAAAAGTTAATTGAGGATCAATGGATAGATGCAATTAAATAAATCAATGGGTGTTAATTGTTTGAAATCATCCATAGAAACAAACCTGCCAACTAAACTCTATAAACCGACAACTATAAGTGCTATCAATAACTGAATATTTGCAAAGCAGGTTAGAATAATGTTGCATATGCCATTTTATAATGGTAGTTAAACTACTTTTAAGAAAGGTGGTGGGGTATGAGAAAGATGTTGAGCAATCAAAGAGGTTTTTCGCTAATCAAATTGTCTATCTATTTGCTGATAATTCTGATTTTTTACTTTGCTTACCTTTATGTTCCTGTGGCAATTAGATATTATGACATTAAAGAGGCTGTATCCGGTGCGGCGAACAGGGCGCTTACGGATAAGAGGGACGATTTGATAAGAAATGAGTTCGCAGAGAAGTTGAAGAAGAAGATAGGGGTGTCTGTACCTCCAACGGCTCTCTCCATAATCAGGGAGCCCTCTAAGTCAAGGGTTTCTGCAAAGATGATGTATCGGGAGCAGGTAAAATACATCCCCTTTGATTATGTACATACGATTGACATTACTGTGGAACACACGGCAATGGGTCATTATATTGCATATTAATCAGGAGGTTTGTGTGACAGGCAGAAAGGTTTTATTCAAGAGTGATGAGATAAGGGCGATGATATCCAATATCGCCGAGTCCATTATTCTGAATCACGGGGAGCATACGGAGAGGCTTGCCTTAGTTGGGATAAGGACGGGGGGTGTGTATCTTATGGAGAGGATTCATCGAATCCTCAAAAAAAGGCTCAAGACTGAGATCCCTACTGGTATTGTAGATATCACCCTCTACAGGGATGATATTGATACCTCTCCTATCAAGCCAACCGTAGGTGAGACCGAATTACTTTTTGATGTAAACGATAAGTATATTATCCTGGTGGATGATGTCCTGTATACAGGCAGGACTATGAGGGCGGCGATTGATGTACTTATAGATTTTGGAAGGCCAAAGAAGATAGAGCCGGCTGTACTGGTTGAGAGGGAGGAAAAGTACAGGGAGATACCAATATATGCCATATACAGGGGGAGTACTCCAAGGACTGGGGAGAGGGATCGTGTCACCGTCAGGTTCTCAGAGGAGACTGGAAGGGATGATGAGGTAATACTTGAAAGGAGATAGAGGCGTATGGGGATGCCAAAAGTTATTAAGAAGGGAAGTTTCAATCATAAAGACCTTGTATCAATGGAGCAACTTTCTGAGAGGGATATATATCTGATCCTTGACACCGCCCGTACATTTAAGGAGATATCCTTAAGGCGCGTAAAGAAGGTACCTGCCCTGCAGGGGAAGACCGTTATCAATCTTTTCTTTGAACCATCCACCCGTACGAGGACCTCTTTTGAGGTCGCTGCAAAGAGGCTCTCTGCTGATATAATTAATATCACCTCAACTGCCTCGGCTGTGGTGAAGGGTGAGACCTTGATGGATACGGCTCAGACACTTATGGCGATGAAGCCCGATTTTATGATAATCAGGCATTCCTACTCAGGCTCTGCTCACTTCCTCTCGAGAATCGTCTCGGCCTCTGTACTCAACGCCGGTGACGGGATCAACGAACACCCTACGCAGGCTCTACTTGATATGTATACTATGCGCGAGCACAATAAGAAGTTCGAGGGGCTCAGGGTGGCTATAGTGGGTGATATAGCCCATTCGAGGGTTGCAAGGTCTAATATCATCGGGTTGAATAAACTGGGGGCAAAGGTCTTGCTGGTTGGACCGAAGACACTCATGCCGTATAATGTCGAAAAGATGAATGTAACTGTAACCCATAACCTGAAGGAGGCCGTTGCCTGGGCTGATGTGGTTATGATGCTGAGGATACAGTTGGAGCGTATGACAGAGGGGTTATTCCCGTCGATAAGGGAGTACTCTATGCTCTATGGTTTGAATAAGGATATATTGAAACATCTCAAAAAGGATGCTATTATTATGCACCCGGGACCAATTAACAGGAATATCGAGATTTCGCCTGATGTGGTGAATGACGAGAGGTGTGTGATATTGAATCAGGTTGAAAATGGTGTGGCTGTCAGGATGGCAGTCCTCTTCTTACTTGGAGGGCAGCAGAGGGTAAATCTGGAATAACAACATAACCAGGGAGTGTTATATGTTACTGATAAAAGGTGGAAGGATAATAGATCCATCACACAATATAGACCGAAAGGCCGATATATTGATAGACAGGGGGAAGATCGTCGAGATCAAGAGCAGTATATCGGTTAAAGGGGCTGAGGTAATAGATGCGAGCAATCTGATAGTCTCCCCGGGTTTTATTGATATGCATACTCATCTGAGGGAGCCAGGTGAGGAGTTCAAGGAGACTATCGAGAGTGGTTGCAGGGCAGCTGCTAACGGTGGTTTTGTGGCGATTGCCTGTATGCCAAATACCAAGCCACCGAACGATAACCCATCCACTACAAGATTTATAATGGAGAAGGCGAGGGCTGCAAACGGTGTAAAGGTCTTCCCCATTGGGGCTATTACGGTTGAGCAGAAGGGGGAGAAGCTTTGTGAATATTTTAGTATGAAACAGGAGGGTATGGTTGCCATCTCAGAGGATGGAAAGTCGGTTATGAACAGTGGTCTGATGAGAAGGGCGATGGAGTATGCCGCCACTCACAACATTCCTGTCATCTCCCATTGTGAGGACCACAACCTGAGTGGCAAAGGTGTTATGAATGAAGGGGTTTATTCCACCCGATACGGTATGAGGCCAATCCCTCCTCAGGCTGAGGAGATTATGGTCTTTAGAGATATCGCCCTTTCGGAGCTTACGGGGTGCCAGCTCCATCTGGCTCACATCTCTACTGCGAGTTCCCTATTTCATATAAGAAGGGCAAAGAGGAAAAACCTTAAGGTCACTGCTGAGACCGCCCCGCATTATTTATACCTCAGCGACGATATGCTCTATACCTATGATACAATGTACAAGGTAAATCCACCCCTCAGGTCGAGGGCTGATGTGATGGCACTCAGGAAGGCTATCAAAGACGGGACGATCGATTGTATTGCCAGCGATCACGCACCTCATTCACCTGCTGAAAAGGAGGTTGAGTTTGATATAGCCAGCTTCGGGATTGCAGGCCTTGAGACTTCCGTAGGACTGATCCTCAATCTCGTCAATGAAGGAGTCATCTCGGTTAAGAGGGCAATCCTGCTTATGAGTGTAAATCCGGCGAGAGTGTTGGGTCTCCCCTCAGTCGGGATAGCATCAGGTAATGATGCCAGTATTACGATTCTGGATCTGAAAAAGGAATGGACAATCGACCCCCTCAAATTCCAGAGCAAGGGTCGTAATACTCCATTTGCCGGCTTCAGAGTCAAAGGTAAGGCCGTGGCTACTATTGTATCTGGTAGAGTGTTGTACTCCGAATTGTAATATGCTCGAGGGATTTCTCGAAAGGATATATCCTTTCCTCTCTGAGATTCTCGATGAAAATGGTATAGCCCTCAGGAGGAAGAGGTTCTTCTATCTTGTAGGGGATATACGCGAGGAAGAAGGCTTCTATTCTGAGCGGATGAACGCATTTCTGGAGTGGTTGCTCGTAGATATGGATTCACAACTGGATGGTGATTCCCTCCTGTCTGTCATACTGAGAGAGAAGAGGGGGCTTCTGGATGATGAGACACGACTGATGGCCGAGGCGATGCTAAAATCAAGGAGGTCCCTATTTTTAATTGTCAGGAAGGAGAAGGAGTTTGCTGTTCTGGAGGATATTTTTGATGGGGAGAGGTTTTATGTTGACCCCGACCCGAGGATAGAGATCTCTGAGAAGAAGTCCCTTGTTGAGACTCGCGTTTTTGTCCTCAGGGGGAGGAGCAGGATTATGAGCACATATCTCAGATACCCTGACAGGTTGAAGAAGATAATAATAAAGCAGTTGAAGAGACTTAGTAAAGGCGGTGGTGTTAATAAAGATAAATTCCTTGATTACTCAATGGCACTGTATATAAGATCAGAGAGATATAGAAAGGTGCCTGTTGAAAAGATTGCAGATTCCTTAAACTATCTACTCTACGGGCAATCTGTATGAGACTTATTGGATTTGTAATCTTATTTTTGATTACAACTATATTTGTCTTACTTAACTTCCTGTTTCTGCCATTGAAACTGGAATGGCGATATATCCTCCTGTTTATTGGTAGTTCCGTCGTTTATTCTTTTATAACTTATCTGGTAATGGTTTTCATAATAAACCGGCACCTCAAGTGGATGAGGGAGAATATTCAGAGGGCAATAGAATACTTAAAAGAACCTCATACAAAATACCCTGAATGTGGTGTAGCCTCCGATATAATGTTCAACCTCCTCGAGATGTTCAAACAGAGGCAGGAGAGTGTCAAGAGGGATATCGCCAAGAGGGATGAATTTATAAAATGGCTTACGGAGGAGGTGAACAGGTGCGCCTTTGAATTGAACAGGAGGAACAAGGAGTTTATGGAGAAAGAGAGGAGTATTGCCCTGAGTCACCTGATTGCAACGCTTGCCCACAAATTGGGGACCCCATTGAATTCTATCTATGGCCATATCCAGCTCCTCTTGAACAATAATCAACTCGACTATGATACGAAAAGTAAATTGAAGATTGTCAGCAACGAGATATCCCGCATCGAGAAGATCATAAGACAGGCACTTGATGTACTGACCCTTGATAGAGGGAAGGTGGAGGCAATTGATATAAAAGAACTCCTCTCAGAAATAGTAGATTTTATGCTCCCCTCTTTATCTCGCGATGCAGAGACAATAGAATTGGTTGTGGACCCTGACCTCAAGATTGTGTATTCTGATGGAGATATGTTGAGAGAGGTGGTGATAAATCTCATTGCAAATGCAAATGAGTCTATGGAGGGGAAGGGATTTATAAGGTTGTCTGCGGGCAGAAGGGATGATAATAAATGCTATATCTCCGTTACCGATACAGGTGTTGGTATCCCGAAGGAACTGCAGGAGAAGATATTTGAGCCCTTCTTTACTACAAAGCAGAAGGGGAGGGCATCCGGTCTTGGACTTACTATATCAAAGGAGATAGCCCGTCTCCTCGGCGGTGATATAGAGGTGGAGAGTGTAGTTGGTAAGGGTTCAACATTTACTTTTACATTTGCGGATAGAAGGGAGGGACCTGATGAGGAAGTCACTGATATTGGTGGTAGATGATGAACTGGAGAATATGGCACCTACCGTATCTTATCTGAGGAGTCTGGAGAAATATGTTGTTGTAGAGTGTTCGAGTGCACAGGAGGCAATGGATTACATAAAATCGAGGCAGGTGGATGTTGTACTGTGTGATGTGAGGATGCCGGGTATGTCGGGGTACGATCTACTCAGGTGGTTAAAGAGAAACTACCCCGATATAATAGTGATTATGATGACGGGTTTTGGTTCGGTGGATGATGCTATGAGCGCAATCAAGATGGGGGCATTTGATTATATATCCAAGCCATTTGATATTCAGAAGGTGGAACTCTCCATCAGGAGGGCTATAGAATACAGGGATCTCTTAAGAGAGAATCAGGCATTGAGCTATAAACTCCAGAAGCAGTATGATATCAAGGACATTGTGGGCAGGAGCCAGGTGATGATAAACATCTTCAAACAGGTCGCCTCTATAGCCCCGACCAATTCTACAGTCCTCATAATCGGTGAGAGCGGCACCGGCAAAGAACTCGTTGCAAGGTCCATCCACAGGTATTCTACGAGGGCTGATAAACCATTTATCGTGATAAACTGCACTGCCCTTGCAGAGTCTCTCCTTGAGAGTGAGCTTTTCGGGCACGAGAAGGGGGCATTTACAGGTGCGGTGTCGCAGAAGAGGGGGTTGTTTGAAGAGGCAGATGGAGGGACGATATTTCTTGATGAGATAGGGGATATATCCCCCAAGATGCAGGCTCAGATATTGAGGGTACTTGACAGAGGAGAATTCAAACGGGTTGGGGGGAATAATATTATAACGGTGGATGTGAGGATCATCGCAGCGACAAATAAGGATCTCGAGAAGGAGGTAAAGGAGGGGAGATTCAGGGAGGACCTGTTCTTTAGACTCGATGTGGTAACGCTGAGACTCCCTCCTTTGCGAGAGAGGGGTGATGATATAGACCTACTTATTCATCATTTTATAAGGAAGTTTTCAGCCAGGATGAACAAACCTATGCGGGGGATTACCTCAAGGGCTATGAGATTATTGAAGAGTTATTCCTGGCCCGGGAATGTCCGTGAGCTTGAGAATGCCATTGAGAGGGCAGTATCCCTGAGCTTCGAGGGGATAATAACCCCTATGGAATTGCCAAAGAATATTGTAAAGGACCTGAGTGTTAACTCTCAAGAACCCGATAATCTCATCCCGGTGATGCCTGATGGGGATAACAGGTCTGTAGCAGTGGAGAGTGTGGTGCAGACCCAGTCCCCTCAGGAGACATATAATAACACCGTAGAAATTTTCGATGGGGTCAGGAATATAAACTATTTTAACATAGTCGAGGACAGACCTTCCCTTGATGTATTTACGGCGAGATATATCAGTTTGCTATTGAAGGAGTTCAATAATAATAAGACCCGTGTCGCCCAGATCTTAGGGGTAGAGAGGATGACTCTCTACAATATGATAGAACGCTATCACCTGAATCAGGACAAAGAGAATAACAGGGAGAAAAACTGAGGGCATCCCGTATGAACAGAGAATCAACCGGATTCCCTTTCAAGATATACTCTGTCTTTGAGATTACAGAGGGGATCAAGCGACTCCTTCAGGAGGGTATTGGGTATGTCTATATCCGCGGGGAGGTTAGTAATCTGAGGAGGTCCGATGCAGGACACTCTTACTTTACCCTGAAAGACGATAAGAGCCAGATAATGGCTGTCCTTTTCAGGAGTTATAATACGAACATACCATTTAAAGATGGGAGCAGGGTGATAGTAGGAGGGATGATAAATGTATATCCCCCGCGGGGGTTGTATCAGATTGTGGTCAATGAGATTATTCAGGATGGGCTGGGTGAACTCTACATAAAATTCGAGGAACTGAAGAAGAGGCTCTCCGAGAAAGGGCTATTTTCAGAGGAGATAAAGAAGGCTATACCTGAATATGTATTCCACATAGGCCTGATTACATCACCTTATGGGGCGGCTGTAAGGGATTTTCTGAAGACTGTATTTCTGAAGAACAGTCATATAAAGGTCTCTGTATATGCCGCGAGGGTGCAGGGGGAAGGGGCTGCAGGTGATGTAATCGCAGGGATAAGATACTTCAACAGACTGAGGGATGTGGATGTTATTGCCATCATTCGGGGAGGCGGTTCATTTGAAGACCTCTTCTGCTTCAACGACGAATCCCTCGCATATGCCATAAGAGAGAGTGAGATACCAGTTGTGTCTGGAATCGGGCACGAGATAGACTATACTATAGCAGACTATGTGGCAGATCTCCGGGCATCAACACCTACAGGGGCTGCAGAGGTCATAGTAAAAGATGAGACTGAGATTCTTGACTGCATAAAAGGTCTGAAGGAAAGGCTCGATGAGGCGGTTGTGGAATCACTGAATGAGAGGAAGAGGGTTATAGAGAGATTTATTGTGAGATTCTATCAGGATAGGGAGAGGTTCGAGGATAAGGCAGCACAGATTCAGCAGATGATTGATAGGATACAGGAGATCCTGAGGGGTCGTCTCACAGAATATTACAATAGCATATTCAGTATGAATACCCATCTTGAGAGATTTTCACCCGCTCATAGACTTAAGAATTATGAAGAGAGGTTAAATCTCATAAGACTCCGATTGAATGGAGCGATTCTGAGTCATCTCGACCTTCTGCACAACAGACTGGAAAATTTGAATACCAAACTCGAACTTATCAACCCGGAGAATATACTTAAAAAGGGCTATTCTCTGGTCTATCGAGGGGATAGGATTATTAGAAGCGTCAGAGAACTTTCAGAGGGTGATAATGTAAAGATTCACTTCTATGACGGAGATACCTCTGCAGTAATTAAAAAATAGAAATTGCACTGAGCTATCCTGAAAAATATTTGTGTGGAAAGTGGAGAAATAGATAATGTGGTATGTAAGAGATTAGAAGTGGGTAGAGTGATATTCTTTGTTAACTGAATGTTTTTTGATTTTACTTTTTCAGTGAAATTTTATAAATTAGTTCTTATGAATTTTGTATCAAGAAGATTATTTGCTTTTCTGTCTACCTATTTATTGTTTATAAATATTGCTATTGCGGACGATATTGTCTACAGGCTTTCTTATCAGAGGGATATATTTGAAAAGAGTTACAAACCTCAATTGATCAGATTTCATAAAAGTGGTGAGATAGAGTCTGTATTCGGTGGAGATATCATACTCAATGGAGATAAGGAGATACTGGATTTTATAAGGAGATATGATTCCCTGTTTGGAGCGAGCAGAGATGAATGTAAGTTTGAGATCACAGGGCAGATGGGCATTGAAGGCCTCAGGATAGTTCGGGCTCAGAAATTCTGTTCTGGATATCCAGTAGAGGCGGAAGTGATTACATTCTCGTTGAGCAAAAATAGCGTTTTCTCTATAAGAAGCAATTCTAAGGACTTTAAGAGATTAGACCTGCTTTTTCTGATTTCGGAGAGAGATATACCTCATATTATTTTGAAAAACTCTCGGAGTCTTGAGATCAAGGGCATAAAACGAGTTCTTTATCGAATTGGAGATTCCATCCTGCCTGTCTATAAAGTGGATGTCCTCGCAAATAATTTATTAATTGGGTACAGGTATTTCATCAATGCTAAAACAGGGAAGATCCTTTACAGGCTACCCACATTGAAGAGCGCAAAGGGTTATGTATATCTGGACTCGCCTGAGAAGAGCGTAAATCCTGTATTCGTAGAATTACCTCAGAGTACCGAGCCATCGGTCTTGAAGAACGAAATAGTAGATGTATATTCCAATTGTAATCCAGATGGTGGTTGTAACAGTTCCAGCAGGCTGGCTATTGCAAATAGTAGCGGTGATTATCCTTACTTACCGAATGAGTCTTCTGACAGAGATCCATTTGCAGAGGTAATGACATACTATCAGATAAATAGACTGTATAACTGGTTTTCCGGTTCAGGGCTGAGTTTCAATCCATTCAGTATTATTGCAGCAGTAAACTATGTGGGGAGTGGGTCGGAGTACGATGAGATGTTCCAGTGTAATGGCTTTTACAATAATCATTATATAGTAGTAGGGTATTGCCCTGCCGGTAATCAGGCGAATCAATCTGGAGTGTCGATAAATATCTCCTATGATGCCGATGTACTGATGCACGAGATGACTCACGGCTTTTTTGATGAAATCTATGAACTTGACCCAGTAATAGATGGTCTGGGCTTTACAGGTATGGTTATGGGGCTCAATGAGGCAATTGCAGATTTTGTCCCTTCTCATATTACCGATGATGCACTGATTGGAAGACATATGGGGAAGATTATAAAGAAGAGTTATTTAAGAGACCTGAATTCTTTGAGAAAGTGCCCCGAATATCTGGATGGAGAGTTTCACAATGATGGGGAGATAATCTCTACCGCCCTCTGGGGTGCGAGGGGGTTGGTCCCGGACAGGGAGCTCTTTGCAAAGATGGTCCTTTTGTCCATTGGATCGCTTAACAGGTCAGCCACTTTTGAGGATGTATATGAACAGGTTGTAGCCTTTACGGCACGGTCATTCTCGAATAGCGTTGCAGAAAATATCAGAAAGCCATTTCTGGATAGAGGGCTTAACAGGTGTGGGAGGTTCATTGAACTCCCAAATGGATATCAGGCAAAGGGTTATCTGTATCCCGCCCTGGATCTGGGAGAGGGTGGGGAGATACCCTTTGAGGTGCAGTTCGTATATGAGATACCTTCAGGGATTGACCTTCTGAATGTGGATATAACTGCTGCCAACTACTCAGGGAGTACAAATACAGACTATATAAAATTTTATGTAAATCTGAATAGGCCCATTGATTATTCCTTTGAGGGTGTTAAATCGGATTTTGTCTGGGTTAGAAGGCAGAATGTAATAGACAATCCACCGCCTGGAAAATATTATATCCTGCCCGTGGGAGATGGACAGGGCCTTTACTATTTCACCATACAGTTTACTTACAGAGAGCCTGCCCCTGTTGTAAACTCGGTTGATCCCGACGAGGTGAGGCTTGAGAGTATTGTAGATGAGTTTAACATAAACGGTCAGAATTTCAAACCAGAGGCAAAGATAAGACTCCCCGCAGGGATCACCTATGATGATTATGAGGTTGTGGACTCAAATAACATAAAGGTTTATAATATGAGGGTCGGAAGAGATGCGTACTGTGGCTATAATAGTGTGTCCGTGATTAACCCCGATGGTCAAAGGGGTATGGGTAAATCACTCCTCCTGATTGTAAAAGGGAATGATAAGTGTAAGTGTGATTTTTCGCTGGAGTGTGATGAGGGCTGCAAATGCGACCCCGATTGCGACACAGGGGGATGCGGCTGTTCTTATCTGAGATAAACCTAAGATCTTCCGAATTTAAACTCATTGATCTTGAGAGTACCGAGTTCTCAGCTATTTATCAGACTCTTTTACTTTGATTTTCATTTTAAGTTTTGCATATTTTATAGCAATGTCCACCCATCTGTTCGTTAGTCGCTTAAATTTCCTGTAATTCTTTATCTGTTCTCTCACTTCAGATACAAACTCATCCCTTACATACTCTGTGTGGCTCTTCATCCTGTAGGTATAACTTATCTGATAATATGGGTATTTCTTATCATTTCGATAATAGATCTGTTTGCTAAGACATCCGGGTCTCATCTCCCCTATACCCTGTAACTCCTGTTTGATCTCTTCTATCTCCTTCTGAATTTTTTCTAATCTCCTGTCTTGCATTTTAACCTCCTTTGTGTTAGTGTTAAATAGCATATGTATTCTATTATATCCAGTAAAATCCTACAAAGGGGATAGAGATTTAGTTACGAGAGGTAGTTATTAAAAAAGTCCTATATTATGTTTAAAGGTTTGTCTCTATGGATTATTGCCAACAATTACCCACCCATTGGTTTATTTTAATTGCCAGCCCTCTATTAGAAGGGGAATAACACACCCCGTCTGTTTTCGGCAGACACCCCTCTATGAGAGGGGAATTTTACTTACCAATTTTTCACTTAATAACATAGCCATTTCACCTAACGCAAATGCCACTCATAACTAAATCTTTACCAAAGAATTGTAAAGAAGCTTGATTCTATTTTTGAAAATAGACCCTTAACAATAGAAGGAGAGATTTTGCAATAGTAAAAAAGAACAATTATCTTATATTGATTGCACAAATTGTATTCTTTTAATCGAAGGATTTTTAGTAGAGGAACTATTCACATTTTATCTCAAGTATCGTAAGGTATCTCTCACCTCTGGGGGTGGAGACCTCAGCCTGTTCCCCTACTGACTTGTTAATGAGGGCCCGCCCAATGGGGGATTTAACGGAGATTCGATTCTTGCTCACATCCACCTCCTCCTCTCCTACAAGGGTGTATGTCAATTCCTTCCCGGTATCCTCATCCCTCACCCTTACAGTACATCCGAATACCACCTTATCCCCTTTTATCTGGGATTTGTCTATTACCCTTGCCCTGGCTATCTTGTCTTCCAGTTCCTGAATCCTCCCCTCAATAAGGGATTGCTTCTCCCTTGCGGCGTGGTATTCGGCATTCTCTGACAGGTCACCCTGTGCCCTCGCCTCTTCTATGGCTTTTATGATATTTGGTCTCTCAACGGTCTTAAGTCTGTTGAGTTCTTCTTTGAGTTTCTCCAATCCTTCCTGTGTAATAGGGATGTAATCCACAGCAAACCTCCATATCCTTAAAAGGTGTAAGCATCAAGCGCGCCCGACCCGGCTCGAACGGGTAGCCTTCGGATTCGTAGTCCGGCGCTCTATCCAATTGAGCTACGGGCGCTCAACTACACCGGGGGATTACTTTTAATTCTAATTTACTGTATTGTCAAATATTTTGGAATATTAGTTCTTGACCTGTTGAGGATATTATTGTAAAAGCAGATGCATTGTCTGAGTAATCAAGGAGGTATTTGATGAAAACCCTGAGAAGATTTTTACTAATCGCAATGTTTTTAATTCTCCCCATTATTACCCTTGCGGCCGAGAAGGAGGAACTCTTATTCGAAGAGGATATACCCAAGCTCAAGTTTTTGGAGATACACGGTTATTACAGGTTGAGAGGTGATGTGTTTTATAGACTTGACCTCGGTACTTTCAACTGGGTTGACTCATCCTATACAAGCAGGGTACTCCCACCCATCTCTGGAAGGTCTGGAGGTACACCAAACAATCCCGCCACTCCGGATAAGAAACCAATGGGCAACTCTGATACTCTGGGTGGGGCAAATATGAGGTTTAGACTCGAGCCCATATTGAATGTGAGCGAAGACATAAAGATACTCTCCCAGATAGATCTGCTCGACAATCTTGTTTTGGGTTCTACTCCGGAGGCATATCAGGGGACAACAGGACTCAATGAGTATTATCCTCTGCCGATGTTCTCCCAGTCTCAGGTAGCACCTCACAAAGGATATAATTCGTATACTGACTCTATTTCGGTGAAGCGGGTGTGGGCTGAGGTTATGACACCATTTGGGCAGTTGAGATTCGGGAGGATGCCATCGCATTGGGGACTGGGAGTCCTCGTGAACGATGGGAGCTGCTTTGACTGTGATGGTGGCTCCACAGCCGATAGGATCGCCTTTGTGACTAAGATTTTTGGACACTACATCGTGCCGGGAATAGATTTTGTGGCAGAAGGGGCAAATACAAAGCTTATAAGCCCTGTTACCGATTACCCCCTTGAGCAGTATTATGTACCGATGGATGCCGACCAGAGGGATGATGTTACTCAGTATCTCCTTGCCGTAGTCAAGAAGTACTCCAGAGAGGAGGAGAGGGAACTCCTTGATAACGGGAAGTATGTCCTCAGTTATGGTCTATACAATGTGTTCAGGAATCAGGCATATGACTATCCGAAATATTATTCTGAGGGACAGATACCCACCAGCTATCAGGACCTGGCATTCAGGAAGGCGCAGATCTATATCGGTTCACCGTGGATAAAGTTTGTGACTCAGAGATTGCATATAGAGACCGAGTTTGACTTCATAATCGGTACCCTCGGTGATGCCACAAATCCTGAGCCGGATTATCCTGCAGGCCCAAAGGATGTCGATAAGGACATCTCTATTTTTCAGTGGGGTGGTGTAATTAAAGGGAACTATAAATTCCTCTCCAACGAGGCACTGAAGGTTGGTCTGGAGTTTGGTATAGCAAGTGGAGACGATGCCCCAGGCTGGGGTCTTCAGCCCCTGTTGAAACCCTCAACTATCACCATAAAAGATGCCAGTGGGAATATAATCAAGCAGTTTGACTCCTATGGTTCCTCTCCCTTTGGACCAAAGCAGTTTGGCGATTTCAAGTTTGTGGATACGAGCAAAAATCCGAGCGAGTGGATTGTCAAAGATAGGAATATCACCAATTTCAGATTTAACCCCGATTACAGGATAGATATGATTTTGTGGAGAGAGGTAATTGGACAGCTTACAGATGCCTGGTATGTTAAGCCCTCGGTAGATTATACTATCGTTGAGGGTTTCAACGCAGGTCTGGATATCATCTATTCCCAGGCAATCTATGATGAGTCCACCCCGGGTGATGGAAAGGCCCTCGGGCTTGAGTTTGATCTGCACTTAAAATATGAGAGTGAAGACAACTTTATTGCTGGTTTCGACTATGGGTTCCTCATACCATTCTCGGGTATGGATAATCTCGGTGCCGACAGGGTCAAGGGTGGTACAGGAGCCAATAGTGACCTGTCTGCTGAAACCGCACAGCGTATCAGGGGGTATCTGGGCATAAAATTTTAGTAAGATTTTATTTGATTATCCTGCTTTTTTCTGTTATCAAACTTCGCCCTGTTTTTGAAAGGAGCATTTGATGTGGAATATTGACATTTTCAAGAACTATGTGGTCGCCCAGACTCAGGGGGGAGGCGGCATTATGGAGATGCTCGTCCCCCTTATAATTGTATTTGCAATATTTTATTTCCTGCTTATAAGACCCCAGCAGAAGCAGATGAAGCAGCACAAGGAGATGCTGGATAACCTGAAGAGGGGCGACAATGTAGTAACAAATGGTGGTATTATAGGTAAGATCTATCAGATCAACGGAGATCTGGTGATGCTGGAGGTGGCTGACGATATAAGGATAAAGGTCCTCAAGAATCAGATAGCGGGTCTTTTTAACTTTAACAACACCAACAACAATACGAAGAAAGAGGAATGAGTTATGGAAAAAGGCTGGTGGTATAAATTCTGGTTTACTTTAGTTATTGTTATTATTTCCCTGGTGTACCTTATCCCCACATTTATGGGGGAGAATACGCCTGAGTGGTATAAGAAGCTGAATGATAAGAAGATAAGGCTCGGGCTGGATCTTCAGGGGGGTATGCATCTCGTACTCGGGGTGGATCTGGATAAGGCCATATCGGATAAGGCGGATGCCTTTGCCACAGACCTCGAGACGATATTGAAAGAGAGGGGTCTCGAGTACAATAAGATTGAGAGGGTGGAGGATTCATATCAGATTAAGATTGATTTCAAGAAACCCGAATATGTCTCCTCTTTTCAGGATAAGGTCTTAAAGGAGTACCCTCAATTTGGGGTTGTGAGCCAGAGCGGGACAGAGATAGTCTTTGGCTTCAATGATGAATATCTGAATAATTTGAAGAGGACTGCGATAGATCAGGCAATGAAGACCCTCACCAACAGGGTAGACCAGTTCGGTGTTGCAGAGAGGTCCATAGCCAAAAAGGGGGATAATGCAATTATTGTTCAGCTCCCGGGCCTTACCGACCCGGATAGGGCAAAGTCCCTTCTGGGGCAGACTGCCCAACTCGAATTTAAGCTGGTTGAGGACAATGTGGACCTCTTCTCAGAGTATAAGGAAAAACTCCCCGAGGGGATAAAGTATGATTATCACCCTGTTGAGGGGAAGGATGGACAGGTAGTCACCGAACACTATCTGATCTCAAAGGACAAAGATAAACTCCTGAATTTCCTCAAAGGGATTGATACAAAGGGGTATGCTGTGGTTCTGGGGAAGGAGCAGCGAGAGCTTGATACATATTACAGGACCTATGTTGTGCAGAAGAAGACACCCTTAACCGGTGAATTTATCACAAGTGCTGATGTGTTCATAGACCACGAGGAGAATAGACCCTATGTGGGTTTGTCATTTGATGTGCAGGGGGCAAAGATATTTGAGAAACTGACTGCGGAGAATGTGGGGAGAAGGATGGCAATAGTACTGGATAATATCGTAGACTCAGCCCCTGTCATAAAGGAGAAGATTGCCGGTGGGCACGCGAGGATTACACTCGGATCAATGAAGTCCTACGATGAACTCCTGAATGAGGCTAATGATCTTGCAATAGTACTGAGGAGCGGTGCCCTACCAGCCCCTGTAGAGATTCTCGAAGAGAGAACAGTTGGTCCTACCCTGGGTAAGGATTCTATTGATAAGGGTATAAGGTCCATAGTCCTTGGAACACTTCTTGTCCTTTTGTTTATGGCAATTTATTACAGATTGTCCGGTCTTATTGCGGATTTTGCTCTTATGCTCAACCTGTTTTTGATCCTGGCAGTTATGGCATTCTTCGAGGCAACACTCACCCTCCCGGGTATGGCAGGGCTGGTGCTGACACTCGCTATGGCCGTGGATGCCAATGTGCTGATCAACGAGCGAATCAGAGAAGAGGTAAGGGCAGGCAAGACCCCGAAGGCGGCTATCGAGGTGGGTTATGGAAGGGTCTTCTGGACGATATTTGATTCTAACCTTACAACTCTTATCTCGGCTGTAATTCTATTTCAGTTCGGTACGGGTCCAATTAGAGGTTTTGCTGTAACGCTCACAATAGGGCTAATTGCCTCTATGTATACAGCGATTGTTGTAACCCGTTTGATTATGGACAGAATTTATCACTCTCACAAAATAGAAAAGATAAGCATATAAGGAGTCATTATGTTTGAATTAATAAAACCCGGAACCAATTTTGATTTTGTTGGGAAGAACAAATTCTTTGTTACCCTTTCTACTGTATTGGTGCTGGCTTCGATTATTGTGGTATTCACTATAGGGCTCAACTTTGGAATAGATTTTTCAGGGGGAACAGAGATACATTTGAAACTGGATAGGCCTGTCTCTACAGAGCAGATAAGGGGTATAGTTGAGAAGAGCGGTTATACAAAGGCAAATATCCTCACTATCGGTAATGAGCAGAAGGAGTATGTTATAAGGGTTGCAGAGTATGCCTCTCTCAAGGAGTCGGATGCACAGAATATCAGGAATATGATTTTTAATGAGTACGGGAAGGACAGAATAAAGAAATTCAAATTTTCGGGAGAATCCGGGGATAAGATAGAGATAAAGTTCACTGAAGAGGTGGAGCCTGCTAAGTTAAAAGAGTTCCTTGTCTCTAAGGGGATTGATTGCATCGATGTCAAGAGAGAGGGTAAGACTACGGAGTTTCAGTACCTTATAATCCTGGCGGGTATCTCCAAGAAGCTTCAGGAGGCCATCGAGAAGGAGATTTCGGGTATAAAGGTTGAGATTATAGGTGTGGATGCAGTGGGTCCGCAGGTAGGAAAGGATTTGAGGACGAGTGGACTCCTTGCGGCGATATATTCCCTTATTGCAATTACCATATATGTGGCATTCAGGTTTGATTTCAGGTTTGCCCCGGGCGCATTCTTGTCTCTATTGCACGATGGTCTAATAACCCTGGGAGTGCTTACACTTTTGAGATTTGAGTTTGATATGACCGGTCTTGCTGCTATAATGACACTTCTGGGTTACTCAATCAATGATACAATCGTTGTTTACGACAGAGTGAGGGAAAATCTCGTAAAACACAAGACAAAGACCCTCGGTGAGATAATAAATATAAGCATAAACGAGACGCTTGGCAGGAGTATAATTACCTCTCTTACAGTCTTGATAGTCTCTGCAGTTTTGCTATTCTATGGTGGTCATACGCTGAGGACATTCAGTTTTGTAATGTTCTTTGGCGTAATAATTGGTACCTACTCTTCTATATATATTGCTGCACCGCTCGCTCTGTACACAGAAAGGATTATGAAGGCATATACCCTTAAAGCTATAAAGAAGTGATTGAGATAGTATGAGATGCTATTAGGAAGAGGTAGGACATACAGATGGCTGCATAATGATTTAGGCGAGGAGAGGGTAAGGAAGTTAGCGAAGGCACTGAAGATAGAGGAATCCTTTGCAAAGATTTTGATAAACAGGGGGATCGAGAGTACTGAAGAGGGCCTCAAGTTTTTGAGGTGCGATATAAAGGACCTTTTACCGCCCGAGAATCTGAAGGATATGGACAGGGTGGTTGACAGGGTTATAAGGGCTATTCAGTGTAACGAGACCATATTTATCTACGGGGATTATGATGTCGATGGTATTACCTCTATCTCTGTCTTATTGAACTTCTTCAGAGCACTTGGTGTAGAGGTGTACTACTACATACCTGACAGGGTAAACGAGGGGTATGGGCTGAATAAATCTGCTATAGACAGGATAGTGCACGAGGGTGCAAAGTTGATAATCACCGTTGATTGCGGGATTAGCGCCAGAGATGAAATAGCATATGCGAGAGAGAAATACAATGTAGATATTATAGTAATTGACCACCATCGGGTGGTGGGGAGACTCCCCGATGCCTATGCCATACTGGACCCATATAGGGAGGATTGTACCTTTGAGTTCAAACCACTCGCCGCTGTGGGAGTAGTCTTCTACTTTTTAATAGCCCTGCGGAGGAGATTGAGAGAGCTCGGTGTCTTGAGCCCGTCCAGGCAGCCCAATTTAAAAGACTATCTCGACCTTGTAGCCCTTGGCACTATAGCAGATATTATGCCCCTTAAGGGAGAGAATAGGATACTCGTAAAACACGGATTGAAGGTGTTGAATAAGAGTAAGAGAATAGGATTATCCAGCCTGATTCAGAGTTGTGCATCCCGCATAGACAGGATTTCTGTAAAGGAGATAAGTTATCGAGTTGCCCCAAGGCTCAATGCGGCGGGGAGGATTGAGGACCCAAGATATGCTGTGCAACTTCTTACAACTGATGATGTAGAGGTGGCAAAGAAACTCGTGGCTGAATTAAATAATCACAATGCAAAAAGGCAGAGGATTGAGGAGGATATATTGAAGCAGGCGCTTGAGCAGCTTGAGAGCCAGAAGGGTGCTGAAAAGAGGTGGAGTATTGTGCTATCATCCCCTGAATGGCATATCGGTGTCATAGGAATAGTTGCCTCCCGAATATCAAGGAAGTTTAACAGACCTACAATTCTATTCTCAATTCAGGATGGGATTGCAAAGGGTTCGGGGAGGAGCATAGGTTCATTTGACCTGATAGAAGGTATCAGGGAGTGCGGGGACCTCCTTCTTGAATATGGTGGACATAAGAGTGCCGTGGGTCTGAGTATAAGTCTGGAGAAGCTTGATACCTTTAAAGAGGTATTCGAACATATTGTTGAGCAGAGATCCCATAGCATTGTGGAGCTCCCTGAGATTATAGTTGATGACATAATTGAACCATCCAGCATAAAATCCAGTTTCTTTGATTATCTCGAGCAGCTGGCACCCTTTGGCAACGAGAATCCAGAACCCGTCTTCTATTCTCCCTCCTATGAGGTCCTCTCCTGTAAATATCAAAAGGGTAATTACATTCTCCAGTTGCGCAAAGGGGGTAGGCAGTATATCGGGCTTATGTGGGCAGATGAGGATATCTCTCAGGATATTCCTTCCAGAATAGATATTATATACACCCCATTTTTAGATAGGTATCAAAACACAGATATCCTCAAATTGCGGATTATCGATTTCTCCAGAGCCTGAGATAAAAAGGATTGTATTTTTTTCTACTCATTTATAACCTCAACCTGTTTAGTAACTTAAATTCATTCCGCCTTTTCTACTACCATTTTATTTATTACAAATGATGTATTAAGTGAATTTAATATGAGGGTAAAATGTAATCATTCAGTTACAGGTGGCAATCATTGGTGTTCATTGAGTTTGTAGATTCTGGGAATTCTGCAAAATAAGATGTAAGTTCTGTTTTAATAAAAAATTTCACAACTTATCTATCTATTCGTTTACTTTGTTAGCCACGTCTCTACAAGAGAGGAATTAACACACCCCTTCTGCCTTCGGCAGACACCCCTCTATGGTAGGGGGATTTTTACTTATCCATTTCCCACTTCTTACTTACCCATTTATAAATAAATCTTTACGGTAAAAGGGATTGATATAAGTGGCGGGTTGTGTTATTTATCAGGGTGTATTTTTAGCCTTTTTGTGGGTTTTAAATATTCTGGCTAATTATTTATATTGCTGTAGTGTCTGGATGTGTTAGATGATACGGGCATTTCATATTTACAAGTATTACAAAGGTAATATCTCGGCACTTGTTGACATAAACCTGAAGATAGAAAAGGAGAGTTTTACATTTATCACGGGACCTTCGGGAGCGGGTAAATCTACTCTCCTGAAGTTGATATATCTCAGGGAGTTTCCATCCTCCGGTCAGCTCCTGATAGATGATAAGAACACCCTGCATTTAAAGAGAAGCGAACTTGAGGGGTTGAGGAGGAAGATAGGGGTTGTATTTCAGGATTTTAAGCTTGTGCCGTATCTGAATGTCTTTGAGAATGTGGCACTTCCTCTTTATATCAATAAGGAGCCGAACTTCAGGATAAGGCAGAGGGTCTTCTCGGCACTTGATTATGTAGGGCTGGTCCACAAGACGGAGAAGTTCCCCCCTCAGTTGTCTGGAGGGGAACAGCAGAGGGTAGGAATTGCAAGGGCAATTGTAAAGAATCCTACGCTGCTGGTGGCTGACGAACCAACGGGTAATCTGGATAATGAGATGGCGATAGAGATTATGGATATGCTTGTGGATATGAATGCAAGGGGGATGACGGTGATTGTGGCGACTCACAATACTGAATTGATTAAGAGGTATAATAGGCCTGTACTCTATTTGAGAGAAGGAAGGCTGGAAGAGAAGTGAGAGAGGCGTTTTTTATAAAGAGGGCTTATGTTAACTTTTTCAGGAACTTTCAGAATAATTTTAGTTCTATAATAAATGTGGCTGTGGTTAGCTTCTTTGCCCTCTTTTTGCTATTTATCCTCGAAAATGCCATTTCCTTTATCGAAAAACTTGTATCGAGCAACTCTGCAATAATTATACTGAAGGAGGATTCCTCGAGTGAGGACATAGGGGGTTTCAGAGAGATTATCAGAAGTGAGAAGATAGTAGAGAGTTTCAGGTATATCTCCCCTGAGGAGGCGTTTTCTGAGTTGAACAGGACATTCTCACTCAGGACAGAGGCGATAGACATAAAACCGGAGCGGGTCTTACCACCCATCTTTGAGATAAGATTTTATGAGGGGATCGATAAGGAATCTTTTGAGAGATTTATTCACAGATTACGGCAGGGGAAGGGGTTTAAGGATATTCGGGTAAATATGGAATTGCTGGAGATCTCATTTAAAATAAAGAGATACTCTATACTTTACAGGATCCTCCTTTACATAATTCTGTGTATCTCATCTTTCTATATACTGTCAAACACGATAGGACTTAATTTAAATAACAACCGTCGGGAGGAGATAGAACTGGTGGAGTTGCTCGGCGGCGATTATATGGATCTTAGAGTGCCTTATGTGCTGGAGGGGCTTATTGTGGTGAGTATTGGCTTCTGTCTTGGGCTACTCGTTGCAGTTACATCAACTCATCTCTTTGTGCCCCTAATCTCCTCTATTTTGAGTTCAAAGGTATTCTCCTTCACCCCGATGATGATAAGCTGGATCGATGCAACTGCCATATTTATCATACTTCTTGTATCCGGGGTAACCGGGGTAATCAGATTTATCAGGAGATTTATAAGGGGTTTATATGAAGAGGATTCTATTTAGTAGCATCTTTGTTGTATTATTGCCATTAAGTCTTTATTCCGAGGATCTGGATAGATATGAGAAGGAACTTGTGATTCTGGAGGATGAGGCAGGGAGGATAAAGGCTGAGATCCTGCATATAAGAAGCGAGATTTCGTCTATAAAGGAGGAGATTCAGAGGATTGAAGATGATATAAAGAGGACAGAAGAGGAGGTTATCAATATCCTCAAGACCCTCAATCTCATAAATATTGAGAGCAGGGTAAACTCTATTATGTATAAAGACTTAGAGATGCAGAATATCCGTTTTGCAGAATATATCAGAAGCCTCATCTTGAGGTATAATGAGAATACCTCTCGATTGAAGAGTCTCAAACAGGATTATGAGAAGAATGTCAATGTACTCAATGATAAACTCAATGAGTCTGTAAAGCAGGAGGAGTTACTCCTTGCAAAGATATCTAAGGTGTATGCCCTGATGGCAGACAGGGAGAGGGTTTTGAAACTCAAGACGGGAGGGTTGATGAGGGAACTCTTGAGCAGTCAGAGGGAGGAGTCCTCGAAGAAGATTGAGTCTATGGCAAACAGGGAGGGGAGTCTTGTTGAAGAAAAGGAGAAGGAGGAGGATTTCAGGATTATCTGGCCCGTGAGGGAGGGTGAGGTCATAAGGGAGTTCGGGACATATCTGGATACGGATACGAATCTTGAGAGGTTTTCAAAGGGGATTTTGATTAAGTCTCCCTTTCTTTCAGAGGTCTTCTGTGTCGCAGATGGGAAGGTGGTATTCGCCGGCTGGCTGAAGGGTTTCGGGAATACGGTAATTATAGAGCACAGAGGAGGGTATATATCCGTCTATTCCCATCTGGCAAGGATTGAGGTAAAAAGAGATGATGAGGTAAAGGGTATGGAGGTGCTGGGATTTGTGGGTGATACGGGTTCGAATGAGGGGGTTGCGTTATACTTCGAGTTGAGGAAAAGGGGGAAGGCTATCGACCCTATGAATTTCCTTAAATAGAACGGAGGTATTTATGAAAAAAGTAGTGGTGCTTATAATATTGGCCATAATCTTCCTGATGGCGGCGACAACGACGGATATGGTTTATAAGAAGCTCTCTGTATTCTCTCAGGTCTATTCTTATATAAAGAACAACTATGTAGAGGAGATCTCCGACGAGAAGCTCGTGTATGCGGCGATACAGGGTATGGTGGACTTACTGGATCCCCACTCTGCATTCTTGACTCCCGAACAGTATGAAAACATAAGGGAGGGGACATTAGGAGAGTATGCCGGGATAGGTGTAGATGTAACTATTAAGGATGGTGAGGTGGTTGTGGTCTCTGCCCTTGATGATTCGCCGGCGGCGCGGGCAGGAATCAAAAGCGGGGATATCATTTTAGAGATAGATGATAAAGTGCTGAGTAAGAAGGTCTCAATTGATGAGGTGAATAAGAACCTTAAGGGTCCCGTAGGTTCGGAGGTGAGATTGAAGATAAAGAGGAAACCTCTAAATGAACCTTTGATAGTCAAGTTGATAAGGGAGAGGATACGAATGCAGTCTGTGAGCGGTCAACTTCTGGACGAGGGGATAGGTTATGTGAGGATCTCGAGCTTTCAGGATAGGACTTCTGTTCAATTGAGGGAGATACTCAGGGATATTACCAGTAAGGCGGATGGGGAGCTCAAGGGGTTGATTCTGGATCTCAGGAATAACCCTGGTGGGCTTTTTGAACAGGCCGTGAGGGTGGCAGATATGTTTCTCTCAGAGGGCGTAATTGTTTATACCCAGGGGAGGGGGAAGAAGGATAATTATGAGGCTGAGATGGCCCACCCGGATGATACACAGCCAAATTACCCGATGTTGTGTCTGGTAAACTCCGGAACTGCCTCTGCTGCAGAGATCGTGGCCGGGGCATTGCAGGATCATAAGAGGGCTGTTATTGCCGGAAGTACGACATTCGGGAAGGGATCTGTTCAGACTATAATAGAACTGGAAGACAAATCAGCATTGAAGCTGACGATTGCGAAATACTATACACCCAATAAGAGGGCGATACAGGAGGTTGGGATTATCCCGGATGTTGAATTAGAAGAAATGGACACGGCTTCGAAGGATAAATCTGGTGCCATAAAGGAAAAGGATCTACCTGGGCACCTCAAGAATAAGAGGAAGGGGAAAGAAGATTCTGGCCGAATTAAGAATAAGTTGTTGCAGGAAGACAGTATTCTCAATCAGGCATATAACTACTTGAAGGCTATGATTGTGGTAAATACTAACCTTAATAAAGGTAAGGAAAAGAATACAAAATGAAGATTTTATTGCATATATGTTGTGCCCCCTGTTCTACTTATCCCGTAGAACTGCTTGTAGAGAAGGGTTATGAGGTAGTGGGGTTCTTCTATAATCCCAATATCTACCCCGGTGAGGAGCTTATCAAGAGGGAGGAGGAGGCGAGGAGATTCTTTGAGCTAAAAGGTCTTCCATTTTTCTCGGACCTTTCGGATGTAGAACTCTGGTACAGATTGACGAATAAGTTGAAGGATAGGAGGGAAGGGGATATAAGGTGCAATGTCTGTTTTGCTATGAGGCTCGATAGGACAGCAAGGGAGGCAAGAAGATTGGATATTGAGTTGTTTACCACCACTTTGACTGTAGCTCCTATGAAGAGTTCTAAGAAAATCTTCCGAATCGGTAATATAATAGCCAGAAAATATGGACTTACCTTCCTGCTGGAGGATTTTAAGAAAAAGGATGGTTTTAAGAAGTCCTGTATAATCTCTAAGGAGTTCAATATGTACAGGCAGGACTATTGTGGGTGTGAATATAGCCTGATGGAGAGGGGAAGGAGGAGGGGAGGGGACTAAATGTTGTCTATTGAGGTCCTCTATTGCCATTTTCTTGACAATGCTAATAATAAATGTAGAATTTATATGAGATGACGAAATCTTGATTCGGAGGAATCAGATGAAAAAGACAATTTTTGTTATTTCCCTGTCACTGATTGGGCTTATACTGTATGGTGCTGGTGAGAACCCTCCTATAAATGATGAGTCGGCAAAGCAGTTACTGGAAGGTAAGAGCGATAAGGTGAGTGATAAGGCGATGGAGAAGACAGTAATTAGAGAGGAGGGGAGCGTCTCGGCACCCTCACAGGAGAAGTATATTATACAGCCAGGCGATACCCTGTGGGATATCAGTGCAAAACTTTTGAATTCCCCCTGGTACTGGCCGAAACTTTGGTCATATAACCCGTACATCTCAAACCCCCACTGGATATATCCCGGAAATGAGCTGAGGCTTACCCCGGGTGGAGAGGAGATGCCCGCCCTTGTGGAGAGCGCAGAGCCCATAGAGGAGAAGGAGCCAAAGGAGCTGTCTGAGGTGTCTATGGGCACAGTGGAGGGGGTGGGTATTGAGATACCAGAGGATATGGAGGGTGTCACTATGGCGGGGAAGATTGTAAATGCCTCTTCTCTTACAACATACTGCAGGAGAGATACATTTGTGTCCAAAAAGGAACTGGAGTACGCCGGCAGGATTATTGCCTCATTTGAAGAGAAGAATATGCTCTCCACATATGACTCTGTCTATCTGAAGTTTGCAAATCTATCTGAGGTAAAAGTAGGGGACAGATTTATGATATTCGACAGACCCACTCCTATAAAGCATCCCAAAAATAAGGATGTAATAGTTGGATATGCTGTAGAGATACTCGGTGGACTCAAGATTGTAAAAATAGATGAGGATGTCGCCACGGCGAGGATATTTACATCCTATTCAGATATCGAGAGAGGCGCTTATGTACTTCCCTGGACGGACGACAACTACAGGAAGATCAAGGCTCGACCCTCTCAGGTGGATTCAAAGGGTTATATTGTTTACACCACTGTGGATGACAGGGTTCTCGTTGGGGAGAATCATTTCGTAGTGATTGATAAGGGTAGAGAGGATGGGATTGTGGAGGGGAACCTATTTTTCGTGGTGAGGAGGGGTGACCAGCTGGATACGAGAATGGTGAAATACAATTATGAATATCAGGGGAGTGTAAAATACCCCGATGAAATTGTAGGTTCTATTATGGTGATAGATGCAAGAGACAGGGCATCTACGGGTATAGTGGTGACATCCCTGCGGGAGCTCGTAGTAGGGGATGAGGTGGTTACTAAGAGTCTGACAAAGTGAATATCTACTTGTTCCCTCTTTTATAATAGATGCAATTTCGAGAGATCAGGATTTTGATTTTTTCCAACAACATTTTTTGGATGGGTAACTACGGGAGGAGAATATGAGGCAATTGAGTTCTAATAGTCTGCGTGAAACACTGTTGGTGGTCTTTATTTTTTGCGGGGTAATCTTTCTCAATCTATTCTGTTCTTCCGAAAAGGATGAGGGGGAAGATGCCTATTCAATAGAGGATAGTCCTGTACAGGATATTCAGGATACGAATATTACTGATATATCCCAGTCAGATGTCGGGGTTGATATTTCTCAACCTGATAAATATTTTGCAGTGAGTTTTGCAGATGATAACAGGATTTTGTTTTACAGTAGAAATAAGGAGGAACAAAGACCATTCTTTGAGGTAAAAACGGATGGGGAGGTTACATCCATTGAGTTCATCCCTGATAAGGATATGATTGTCTATTCAGACTCGGGCAGTAAGAATTTGGTTTTCATCAAGGATCTAAAGGAGATTAAGAGGGTCGAAAACCCTGCCCGGAGGGCTATATCGATGAAGTACATTGAGAAGATAAATATGCTCATTATCCCCGACAATGATTCAAACAGGCTGTATATATTTGATGTAAATGCTATGGAGTTCAGTACCCTCTCTCCTATGACGGCAGGTGGTAATAGCCCCATCTCTATATGCTTTGATGACTCACCCCTGACTCAGGGGTTGCTTTTGAGATTGTTGATATTGAATTATGGGAGTTTGAATGTCAGGGCTTATGATATATTCGAGAGAGAGAACTGGGGGTTCAGGAGCGAGCAACTCCCCACCCTTTCTGAGCCTGTGAACATAGCCTGTGATTCTCAGAACAGGAGACTACTTATTATGAATTCGGCATCCAATAATATCTCTGCCTATGGTCTTGATGACCTTGTTCAGATACCAAAATCCCCATTTGAGGCCGGGAAGAATCCAACCTTTGCGGCTATCCACAGTGGCGCGTCGCTGGCTTATGTTGCCAATACCTCTGATGATAGTATGACCATATTTTCTACAAGAGAGATGAAGGCGATCGGAGGGATCAGTTTTAAGACAGGGGATAGACCTCACAGAATATATGTAAATGAACCAGAATCTAAGTTATATGTCCTGTTGCAGGGTTCAAAGACGATGATAATATATGATATACAGGACCCCTTATCTTTAGAGAAGTTATACGAGATTAAGTTTGAAAAAACTCCAAACGAGATGATTTTTAAGTAGCAAAAATGGAGAGGGGGCAAGGTGTATGCCCCCTTAAAAGACCTATCTCTTTGTCTTCAATTCCAGATATTTTTTGATCTGTCTGTATTGAGATTCCCCATCAAGCCCCGCCTCAAACAGGACCGCCTCTCCTGAGCCAGAGCCGAGATACTTCCCCTTCATAAATGGGTGCATTGTAAGCTCTCTCCCAATTTTTCCCGTAACCCATTTTAGCATTGTTGGTAGAGTGAATCCAGTGATACCCATTGCCTCCTCCCTGAGGGTGTAGGGTAGAATCTCCTCCTTCTGCTTTTCATCCAGAAGTTCGAAGAGTTCGGAACTTGAGACATAGAATACATTAATATTGAGGCCATCCTTATCGATTCTCGGGAGTACCTTATTTACAAACTCTATCATTACAGCACTCTCCTGAATAATGATAGTGCCATCAGACTTCTTCCCATCAGACCTTCTTATGGCATATATACCCTTAGTAGCCGCAGATGGGGGTGGTATCTTCAAAGCGTCTCTATTATACACCTTCTCATTTGGACGGGTTACAAATGGGGCGAGGATACAGGGTCTCTTTCTGAGTCCTGCTATTAGAAGGGGCCATACCTCACCTGGCTCCCAGGGAGTAAGTGTGATCAGTACCCCTTTTGGGAAGTTTTCCTGAAGGAGCTGTAGACACTGAGGGTCTGCGTGAGTTGGACCATCTTCACCCGTCTTGAGCCCCGCGTGGGCATTTACGAGAATCCACGGGTTATATCTTCCGCCGAAGTGCTCAACCCTGTTCTGCTGTCCAATCCCGTAGAGCCTTGCAGCTGTGTGCTCCATAGCAGCGATGAAGGCACCATAAGAGGAGCTTGCGGGGATGTGCTTCCCGAATGCGGCGATCCCGCTCATCATTGCACCCATAGCATCCTCACAAATACCGCCTATAGATAGCAATCTCGAGTCAGGATTGTCTACTGCATCATAGAATCCCTCCGGGAAACCCTTATTTACTGCATTAATCGAGGTACTACCCAGCAGGTCCGCTGCCCCTGCTACAATGGCTCCGCCGGTAAGTTTATTTAAATAATTAAGGGATTCTCCGAGAGCGGCCCTTATGGTTGTAACTGTATCAGGTGTCAATTTTAGTTCCGCCGGAATCTCCTCCTCTCTTATCTCCTTTGACTCGTAGATTTTATTGACATCAGGTCGCTTTTCATAAGGTCTCCTCCCCAGGGAGTTGAGTCTATTTCTGGCCTCTTTTATCCTCTCTGTGAATATTGCGAGCTCTCTGTCTGCCTCAATCGCCTTTCTGATGGTCATCAGGGTCTCATAATAGAGTTCTTCGATCATCTCCGGAGTGGGTTCTACCTCGCATTTTGGGACGAGTGTGCCATATGTATCCTGAAAATCCTTGCAGGCGGCATAATACCCTTCTGAGCAGAATTTGTGCCCCGCCCCGTGAGATGCCTTACCCTCAATCCCGTATCTCCAGCCCTTTATGGTACGGTAGACGATGGCAGTGGGCATCTTGTTGTTCAACTGAAGTGCAAAGAGCTGGGCTGCGAGTATCTTATTGAAGTCCTTGCCATCATCCACATATATTACATTGAGGTCGTGCAGGTAGCACAGCTCAACCGGGTCCCACTGGACATAGTCTCCCTTCTTGTCTCCATCTCTGCATACCCTGTTTGAGTCTATGGATGCCTGATTGAAATCTACATGGAGGAAGGCATTGTAGAGCCTTGATGCAGATGCGGCAGCCAGTGCCTCAGAGACCCTACCCGGAGTCATTCCCCCCTCACCTTCGACGATATGAACTTTTGGTGGATTATCCCTATAGTAGTCGAGGGCGCCAAAGGCATATCCGAATGCGGCAGGCACCCCCACCCCCGATGCACCTGTGGCAAGTTTTACAAATGGTGTGGCGGGAGTTGGGTGTCCATCCAGTGCCTTGGATTTAAATTTTGTAAAGAGCGGTAGTGTATTGGTCGGATTCCTCCTGAATCCAAGCAGGTCTTCGAACCTCAATTGAAATTTTTCATCCGGTAATTCGGATGGGGCAAATACCCTCACGAGTTCATTTCTGAGAGCCCACATTGCATAGAGACCCAGTGCCTTATGACCTGCCGCATAGATAATTACATCCTGATCCTCCCTCAATGGGTCTTTTATGTCGAAGTCAAGAATGTTGTAGACGATAGAGGACACAAATCTTCCAGAGGATATAGACCCACCGGGGTGTCCACTCATAGGGACATAGTTGTACATTACCGCACAGAGAGTCCTGTAGATTATGTCCAGTTTCTCAAAGAGCCTCTTCTCCTCGTCTGAGAGGGGGTTGCCTGCCTGAAGGATGTCGTTTACATCGTAGAATTTTCCTCTCCTGCTTGCGAACCCCAGTGTCTTTGATGGAACTCCTTCAAATGATATCCTTTGCATAACACCTCCTTATTTGGTGTGATTGTTATTTTTGATTGAAAAACTTTGCCAGTATTTCATCTGAATATCAGTACCCAGTTCATAAATCTGTACAAGAAGTGTATCATCCATCTTCTCGAGAATGCCACAGGTTCGGACTATCGGGTACCGGTTTGAACCGGCACTACCTGGATTGACAAAGATTATATTGTTGGAACTCGAGGCATAGTAGTTGTGAGTATGCCCGTAGACTACTACATCGGGTTTTAATGAGTATATCAGGCGTGAGAGTTCCTGCCAGAGAGGGTCACTCTTCTCCATTATGTGAACTACGAAAAACTTCAATCCGTCTATCTTGCAAAATATATACTCTGGAAGTATATCCCTGAGAGAATTATCTGTATTACCTCTGACGGATAGTGTTGGGGCTATTTCATTTAACTGTCTTATGATATTCAAATCTCCTACATCTCCAGCACAGAGGATATGATTTACATCCTTAAAGAGTGTCTTCAACCTCCTGTCAAATTGACCGTGTATATCAGATATGAGTCCAATCTTCATGCTCATTCATTTATTATCCTTTGCCCGCTTTTTGACAGCGTCCTTTATATTGTTAAGTGTAATTATTGCTGTAGAGATATTGATTGCCTCGTCCATAGTGGGTTGTTTCTTTACTATCTTCTTCAATATGAACGATGTATCGGTCGCACTCGCCTTTATGGAATAGATGAGTACGGTCTTATCCTCGTATGGGTATAAATCATATCGGTATTCACCTGATTTCAGGTCCCCTGATACGACTGATATCTCGATGCTCCTGACAGGAATATGTCTGTGTTTGAGCCTGTATCTTAAGCTATAGAGTACGGCATCGAGTTTGTAGTCTACGAATGTAGTATCACCCTCCACTTTCACCACCTTGCACTCAAGTACAGACGGAAATATCTCGGGGTAGTGTTCGTAATCGGTGAGCACCTCCCAGACTTTGTCAGGTTTTGCATCTATGAGTGAGAAGAGAGAGACCTGCTTGGGCCTGACTTTTGAATTCTCTATGAATCCGAGTTCACCCTTATTTAGTAGTGGTAGGATGGCTTTGATATCGAATCCTGTATCTATTGGAGACATCAATTCCCCTCCGTAGGTTATGTTCTGGATTAGAATAAAAGACAGGATAATAGCAAAAAGCCTCATAGGCTCCCCTTATCAACAGATGTTCATCTATATTAGCAAAAATTACTTAATTCAAGTCAAAAGATCTGGATTTTGTTCGTATAAGTTTATTCTATAACCGAACAGGAGCATCCATTTGTGGTAACACCATTCTCCTGCTGTTCCTGGCACTCCGGATCGCATTCACAATCGGGATCACAACTATAAGTCTCATCACAGGCACACTCGGGTGGGTTATTATCCACAACCTTTGCATCCTTTGAAGGATATACATCTTTGGTTGCTGCATCATAGCCCGTATCTACTATCCCCGTATCATAGCCAGTATCTTTGATACCAGAGTCATAACCTGTATCTTTTATCCCGCTATCAAAACCTGTATCTACAGTGCCAGTATCTTTAATACCCGTGTCATAACCAGTATCCACAATACCTGAATCTCTGACACCCGTATCATAACCCGTGTCATAGCCTGTGTCCTGAGCAGCATCATTCCCTGTATCAACACCCGCATCTGTATTCGATGCTGGCAGGACTGTAAACAGACCAGCCCCCACTCCTTGCTGCCCGTCCGGATTGGCAACGGTTACATTCCTCGGGCCAACCGCGGCATTCGCCGAAATCCTCACATTCTGACCTTTAAGTGTAGTGGTATCTACGAATACTGTAGTAGCCACATTTGTATTTGGGCCGAGCATAATCCTCGAACCATTTTGAAAATTCGTTCCCTTCACAACGACCTCTGGAATTGTCTCTCCCTGCTTTGCGCTATTTGGAGTTATAGAGGCAACCGTCGGAGGAGGCCCCTTGTAAGTAAATGTAAAACTAAACTGGTAAAGCCCATATCCATCTCCCACAGCAAGGACATAATATTTGCCAGGCTGGGGATTGTTTATGGTCTGAGTTGGAGAGTTTACCCATTTGTAAGTGGCAGTTGTGCCCGAGGTAGAATATCTAACATAACTATTGTAGTTTACATAGAAAGTAACATTTTTGGTGGCATCCGCCCCTGTCTGGAGGTTCATTGCGTTCATATCCACTGTAACACTATTTGTGTTTGGTGGAACTGTATATACAAATTGAATTACAAATGGCTGTCTGCCGCTCACACCAGAATATTCTGGGACGAGTGTCCATCCCGATGCGGTATATCCATTTGGCACCTCTATAAGTCTGCCACAATTGAGTAAATTCCTCTCCTCATAAGCCTTCTGAACCTGAGATGCCATACTACTACCACCAATGCTCTGGGCAGAGGAGAGTATAGCATTTGCCGCATCCTTAATAGTTGCACTACTATCAAGAGATGCCATAGCGAGGGCAACAGCCTTACCAAAGTTGTCATCACCGTTCAGATACTTTCTGGCAAGCCAGGTGGGTGAAGAAAATACCTTTCCGTCCTCGTGGGACTCTCCAACAATATTATCCGGACACTTTGCATAGTCATTCAGGTTTCTTACAGCACCACCTCCAAATGCCTTAGAAAGGTGTCTCCCGATTACCTCATCATCTGTTATATGAGATGGAATAAAATCTGCTATTCCCTCATTCAATCCATTTGGAATACCATTAAAACCATATGAATCAATCCCCCCGTAGAGACTACTCGTTTTGTCTATGAACCCGTGAGTGTACTCATGCATCATTACATCTGCATCGTAGGCGATATTTACTGAGACCTTCTCCGTATTATAGGGATTAGAACTGAGACACAGACCTACTATAAACGCACCACCTATATAAGCGGCATTACAACCCATCTCCTGCCCGAGAGATGTCACGCTCACTGCAGCCTCCAACTTGAAGTCGAGGGCATTTATACCCTTGCTCTTGTACCAGTCGTGAGCCCTATTTATGTGGTAATAACACATCACCTCAGCAAACGGGTCGCTCTGATTTGGTTCTGCAGGGTTATAGATAAAATCCCCATTGCTCGAAACGGCTTCTCTATAACTGTCCGAACAGCGATACCTCGGATCACAATTTGTATACACATCGATATACCTCCCCTGTAGATATGTATTTGAAGTAAGATTCTCGAGTGTAACAGTAGTGGGTGTTCCACTCTTCTCGGGTGAATCCATATATACCTGCCCCTGAGCAGTAAATACCCTGTTTATCCTCTGAATTATAGAACCATCCCTGGCATCGATATAGTAGATATAACTTGCTACAGGTACATAGGATTCGATAAACACTTTATATATAGGATAAAAACCATCTCCTAACTCCATAAATGCCTTTGTTACTGAGAGTCCTTTCTCATTGTATAATGAAGGCCTGAGGTGATTCAAGACTATATTCTTTGCAGCCTCGGTAGAATATACAAATGAATAGGATGGATTGTCTATCTGTCTCAAAGAGTTTGATATCTGAATTATATTACTACCCTTAACGAGGGCGATGACCTCACCACCATCCACCTCTATCCCATCAAATACCTGCTGGTATCTGTATATGCTATATTCATCGAAGAAGTTGGTTCTCTTGAGAGAAATAGAATTGGTAGCAGCATCGCTCCCCAAAAAATCCATCCAGTTTGCTATGAAATTCCTTATAGAACTCTCATTCTCCGCTGGGATACTGATGTTGTAGATGAAGGATGGAATCCTTACTCCATCTTTGAAGACAACATTGGCAGATGGATAGTTTTTGATAAAACTTTCAAATCTTGAAAGAGATATGTCCTCGAATCGGTTATAACCATATACCTGAAGGCTAAGACCGATTATCATTACAAATACAAATAATCTCTTCATAAAACACCTCCTAAGCAGGTGGTTGGATAATATAATAATCTCCATCACCTATACAAACCAAAAACCCCACCCCTTCTTCCTTATGATATTTCTGTCATATAAGAGGATTCATAATCTGCATTTGACATACGGGATGGCAAGAGAAAAGTTTAATTAAAGAATTGACAATATTGTATTAATCATTATAAAAACACAATCACCTTATCAGGAGGCGATGGATGTTAAAATCACTTATGCCAAAGGAGATAGATTTCTTTGAATACTTTGATAAAATAGCCACTACAATCGCGAGAGGGATCGAGGTCTTCGAAATAACTATGAAGAACTATGACAATTGTGATTTCAGTGCCCGCAACAGTGAACTTAAAGAGATAGAACACGAGGCAGATACACTCGTCCATCTGACAATAGAGGCTCTGAATAAGACATTCCTGACCCCGATTGATAGAGAGGACATTCAGAATCTCGTGAAGAAGATAGACGACATCCTTGATCTCACCCAGGCTACAATGTTGAGATTCGATATGTACAAGATCAAGTCAACCACCCCCGAATTCATTGACCTTGTAAGTGTACTGAAGTCAACATTTGCAGAGCTTCACAAAGCCGTTCTTGAGATGAGGGACTTCAAGAATAAAGACAAGATTCAGAAGCATTGCATTGAGATTAACAGGCTCGAAAATGAAGGGGACTCTAAATTGCGCAATGCCATCACTAAACTCTTTGCCGAGGAGAAAGACCCGATAAATATAATAAAGTGGAAGGAGATATACGAGAATATTGAGATGGCGATTGATAGATGCGAAGATGTCGCTAATGTTATCGAGGGGATCGTTTTGAAAAATGCATAACTGATGGCAATCTTCAAACTGCATTCCCAGTTTTCCCCTCAGGGGGACCAGCCAGAGGCCATATCAAAATTAGTAAAAGGTATAAAGAGCGGTATAAATCATCAGGTTCTCCTCGGGGTCACGGGCTCTGGAAAGACCTTCACAATGGCGTGTGTTATAGCAGAGGTAGGACTACCCACCCTGGTATTGAGTCCGAATAAGGCACTCGCAGCCCAGCTCTATGAGGAGTTCAAGGGCTTCTTCCCCGAAAATGCAGTCGAATTCTTCGTCTCCTACTATGATTACTACCAACCAGAGGCATATGTCCCGGAGAAGGACCTCTATATAGAAAAAGAGACCGACATAAACGAGGAGATAGATAGACTAAGACACTCTGCCACTCACTCCCTGCTTACGAGAGACGATGTCATCATCGTCGCCTCGGTATCCTGTATATATGGTCTCGGTTCAGCGGAGACCTACTCAGAGATGCAATTATTCTTGAGAAAAGGTGAACGATTCAAGAGGAGTGAGATATTCTCCAGACTCATTGAGATGCAATACGAAAGGAACGACATAGACTTTCACAGGGGCACTTTCAGGTCAAAGGGGGATACAATTGATATATATCCCCCCTATGAGGAATCAACAGCGGTAAGGATTGTGCTCTCAGGTGATTTGGTAGAATCCATAAGAGAGTTTGACCCCATCACAGGGATAACCAGGTGTAATCTTGACAAGGTCTATATATTCCCTGGCACCCACTATGCAGTTACCAGAGATCAGATGAGTAGGGCACTGGAATCTATAAGAAATGAGTTGAAAGAGAGGCTTAATGAATTGTATGCCCAGAACAAGATACTGGAGGCACAGAGGCTTGAACAGAGGGTAAAATACGACCTGGAGATGCTTGAAGAGACGGGATATTGCAACGGGATAGAAAATTATTCCAGACACTTTACAAACCGAAAGCCCGGAGAACCTCCTCCTACACTTCTGGACTACTTCCCTCCCAATTTCCTCACGATAGTTGACGAGAGTCATATAACTATACCACAACTCAACGGGATGTATAATGGAGACAGATCACGCAAACAGACTCTCGTAGACTTTGGTTTCAGGCTCAAGTCTGCCCTCGATAACAGACCTCTCAAATTTGAGGAGTTTGAAAGGTATATAAAACAGGTAATCTATGTGTCTGCCACCCCTGGCCCCTACGAATTGTTGAAAGCGGGACCAAATATTGTAGAGCAGATAATCAGACCAACAGGACTTATAGACCCCGAGATAGTGATTAGACCGGCAAAGGATCAAGTACAGGACCTCTTGAAGGAGATCGAAAAGAGGGTTGCAAAGAACGAGCGCGTACTCGTTACAACCCTCACAAAGAGGTTTGCCGAGGAATTGACTGAATACCTCACAGAGAAAAAATTTAGAGTGAAGTATATGCATTCTGACATAGATACGCTCGAGAGAATAGAAATAATAAGGGGACTCAGGAGAGGAGATTTTGATGTGCTGGTAGGGATAAATCTCCTCCGTGAGGGATTAGACCTGCCCGAGGTCTCTCTGGTTGCTATACTCGATGCCGACAAGGAGGGATTTTTGAGGTCAGAGAGATCCCTGATACAGACTGTAGGGAGGGCGAGCAGGAATATAAACGGGACCGCCATACTCTATGCAGACCGAATGACCGAATCTATAGAACGGGCCGTGGCTGAGACAAACAGGAGGAGAGAGAAGCAATTAGAATACAACAGAAGATATAACATAACACCGAAATCAGTAATAAAGAGGGTGTCGGATGTACAATTTAGGGTCTACAACTCAGACTATTTTGATATAGACGAAAATATTGAGATGACAGATATCAAAAAGATTGAAAAAAAGATTGCATTGTTGAAAAAGGAGATGTTAAGATTGGCATCCAATCTTGATTTCGAGAGGGCTGCCGAGGTAAGAGATGAGATAAAAAGGTATGAAAGGCTGCTACTGAAGATTAATTGATATGAACCAGATAGTATTTGGCAACTACATACTCACGAGGAGGATTGGCACAGGCGGGATGGCAGAGGTCTTTCTGGCAAAGAAACTCTCCTCTGCTAATACTGCCAGACCCCTTGCACTGAAGAAGCTTCTTGATAGACACAAAAACGACCCTGAGACTGTAAGACTCTTCTTGAACGAGGCCCGTCTGATGTCCTGCATTCTCCATCCAAATATTATAGAAGTCTATGATGTGGGGGAGATCGAAAACACCCCCTACCTCGTTATGGAATACATATATGGCAAGGACCTGTACTCTGTAATAAAGAGTGTACAGAATATGGGGATTCAGATACCGATTGACATTATCTTCTACATTATGAGTGAGATCCTCGAAGGGCTTCATATTATTCACACCGCCCGCGATAATAGAGGGAATGAACTGAAAATCATTCACGGAGATATAAATCCATCAAACATATTCATAAGCTTCGACGGAGAGGTAAAGATCGGGGATTTTGGAATAGCCAAATCCAGATTTGACTCGAAGAGCAAAGAGAAGAATGTCATAAAAGGAAAGATATCATATCTCGCCCCGGAACAGGTATTACTGAAAGACTTTAATCAACAAATAGACATCTATGACGCTGGACTCGTCTTTTATGAGATGCTTACATTGAAGAAGGCATTTGATGACTCCAATGACGAACGCCTTTTGAACGAGATCCTGAACAAGGAGATTGAGAGTATAGTCTACAATAATAAAGAGGTAGACGACGCACTCAAAAGGATTATCCTCAAGGCAATACACAAAGAACCTAAAAAGAGATACAGAACTGCAGAGGAGTTTCAGAAGGACCTCTACGATTATATTCAGGCACACAATATCAAGCCAAACTATGTTATGTTAAAGAACTTTATGTACGCCCTCTATGAGGAGCAAATCGAAAATGACATTACGATTAGCCATCAGGAGAGGAGTGGCTATTCAGGCAGTATAACCGTCACCCCCATTCCCAAAATTATTATAAACCTGATGAAGAATAGAAGAACCGGCAGACTATATATAGAGAACAGCGGGATTTACAAGAACATCTATTTCAAGGACGGGAAGATATACTATGTGGCATCTAACTATCAACACGAGTTCATAGGAGAATTTATCATTAGGAAGGGGGTACTTTCGAGAGATATAATTAATGAGGCATTGAATATATGTAAGACAGAAAACCAGCGATTGATTGACTATCTGGTTAAGATGGGGATACTAAAGCCTTATGAGATGTATAACCTCATTGTAGAGCAGATAAAGGAGAAGATATACCACCTCTTTACCTGGGACAGGGGAAATTTCATATACTTTGATCAGGAGGTCACAAAGCAAGAGGCACTGCCCCTCGATCTCGGGGATTTTGAATTCGTATATAGATGTATAACCCGGTACACTCCAACCCACATCATTGAGGGTTATCTCTCCAACTTTATATTCCAGCCCATACAGGTCAATCCTGAGGCAACGCAGTACCTTGAGAGAATAAAATTCAGCGCCTCCGAATTAAGGCTTGTCAGGATTATATCCCAGAAGAAGAATATGAACGAGGCGATAAATGAGGCTGTACTCACATACAACTACAAAAAGGATGAAGTCCTCAAGGTCTTCTTTATGCTCGAGATAATTGACTATATAAAACATCCATAAATCACGAATCTTTTATTCCTTTTCACCCCCAATCTCAAAACTTTTCTCACCAATCGATCACTATGCATCCGCAACCACCAGAAGAATTATCTGGTTTGCTTGAATCAGTAGTTCCATCCTCGGGTCTTACAATATTTTGGTCGTAAGAAAGTATATCTTCATCCTGCCCATCGGTTTCTGATAAATCTTCCAATATATTATCCGTTGTAGAATCATCATTGATTACATCAAACTTTCCAGCATCCGCAATGTCATAAATTATCAAATCTAAAGTATCTAACCCTACAGTATCATATGTTATGTTATCATCTACCCCGACATCAGGAACCTCGCATATCCACTCGCACATATTTCTTCCGTTACACTCCCACCCACCAGGGCAACTACAGATAGGTTGAAGACCTGAACAATCCTTAGAATCTGAACAACTATGTTCTACCTCGCATACACCACCTGCAAGTACTATTTCTCCAAATTGAGACGGGTCTTTCGTAAGACCTATACCGTTCGTAAACTGAATAAATCCTTCCCTTCCACTCCCATCATTGTCGTTCACAAGAAAGTTTATACCCGCCATACTCCCTATCCTGCCAGCAAATGGTGAAATCTGTTCAAAGGGTATGGCAATCTCATAGGTCGTCTCATCTCCTGATTTTTTATACGCAAACTCCACCTTCATAGACTTCGCTGTACCAGGAGCAACCCATCTGTAAATCGTAGTTGAACCATTTACCACGGCAAATCCCATTTCATAATCCCCATCATTATCATAACTACCCTCTGTCCTGTCGAAATCCGCATCGAATGCCATCTGTACAGAATCACCCTTCCAGATATTTTCAGGATCTTCTTTATTATAACTCACATCGTCTTTGACGATAATGCCTGCATATAAGTTATTGTTGTCCCACATAAAGAAGAGCTTCGCACTGATATCATTATCACCGTTACTATTAGAGGTTATTTTTATACCCAAACTCCGCAAAAAAGTAGGGAATAAATGTTAAAACCCGTACTATTGATGGCCAAGATAATTTGTAAGTAAATTAAATTTCTCTCTTAAATGTAAAAATTTGAAAAAAATACT
>Ga0078972_1002854_pt1 | contig 54822 bp, 54 predicted proteins | sample YelNatPaOPGAMG01_FD_67568 | JGI IMG/M metagenome (GOLD analysis project Ga0078972, IMG submission 67568) | Hot spring thermophilic microbial communities from Obsidian Pool, Yellowstone National Park, USA - OP-RAMG-01 (SPADES assembly) (version 2) | ecosystem: Environmental > Aquatic > Thermal... | reverse complement strand
CACGTGGTAAACGATTAGTGAGAGGATGGTGTTTAAGAGTATGAGTAGGGTGTAGAGCTTTATTAATTCCCTCTCAGTGAGGGGTTTTCTCAGCACCAGTAATTGTACTAACGTGACCGGTGCCTTACTTGATTTATTCGGAGCTATCCTCATATCCTCCGTTAATATCACAGGTCTTGAAATCCTCTCCTTATTCCTGAATCCGCCGACGCTGGTCAATATGCTGAAGCCGTTAATTATTAAGGGTATGTAAAGCATTAGCGTCAAGTACTCTCTCCTCAATAATATTGCTTGGGAAGCTACTAATGATCCTAACATGAAGGAACCGCTATTACCATTAAATATTTTTGAGGGGTACGCGTTGAAGGGGAGGTAACTAATTAAGAAGGATATGACGAATAGCGAGAATATGAAGCCCTCACTCAGTGGTTGGGGTCTGTCAACGGTGGATACTAGTAAGGCTATCGATGACGTGAGCGCTGCCGTCACCGCAATACCGTTGTGTGTGTCAATCATGTTATACGCGTTCGCTGACACGCTGTAAACTAGTGGTAGGAGTAACGGGTATATTATGTGTATCCTTAAAGAACCAACTAACGGTATATAAGGTCTCGGCACGTAAGCACCGCCGAGCAGGACCGGCAGTGAGGGGAGTGTGAGTAAAACGACTTTCCACACAGCTCCAAGACCCTTAAAGTCGTCGTAAAAACCTATTAAGCCGGCGATCATTGCTGCAAGAACGTGGCACGCGAATAACGTCATGTTGTTTATTAGGGAGAGAATCAACCCGGTTAGCAAGGTAATCATGAACGCCGGTCCCGCTGTCTTAGGTATTCTGGGTTTCCCAGGCTTATGAAGGTCCGGGGACGTCATCCCCTTACTCTTCTCCACACTCATGATCACGTAGGTTGACGCTAGCGTAGCCGTTATCGTTACCGGTATCAGTACCCACTCAATCACATTACCCCACTCTAGATGTTTATTTGCGTAGTCCTTAAATAGTTGCCTAAGCTAAATACTCTTGAGGTAACGATGCTTGAGGGTTGCTGTAATTCACGAAGCCCCCGTGCCTCCTCAGACTGCTAGGGAGTTACTTACGGAATTATTGAGGAAGGGTGTTTCCGTTCTCTACTTAAGAATATCGAGACTTAACGGCGAAGTCTTAAAAGACGGTAGTCTGAGGATTAGCTACGGTAGCGATCACCTGGTCGAGATAGATGGCGGCTTAGTAAGGGGGGTTGGTTCCGTAGCGAGTATGGAGACCCTCCTCAAGAGGGTAAACATACTGAAACAACTTGAGATAAGCGGTGTGTTACTAGTTAATAGTAGTGAGGGCTTCCTGAACGCTCGCGATAAGTATAGAGCAACTCAACTACTAGCTAGTTCCGGGGTGAGAGTTCCTGAAACTAAGATTACTGAGGACGTGTACGTGTTAAGCGAGACCGTGAGATCCTGGGGTAAGACTGTTATTAAGCCGTTGATAGGGAGTATGGGTTACGGCTCACTACTCGTTTCAGACCCTGACATAGCTTACATAATAGGCAAGACCTGGCTTAGCCATAGCCAGCCACTCTTAATACAGAAATACACTAGAGCTAAGGAGCGGGATATAAGGGTCTTCATAGTAGGCGATGAGATTCTGGGCGCGATATACAGGTATAAGCCCGAGAATACTTGGAAAACTAACGTAGCTCAAGGCGCGAGAGTTGAGAAAGCGCCGGTAGACGCTGATTTAGCAGAGCTATCTTTAAAAGCTACCAGGATTCTGAAGCTAGACTACGCAGGGGTCGACGTAGGCGAAACCGAGGATGGTTACGTAATTTACGAAGTCAACGCAATGCCTAACTGGCAAGGCTTTTACGCAGGCACGGGAGTGAATCCCGCTCCTAAGATAGTAGACTACTTACTGAGGAAACTAAAGAAATAAAATTATTGAGTTAGTGGGGCGGGGATGGCCTCTAAGGTTGAGGGAATCAAAACAGTAAGATACGTTTCTGAATCTTAGCTGGGAGTTAGTGTTTGAGGTTACCTCAAAATTCAAACACTTAGTCTTGAGAATACCTTGCCTATGTTTTTACTCTCCAGGGTTTTGAAAACGTACTTGACCTTCATCTCGGTAATTCCCTTAATTAAAGCTATTTCGTCTATGGTGGATGAAAGTTCTTCGTTGCTGGTAGACACTATCTTGAGTAGGAGCGGGTACTCACCGCTTACCTCGTAGATTTCTAGAACGTTTGGTTTTTCTTTAAGTTCTTCCACTATATTCTTGATGTATTGAGGCATGGCCTTGATCTCCACATAAACTTGCTGTAAGAAGCCGAGCTTGTTTAAGTCTACGTCGATCGTGTAACTTTTGAGGATTCTGTTATTCCTCAGCTTCCTAACTCTTAAGTATATTGTTGACTCGCTAACGCTTAGGTTGCGGGCTAGTCTCCTGAAAGGTATTCTAGAATCTTCGAGTAGTTTTGCGAGTATCATGATATCTAGCTTATCTATCTCTACGTTCTCAGTCATTCTGCACGCACCTATTACCGAACCTGTTCTCTATTACTAGGTAATAATCTTTACCGACTTCCTCAACGTCTATTAATGAGAGCTTAGATTTAATCACGAGCTCCACGTACTCATGGATCTCGCTTATATCCTTAATCAACACCTTAACTCTCTCCCCGCACTCCATAGCGTCGCTTAATTCAGTGAATAATTCTTTAGCTTCCTTAACGTTCCTCACGCTTCTCTGCGTTCTCAATACGTAAACCTCCTCCTATTTCATCAAGTTCTAGTTTAAAATTTGTTCTGACATAATGTTTTAGGGTGTGAAGGTTTCGTGAGTCGAGGTATTGATGAGATATTTGACTTAATGCTTAAGGCTTCAGAGATTCTTAAGCCAGTTATTCACAAAACCCCCGTGTTTCACTCAGCTTTCTTCTCCTCGCTCACCGGTAAGTCCGTGTACTTAAAACTTGAGAACCTGCAGAAAACAGGGTCTTTTAAGGTTAGGGGTGCTTACTTCAAGATATACACGCTGCCTCAGGAGGTCAGGTCTAGGGGTGTGATCACTGCTTCTTCAGGTAATCACGCGCAGGGTGTTGCTTACTCTGCTAGGGAACTGAACATACACTCCTTGATAGTCATGCCTGAAACAGCCCCGACATACAAGATAAACGCTGTCAAGTCTTACGGTAGTGAGGTTTTGCTGTACGGTCAGATATATGATGACGCCTTCAAGAAAGCTCTGGAGATTAGTGAGGAGAGGGGGATGAGCCTCATACACCCGTTCAACGACCCTTACGTCATAGCAGGGCAGGGAACCATAGGGTTAGAGATAGTTGAGGACGTGAGTAATGTAGACACGGTGGTCGTGCCTATCGGGGGAGGGGGTTTAATAGCGGGTATCGCGTTAGCCGTTAAGAAGCTCAGTAAGGGGAGGGTCAAGGTAGTGGGTGTGGAGCCCTCGGTAGCGGCTAAGACTAGGCTGTCTTTAAGTGCTGGCAAGCCGGTGACCGTGTTACCGCAGCCCTCACTAGCTGACGGCGTCTTAACCAAGAGTTTAGGTGATTTAACTTTCGAGATAATACGTAACTACGTTGACTTAGTTCTTGAGGTGGAGGAGGACCAGATTGCTAGAGCTATCTACCTACTGCTGGAGAGGACTAAGTTGCTTGCTGAGGGGGCGGGAGCGCTTCCTGTGGCCGCCCTACTGTCCAGGAGTGACGAGATCCCGGGCGAGAACGTCGTGGCGGTCGTTAGCGGAGGGAACGCTGATCTCACAACGCTTTACAGGATCTTGATGAGGGGCTTGATACGTGAGGGCAGGGTTGCTAGAATAACTCTTTCTTTGAAAGACGTTCCAGGAAGCTTAGAGAAGGTCTTGAAAATACTCGCTGATTTGAGGTGTAATATCCTCGATATAACGCATGACAGGTTCGACCTAGATATAAAGCCCGGCTACGCTAAGGTCAAGATATTGATGGAGGTCTCGAGCGAGCAGGTGATTAAGACCGCGATCACGAAATTACGTGAGTCCGGGGTTGAGGTACTTGAGCAGTAATCGCGGGGTTTTTACTACCGCGTTGTTAATAGAATCCCTTCCCGAGACCTACGACTTACTAGTTAAGACTTTGAGTTTAGTGAAGGAAGGCTTAAAGAAGTTAGGTTATGCTTGCAGTGTTGAGGAACACTCATATGTTTGCGGTTCTTCAGATACCTTAATTAAGATTCTCCCACAGCCTTACGGCGCCGAGACCAGAATGTTCGAAGCTCGATACTTCTTAGTTAAGGTGTCTGTGGATACGTTGATTCCGGAGAAGTTGGTGTTGATTAACGACTTAATTACTTCGTTACTCAGGGAAGCAGGACTTAAATATAGGAGGGTAGAGTAGTTATTAAGTTGTAGAGTAGCTTTGCCGTTACCGAGGAGAGGGCTGGGATGAGGAATATCGCGTCTTTAACCCCATACCCACCCATAATTATTGACCTAGTGTTGAAGAATGTCGCGTACCTCAGGTTCAGTAAGTCTATACCTATCAGAGCTGCTAGAGCGCTGACGGAATACGCTGTCATGAAAGTCGCGTCCGCGCCTAGCTTGTAGTGTATGCTTACCGCAAGAGTTGATGTGACCGTGACTACTATGCTGGAGGCTAGTGAGACGAGTATCCCCTTCTCGTAAACGGTTGCTGAGAACCTGTTGTAAGTGGCTGTCAGAAACGAGAGTAGTAAGAGGTATGCTACGAGGTAGTTAGGTGATTGACGGATTAAGTAAGCACTCGTGGACATAGCTGTTTACTCTTACGTCAAGCCCGGAGCACCTCACAGATATTCTCTGAGATTTAAGGACTTAAGACCTTACGTGGCTTTATTAACTTCTTCTCTGAAAAACTACTTAAAATCTATTGAGCTAGGTGCTAGTGTCGCGGCAGGTTCCCTAGGCTTCGTCGACATCGGTTTAGGGACCCTCATAAGAGACTCTATTCAAGACAATATCTCCTACCTCAAGAGAGTTCACCTACCTGAATTCCATATCTTCATGATACCTGCTTGTGTCGCGGCGTCCTATACTTTGAGGATGAGGGATAAGTTCGTGGTTCAGACATACATAAGTGCTAGGAAGTCGCTCTTAAGTTACACAGGTCCTCAAGAAGTTCTGAAGATTTACGAGGCTTTAAAAAACGCCGGCGGTGACGTGAGTAGAGCGCTTTATGAGTCGAGCTTAACGTCCAGCAAAATAATCTCTGAGTCTTTAACTCTCGAGGAGTTCTTGAATCTCCTATCCAGCAACTACAAATACCTGAGTTTCGCGACAACGAAGTATAACTACGTTCTAGAAGCCTCGAACGCGTTCATCAAAGAATACGAGAAGGAGGGCGACCTCAACGCTTCAGCGATAGCTTCCTACTCAACATTATTAAGTGCTTTAGGCACTGCCGTTAAGTTCCCGCACAAGCTTGAAGACAAAGAAAACTTCAAGAAGGTTTTAAGTCTAGACGTAGAGTTAAGTAATAAAAACGTGGATTACTCACCGACCCTATCACCACTCACTGAAGCCATACTAGTAAGTCTCTTAACTATCTACCCACCTAAGTAAAGGAATTGGTAGCCGGGCGGGGATTCGAACCCCGGTCACGGGGGCACTCCCCAGAGGACCAGAGCCCCGCATCCTTGGCCGCTAGACGACCCGGCTACCCAGGTGCCGCCGCGGGGATTCGAACCCCGGACCTCCGGATATCCCAGGACGGGCCGTATGAGTCCGGCGCTCTGCCCGCTAAGCTACGGCGGCACCAATAACTACTATAATAACCTACCTTAAAAATATTCTCGCATACGTGAATAAGTAGTCATAGAGGTAACGTGTGAGGAGGGTTAGGAAGTGGCGGATCCCAGTTTGAGAGGGCTGCGAGGCCTCGCGGACCTCACTGCCCCCTCAACGCGGCCGGCTTAACTTCCGGGATCTGACGAGTCCGGGTGTTTCCCGACCGCTATGACCGGGACCGCCATAATCTTTTGCGTGAAAGGGTTTTTAAGCTTATCTCACGCAGGTTATAAGTGTTGTAAGACTCGTTATTTATGGGAGGTGTCTTTAGGTGAGGTTGGGCTTCGCTTTATCATTCTTAGTTACTGTCTTAATAGTTGTTTACGTTTTGTTTTCTTTATATGTTCCGCAAGGAGATTTAGGTGGTGTTGAAGTCGTGGGTGGTGAGTTGCTTCTCCCCCTCCCTAGGAAAGTGAGCTTCATTACTGTTGAGGAAGCTATCCTTCTCAGGAAGAGTGTTAGGGAGTGGAGGGATTCCCCCATAACTATCGAGCAATTATCGATGATTCTCTGGGCTTCTCAAGGCGTGGTCGAGGAAGTGGACGGGTGGCTTAGGAGAGCTGCTCCCAGCGCGGGGGCTACCTACCCTCTAGAGATTTACGTGGTTGTAGGTGAGGGAGGTGTTTCCCTAGGTGACGGGGGTTACGTGGAGGCAGGGGTTTACAAATATGATTATAGAAGGCACTCGTTAAGACTGGTTAAGAGCGGGGATTTCAGGAGTGATTTGTGGCAAGCTACGCTGAGGCAAGACTGGGTTAGGGAAGCTCCGGTAAGTTTGGTGATATGCGCTGTCTACGAGAGGACTACGTGGAGATACGGTGAGAGAGGCGTTAGGTACGTCCACATCGAGGTAGGTCACGTTGGTCAGAACGTTTACTTAATGAGCACGGCTCTAGGTTTAGGGACTGTCGCTATAGGGGCTTTCCATGACGATGAGGTAGCTAGGGTGGTTAATGCTCGACGTGATGAGCGCCCACTATACGTGTTCCCGGTGGGGGTCCCCCTAAGACCTCATAAAGCGGATTTCAGGGAGCTTCAAGACCTCTACTCCGGGTTGAGGAGATGAGTAGAGCTAGGGAAACATACTTCTGTCTTAGAATAGTTGAGTATACGTCGATCCCTCTAACGCTGTGCCTCGCACTTTACTTACTTAGCGGTTACGGAATGATTTCCCCAGTCCCCGACTTGGTAGGACTCACGTATATTGCCTCAGCTAAAATCCACACACTCCCTCTCTTAAGAATCGCGACCGCGGCCCTAACCATACTTCATTTCTATGGTGGCGCGTTACTACTTTTAAACAGGAATGTAAGAAACGAGAGAATAAGAAAATCTATTAAGACTCTCGTTCTCGTAATAGTGTTGATATTCTCGTTACTTATTGCGTTGAGTGAGATAGCGGTGTTGCTTGACTGAATACTCCACGCGGTTTCGAAAAACCTCGCATTTATTAACCCTAGCCAGCAAATTAGTAGGCGATACGTTTATGGAGGCGAGTAAAACCCCCTTCGTGACCGGAGTAGCGATACTTTTAGCCGGTGTATTAATAGTGGTTTCCGGAGCTTTCCTAGCTTTCGAGGCTTACCTCAATTACAGGCCTCTCCTACCTGCTGGAGGGGATCTGCAGACATCTATCACTAACACGGTTTACGAATTACTTAACCTGGTTATTAAGTTAGGTTTTCTCGGGGCAATGATATGGGCTGGCTCAATACTGTTAGGGAAGGGTGTCGACCTCTTCAAAGCTCTCTACGTTAAAGAAAAGAAACCTAAGGAGTCTGAGGAGACTAAGAAGTGAACACCCTCCTCAAGCTAGGGATAGGTCTAGTAGCTTTCTTAATCTTAAGCGGGTTAATAACCCCGGCAATAATATTCGTTTACGAGTTAACGAGTAAGCCTGACTTAATAGATTTTAAGACCTCACACGAGCAACTTAATGAAACACACGTTAAAGTGGTATTCAGCATCACATATAGAGGGTCTGTACCCTTAAACAATGTCAGACTTGAGGTACTTAACAACACGCTATACTTCGGTGACTTACCTAAGAACACTACGTTAACGAAATACGTAATACTCGACGTTAGCTCGGTTCCTGAATATCCGGAAGTCTTAATAAGCTTGAAGATTGCGGGGATTTACCGTCTTGAATTAAGGATTAGGGGTGCTGGGTAGTGAGTGAGGGAAGCAAGGTCAGGAAGGTGGTGAGTTCCGTAGTAGTTGGGATTCTCACAGGGCTGTTTTATTACTTCGTTTACGTCGTACTACTCCCAACTCTATTCTCTAAAATCCTTCCAGGCACTGAAGTCCTTGAAACACCTATACTTTGGCTACTTGCCTTCGCTCTCTTCACCGGCATAGGCTTAGCGAATTCGTTACTTAAGGAACACCCGATTTCATTACCGCTCCGACTCCTATCTAAGGTTTTAGGAGCTCTTATAGTACTCACTCTACTGAATTTCGGGGTGGTTAGGGGTGAGGTGTTTATGGGAGGTGCGGTGATCGAGTACAGCATGGATATCTCGCTACCGCTCTACGCTATAATACTCTTCAGCATGCTGATGTTTCCTTGAAGCGTATTCAAGTAACCCTTACGTAGATAAGAGCTGGTCGAAACAATAAAAACTATTACGTAGTTTTTCATTGAATGGTGTTAGATACTTGACTAACGAGTTACCTACTATAGAAGAGATATATTCTGAGGCACGTAAAAGTAAGTTCTTCAACGACCCCGGAATCCGTACACTATAGTCGTGAGTAGAGGTAAGTCCTCGTTTACTGGGTTAAGGCTAGCCTGCTCGAGATCCACTCTAGGAAGAGGTTTTTAGAGATGGTGGTGGTTAATGATTTGATAGAGTGTGTTAAACTCGTTAAGGAGTTACCTAAGACTACAGGGTACGCAGGGGTGGATAAGGTTCAGACAGTAGCTCTTTGGGTTTATGGGGGGAAGCCATTATGTGAGGGAGTTAGTGGGTGCGGGCGTGTATAGGGTTGTTCCTTTAGGTGAGTCATTTCTCAGAACCCCTCGCGAGCCGTATGACGGCGAGTATATACCGCGTTACTTCACCTACACATCCTACTTTAGGGTTAAGAGAAGTGTGTAGGTAGACCCACTTTATAGTGAAAAACTTAGGTTTTGTTTATTTTTCACTCTCCCTTACTAGGTCTCTTCTCAGCTTCTATTAAGACCTTCTTAACTAGGTAGAACGCTACCGGTATCAGTATCACAGCGAACGCTATCGCGACGCCGATAGATAATGATCTGAGCACGTCGCCTACAGCCGTGTACCCGCTGAATATCGCTGAGAGCCCGACGAACACGAACACAAACACTATTATGAATTGCAGGAAGGGCGCGAGTTTGCTGAAGTCTGGGTGCGCTTCCGTTATAGCCTTAAACACTTCTATAACTATTATGACGCCTATAGCTATTGCTGTGGCACCTACTAAGAGCGGGTATATCAGTGTTGACGGTAGCTTGAGCAGGGTGAAGGCCACGGTCAAAACTATCGCTATCAAGCCCACGAGTAGTAGGTTCTCTATCAATGTTACGAGGGACTTGTACGTCTCGCCGAAGCCTGCACCCAGTAGTGACCCTATGTACTTAGCTAGCGAGATAGCTAGTACTAAGCCAAGCGTTATCACAGCTATACCGCCTATCAAGTAGGGTAGGTAGGATACCACGCTATATATTAGCTCGCCGGCATCCCCGCCTAAGGGTATGTAGCTTATGGCAGCTACTAAGGAGATGGATATTATGAACGCTTTCGTAAGCCCCCCTATAAGTTCCGAGAACTCGAGACCCATCGTAGCAAGCGTCTTCCCGAAAGGAGTTACTGACAAGGGTCTCTCCACGTACTTTCTGAGAATCTTAGTAACTATGCCCCCCACTATGATGCCCACTATCACGCCTAAGATAATCCATATCACGGCAGCTATAACTCCGGGAATCATAGCTACTAACTGATTCCATAACGTGGTACCGAGATCTTCAAGAGTAGGCATTGATAATCCCTCAAGTAAATATTTTATCCTTAAAAATATAAATATTAAGTTTAACTTTCGAAGGAGGGTAATTAGCTTAGCGTATTTTAATCCCTACTTAAATAGTTAATGCTAAGTGATGCGCATGAAGATATTAGTGACTGGAGCTTCAGGTTTCTTAGGTACTCACCTAACTGAGGAATTAGTTGGTAGAGGGTATGTCGTTAGGGGGATGGTCAGGGATTTAAGGAAAGCAAACTACTTAAGGAGTTTAGGTGTTGAGGTAGTTTACGGTGACTTAACGAAGCACGAAACACTACCTCAAGTAGTCAAGGGGGTTGACACCGAGATGTATCAGTTAGTGAACGTTGAGGGCACTCGAGCACTCGCTCAAGCAGCTCTCAAGTCCGGGGTTAGGAGATTCATCTACTGTAGCTCTACAGAAGCCATAGGTCCTGTGAGGGATCCTCCAGGAGATGAGAACACCCCTCCAAACTCTTAATTCGAGTACGGGAGATCTAAACTACTGGCTGAGCAGGTGGTGAGAGAATTAAGTAATTCAGGACTTGAGTACACCATCGTGAGACCCTCAGGCATGTACGGTCCTAGAAACCTGGATGACGTTGCTTACTGGTTTATAACGACCTTAGCTAAGGGAGGCGTCTTATCTAAATTCATGATCGAGGGTGGTGAGTACCTAGTTCAGTTTGCACACGTAAAAGACGTAGTTCAAGGATTCACACTAGTTCTAGAAAACCCGAGGTCTCGGTAAGCCAGACTTACATAGTGAGTGATGAGAAAGCGTATACCTATAGAGAAGTATATGAGATTCTATCACACCTACTCAGTAAAGAACCTCCAAAATAAAGCTAGATCCTAGAGTAGCCAAATTCCTACTAACGTTCACGGAAATCTACGATAGGTTAAGAGGAGGGGAAAACCTAATACTTAGGAGGAGCATAGTAGACGCCGTGACAACACATAGAGCGTACAGCATAAGTAAAGCTAAGAAAGAACTAGGTTACAGACCTCAATACGACCTAAGAAAAGGGCTTAAAGAAACGATAGAATGGTATAGAAATAACGGATTCCTATAGAAACTACACCCACACGTAAACACTGAGAACAAAAAGACCTACAAACCCTAAACACTACCCACTCTAAAGAGCGGAACCTTCACCAAAACGAACCAAGAAAAGTAATAATCTGTTCTTTCAGTAATTAATCAGCAATAAATAATAATTAGGTGATGTTGAAGCATGGTGAGACCGGGGTTAGAGTAGCTGAAGTCCTGTGATCTCCGAATATTTTTCATTATACTCATTTACTAAAAGATGAATTTGTGAAAATCGGCTTATAGCTCTGAAAACCTCCTAAAAATATTTTTATGAAATCAAATTGAGTTTATATAAAAACATTATATACCTGTAAAAATAGCGTTTGATTTGTGAAATAAAAATAAAGCAAAATTTATTAACCCCCAACTCATTAACTATGTTGAGGTGTCTTAATGAATCGTAGGAATATACTCGTCACTACCTTAATAGTCTTGCTGTTCGTGTCCGTAATAAGTTGGTTGCCTGGAGTCGTTATTAGCGTGGTAGCTAATGACTCGTCGTACAAGATAGCTCCGCCTTTGCTGAGTAAGCTGGGAGGGATGAGGGAGGGTGATGTAGTTGAGGTTGTCATAAGACTTAAGTCAATGCCTAAAGAATTAAGCACTTACGTGAGAGGTAATTACAGACTCGCTGTTCAAGCACTCAAGAATTGGGCTGATTACACTCAGAAAAACTTAATCAACTTAATCTTGAGTGAGGGGGGTGTGGTACTGAACAAGTTCTGGCTAGATAACGTGGTGCTGGCTAGAGTTCCTGTAGGGGTTATCAGCAAGATAGCTTCACTACCTGAGGTAGTGAGGATCTTCGAGAATTTCGAGGTCCACGTAATAGAGCCTGTCACTAGAGAAGCGACTGACGTGAAGAGCGATCAAGTCTCTAGCTGGGGCATCTTCAAGATTAGAGCGCCTGAAGCATGGGCCCTAGGCTACACAGGCCAGGGAGTCAGGATAGCGGTGCTGGACACAGGTGTCGACATAACGCACCCTGCGTTAGCTGGGAAGATGTTGACCTTAGACCCGACAAGCCCCTACTATCCAGGCGGTTGGATGGAGTTTGACGGTTCTGGGAACCCGGTACTAAGCACGCCACACGATACGGACGGTCACGGAACACACACGAGCGGCACCGCGTTAGGAGGTGACACGAGCGAGATATTGATAGGTGTCGCACCTGGCGCCACCCTAATGCACGGTCTAGTACTGCCCGGAGGTAGCGGCACCTTCGCTCAGGTATTGGCGGGAATGCAGTGGACCGTGGAGCCGTTCTACATAGACCCAGCTACCGGACAGATAGTCTACACGGGCTTACCAGCTCACGTAGTCTCGATGAGTTTCGGCGCGAACGAATACTACGGGAACGACTTACTCCCGGCTGTTGAGGCAATGCTACTAACGAATATAGTGCCTGTCGCAGCCATAGGTAACTCAGGTCCCGGAACATCAGGAAACCCAGGAAACATATGGGGCGTTTTCAGCGTCGGCGCTACAGACATAAACGATAACATCGCGTCCTGGAGTAGTGGAAAGATCGTTACGTGGCCATCACCGCCACCAACATGGCCCTTCTTCGACATGTACCCGAGCACCTACGTAAAGCCTGACGTCTCAGCACCCGGCGTTAGCATCACTAGCGCTGTACCGGGAGGCGGTTATGAGGCTTGGAGCGGTACCTCCATGGCGACACCGCACGTTGCAGGAACTGTCGCGTTAATGCTTCAGGCAGCTGGCTGGCTACAGCATGACGTGCCTGACACCCCTGAGCAAATATACTTGATGCTGAACTCCACCGCCATAGACTTCGGCGACCCAGGACAGGACATTAGGTATGGTTGGGGGAGGATAGACGCGTACGAAGCCGTTAGGAAAGCTATGGAGTTCGCTAAGAAGAGCGGTGTTGAGGGGTTCGTGCTAGACTCAGTAACCAGCGAGCCAATACCTTGGGCGTCGGTCACGGTATTAGAGATAGGGAGGACCTTCCCGGTAAACGCTTCAGGCTATTACAGAATACCTCTAGACCCAGGAATCTACACACTCATGTTCAGCGCGTGGGGTTATGAGAGCGTTAACGTGACTGTGGAGGTAGTACTACTTAACGGCACCATAACAGGTCTGGTCTACAACGCTCTAACAAGCGACCCGATAGCCGGAGCTAACGTAACGGTCTTAGAATTAAACATGACCACGCAAACAGACGTGGACGGAGTTTACGAGGTTTCAGTACCTCCCGGAACATACACTTTAGAAGTCACAGCAAGCGGGTATCAAACAGCGACGCAGACGGTAAGTGTTGACGAAGCCGAGGTTGTGGTAGTTAACTTCGGTCTATACCCGATAGGAAACGGGACTATAGCGGGTCACGTCTACGATGCAACAACGAACGAACCAATAGATGGTGCCCTAGTGTGGACGTTCGTGAGCGGCACGCCAGTATATACTTACACGAACGCTTCAGGATACTACGAATTAAGCGTTCCCTCAGGCACCTACACAATCTACGCTTGGAAACCCGGGTACGTGCAGGCGGAGGTAGAGAACATTACTGTAGCGCCACTAGAGACTGTGGTAGTGGACTTCTACCTACAGCCAATACCTCCGACAGTCGTGGTCTTAGCTAACGTACATTACTACACACAACCACACCTTAAGACAATAGTGGAAGCTCTCGGACTACCTGTCACAGAATATAATAACATGACTAAGTTACTGATTGACTGGATAAACGGTGACATAAATCCAGCCGTCATCATAATAGACCACACCATGCCCTCGGCCTACAGCTACCCACCAAGCGATGTTGTCGTAGCGTTCCATCAACTAGCCGACGCTACCGGAGCAACCTTAATATGGTTATGCACCTCATACTCAGGTTATCCGGGAATATACGTCTTATACACGTATAGCAGTACCTTGATAAGTTACGGATATCCGGCACCCGTGAGCAGATTATACGCGTACCCCTCAACGACCTATGTGCAGGTCGAGATGCTCAACATGACCCACCCAATATTCGACGGCGTCACACCCGACGTACCCGGCTATCCCAACAGGTTCTACCTAGCTACCGGTTCCTACGCTGATTACGTAGTGTATAACTTCACCGACCCGACAGGCAGGTTCACCGTTCTCGGGTACGTGTGGGATACAAGCGCTTCGAGATTCGGTGTAGGTGTTGCTGAGTGGATCTCGAATACTGGTGCTCCGTGGTACTACCTAGGTAGTTGGGCGGAGAGCTACTGGATGCAGTATCTTGAGTCAGGTTCTGACGGGATGTACACGAACAATACTAAGAAGGTTTTGGAGAACGCCGTGATGTTAGGGTGGCAGAGCTTCACCAGCTCAAGCAGAGTGATTGATAAGGCTAGGATCGGCGAGGTTCTTAAGGTATTGAGTGGTAGGCTAGGTTCCGGCGTCTCGGTTCAGGGAGGTCTTAAGAGCTACCTATACACGAGAACCGACGTATACCTCGAGAGATTACCGTACGGCTTCGTGACAGGGACTGTTATGGGTAGTGACGGCGCCGTGCTAGCAGGAGCTACGGTGCAGTTCTTGGGGACTCCGATCAAGCTATACACTAACGAGACAGGACAGTTCTTCACGTGGCTACCTGCAGGCAATTACACGATGTTGGTGAAGGCCGCGGGCTACAAGACTATTCAGGTGAACATCAGCGTCTCAGTAAATGAGACAACGGATTTAGGGATCTTAGTACTTAAGAGATTACCTAGAGTAGCGATACTCTACGACTCTGCTGGCTCTATAAAGAGCTTCTTAGAATCGATGGACATATACGCTGTCGACTATACCAACCTAGCAACACTAACTAACGACGTCCTAGCCGGGATGTACGACGCTGTCGTGTGGGCCGGTGATTATGGCGTGCCGTTCCCGTCTTGCAGTGATTTCGCCAACTTCCTGAACGCTACACACCAGGTCGGTGTCGGCGTCGTGTGGATGGATAGCTACGGCTACTACGGCTACGGCATAAAAGTACTTTACTCGTGTCTTGGAGACCCGCCATCGATAGGTTATACGTTTGGTTACGGCGATGTCTACGTGAGGGTCACGCGAACACACCCAGTGCTGAGAGGGTATAATGTAGGAGATTTGATCAAGATAATCGCGTATTCAGGGGCCGACTTCTCGTGGTTCTCAGGATTCTCAGGAACGTCTATAGCCGACACCTACGTAGGCGGGACTACGTGGGGTAACTCGATAGCTTGGAAAGTGTTCCCAGACGGCGTTAAGTGGGTTCTGCTCTCGAGCTTCCCGCCAACCTCTTGGAACTCACCCGCTTACTTCACGCCGGACGCGTGGAACATAATATACAACGCGGTTAAGTGGGTAATGATGAAGCCTCTGAACGTCTCTCTAGAGAACCCGTACCTACACGTAGGTGATACAGCAAGGCTTTACGTGAGCGGGGCTCCAGCCAACACAACGCTCCTAATATACCTAGACGGTAAATTAATCGGTAGCGCGGTAAGTAACGGGACAGGGTATGCTGAGTTCACGTTCACAGTACCTCTAATACCTGGCGGCGAGCACTTAACCGAGGTGTACACAGAGGACGAGATATACTACGGCTACACACCACTCTACGTCTTAGTTAAGGCTGTGGTAACGCCTACCGAGACAACGGCTCCAGGATTAGTGAAGGTGAATGTAACCGGCCTATACCCATACCAGGTAGTGATGATATACCTAGACGGCAACTGGCTATCGAACTACAGAGCCAACGCTTTAGGAACGTTCGAAATCAAGGTAAACATACCGCTCGTGGTAGCGGGCGATCACGAACTAAACATTGTGGACATGGATACAGGTGAGGTACTAGGGACAGCCACACTCACGGTAACTAGCAAGCTAGACGAGATTTCAGGCAAACTTGACGTGATTCAAGGCAACCTAAGCACAGTACTTACCAACTTGGGAGTTATTGATGGCAGGTTAGTCAGCATATCTGATGGCGTCGTGTCTATACAAACGAAGCTTGGCGAGATACAGGCATCATTAAGTGACTTACTTAACGCTCTGATGAACGTTAACGCGTCTTTGAGTCAGATAATAATAACGAGTAAGGGCGAGATACTAGGGGTCATAAGTACTTCCAAGGGTGAGATACTTGCAAGCATTGATGTGGTTAAGGCACTCGTAGAAGCTGGGCTACCAGTAGACACTCAAACACTGCTCAACACGCTACAGAACTTGATAAACAGCAAGTCATCAGATATGATGAGTAAGTTAGACGGGATACTTCAAGCGGTGAACGGGATTAGCAATAACATGGCTTCCAAGACAGACGTGACCGCTTTATCCAACAAGATAGGTGACGTAGCTAGCAAGGTAGATAGCGTAGGTCAAAAAGTTGACTCTAGCACGGGAACGCTGTCAGCCTACGGTATCGCTACCATAGGCTTAGTGATAGTGACTCTGGCAGCGTCGATCTACGGCTTCTTCTTCAAGAAGGAATAAGAACAATGTTTTTCACGTAAACAACCCCCACAACCACTTTTAATTCTTAAATTACTTATTTCAGATCCAGAGATCTAACCTCACATTAGTCGTTTATCTCGCACTGCAGGACACGGAGTCTTGAAGGAATGAAGCAGTAGTTGATTACCAGATCTTTACATCTGAAAGCCTCGTTGTTTATGGCGGGGATGGAGGAGAAAGCTTATGAATTTTCTCGATTTAGTTATTCTTGGTGATGAGTGTTCAGGCTTTTTGAGCCTCAGGCGATGACGGTTGGAGTACCCATAACCCTGAGTCTCGATGAACCAGTTAGTGGGGGCTCTAGCTGGCTAGAGATAGGGGTAATGGGCTGGAGACCCGGCCCGGGATTGAATTCCCCGAAAACGGGGAGATGTAATCCCAAACCAATGAACCGTCACGAGGGAACCCTCGCCCTTCAGGACGGGGAGGAGGTCAGAGCAAAATATATTAAGGTGTTGCCATATCATATCTTGATGTTGTGGGGTGACGTGTTTTGTCTGATATGTTAAAGGATTTGAGTCAGAAGGAGCTTAGGTTGTATGAGAAACTCCTTATGGTGTTTCCTGGGTATAGGGGTTATAAAGAGAAGGAACTTATTAGAGAGACTGACAGGGTCGTTAGAGATAGGTTGTTCAGGATGTTGAGGAAGAGTTTAGATGATTTGAGGCGTTCTTACTCTGTGATGGTTTCTAGGGGTGGTTTAGGGGAGTATGTTAAGCGTGTGGAGTCACTTATTTACAGGATTGACGCGCTGGCTGAGAAGACTAGGCACGCGCCGTACGGTTATAAGCCGTTATTCCACGTGACTAAGGTGGATGAGGAGAAGCTGGTTAAGATGCTTGAACACGATCTTCAGTTAGCTGACTTAATAACTTCCTTAAACTCGGTCACGGGCAGGCTTGCCGCGCCTGACGTCACCGCGGGAGAGTTAAGCACCCTCCTCTCAGAGGTCGAGAAATTCTTGAGTGAGTATGAAGTTAAATTGAGTGAGAGGGAAGACATATTAGCAGGGTTTACGAGGTGATGAGTGGTGAGTAAGACTAACGTTATTGAGTGGGTTAATCCAGGACCTGATGACATACTGTGGGTTTACCCGTACGAGGATATTCGTTGGGGTACTGTGTTAGTGGTTCACGAGTATGAGACAGCTATATTCATGAGGGACGGCAAGATATACGACGTCCTCCCACCGGGACGCCACGTCTTAACGACCCAGAACCTACCTCTCTTAACGAGAGCTTACAGGCTGATCGCGGGGTATGGGGAGACCCCCTTCAAGGCGCGCGTAGTGTTCGTGTCGCTGAAGCAGTTCAGAGGTAAGTTCGGTTTATCAACGAGGGTTAAGCTAGGTCCTAGAACCCTCTACATGACGGAACTCCAGAGCTTCGGTGAGTTCTGGTACCGCGTTATTGACCCGGTCCTCTTCTTAACTCAGATCGCCGGAGCTGTCAGGGAGATCTCCTCACCGATGGTCGCAGACTTTATCAGGAATTACTTTGTGGAAAGCTTTATCCAGGAAATCAGTAAGTATACAGCGATAGACATATACTCTAACTTAAGCGAGGTTACTGCGAAGATAAAGTCTGGCAACATATACGACGCCTTCAAGCAGAGGGGTCTAGAACTAATAGACGTCAAGATTGGTGGGGTGAGCCTGCCGCAGCTTGAGAAGATGGAGAAGGAAGACCCGACATACGGGCTCCCGCTGTTGCTGGCTATCCAGAAAGGCGACGAGGATAAGGTGTTAGAGATAGTTAAGACTGTGGAGATTATGAGGGCCTTAGGTAGGTCCCCGGCCGCCGGGTGGATGGGTGCTTTAGTCGCTATGCCAGGACTCTTGCAACCGGTCGTTCAGCAGCAAGCACAGCCTCAACAACCTCAAGCACCTCAACAGCAACCGCCGCAGCAACCTCAGAGAAAGTCCCCGATAGTTGAGAAGCTGAGGGAGCTTAAGGAAATGCTTGACGAGGGATTAATAACTCAGGAAGAGTATGATAAGCTTAAGAAAGAACTTCTAGAGAAGTATAAGCAGGAGATGTAGGGATGATATTCTTCAAGAGTGATGCTGAGAAATTCAATGATTTAATGAGTAAAGGTTTTAGCGACCGCAATAAAGGTAATTTAGAGGGTGCTGTAAGGAACTTCCTTCAAGCTTACGAGGTAGCTAGTAAGTCGCGTGACCCGAGCTTAGCTAGTAAGGCGGACATACCCTTATTCTACGCTTTATTCTACGACGCACTAATCAAGAAAACTCCTGAGTCTTTCAAGAAAGCTGCTGATCAGTGCAGGAAGCTAGACCCCGGCACCGAGCTAGATCTAGGCTTAGCTAGTAAGGTATACCCTCAAGACCTCGCGCGCGAGCTAGAGTTACTGGCTGAATTATCTGGTTTGCCGGGCTTCGAAGTAGGTAAGGTTAAGTCTATGGATTTAAGCGTAGCCGAGAAATACGAGAACGTCGCTAACGTGTTGCTAGCTGAGGGGGCGCGGAGACTGATCTTGGAGGACTTAGTAGGTCTCCACGAACCACTCAACGTCATAGGTTTCAGGCTATTAGGTTACGCGAGAATAATTAGAGCGGTTAAGATAGAGGAAAACGAGCCGAGCAAAGCCGTGGAGATATATTCGGAAGCACTCGCGTTCCTGCAGCAAGCCGCGCCAGAAGTGAGGGAGTTCGTCAATGATAGAATATCTAAGCTAGGTAAGTCAACTAAGTGTTGGGTGTGTCATAGGGAGATTCAGGGTGAGGAAGTAAACTACATATACCTGCCGGCGTCAGTGAACGAGTACGTTAAGTCCAGGTATGACAAAGACGCGCCCTACCTAATTAACGACGGGAAGATAGCTGTGTGCAGGGTTTGCTACACGATGATAAGAGACTTAAGTGATAAGATATCTAAGTACTACTACGACCTAGCCATCAAGGAGATGAGGCTTATGGAGGAACGCATAAACGCTAGGATAAGGGAGCTACAGGCTAGGATAGACCTCATGAGGACTACCATAAGGTTTGAGAGGAAGTAGGCTTAGTTGTGCGGCCGGTTTTGAGGTGGTTTATTGGAGGTCTACAAGCTTAGATGCACTAATTGCGGCGCGCCGCTCCCGGCACCTAAGCCGGGCGATAGCTGGGTTAGGTGTGAGTACTGCGGCTATACGAACAAGATAGTGGACGCCTCGAAATATGCTGAGAACCTGAAGCAAGAACTTGAGAAGTGGATTAGGGAGATACTCCCGCCTACAATCATTACCTCAACGACTGTTGATGTGGCGGCCAGATACCAGATATTCCAGAGTTTAATAAAACCTAAGGTTAGCTTAACTCGCGCGAACGTGCGTGCTAGGTACCTACAGCAACTCTCACAACCTATAGCCCCTCTTATCGCTTCATCAACCCCCCTAATCGATGATCCCAGACGTTATTTTGAGGAAGCTCTGAAGGTTGAGAGTCTCAAGGATTTCGCGGTCGCTGAGGAAGATCAGAAACTACTTAATGAAACGCTGGTTTACGAGTATCTCACAGCCTACCTAGCTAATATGCTGAGAGCTTTGAGCAAGAATGACGTTAAGACAGCTCTCAAGAATTGTGAGGAAGCTCTTCAAGCAATACCTGAGTCACCAGAGTATTCTTTAATTAAGGAGAGGCTGAGAGCAGCGCACTCCATGCTTAGCGCATTGAATGAGTTGTGGAATAGGAACACGTCGGCTTCACTAACACTAATAAACAATTCCGTAGACCTATACAAATCGTTGCTGCAGAAAGTCTTAGGTAAGGCGATCCCGGAGGTTAACCCGGGAATACTTGAGGTAGAGAAGATGTGTTCTGAGGCTTTATCAAATATTATAGAGTCAGCGCACAGGCTCTTCACGGTCGGTGAGGACCCTCTGAAGATGATGGAGTGGTTTGAGAAGTACGTACCCATCTTCAATAAGCTGAGGGAAACACATAAAAGACCCCTGCAAGACCTGCTTGAGATTACCGCGCGAGTTAAGGAAGTCGTCTACAGCAAGACTGGAGCGAGTGAGGTAAGTGTTGTGCGAGGGCAGGGAACCTACTACATACCCTACTACGTAGTTGAGGCCAGGTTCTCCTACGTGAAGGGCTTCCTACTAAAGAAGGGTGCTGAGTCATCAATAAAGTTGCTGGTGGTGGGTATCACGCCCTTAGCCGAGGGATCAGTACTTGACGTGCTTGACGTGAGTACTGGTAGGCCGATACCGCCGGACAGGGTTGAGGAAGCACCTGCCCTCAAACTCATTAACGAACTCCTTTCCAGAAAGATTAAGACGAGCATACCCCCGCAGACTAAAGCAGCACCGCCCCTAATAGCTTCCGTGCTAGTGGAGAAATTAGCTGACTCATATATAACGAACGCGAACAACTACTATAGAGGTAAAATAACCTTCGCGTCCACGAGCGTTAGCGAACTCATCTACGTACCGTTCAAGGAAGTTGATAAGAGAACGCTAGATTTTGAAGGGAAGCTCAGGATTAGGCTGGGCACAGACTTAAGCTCTCTCGAGTCCTTAAGTATTTGAGGTGATGTGTGTGAGTCTACCCGAATTAATTAACCTCTCCCTAACCTCGGTAGCTATACTATTAAGCGCTTTCCTGACCTTCAAACACGTTAAGGTATCAACGAGTTTCAGGGACTTCACGGTATTCGTAGCATCCTTAATAGTCGCCGTAGCAACGACGCTAACCCCTCCACTCAACGAAGTCCCATTACTCCCGTGGATTACCGCACTATACGTTAACGGTGTCTGGTATTACGGGACTGAACCTAAAACAACTTCTAAGAAAATATTCGCTACGAACCCTGCGGTAACGAGGGTTTTCCTAGGGTTAGTGTTGCTCGTGATAGCTTCATGGCTATCTATGTCTGGCTATAACGTAGGCGTAGCCTTAATAATCGTCTTAATCTACACACTACTCGGCGCCTACAAAGAAAGAGAGTTAATGAAGACCGCATAGGTATGCGAGTTTCCGACGTAGAGAACTTGAGGCGATACGACGTGCTCAGGGACTTGTGCAGCAGGTTAAGTGAGTTAATCGAGGTAAGTCCTGAAGTCATGGGGTTAGGGGTCTTCGTTGCTTACACGATAGCTTGGAGCGAGAACAACGTAATTACTGCAGACCCCTTCGCCGACGTGGTGGACAATCTCTTAAAGGTTAGTAGTCTTAAGTATGATATTAACACACTTAAAGACAACGAAATAATAAGAGCTTACAGAGACTTTTACTGGAAGCTCGGCATAGACCCGACTAAGACAAGACCTTCTAACGAAGCTCTAATTAGGAGGGTCCTCAAGGGTTCCTTCCCTAGACTCAATATAGTGGTTGATGCCGGGAACATAGCGTCTGCTGAGACGTTAGTACCTATAGGACTCTACGACCTACAGCGCGCTACATACCCTTTCAAGTTAACGCTCTCTGCAGGAGGCGAGGTGTTCAGACCGATAGGCGGGAAGCCCGAGATTTTAAGGAGCGGTATCCCTATACTGGTTGATTCCAGAGGCACCGTAATGCATCTATATCCTCACAGAGATAGCGTTGACACGATGATTAGGGAAAACACGAGGGAAGTACTCGTGATCGGTGCAGGGGTTGTCGGAGCGCCCGTGAGACTAGTGATTAAAGCGGTGGAGAGGGTTGCTGAATTGCTGAGTATGACTGGTTGGGGTTGGTGTGGTGAGTCAGTGATTAAGCCGACTGACCTCCTCCCTGCCCTGAAGAGCGAGGGCTCCCTCTAGTGCGGGGAGGTTCGGGGGATACATTCCCTTTTCCTGAGGGTTTAATCCCGGTCAGGACTCGAAGTTATGTGTGAGTGTTTCACGAACTACCTATAGAAGTTAGTAATTCCGTTAAAGCTTCCTTCATTAGCCTCAGTCTCGACACCTTAGAGTAGAATTCCTCTGCTGATAATTTATTGTTCCTGAACATCTCTTCAGTGTCTCTTATCTCTTTCTCTACGTTAGCTATCTTAACCTTTATTACCTCTGATAAAGTTACTGAGGCTTCACGCGGGGTCGTGCCAACAACGCTTTTTTCCAGGTCTATAGGCTTGACCTCACCGACTAACTTACCGTCCTCTAGCCTCAGAATTCTGTCCGTGTTGACGGCTACTCTAGGGTCGTGTGTCGCTAGTATCACTGTTTTGCCGTATCCTCTAGCTAACTTAACGAGTATGTCCACGACGTTTTTCGCGTTCTGTGAGTCGAGCTCTGCTGTCGGCTCGTCAGCTATGATTAGCGAGGGGTCGTTAGCTAACGCCACAGCTATAGCTACTCTTTGTTGTTCGCCGCCGCTTAACTCCTCAGGATACCTGCTAGCTTTATCCGCTAACCCAACTAGACGTAGTAATTCAAGAGCTCTCTTAGCTGATTCCTGTCTGCTGACGCCGGCCATCTGAGCGGGGAGCATGACGTTCTCTAACGCTGTCAGGGTAGGTATTAGGTTAAGTGCTTGGAAGACGAAGCCGACGTTCATCAACCTATACTTATCTAGCTCCACACCCCTGAGTGTGTGAACCTTAATACCGCCAACATGCACTTCACCGCCGGTCGGTGTGTCAATACCTCCTATCAGGTTCAGGAGCGTGGTCTTGCCGGAACCTGAAGGACCCATAACGCACGTTAGAGTCCCCGGCCCGAAGGAAGCGGTGACCCCCTTAAGAGCCTGAACCTCGCCACCCTTATACTTATATATTTTTACTAGATCCCTCACCTCAACCGACACACCTGATTTCACGAACACGTTACCTCACCTCAATAAACCTCTCCCTAACCTGACCCCTATACACTAACTGAATAGTTATGATAGGGATTAAAGACAGTAAGGCAAAAGCTAGAAGAGTCGTTAATATCAAGACAGGCGGTATAGTGACCCTCAAAACACCTAAACCGAGCTGAAGCCCTTTAAGACTTAGTAGGTAAGAGAACATGTACATTAGCGAGGCTCCGAGCCCGCCGGGGGTTCCGTACGCGTTCAAGTCGCTTAAGCCTAGCGCCAAGCCAACCACACTACCCAGAATCGCGGAAGTCGCTATGACTGTAAGCCAGTACAGCGCGTTGAGTTTAAGAGTCTTAGAAGGTGTTAAACCCCTAACCCTCAACAGTAAGGCAGTCCTACCAGTCTCTAAAGCTACCACGTAAGCGACCACGGCCGCAATCCCGGCTGAGAGGATCATGAAGATTAAGTAAGTCTCTGAAGAACCTCCCGCGGAAGTTAGTAAAGACTTAGCTATCTCAACCTCCGGACTGCTCCTCAAATCATCTAAAGACCTAACTACCGTGAACCCGTCATCAATCAATCCCTCAGCGACTGAGTTGCTAAGACTATAAGCGTAGACATGAGCGGTGAACACCTCACTACCTCCCGTAGAATAAGTCACCAACGTTTTAGTAAAGTTAGGCACGTCCAATACCCAGCTACCGGCAACTAAAACGAAAGCACCTGAACTTACGCTAGGTATTCCTGGAAAGCCTAACCATACGTCAACTACTTCAGGAGTTAATACCACGTCATGTTTGGATGTTGTGAGGGAAACGCTCAAGTTTTTGAGATCAACACCGGTCTGCATGGTGTAGGTGGGCTCCCTAACTAAAACTACCTTACCTTCCGACAAGACCTCACTGAGTGACTTACTGAAGCTACCTCTCAAACTCCACTCATCGTACCAGTAAGTGTTCTTTAGGAAGGTGTTAGGATCAGGCACCACTACGAGGGTTAATAAACAACAGTAATACGTCGTGGTACCACTCCCTAAAGACCCCTGAACAGGAAACGCTAAAACGCTTGATGAGTTACTGCTCCCCCCTCCGTTAAGTATTTTTTGCGTGTCAGGATATTCATTAAGTACCTCGCGCAAGGTCTTGTTCGGGGCGAGGTTAATACTTAAGGATTTACTGAGCAGGAAGTTGGAACCCACTGACGCCTTAGTTGCTGAGTCTACTAAGAAATTCATTGACTCACTATATATCAGTGTTTGAGTCATTACACTCGTGGAGAACGCTAGCAACACTAAGATAGGCGTCACCCTCCTCCTTATAGTTAAGGCAATGCTCTTACTAGGTAGTGCGAGGCTTGATCTACTCAATACGGATCTATGTAAGATATCCCAGAACTTCTCGTGATTCACTATGTAGAGTTTTACGAAGCCGTAAACAGCTATCGCCGGGGCGAAAGGCTTCAGTAAAGACTCGAACACAGCGACTATAGCTAACACTATTATTAAAGCTACGTTGACGCTGCCCAGACCGCCGGCTATTCCCGTGGTTAAGATTCTTGTCGCCGAGTAATTCGTTATGCCAGTGATAATGAAGTATAGACCAACACCTACTGAGAACCAGCCGGAGCCGCCCATCCTCACAGGCTCCAGTAAACTCTCAGGTATTAACGTGGTCTTAAGGGTTTCGGACGGGGGTATGCTAGAAGATATTCGGGAGATTCTGCGTGCGAGAATGATAACCTCTACCGCGAGCAGGATAGCCAGCATAGACAGTATGACCGGGTCGAGCAACACCTGCAGGGGGTTATAGACCCTAAAGTAGGAAACCGCTAAAACATAACTAGCTAGTAAGCCAAGGCCGAAGCCTGCGATTAGGGAGAGCAGTAAGATACTGTAAAACCATCTCCTAATAACTGCTTGAGAAACCCCCCTAACACGCATTAACCCGAAAACCCTCCTAACACTAAGAACAAGCATCTCAGATATAGGCCGTAACACCACAACTAAAGCCACGAAAGCCGGCAACACCCCGGCAACAGAGCTAACTCTAAAAGCTGTCTCAATAACTTGGTAATTGCTTAACACGCTCCGAAGCGGCGCGTTAGAGAAAATAGCGAAATTAAGGGAGTTCTTTAAATCCTCAGCTATCGCTTTAGCGTTCTCCGAACTCCCCTGTATTGAGGCCGGGTTAAAGTATGACTCACTCCTTAAGTCCACGAACGCTAAAACATTCAAGGTGTAGAAGTCAACGCTAACGTTCACGGCTCTAAACCTATCCTTAACCTTACTCAAGTAGCTCAGGCCGGCCTCCTCAAACGTACTCGAATCAAATATTATGGAAGCCTTAAGCAAGGATAGCGGGTTATACGCGACACATTCATGGTAGAATTGCGTTTCATAAAGCTCAAGACAGGAAATTCCTCTCAACCCTTCAAGTAAGTTGCTTAAGTCTCCCGAATACGTAGTGTAGTTGAGCCCTCCGAGAAATAAATTAAGTAAGCTGATCTGGGTATTATTTAAATATAAGGTAGTGTTCAGGTAATCCACGACCACACTATCTATCGCGGCATCTCGTGAAACACCTAAATCACTGAGTTTAACACTGTGTAATACGATTATTGATACCAAAGTAAGAGGAATCAAAGACTTTTCAGAAGTCTTTACAAGAATTATTTGAACGACTACGTAATCAGAGATCCTTGAATCACTAGACAATCTTTCAGCAACCTCTCTAGAAATTTCAAACCCTTCATTAACGGAGACGTATCCTTCAGATAGATTCCCAGGTTCTGAAATGACGCGGGGAGACTCATAGGAGCTGTACTTAGACCCAGCTAATTCCCACTTAACCGTCTTACTAATGCTGACCCCAATATTCGAGACTAAGGAAGTAGCTGATAAGAAAACCGTGGTAACAGCTAAGACAGTGAACGTTACTAAAACGATACTCACTACGGGCAACGAGCTCTTAAGGAAAGGCTTCAATGCCATTACCCCGCATCACTTAATTAAAGGAAAGCTAGACTTAAAAAGTCTTGGTCTTGAACGTTGCGGGAACGCTTGAGTGGTGAGGAACTAACCCTTAAGAAATTATCTTGAGCCATTTAATCTCCCTTAAGTGTTCTTCAGGAGGCTTGCCCGGCGCTCCGGTCATGGGATCCATCATCTCCTTATTCTTAGGGAACGCTATGACCTCTCTTATAGACTCGTGACCTAGCATCACAGCGACCAGCCTGTCTAAACCTATGGCTATCCCGCCGTGCGGCGGCGCGCCGTACTCAAGCGCCTCCAGTAAGAAGCCGTATCTATCGTACATTTCCTCAGCGGTTAAGCCGAGCATCCTCAATATCTTCTCTTGAAGCCCTCTATTATTTATTCTTATACTCCCGCCACCCACCTCATAACCGTTCAAGACTAAGTCGTAAGACAACGCCGTTACGTTAAGCGGGTCTGTATCGAGCTTCGGTATGTCTTCAGGTTTTGGCGCGGTAAACGGGTGATGCATTGAGACTATAACACCTTCCTCATTAAGCTCGAATAAGGGGAAGTCAATTACCCACAGCATCGCGTACTCGTCTCTCCTCGCGAGCTCTAAGTACCTCCCTAAAGAGTTCCTCAAAGCTCCTAAAGCTTCTGAAGCCTTCACGTAGTTACCGACGGAGACTACGGCGGCCTCACCAACCCCTAAGTCTAGCAACCTAACCAGCTCCGCCTCAACTCCCTCAGCGTTACTCAAGAGAGTGTTCTCGCTTCTGACGACGTAGTAGTGCTTCACACCACCTTCATGACTTAAGACCCCCTCAATAAATTCTTTCACTGCTTCAGGCCCCCTACCCCTGAGCTCGAACCTCAAGAGCCTCACAGCTTTACCTGACTCAGCGTTTAGAGCGGTTCTTAAATTTTCGTCGCCGTCTTCTATGAAGTTCTCAAACCTTATGTCCGGTTTGTCTATGCCGTACTTTTTCAAGGCTTCAGAGTAGGTTAGTCTAGGCAGGGGGTCAGGCAATTCCTTCTTAAGCATCTTACTGAAAGCCTCACGCATTAAATCCTCTACTAAGCTCATGACGTCCTCCCTCGTAACGAAAGACATCTCGATATCTAGCTGAGTGAATTCCGGTTGCCTATCGGCTCTAGGGTCTTCGTCCCTGAAGCACCTAGCAAACTGGTAGTACCTCTCGAAACCCGCTATCATTAGGAGTTGCTTAAAGAGCTGGGGTGACTGGGTTAAGGCATAGAACTTGCCTGGGTAGAGCCTGCTAGGAACTAGAAAGTCTCTAGCACCCTCCGGAGTGCTCCTGGCTAGGTACGGTGTCTCAACCTCTATAAATCCCCTTGAGTCTAGCGAGTTCCTGAGAACCCTGACTAGCTCAGCTCTGAAGAACAAGTTACGCTGCATCTCAGGCCTCCTAAGATCTAAGTACCTATACTTCAGCCTCAGAGTCTCTGAGGTAGTCTTCATTAACTCAGCGTCGAATATTGGTATGGGGATAGGCTTAGCTCTATTAAGGATGACTAGCTCCCTCAACTCAACCTCAATCTCGCCAGTAGGTAACTCAGGGTTTACCTGGCTGGGGGGCCTAGCTCTCACAACCCCTCTCACAGCGACAACGGCCTCGGGGGTCAGGGTCTCAGCAACCTCATAGTAGGGGCTCCTGGAACTTACCACGACCTGAACAACCCCTGTCCTATCCCTTACTAAAACGAAAGAAATCTTACCAACCTTACGTACCGTGTGAACCCACCCATTCAAAACGACCTCACTACCAACATGTTCTTTCCTTAACTCACCACACCAGTGAGTTCTTTTAGGGAACGTGACCACACTACTGCACCAATTACCTCATTCACTAGATAATATAAGACTTGAGGAGGGTGTCTGCAAGCGGAACCTGCTTGGCTGTGTTAAGGGTCTTTACTGCGCGCCCATGAAAAAGAGTTTCTCAATCTCTATTTTTCTTAAGTCTTCAGCTATTGCCTCCTTAATTATTCTCCCACTCACTAGAACGTAGCCTTTATCAGCTATTTCTAGAGCCCTCCTAACGTTTTGCTCGACTAATAGTATGGTGACTCCCCTATCCCTAATCTCCTTGATTTTCTTCATTAAGGAAGCTCCGGCCTTAGGTGAGAGGCCTGCGGTCGGCTCATCCAGTAACAGCATTTTAGGTTTGGACATTAAGGCTCTGGCGACCGCGAGCATTTGCCTCTCGCCACCACTTAACGTCCTTGCTTTCTGATTCCTCCTCCTCTCTATCTCAGGGAACAGACCGAATATCTCCTCTATATCGTTCTTTATTGTCGGGTCGTTACCCCTAATGAAAGAACCCATCTGAAGATTCTCTACTACCGTGAGGTTGGGGAAGACGTTATCTAGTTGGGGGGCGTAGCTAATCCCCGCTCTCACTATGTCGTGAGGGCTCATCTTATGTATTGGTTTACCCTCGAAGATTATTTCCCCGCTATGGATTGTCGCTAAACCGAATATGGAGTTTAGGAGGGTTGTTTTACCGGCTCCGTTAGGGCCTAGAACTGCCACGATCTCACCCTCCCTAACGTTGATGTTCACGTCCTGTAATACCACCATCTTCCCGTAACCAGACCTCAGATTACTTACCCTCAGCATGTTAAACACCTATGTACGCTTCTATCACTTTAGGATCTGAAATAACTTCCTGCGGCTTGCCTTCAGAGAGTAGCTTGCCGTTATGTAGGACGTACACGTAGTCCACGTACTCCATAAGTATCTCTAGCCTGTGCTCGATTATGAAGAACGTTAAGTTATGCTCGTCTCTCAGCTTCCTCACGTAGGTGAAGAGCTCTCTCGCCATCGCGTAGTCAACCCCTGCCGCCGGCTCGTCGAGAAGGTATAGCTTAGCCGGGGTCATGAGCCCCCTGATAGTCTCAAGCATCTTTATGTGTGCGGCGGATAACTCGGAAATCTTCGAGTTCACGTAATGCAACATATTGAATGTTTTAAGGAGTTCTATAGCCTTACTAGCTAATTCCCTCTCCTGCTTACTCCACGAATTCCTGAAGAGCGCTCTAACAGGGTTTTCCCCTTTCTGTCCCAGAGGCGTGACCAGCAAGTTCTCGAGAACGGTCAACGAGTTGAAGAGTCTAGGTATCTGGAAGGTTCGTACGATACCCTTCTTGAAGACCTCGTTTGGGTTCAACCCATCAATCCTTACTAAGTCGTTGGATTCTCTGAACAAGACGCTGCCCCTATCAGGCACGTAGAAGCCCGTTATCACGTTGAAGAGCGTTGTCTTCCCGGAGCCGTTAGGGCCTATAAGACCTATTAAACCTCTCTCAGGCACCGTTAACGAAACACCATCGAGGGCCTTGACGCCTCCGAAGTACTTAGCCACGTCTCTTACCTCAAGTATCACGCTCATTTAGACCCACCCCTCAGCTCCTCTAACACTACGTCGATCGCAGGGGTCTTAATCGGTTTTTCCGGGAATAGTCCTTTAGGATTAACTATCAACACCACCACGATTAAGAGCCCTACTATAACCCACCTTAAGTAATCCGGCGATATAACCGTGATACCTAGTTGAGGGGTTATGAAGGTCAGTGCTCTATCCACAAACGTCACTATCGCAGCACCAACTAAAGAACCCTTCAAATTACCGAAGCCTCCTAGAATTATCATAGCCCAAACGTTGAAGGTTACTGCAGGCACGAACATGTTAGGATTAACTGACGTCAAGTAGTATGCTAGGAGGACCCCCGCCATCCCAGCGAATCCGGAACCTATGAAGAGAACTGTTGCCTTAATTCTAGGCACGTGCTTACCTAAGCAAAGCGCAGCTATCTCATCATCTCTAAGAGCTCTAAGAGTTCTTCCTAGGGGTGAGTTAACTAACTTGTAAGTCACCACGTAAGTTAGTGCGAGGAGACCTAATACTAAGCATAGGTAAGCCGCTTCACGCACCCTGCTCTCAGCCACCCACCCAAACGGTGTTGGTATGGCCATCAAACCCTTACTAGCGCCCACAGGCTCGTAATGCTGTAGGAATATCCTCAAAAGCTCCCCGGAACTAAGTAGGGTGAACCCCACGAACGCTGGACCTACTCTTAGGATAGGATACGTTAGTAAGTAGCCGAGAACCCCAGCGATTATGAAGGCTAGCACGAGGGAAAGCACTAGCAAGCCGATGTTTAGTAAGGGATTCTTATTGCCTAACTCGCCGAGCAATATTATCCCGTCCACGCTATAGGGGGGCTTCTCACCGACGTTAACGCCGTTTAACATTAGGACTAAGTAGGTTGTTAGGGTCGCGCTGATGTATGCCCCAACACCGTAGAAGACCACCTTACCGAAGTTGGTTATTCCGGCCGTACCTGATTCTAGGTTGAGCGTGAGCGAGAGTATCGCGTATATCCCGAACAAAGTTAACCAACTAATCATGAAGCCTACTATGTCGAAACCAATCATTTCTTACTCCCCCTCCTCAAAAACCTGTAGGGTAGCCCGCCACCAGCACCCAGCGGCGGGAACGCTATCAGAGTAGTTATTAAGGTCGCGAAAGTGAGGAAGGGCCTGAAACTCACGGGGATTCCGAAGAACGCGTTAAGCACGGCTATACCAACATTCTCTATCGCGGCTATGAGTACAGCCCCTATTCCAGTCCTCAATAAGGAGACCAACCCACCTATGAAACCTACCGTGAATACTTGGAGAATCATAGAATCACCTGCCTCAGGCGTTATAGCTCCGGAGAAGGAAGTCCATATAACCCCGCCCACGCCGACGATACCGCCGCAGATAAACCACGTCAGGTTTATGATGAGTGCTCTCGGTATACCTGAGATTTCAGCGAGCGACGGATTATCGGCGACAGCTCTCATAGCTCTGCCGATCTTGGTTTTCTCTAAGAGTATGTAGAGAAGCACCACAGTGAGTGATGCAGCTACTAAGCTCGCTACGAGTGCTTGACTGAAGTCAATACCTCCCACACTACCCCTGGGCACGTCTGAGTACGTGATCCTACCGTAAGACACGAAATTCTTGGTTGTGTAATAATTCGCTATATCGGTTATCATGTAGAGTAAGTACTTGTAAGCTATCCATAAACCCATCGAGGATATCATCACTATAGCTGGTGAGGAACCCCTCTTCTGAAGAGGTGTGAAAACAAGCATGTTATTTATGACGGCTATGGAGCCCGTCAATAGGAAAGCGACGATCACGGCTAACGACATGAGGTTCGAACCCAGTATCCCGTGTAGGAGTATGGCTACGTACGCGCCGTAAGTTATGAAATTCGCGTGCGCGAAGTTAATCACTTTAGTAGTTCTATAACTTAATGTTAACGGTAGTGAAAAAATTAGGTAGAATAATGAGTATTGAAACGCGTTCATCACCGCTTGCTGCATGCCGGGTATCAATCTCCCACCCCGTATATCCTTAACTCATTTAACGTAACTTGAGCTTATATTTAAGAGTAGTCATCTAATTTACTTTAAAAAATCATGAATATGCTTGCTCAAGGAATATTATTGAGCCTCTCTCGTAGAGACCGACGTCCTTGAATTGATAGCCTTTAGGCCCTCCGGGAACTATAGCCCAAACACCGTAGTCTTGCTGTGCTTTATCGCCTGCAGAATCGAAGATGGTCCACCCGCTGGGACCGTAGTAAGTCTTAGCTACCTCTATTAAGGCAGCTCTTATAGCTTCCCCATCGTAAGTCCCTGCCCTAAGTATCGCCCAGCCAGCGAGTTTTACAGCGTCATATAGGTTCTCGCTAAACACGCCTGGCTCAACACCGAATTTCTGAATCATCCTGTTCTTGAAGTCTTCGTAGAGCGGGTTAGCTATGAATAGAGGTCTAGTCCCGAATAGTTTTACCTTAGACGCGAACTGGCCAACAGTTGAGGAAAGCAATTCTTCCGCGCCATGCGGTCCCTCAGAAACAAACCACCTCACACTAGAAAGTATGTCTGACTCCGCAGCGTGTGAGAGTATGTTAGCCCCGTCAGTATCGAAAGCTATTAATACCACGGCGTCAGCCCCCTCACTCTGAACTTTGCTTGCTAGAGTAGCTACCTCCGACGCGTAGTCTGATAAGCCAGTCTGATAAGGTAGCTTAATCGCGGTACCGCCCATCTCTTTGAAGTAGCTCTCGAAGAAGTCCGCGAAAGCTTTACCATACTCGTCGTTTCTGTGGAATACTACGACTTTCCTAGCACCCTCCTGGTACGCCAGAGCAGCTAACGCTTTAGCTTGCCCCGCGTCAGAACCGACAGTCCTGAAGACGTAGTCGTTAGGTATGGCTAGGGTAGGGGCGGTGGAGGACGGTGATATAAGAACTATCTTATTGCTGTCTACATAACTCTTAACAACCTTTACTTGAGCGCTAGCAGCAGGTCCTATAACCACCTTAATACCTTGCTGAGCAAAACTCTGCACGTTCTGTAACGCCTTCTCTTCAACAGTACTGTCATCCAGGATCACGGCACGGAACTCAACGTTGAAGCCGTAAGCCTGAACCTCCTTATTCAAGTCATCTATAGCTAGCTGAACCACCTTCTCCCATACCTTACCAATCGAAGACAGCTCCCCTGAGAGCGGTAGGGTGAAGCCTATACTATACACTTTCTTTTGAGGAGTCACGGTCACGGTGGTAGCCGCGCCGCCGATCATCGCGGCTATGCCGTAGCCTGCAGCCAGACCTATTATTAGAGCTACTATCACTAATGCAATAGCTCTCATGTCGAGTGCCATACGAGTGACACCTCAATTAACTTTATCACGAAACCTTTTTAAGCTTTTCATGTACGCTAAAAATAAATAAGACCTATGGGTCTACTACTAAAGTGAATATTTCTTGGTTTTTATTTAGCGACACTATGTTTTAGGTTAATACAATCTTAATCGCATTAACGTTTAAGAAATAATCTCTCTCAGTAAACGATCGTTATTCTAACCTAGCACCAAATTATTTGTAGGTCATTACGTTAAGTGTATCACATCGCCTACGTAGATAAAGCGTTTAACACCGGCTAAGTCTTCTATTATTAGCGAGCCGTCTGAAGCCACGTCAACCGCTATGCCCTCAACTACTTCCTTCCCAGTAACTACCTTAACCTTCCTCCCCAGAGTTTCCGTAAGGTCACGCCACTCCTCAAGGATCTTATCTGTTTCCTCATTAAGTAACTTGATGTATGTTCCCTCAATCTCTTGAAGGATTTTTGCTAGTAGGGAGGTTCTAGAGACTTGACGTTTAAGAACTTCCTTAATACTTACCGCCCTCTCCCTCAACTCACCCGGTATTTCGTTATTAACGTTGATTCCCACACCTACGAAGAGAGCTGTTTCAAGTGTTTTCCTTCCCTCAATTAAAATACCGGCAATCTTCCTCCCGTTTACTAAGACGTCGTTAGGCCACTTAACCACTGCTCTAATCTCGTAGAGCTCTCTAAGTGTCTTAGCTACTGAAGAACCTACCCCCAAGCTGAGTATCTGAAGATTAGCTGGTTTAGGAGGTGTGAGAACTAGTGTGAACCAAAGACCTCCTGAGGTAGCTAACCAACTCCTCCCCAACCTCCCCCTACCAGAACTCATTTCCTCCGCGACGACCACTAAGCCCTCACCATAGCCTTGCTCGAAAAGCTTCATGGCTAGGTCTTGAGTAGATGAGCAATTCCTCACATAAAAGATCACGTACCTCAGCTTACTACCTACTATACTTGAGAAAGTCTGTAAATCGCTGAAGTCTTCAATCAAGTACCGCTACCTCAGTCAGGTAATTAAATGCTCTGTTTTCAATTAGTTTAAAAACTACGTGAAAACTTTGATGAATGCTAACACTGCGTCAATAACGTCTCTCAGAGATACCATACCCACAGGTTTCTTCTCTGAATTAACTACTGGCAAGTGCCTTATGTTATTCTCACGCATCTTCTGTAAAGCCTCATCTATTGGGGAACCAGGCTCTATGGTTACTGGGTTTTCAGTCATTATCATGTAGGCTGGCAGGCCCTTACCTATCTTCCCGTTAGCTATAGCGTATATGAGGTCTCTCTCAGTTATTATGCCCGTCAGAACCCCTCTTGAATCCACTATCATTACGCTGCCTATGTTGTTCTCGTTCATGATCTTAGCGATCTCCTCGACAGGAGCGTTTTCCCTAGCTGTTATCGGTGGTGTACTCATGATGTCAGCTACTCTTATAGGGAACTTCCTACTACGCCTGATTACGGGCATCTCTATTAACGCCTCCGTGATATCACTTCAGCAATGAGTTAATAAGTCTTACGCAACCCTATCCCCTTAGCGTCTTCCTTACCGCGTAGGTAATTACGAGGGTTGCTAGGTTTGCCGCAAGACCCCACATTGCGAGGTGTATGCTGAACGGTTCCAGACCCCAGTAAGCATTCATTACGAGCACCGTCAACTCCCCTACTAGTAATCCGCTTAAAACCTCGTATTTCTGAAGATCCTTCCAGAAGATACCTATGAAGAGTCCTGGGAGTAGCTGGGTTGCGCCGGCGTAACCCATTAAGAGTAGGTCGACTAAGAGTGCGGGAGATGTGTAGGCTAGGATCGTTGAGACTATCCCCAACCCTACCACAGCCACTCTAGTCAGGTTTATTAATCCCTTATCGCTCAATCTGTTCCTGAGGACTTGCTGTATTAGGTTTCTGGATATGGTGCTTGCTTGATCTAGTAGGAGGCTTGCTGCCGTGGAAAGAGATGCGGCTACACCGCCAGCAGCCACGAACCCCAGCATCACAGGCCCGAAAGCCTCGCTTACGAGCGTGATGAAAGCGTAGTCACTGCTCTTTAGCCGGGTTCCTAAAGCGAGAGCTACTAAACCCATGTGAGTGACCCAGAGCGATCCTAGGATCAGGTACCAAGAGTTGAGGACCATGCCCTTCTTAATAACCTTAACGTCTTTAGCCGTGAAGAGTGTCTGGACTCTCTGAGACCAACACCAAAAACCTATCCCAGTACCTATGACTGACGATATGAACCAAGCCTCAGGTCTTGAGCCGCCGGGTCCTGGAAGTGTTAGGTGAGCTGGCGAGACCGAGGAGACAGCTTCGTAGAGACCCGGTAACCCGCCGAAGTACTTGAGGATTATAGCCCAACTACCGCCAAACATTGCGACAAGCATTAAAGCACCTAGAAACACGTTGGTTAAAGCTATAGACATCATGCCGCCTAAGAACACGTAGAGAATCACTAAACCAAAAACAATCACTGAGAGATGTAGCGAGGGTAGCGAGCCGTAAGACGTTGTGTCAATAATTATCGATACCGCCTGAATCTGTAACTGCACGTAAGGTATCTGGAAAACCACAGATATTACCGCGGCTAAGATCATTAACGCCTTACTATTATATCTCCACATAATGAAGTCAGATAGTGTTAGCAAGTTATGTCTCTTAGCTAAGCTCCATACTCTAGGAGCTATCAAGTACCCCACGACATAGCCTAGGAGTGACGTACCCCAAACAAATATGGTTGCGGCACCGTATTCGTAAGAGTAGCCCGCCGTACCTAAGAATGTGTAGCCGCTATATATTACCGCGGCCGAGTTCAGGAAGAAGACAAGAGTCCCTAAAGTCCTGCCAGCAACTATGTAGGTATCTGCTCTGAGGACCTTGACCCTCAGTCTCGAGACTAGAACGCCTATGAAAACCGACATAGCTATAACGAAGAAGACTATGGAGGAAGCTACTAATGCTTCGGCCCTCAAGAACGTCACCCCTCAAGCAAGTACATGAAGGTTATTACTAGGGCCGTAGCTATAGATAGAGATATGTAATAGAACCAAAGCAGGGGGATACCGAGAACCTCGATATCAGACCTGTTAACTACGGGTAGTAAAGCAACCCACAAGACAAAGATAATCAAGCCGATAACGACCTGGTATTTTCTAGGTCCTGTAGGGGGTTCCTCCAACACATCACCCACAGAATAGCGATTATTAGGTTAAAAGCGTTTACTTCAAGATCTCGTGGAAAGGTTAGAGGTTTTATGGTTGCGTTATATTATTAAGTACGCTTTCCTCAGCCTCTCATCGTTTACTAAGGCTGAGCTCTCCCCTTCCAACACTATCTTACCTGACTCCATCACGTAAGCTCTGTGAGAGATCTCTAAGGAATTCTTGACGTGTTGCTCTACCAGGAGTAGGGTAACTTTCCATTCCTCATTCAACCCCTTAAATATCTGGAAGAGTTCTGAGACTATCTTAGGTGCTAAGCCAAGGCTCGGCTCATCTAAGAGTAGTATCTTAGGTCTTGACATCAACGCCCTACCTATGGCGAGCATCTGCGACTCCCCTCCGGAGAGCGTGCCAGCTATCTGGTTCTTCCTTTCCTTAAGTTTGGGGAATATGGTGAACACCATCTCAAGAGAATCGCTGAGTTTTTGCCTGGCTTCCTCGTGGTAAGCACCTAGGTATAGGTTCTCAAGGACTGTTAAGGGCGCGAAGATCCCCCTACCCTCGGGTACTAACGCTAAACCCTTCTTAATCCTATTGTGTGTTGGGACGTCATTAATTCTTGACCCCTCAAACATTATCTCACCCTTAAAGAGGTTCGTGAGACCCACGATAGTCTTCAAAGTCGTTGTTTTGCCGGCGCCGTTAGGACCTACTAAAGCCACGATCTCCCCTTTATCCACCCTAAGACTCACGTCGTGAAGAACCCTGAATACGCCGTAGCCTGCTTCCACGTTTATTAACTCAAGCAGTGCGTTCCTCACGTGCGTCACCTCAAACAGGTTTAGTGCCTAAGTAAGCTTCCACTACTAGAGGATCTCTCGCGACCTCGGCGGGCTTCCCCTGCGTTAACAGCTTCCCTTCATGCAACACCACTATCCTATCACTAATATTCATCACGAACCTCATGACATGCTCTATCACGCCTAAGGTTATGCCCATCTCCCTGTTAACCTTCTTAACTACGTCGGCTATGACGTCGACTTCATGAGGTCTTAACCCAGCCACAACCTCGTCTAGGAATAGTAGCTTAGGCTTGGTAGCTATAGCCCTAGCCAGGTCCACTAACTTATGCTCTATCAAAGCGATGTTCCTGCCGAGAACCTCGAACTTGCTTCTAGGGATTCCTACGAACTCAAGTATTTCCGCAGCCTCCTCCCTAGCTTTAAGAACGTCTTTAGTTCTCAGCAAGGCCCCTGCAGTAACTGCTTCAATTACCGTCATGTTATAGAAGGGTCTTATCTTCTGCCACGTCCTCGCAATACCCTTCAGCGCTATGAAGTGGGGCTGCCTACCGGTTATGTCCTCCCCTAAGAAGAGGACCTTCCCGCCGTCAGGCTTGTAAATACCTGTCACGCAGTTCACGAGCGTTGTCTTGCCCGCCCCGTTAGGGCCTATTATGCCCAGAATCTCGCCCTTAGTTATCCTCATACTCACGTTATTGAGCGCTGTAATACCCCCGAAACGCTTACTAAGATTAACTACCTCAAGTAAGACCGCGTCACTCACGGAGCACCACCCCATATCCTAGCCTTAACCTTCTTAACTAAAGCGTCCGTAAGTGTTGAGAGTCCTTCAGGTCTTAAGATACCTACAGTTATCAGTAACACGCCGAATAGTAGTAGGTGGAGGCCTGGCAAGACACCGCCTAAATAACCCCTCAAATACTCCTCAACAACCTTAAGTATTAACGCAGCGGTGAACGTGCCGCTCACGGATCCCAATCCACCCACTATACCTATTATAGCTATGTAGACTGATAGAGAGCTGTCGAATGTTTTATACGAGAACGTTCTCTGCGAGACTATGTATATATACCCTATGAAGCCTAGGATAGACGCGTAAGTCATTAAAGCCAGCAACTTATACTTCCTTATATCTATGCCCACAGCCTCGGCAGCCACCTCATCCTCCCTTATAGCTTTCAAGTAGTACCCTACCTTACTTCTACTTATGTAGAGGTTTAACGAGATAACGAAAGCTAGTATTATTAAGCTGAAGTAGTAGAGGTTCTCCCAAGTCCTAAACCTAAGGTAGTACCAGCCCTCAACGAACGGGATATAGTAGTCAAAAGACCCTAAAACCATTATAGAGACTTCATGCAGGATCACCACTAGAGCGGCAGTCGATAAAGCGTACCACACCCCCTTCACACCGAACCGGAATAATGGGTAGCCTATGAAGAAAGCTAAGGTAGCTGAGACCCCCGCACCTAAGAACATACCGACCCACGGCGTTATGTTGTATTCCGTCATGAGAGTCGTTGCTAGTATTCCTCCAAGACCTACGTAAGCGAACGAAGCTAAGTCTAGCTGTCCGGCGTAACCCCCGATTATGTTCCACGCTAAAGCTATCGAAGCTATTATAACGGACTGGAGAGCTAGCAACACATAATACTGATTAAACCCGACCAAGAACGGTACTGTGGCTCCGGCGACCACTACGATGAGAGCTGGCAAGACGAGGGAGGATATTCTCGCCCTCACCTAAATCACCCCTTACCGAAAAGTCCTTGCGGCCTAAACCATAACACTATTATGAAGACTATGTAAGGTATCGCTAGACTCACTGAAGGCGAGACTAAAGTCATCGTCAAAGACTGTATAACCCCCACTATAATGCTCGACGCTAAAAGACCTGAAACCCCGCCTAAACCGCCTAACGCTATTATAACCCAGGTCAGCAAACCGAAGGAAGAACCTATGTAGGGGTTGGCTTGCCCGAAGGTCATCCAGAGAGAGGCTGCAAGACCTGTGAGAGAGATCCCGAGACCGAAAACCAGCAAGAATATCTTACCCACGTTAATGCCCATCAAAGACGCTATCTCTTTGTCGTAAGCCGTAGCTCTAATAGCTAAGCCAACCCAAGTCTTGGTGAGAAGGTAATGAACCCCTAACACGATGAAGAGACTAAGGAGTGCGGAAGTCAGCTTAGCTGTGTGAACACTGACTAGGCCTAGATTCACGTAAAAGTTTAAGTAAGAAATCTGAACGGCTCTGGGTTCTGCTCTAAACATCATTAAAGCGAGGTTCTGCAGAACATACCCTACCCCGACGGTGACGGCTATCTGTATTAGTGGTTCCTTACCTAAAACAGGTCTTATGATTGCGACGTAAATAGCCGCGCCTATCGTGAAGAAGAGGGGGACGGTGATTACAGACATTAGTGAAGGATCTGATCTCAGGCTGTTAGCCAGTATCCATACTAGGTAGGAACCGAGCATTATGAAGTCTCCGTGAGCGAAGTTTATTATACCCATAACACCGAAAACTAGTGAGAGTCCTAAAGCCATGAGGGAGTATAGGAAGCCTAGGAAGACCCCGTCTAGAACGCTCTGAAGTATTAGGTTAGAGCTAGGCAACATCCTCGTTTCACCCAAACCACGATAAAAAGAGTATTCTTAAGCTATAAAAACCTTAAATTTAAGGTCTCGGAAACACGGGAGTTACTCCTGCCTCTGCCTCAGGCCATATTACTTTAGGTTGACCTCCAATGACTTGAAGGATTGCGGTACCTCCGTAAAGGTTCTCACCGTTAGGCGCTAACTTTATTTTACCAGTCGGGTATAGCTGCGCTGCCTTACTGTTAGAATCGTTTAGATCTAGCGATAGGAACGCCGCCTTCAAGTTATCCGGGTTTAACGGGTTCTCAGGGAACATCTGCCCTGCCTTCTCCAACCCCTCATAAACGAACATTAGCGAGTAGAATATTATGCCTGCTGCCTCAGTAGGTAGCTTACCATATTTTTGCTGGAATGCCTGGACTATGCGTTTATTCCACTCGGTCTGGCGAGCCGGGTTATAGCTGTACGTGTTGGTGAAGTACTCTACAGCCTCGCCAGCTTCCCTTATGGAGTCCGGGTCTGTGTAACCACACCCGCCAGCGCCTGCAATGAACTTGACCTTAATTCCTGAAGCTTGTAAGGCTTTAGCGAAGAGTATTCCGTCACTGAAGTACGGAACGCTGAATATTACGTCCGGGTTTAGATCCCTAATCTTAGATATTATCGGCCCGAAGTCTGTTATGGTGTACGCGTAGGTTATGGTCTCGTTAGGTATTACGCCATTAGCTATTAACTCCGATCTCACACCGTTGGCTACGGTGGTACCGAATATAGAGTCTTCGTGAAGCACTACTACAGTACGTATCGTCACGTTAGTTTTCCGAGCCATCTCCAGCACGAAATCTACGGCTGCCTTACCGTGAGCGCTCGCTCTAGGAGCTATCCTGAAGACGTAGTTCCAGCCCCTCTCAGTTAGCCAGTCTACCAAGGCATCCATAACTAAAGGTATTTTCTCCCTTTCAGTTACCTCAGCTACTGCAGCCGTAAGCCTACTTATGTAAGCTCCTAATATGACGTGAGGTCTGTAATTAGAGATGAGTCTCTCAGCAGCTAAAGCTGCTGAGTTAGGGTCTGTGCCAGCGTCCTCAACATATAGCTCTAGCTTAGCACCACCTAACGATCTAACACCGCCTAACTCATTATTGATTATGTCAACCAAAAGTCTGGCAGCGTCAACCGCTTCCTGACCGAAGACTGCGTAACTCCCCGTTAAAGGCTCAATAATGCCTATCTTAACTTTCTCTATAGTCGGCTTAGTAGTCGTTGGCGTGGTTGTCGGAGTTGTTGTGGGTGTGGGTGGTAAGCTAGTTAAGTATACCAAGACACCGGCTACGACAGCGATCAATATTATGAGACCTATCACAAGACTCATAGTTTTAGAAATAGCTTTTTTGAGTGAACGTTTTGACATCATAGTACACCTTACATTATAGATTCTGGCGGACGGGTTTTTAAATCTTTATGGTGTCTCATGGCACGGCCTATTCTTTCCTTAAGATGCTTAAATCGTGCACTCACGTTTCTATTTCTTTAAGATTCCTGACGTTACGACTGTGAATACTTATAAATGTGGTGCTGAATTATGTCTTTCGTTAATGTGGTGGGGGGCGAGCATGCGTAGTGTGGGGGTCTTAGGCGCTGGTAGGATAGGGTCAGCTATTATTAGAGCTCTTAAGTCGTGCACGCCTGACTTAGAGGTTTACGCGAGCGGTAGGAGTGAGGAGACTTTAAGTAGGGCTTTAAGGTTTGGCGCTAAGGTGAGCAGGGATAACGCTTACGTAGTACGTAATTCTGATTTAGTGATCGTGAGTGTTAAGCCTTATCATTTCCTAGACGTCTATAATCAAGTCCCCGCTGATTTCTGGTCAGGTAAGTTAGTAGTCTCCGTGATGGCTGGAGTCAGATTAGAGACTTTGAGCAGGGTTCTACAAGGAGCTAAAGTCTTCAGAGCTATGCCGAATATTAACACGTTAGTAAGTAAGTCTGCCACCGCTATAGCAACCAATAATAGCAACTCAGAAGACCGTTCCCTCGTGGAGAGCGTTTTCCGGTGTTTCGGTAGTGTGTACTGGGTTCCTGAAGAATACCTAGATATTTGGACGAGTCTAGTGGGTAGTGGGCCGGCCTTCATGGCTGAAATAATAGACGGGCTTGTCTTAGGAGCTGTCTCGTCAGGAATGACTAGAGACATAGCTTACAAAGCAACTCTAGACATGATTGAGGGAACGGTGAAATTATTGAGGGAGCTAGGCACGCACCCAATAGAAATCAGGGATGAGGTAACGACACCCTCAGGCACCACGATTCAGGGACTGAAGATACTAGAGAGTAAGGGGATAAAAGCAGGCTTAATGGAGGTAGTAGAAACCTCGTTTAGGAGGTCTAGGGAGATAGGGATTGAGATAGATAATTCCATAAAAGCGAAAATAAGTCATTGATTTATTTACCGTTTCTCAGCAGATAGTGGTTCATTTGTTTTAAGACTCCCCACCATCTGCTTCTCAACGGTCTCCCCGAGCCCCCTCACCGCAGTGACTCCCCGCTAGTCGCCTAGGGTTCACAGCCTCTACGGGTCTCGGAAACCCGGAGTCACCAATCAAACATATTCTTCTTAGATTATAAACCTTACTGAAGAACATGATGAAGTCATGAAGAGATGAGGACTAACAGACATGTTACATCAATACACCCCACAACATTAAGAAACCTTAAACATTAATGAATATGAGCATTACAAACGATTATGAAAAATCGAAAACAGCCCCGCTCTAAGAAGCCGTGCACTCACCCCGATTGGGAGCCTCTCCTTTTAAGGTGGGGGGTGTGTGGAAGGCTTATAAGCTTTTGTTATAGTATTTACTCTTGGTGTTGGGTGTGGGCGAGTTTAGCAAGCGATGAGCCCGCACCTCCCCGAAGCTGGCGGCGGGGCCTGAAGCATGATGCAGCACCCGTGAGGGGCTCTGAACGATGAGGGAAGCCCCAGAGGGTGCAGAACCCCCGCTATGAATAGCGGGGAGCCGTCAGCGCGGGTTGAGCACGGAGTATTGATTACCGTGGAGAATCTAGCGTCATACCGCGACACTCTTACTAACGCTTCTAGCAAGTGTTTTCAGAGACGAGAGCAACTCGTTAACAGTGCCTAGCTCAGCCTTAGAAACTATTTCGACCGAGTTGTGGTCCTTATACGCTGATAGCTTTAGGAGGGGCTTAGTTCTCGAATCTATTATCTTCTTAATCAAGTCTAGGTCTCTGGGTTCTTCATAAAAAACTTCGTAATCGCCCTTACTAGTCTCTAAGACTGTTCTGTTCAGTCTTCCCGCCCGCTCCCCCAGATCCTTCAGCAAGACGTTGAGTAATCTAGACTCATTTTTCCTAACCGCGTGGAGATCTCTTAAAACGTTTCGTCCAGCAAGCTCCAACATTATGGTTACTCGATCCTCACGTCCTAACGCTCTAGCTATCGGGTAGTAGAAGAGAGAGTGTTTTGGCGTGGTAGTTAAGAGCACGTACACGTTCCTCCCGTCCTCGAGCTTGTATCTAGCTCTGTACCCTACTAGATACCCTAGAAGAACATATTCTTTATCACTCGGCCTCAACTCTTTCTCAAGCTCTTCGGTGAATTCCTTGATAAACCTGAGTATCTTCCTCCTAGCTCTGAAATACCAGATTACTGAAGCTGATGACGCAACCACTAATATCGTGAACGCTACTATCTCTATACTCAAGATCACGCACCCTTAACTACCGTCACCGCCTCCCTCAACCTAAGAATATCCTCTAGTTTTGACGGGGGGTTGCTGACGTAAGGTATCATGATGGATCTACCGGGCAAACTCGTGAATTCCTCAATAATAGCTTTCTGCTCCTCATGAGCCCCCAACCTAACCGCGATATCTTCTGGGAGGACTTTATTCATCACCAACAACTTAGGAGAGGTTGAGAGCTCCTCACCCAGGAATTTAAGAACCTCCCTCAACTCGTACATGGGGAGAGGCTCAGGATTCGTTACGACCACGAATGAAGTCCTTGAAGGATCTGTTAAAGCTTCCTTAACCCTACCGTATTTCTCCCGCATCTCATATAATTTGATTAGTGCCGGGTCACTAACCTTGACCTCCCTGCCTAAAGTCTTAGCTATGACGTACCTAAGTGACACGATCCTCTCCCTTATATTAATTAATTTCTCAAGCCATAGGAGGTAGAGCTTCGGCAACATCAAAGTCCTTAAGGAGATGCCTGTGGGCGGGGTGTCTATCACTATGAATCTAAAGTTCTTGTTCTCGTAAGCACTACTCAACCAATTAAGGAATACCTCTTCCTCAACTCCTGGAGCGTACTTAAGAGCCTTAGTAATGTCTTCTAAATTAAGGACTGAGAGCGACGGAAATAAGTCACTGATTAAGCTTGAGTACTTGGACGTCAACTCCTTAGCGGAGACCTCAATATCTAGTTGGCTCACGAAGAAATCATCACTTACCTTAATTACCTCAGCCGGCCTGCTTATGCTTAAGTATTTGAGTATGTGTTTAGCCGGGTCGAAACTTACTAGGAGGGTTTTCCCCAACCTACTTAACTCGCTGGATATCAGTATTGATGTGGAGGTCTTCCCCACACCCCCCTTACCTAAAACCATGACTACGTGTGGAGCTCCCTCAATAGGTTTCAATAAGTCAACTAAATTAATCACCACTCACCACCTAAGGAAGCCATTAAGTCCCCTAACACGTCCTCCCCCCTCACAGCCCTACTCTCAAGAACCTTAACCTCATTCTTGAGCGCCTCAAGCAATTCCAGACTGAGTATAGGGGAGAGCGTAGCAACCCCTACTAAAGGACCTAAAACCATCGTTAAGAAAGCTGCTTCAAGCTCGTTATGCTCCAACTCAAGAGCACTAACACTATCCTCAATTATCGCTTGATTAACTCCCTTAACGAAGCTCACGAACTCCCTCAAAATCTTCTTAAGAACCTTAAACACTCTCACCCACCCCATAAACCTACTTAAGCGACCCACCTAATAAATGAGTGATGGAAGCCGGGGGAACCACCACGAGAAAATTAAAACATCTCCAGAGACTTCCTATGATAACCGTTTGTCACTAGATGCTCGTTCTCGTTGGTTTATTTTCATTCGTTGCGTTTAGGGGGCTTTTTCCTCGCTCGCTGTTCATCGGCGGCACGGCCGCTTCCGGGGTGAGTTCATAGGGTCTCGGGGTGAACGGCACGCACCCCCTCCGGAGTCGTCCCACACAGTCGGGGCATAGCCCCACATCCACACCAACAACGGAAAACAGAACTTATAAACCCAACTCCTAAACATCAGCTACGGAACAGCCCTTAAAAGATGAGGGGTGAACGCTTTTGGTCATAGAATTTTTGAGTTAGAAAAAGGAGATCGTTTGTTATGATCTAGCTCTTCTAAGTCCTGTGATGAAGAGTCCTATTAGTAGGAAGTCAAGAACTACTGATATAGCTACTATCGTTCCCGCACCGACTTGATAGAGTGGTGGTAGTCCGGGGACTACGGCGTAAAGCCACCATATAAGACCTGCGGTAACTGTTATCCATAAGAAGAGTGCTGGAATCATTATCAGTAGTGAGGTACCTCCCCTAACCTTCTGTATTGCGTAGGCCCATAAAGCGGCGGTAAGTAAAGCTAATGCAGCTAGTAACTGGTTAGTGCCCGCGAACGCGGGCCAAACAATTGAGTACGCGTAAACCACGGTAGTTTTTTTAAGTTCTGGTATGTAGACCTCTATCTTGGGGTATGCCATGATAGCGCCCAGAACTACTGGTATAACTGAAGCAACCCACCTATTCGTTATCACTTTGTAAGCTAGCTCGTTCCTAGGCTTAAGCCAGTCAAAGAATTCTCTCCAAGCAAATCTGGCTAACCTATTAGAGGTGTCTAGGGTGGTTAACACGAATGCTGAGAGAGCCCAAGCAGCGAAGGTCTTGAAGGTTAAGAATGCACCCTCAAACACTCCTGGGCCGAAAATTCTTGACCAAGCTACTGCTTGCTCTAAACCGTAACCAACAGCAAATCTATCCACTCCCCCAAGACCTGTGATGATCGGGGTTGCCGTAGTGTTTACGCCTGCCTTCAAGAGCACCCCAGATACTGGGAGGCCTGTGGCGGAAGCTAGTGCCGCGAAGTTCCAGGCGAGCGCGATAGGCGTGATCACGGCGAGCGAGGAGACAGCTCCCTCGGTCAGCATGCCTCCGTAACCAATTAACAAAGCGTCTAACTCATTAGATAATTGCTTGGAAGTAGTCCCGGAACCCACTACTGAGTGGAAGCCTGAGAGAGCGCCGCAAGCAATAACTAACGGGACTGTCGGCCAGAAGTAAGCTATGGAAGCCTTGCCTGTTGAAGTGCCTGCTAATGCCCCTATCAGAGTGCCTGGACCTACGAAGCTTGTGTACACAGGGCCTGTGAAGCTGTAATCAAGTGTTAAGAAAGCCCCTATAACAGCTAGGGCTACGAACGCCCAAAGCAAGTAAGCGTTTATGTAGTCTCTGGGTTGCAGGAGGTACCAGACAGGCAGGGCCGCCGCCAACATAGAATAGAGCGAGAGGACTACAACCCACGCCTCGTAAGTCAGGTAGAGAGGAACGTTTAAGGAGTAGAAGAACGCTAATATCAAGAGTACCAACGCTATTGCAGTTCCTGTCTTAACGCTTACCCCGGTTCTGTAGACCAGTAACCCGAAGAGTAGCGCCATAGGCATGAATAGAACGGATATGGTTGCCGCGGTCGGGGTTCCGACGAACGTTGATGAAGCCACGCTGAAGAAAGCTGCTAAAACCAGAACTAGAGCGAACCAGACGTACGCGAGGAATATGTACTTAGCCTTCCTCCCCATCACGTTCTCGCTTATGCTCATTATGGATACTCCGCCGTGCCTTACGCTAGCCATTATGGATAGGTAGTCGTGGACAGCGCCTATGAACACGTTACCGAAGAGAACCCATATGAGCGGCAGACCCCACCCCCACGCCATCGCTAACGCGGGACCCACTATAGGGCCTGCCCCAGCTATTGACGCGAAGTGATGTCCGTAAAGCACGTACTTGTTAGCTGGCACGTAGTCAATCCCGTCGAATTTCTCGTACGCTGGGGTCACCCTATCCGGGCTCGCTCTCACAACCTTCTTCTCAAGTATCCTCTTCCCGTAGAAGACGTAGGCTAAGCCGTACACCACAAGAACTACCACTAATATAAGTATTACCGGTGTGGCGTCCATGACGAACACCCTAACTCAACTTCCTCCCAGTCTTAGCCTCAACCAATTTCTTAAGGTTTGTAGGTACTTCACCGAGCCACAGCGCAGGACCTAAGATGATTAGCAGGAAGCCCGCGGAAATTAGTATGGCGTCAGTAGCCACACTACCATTAACCCCTATATTCCGCGTCACTAGACCGACGTAGAGAATCTCGTAAGCGAATATTAAGAGGCTCAGGACCGTTATTATTAGACCCAAAGCCTCTTTAGCCTTCACTAAAGAGACACCTCATATAATATACCTAGAGAAACATTTAAAAGCTTTTTGCCCCTGCCCACATATGTTCTCAAAAGAGATTAATTAATCATAACGGATTTTCAATTCCTAAACTCAATCACGTGTAAGTCTTGCTTTCATCGCAGTAGAGAGGATCTTAACTTCGAGAGAAAGGATCATCGTTCTTAAGCCGCGGTAAGCGTATGTTTTGAAAAGGTAAAAAGTTTAGTTGTTTAGTTTTAGTAATTAACGTAGCAGGCCCATATTGATTAAGACTCTCTTAGTTAGGTTGACGAGCCACTTACTCTCGTGTGTGGACTTGCCCGTCATCACCAGCTCACTAACGATTCTTCTCTGTTCTTCATCAAGCATCATCAGGCCTAACATGAATACTTTCTCCTCCGTCGTTAGTGGAGCCCCTAATTCCCCCGGCAACTTGGTTAAGGCCTTCCCTAAATCACTTAAGCCCCAAACATCATCCCCTACCTTCACCACTAGCGGATTCCACGTAAGCAACACGTACCTCACCCAAGCACCACGTGCTCTGAGCCTAGGATACTTCTCACGTAACTTAACGCCTATCTCTTTCCGCGTTCTAGGGCCCTCCGCAAGTATCCTAGCTATATCCCTACACCTAACATCTAGTAGAGGCGTAAGGACCCCCACAGCATTCTCTACTACAGAGTTATTAAACCTCCACAACAGGATAATAAATGAAATACTAGGAGACGTTACTAACCCACTTACGAATTTCGTATGCGTTGCTATGACTCCCCATGTTCAGAACATATGAAAAGATAAAAGGAAGTTGGAGAAGACTCTAGCTAAAAGAGGTACGCGCGCTTTCAACCTCACTATAGGGTATCCTCCACTTGCCATAGACTTCGTAAGCAGTAATCCTACCACCCTTAATCCACCTAACCACAGTAACTTCGGACACACCCTCAACGTCTAACGCCTTGTAGAGGGGAAGCCCGGCTCAGATGCAGGGTTGGGTTAGGGACTGACCTCTTCCCCGTCCTGAAGGGTGGGGGGTTCTCTTGTGGCGGTTCATTGGTTTGGGGACTGCATCTCCCTTCTTCTGAGGGTTTAGCCCCGGGCCGGGTCTTCGGCCCGTTACCCCTATCCCAGACGGGGGCTCGGGGTTATGTTTCCATCATCTCCTCGAGGGCATAAGCGTTTAGTCTGACGTACCTAGCATTTCTATCGTGCATCGCTAGAGAGTAGCCCCTGAGACTCACACACCACCAACATTATCAAGAAAACTAAATGCATAACTCATAAGCTTTCCCACCTATCCCCGCCTTAAAAGACGAGGCTTTCGGTTGTAACGCAGGGTACCTATTAGACAGAACCACTACTTTCCAAGACCTAAATTCCTGAGTTCCGGTGCTTCAGGACAGAATGGATAAGGGAAGCTTTCTTTCTCACAGCTTCTCGGTAGGTGGTGGTTCATTTGTTTGATCCCCACCGTCTACTTCTCAACGGCTTTATCTCCTCGACCACCCTGCGAGAGCTGTTCACCTCCAGTTACCTGGAGGCACACCCGCTCCCATCGGGTAATCGAGGTTCATATGTTATTCATCAGCCTCAAGACATCATCGGCTTCAAACACCCACCACTACCATCATATTCCAGGAGGTTTAAAAACTACCTAATAAAGCTAACACAAGACCTAAACAAACACACAGCATCAGCATACCTCATAGCGTTAAGAGATCTTAAACACCAATAAAACAAGAGCAACATAAATGATTATGAAAACTGAAACAGCCGGGTCTCCAAGGCCTAAGTGCTCTGTGAGGAGCTGCGATAACCCACTGCTTAATGAAAGGGTTCCAGCGGATTTCGTGCATGCACTTAACCGAAATAATATTTCTTAATCATCGTTAAATCCTCGTCAGCTCCTGCCTCATTAGCGTGGCGGACCTTCCTCGAGAGCTAGTGATCAAGTTGTTGAGGGCTCCTCGCCCCGGTAGGTAGAGCCTTCGCGTGCGGGCGATTTACCCATGATATTTATTAAAGCTTTCTGGCTTAGAGCTCTTTCCCTTATCTCGTTAATCAATTCTCTTATGAACGTGTCGAGAGGTACGTTACTTGCTTGCAGGTTCCCCCTACCCCTAATCGTTACTGTTTTCTGTGCTGCTTCCTTACGCCCGACCACCAACACGTAGGGTATTGCTTGCTCGTAAGCCATCCTTATCTTCTTTTGGAGGGTTTCATCACTTAAGTCTTCCGCCGCTCTAATACCCGCGTTCTTAAGCTTTTCCGTAACCTCCAACGCGTATTCAGCCACATCCTTAGATACCGGTACCACGATCACCTGGACAGGGCTTAACCAGGTTGGTAGCCTGCCCTCAAACTCTTCTATGATTATGGCCATGAATCTCTCAATACTCCCTAGTATGGCTCTATGGATCATGACGGGTCTTTTCTTACTCCCGTCACTATCCACGTATTCTAGGTTGAATCTCTCAGGTAACGCGAAATCTACCTGTATGGTACTACATTGCCACCACCTGCCTAGAGAGTCTCTAAAGTGGACGTCTATTTTAGGCCCGTAGAAAGCCCCCTCACCCTCCTTAACCTCATACTGAATACCTAGCTTGTCGAGCGCGCGCTTAAGTGACTGAGTAGCTTTATCCCACGCTTCATCAGAGCCTATGTACTTCTCCGGCTTGGTCGAGAGGTATATCCTGGTATTCTCCCTAGCTATGCCGAACAAGGAGAGAAGGTTAAAGACCTCCCTAAGTATGTTCCCAACCTCTAACTCAACCTGGTCCTCCCTCACGAATGCGTGCCCATCATCTTGTGTAAACCCCCTAACTCTAAGTAAACCGAATAACTCCCCCCTCTTCTCCCACCTATAAACAGTGCCGAACTCAGCAAGCCTTACGGGGAGATCCCTATAACTCCTGGTCCTGCTCTTATATATTAAGATATGCCCGGGGCAATTCATCGGCTTAACCCCATACTCCTCACCGTCAACATCAGCTAAGACCATCTTATCCCTGTAGAGGTCGTAGTGACCGCTAATCTTCCATAACACGGATCTGTAGACGTGTGGTGTGTAGACCTCGCTATAGCCTAACCTACTGTTTATTTCCCTAACAAGCTTTATCAACTCCTCCCTTATTAGCTGCCCTTTAGGGTGGTATATGACTAGGCCGGGACCTGCCTCCTCATAAAAATCGAATAAGTCTAGCTTCTGACCGAGGACTCTATGATCTCTCCTGATAGCCTCCTCATAATACTCAACCCACTCCCTATACTCGTCTAAGTCGTCGAAAGCCACACCAATAAGTCTAACCAAGCTGACGTCCTTAGCCGGGTTATGAGCTGAGACATTCCTTATCAAGACAGCCTTAACAGCTCTCTCAGAAGGCTTCACCTCAGACTCCAGAAAAACCTCGACACCGTTGATTTCGTAAGTAGCGCTCCGCCCAAGCAACCTAACAAGCTCGTCACTCACTAAACCAACGTATTTAGGGGCGACGCCGCCGGAACTCTCTAACTCCACAACGGCTTTCTCAACCTTCCTCACTAAACTCTCGTCAGGCCACCTACCCGAAGTCGATATAAAATCACATTTAAAACCGTCCTCACCAACACTACAACCTACAGGCCTTAACCAAGGCACATCCCTAGAAATCACGTACTGAAGTAGTAACCCAGCCCTCGCAAGCACCTCAGGTTTTAGAGAGACCATGTTTGGCGTTGCATTACCACCAACCTCTTACCGAGCATCACTTAATAAGCGTGGACAACCCTAATATACTTTAGGGTTCACCACCCAGGGTCTCGGGAGCTCGGAGTCACCGATCAAATACATAACTGAGCATATAAACCTTCTGGAGATTCTAACAAAACAATGAAGAGATATAGACTATAATCACAAATAGATAATCATGAAAAACCAAAACAGCCCTTAAGGGGTTTCAGTTTTTAATGTCCTGCCGTATTTAATTAAGGGCACGATAATGGGTTATAGTATAAGTGAGTCTATTTTAGAAAGAGTACTTCTTGAAGATATTCAATATATCGACTTAACTACAAGTGTTTTAGGAATCTCAGGGGAGAGAGGGGTCTCCAAGGTATTCTTCAGGGAAGACGGTGTTGTGGCTTGTAGTGAGGAAGCAGCCAAGATATACGAGCTTGCCGGGGCGAGAATCAAGCGATTAGTTAAGAGTGGTGAGGAGGTACGAGCTAATCAGTTAGTTGTTGAGGTTGAGGGGGAAGCCTCGGCGCTACATCTCGCTTGGAGAGCAGCACAAACCCTCCTATCATTTGCAAGCGGGGTTGCCACATATACACGTAAACTAGTTGAGAAAGCAAAAAAGATTAACCCGAATATCGTTGTCGCGGCAACCCGCCAAACCCCTCCAGGCACTAGAACATTCTATTTTAAAGCGGTTTTAGCCGGTGGCGGGGTTATTCATCGACAATCTCTTTCAGACTCAATACTCATTTTCAACAACCACCTAGTATTCTTGGATGAACCTAGAGTAAGTAATGCCGTGAAAAGAGCTTTAGCGAATTCGGGAGGAAGGGGTGTAGGAATAGAAGTGAAAAATTTAGAAGAAGCTGTTGAGGCAGTAGCTTCCGGCGCCTACTACATTCAATTCGAAAGAACCTCACCCGATATCCTCACTAATTGGATAAAGAAGCTCAAAGAGATTAGTCATAAGGTGATTATAGGAGTGGGAGGGGGAATAACGCTAGACAACATTGAGGACTACGCATCCACAGGAGTTGACATTATAGTTACGTCAGCTCCTTACAGAGCAAAACCCATAGATACAACAACCATAATAGAAAAAATCTAGGTCTCAGACCGCCCTCAGTGCAACTGTTTTATGTTTCATAATGGTTTAAAGGTTTTGTAGCGTCTTGGAGAGACTGTAAGTTTAATTTTTGCGTGATATGTAACGGGTGAGGGACTCATAGATCAAATAAAACCCGGTGAACACCTAACACCTGCCACTACCATTAAGACGTTAATAAACAGGTCTATTCTTTAGTGGGACAGCCCCTGATATCCTGATACGGACGTTTTCCCCAGTGGTTAATGTGAGGTACGTATTCCTGGCAATTATTACTCCATTACCCGTATTAATCAATACTCTTTCAATATCGTTGAGCTTTACCTTCCCTACGACTCTTCCCCGTATCTTGCCATGCACGTCTACCCAAGCGTTGTTCGGGGGGACATATACTTTCCTAACCTCAGATCTCGTTTCAGTACACGGGTATAGGGGAACCCTCTGACCCTCTATGACGGCGTAACAATCTTCCTCGTTAATTCTCACTTCATTAACTTCAAGCACGCTTCCAAGCCATGCTAGCGCTTTCGACTCTATTATTGAGGGGTCAAGATCTTCTGGGGGGCCGCTGTAAAGCATTCTTCCCTCCCATAAGAAAAAGATTTTATCCGCCCTGCCCATAGCCCAGTCCAAGTCGTGTGTGACCATTATAAGCGTTAAACTAAGCTCCTTAGCTATCCTCAGCATCTCCTCACTTAGGCTAACTCTCAGACCTGCGTCCAGGCTTGACTCAAGCTCGTCTAAAAGAAGAGGATCACCACCACACACTAAAGCTCTCGCGATTGCAACCCTCTTAGCTTCCCCGCCACTTAGCTGGGAGGGGTACCTCTCAGAGAGATGCACAATAGATAGCTTTTGCAGAGCCCACCTAACTCTCTCATTAATCAACCCCTCATCTACTTTCCTCACTTTCAAACAAAAAGCTATGTTGTCACGAACCTTCATATGCTGGAATAAACCCGTTTTTTGAGGTATGTAAAGAACGTTTCTTTTGTGCGGGGGGACGTCATCCATGTTTTTACCGTCGAAATAGACCTGACCCTCATACGGGACTAACCCAGCCACCACTTTAAGAAGGGTTGTTTTCCCAGCACCGTTAGGACCTACAATCGTGGAAAGCTCTCCCTGAGAAAATTCTGCAGTGATATCGCGTAGAATATAGTTCCTGATATTCTTAAGTAATACCCTCACCAACGTTGCTCACCAACCCATTTTGAAGTGATTTTCTTCTCTAGATAATCTATTAACTCAACAATACACACCATAATCAAGGATAACGCTAGTATGGTTGATAGAATATGTTGCACGTCTATAACTAAAGAATACATAAGTAGAAGATGTCCTAAACCCGACGACAAAGCCACCATCTCAACCACAATCGTTGTTTTCCAGACCATTATCGCTTCCGTCTTCACTATAGGTAAGAGCTTGAGGAGAGCTACGGGCATAACTATCTCCCTGAGAACGGTCCAGTGGTCAGCACCGAGAGTAAAAGCGACCTCTACCTGATCTCTATCTATCGTTCTGCTAGAGCTCATGATACCGTAGAGTATCGGCGGGAAAGTGCAGGTGAAAGCCGCGGCCACAGGCAACCTCAGAGGGTCTAAACCAACCCACAAAATTAATAAGGGAATCCACGCTACTGCAGGTATGACGAAGAAGATGGTAGCTATTGGTTGTACGTACTCAACCAATCTTAATCCAACAAAAACGAATCCTAGAACTACTCCAACGATAGTTCCTATAGCGAAGCCTAACCCGGCTCTGATCAGCGTTAGCCCAACGTTCTCAGAAACTGCGCGCAAATACTCGGCATCTACGAAAGACCCTATCACAAGACTGAATGGTGGGAAAATATATTGTGGGTAGATACCGACCCTGCCTACAAACTCCCATAAAGAGAAGAAAATGATCAGAGATAAAGCGATCTTCTTTACCTTCAAGTGTCCTGCACCCTCACCACGAGAGAGCTCGCGTTATACCTCTCACGAATCACGCTCTTAGAGTAAAGGAAGTCTATGTATTCTTGAATCTGCTGAACATCCAGCTCAGTATCCCACCGAATGCTTCGAATAGCTTTTATGGCAACATCCTCGCCCACCCCCAACCATCTAGCAACGCTTACAGCAGCGTATGAAGGATCGGCCGTGAGTTTATGTACTTCACTCTCAACAAGCTTAGCTATTTGTTTAACGACATACGGGTTCTTCTCAAGATACTCAGGCGTGACGAAAACGTAGCTTCCCGGCATATCAGGCCAAACCTCAACGCCTTCAAGCAGTATCTTTAAACCACGTGATTCAGCCACCTCAGGATAGGGTTTTGGTAATATGGCCGCCGTTATCGACCCTCCTATAAGGCCTGCAAGCACTTCCTGAGGTGGCAGAGACTTTACCTCCGAGAAGCTTATGTTGTACTTTTCCTGAATCTTTAACGCGAGGAAGTAAGCCTGAGTTCCAGGGCCGGGCGTGTAAATCACCTGACCATTAAGATCCATCAAACCCTTAACCACGTTTGGATTAACTACTAGAGCGAAACCGCCGTCATGCACCTTACCTATTATCTTAACCGGGATCCCCTTATCTACCATCATTATTATGGGCCCTAGACAAGCCTGCCCAGCAACCACGTCCCCTCTAGCAACTCCCGCCGCTAACTCCATACCCGTCCTAAACAATAATATCTTAGTTACGTTGATGTTACTACCTTCGAAACTTTTCTCATCAAATAAAACGAAGAATGGGGTGGCGTGCGCGTTGAACTCTACCCCTAAGGAAACATTTTGCGTTGGGGGTCGAGTAAATAAATACATTGTTAACATTATCGCTATGGTTGCAACGATGATTATGGCTATAATTCTAGTTTTTCCCCTCACCATATTCCTCAACGCTTCCACCATCGTAAATCACTTTATTTAACTATTTATAAGCTTTTACTCTATTTGTAAATGACTTTATTTACATAGGAATAAAAGATCGTGTTACACTTAAATTGCTTTACTGCATTAAGTATTGGTGGCGTGCTTGAGTACAGTGCCTGAAACCAAGCTTAAGAGACTCGTCGTCGTAGATCC